>PR_CR_10_Liq_1_inCRDRAFT_1001411_pt1 | contig 13519 bp, 12 predicted proteins | sample PRCRCaboRojoPR_3_FD_10241 | JGI IMG/M metagenome (IMG submission 10241) | reverse complement strand
CGAGCAAACCCGCCACCGGTGACCCCGTCGTCGGGTCCACCGCGCGTTGCCAACCCGCCACAAAATCGCTCGCCACGATCGGTGCACCGTCCGACCAGCGAGCCTGGGGATCTAACTCAAACGTCCACACCCGCTGGCTGTCATCCACCGACCATTGACGAGCAACGCCGGGAATGAGCCGCGCCTTGGCGTCCAACCCGATCAAGCCCAAGTGCAGGTCGCGCAAGACGTTCACCGCCGACAAGCTCTGGGCCAGGTGAATGTCGAGGGCATCGGGCTCTGGGCCAACGCTTCGGTGCAGCGTGGCGGCCCCCACCGAGCAGGCGCCACTTAAAAGCAGCATCAGCCCCACGGCGATGGCGACGAGCGTCGATTGTGGGCGGTGAGTGCACTCCATGGCGATCCTGGGCGATAATGTGGGTTCATTTTAGCCTTAGGGGCTCGCCGTGACCTCCCAAAGCGAACAACCCGTCCTGACCAATCCCCGCCAGCTGGTGGCATGGATGGCAGACGGCGGGCGGGCCAAAGACCAGTGGCGAATCGGGACCGAACACGAAAAGTTCGGGTTCCACACCGATACCTTGCAACCTTTGCCCTATGGCGGCCCCCGCGGCATTCAAGCGGTGCTGTCGGGTCTGGCCGAACAATTTGGGTGGACGGAAGTGGATGAAGGCGGTGACATCATCGCGCTCAAAAAAGACGACTGCTCCATCACGTTAGAGCCCGGTGGGCAGTTGGAGCTGTCAGGGGGGTTGCTGGATAATCTCCATCAGACCTGTCACGAGGTCAACACACACTTGGCTGAGGTCAGGCAAGTGGCCGAACCCATGGGGGTGGGGTTCATCGGACTGGGATTCCATCCCACCGCCAAGCGCGACGATATCGAGTGGATGCCCAAAGGGCGCTACGAAATCATGCGCAATTACATGCCCAAAGTTGGCCAATTGGGCATCGACATGATGAAGCGCACCTGCACTGTCCAGGTCAACCTTGATTTCAGTGATGAGGCCGACATGGTGGCCAAACTCCGCGCGTCTTTGGCTTTACAACCGGTGGCCACCGCACTGTTTGCCAACTCGCCGTTTGTTGAGGGCGCGCCCAGCGGCTACCTGAGCTACCGAAGCCACGTGTGGACCGACACCGACCCCGACCGGACCGGCACCTTGCCATGGGTGTTTGAGTCAGGCATGGGGTATGAACGCTATGTCGAGTGGATGCTCGATGTGCCGATGTATTTTGTCCAACGGCACGGACGCTATATCGATGTCGCCGGGCAATCCTTTCGAGATTTCATGGGTGGCCGTCTGGCGGCGTTGCCTGGTGAATACCCCGTGTTGTCCGATTGGGAAGACCACCTCACCACCGCCTTTCCCGAAGTTCGGCTAAAACGTTTTTTGGAGATGCGGGGCGCCGATGGTGGGCCATGGCGCAGACTGTGCGCCTTGCCTGCCTTTTGGGTGGGCCTGCTCTACGACCAAGTCAATCTTGATCATTGCCTAAGCCTGATCCAGACCTGGTCGCCCGACGACCACGATCAACTCCGCTTGGATGTGGCGCGCGAGGGGCTGAAAGCCACAATCCACGGCCGAAGTGTTCGCGACCTGGCCAAAGAATGTGTTGAAATGGCGCGTTCGGGCCTGTCCAGACGCCAACGCTTGACCGGATCAGGCGAGGACGAAGGTGGATTTTTGGTGGCCCTTGAGGAAGTGGTCAACCGTGGCACCACGCCGGCTGAAGAAAAGCTTGCCGCTTATCATGGCCGCTGGGGCCAAGACCTCTCTGCACTGTTTAAAGAATACGCGTATTACTGACCTGCTTACTCACTGCCGGTGTGGCCAATGCCGCCGGCNCCACGCTCAGTGGGCGTGAACTCATCGACCGGCGTTAGCGCCATTTGCACCACCGGCACNATCACCAGTTGGGCAATGCGTTGCCCTGGGGTGATTTCAATCGGCTGATCCGAGCGGTTCCAGCACGAAATCTTGACTTCGCCCTGGTAATCACTGTCAATCAAACCCACCAAGTTGCCCAACACCAGACCATGTTTGTGACCGAGTCCAGAGCGCGGCAACAAGACGGCCGCAAGCCCTGGGTCTTCCAAATAAATGGCCACGCCTGAGGGCACCAAGGCCACAGCGCCAGGGGCCAAAGTGAATGTATCGTCGACACAGGCACGAAGGTCCATTCCCGCTGAGCCCTCAGTGGCGTAGCTGGGCAGTGGCCAATCTTGCCCAAAGCGCTGATCGATGATTTTGACTTGCAGTGGTCTCAAAACACTCTCCCAATTGATGCGGTTGTGATCGCGTGGTGATGACCGAAGGCCTCCCTGTCAAGCATCGGCCGTGGACGCGATTGTCTGACATAAAAAAGCGCCGTTGTCGGCTTAAAGATTCGCCTCAGCCGCCGGACAATGGCGGTGGCCCAGCGCTTGGCTGGTGGTCTCAGACGCCGACCTTTAAAGGGGTAAGCATACAATGTCTTTGGCGCGTTTGACGATAAAAGATTGGCCCGAAACAGAACGGCCTCGGGAGCGACTGGTGGCGTTGGGCTCAGGCCAATTGACCGATGCTGAACTCTTGGCGATTGTGCTGAGGACGGGCCATCAGGGGCGCTCAGCGCTCGATATGGCGCGGACATTAATCGCAGACTTGGGAAGTTTAAGGGCCGTATTCGACGCCCCAGCCGATGAGCTGTGCAGCCAAAGCGGGTTGGGCTTGGCAAAATACGCCCAGCTGCAGGCCACACTCGAATTGGCTCGGCGTCATTTCAAGGAAACCCTGACGCGCAGCGAGCCGTTGACCAGCCCCGACATCACCCGAGATTATCTCCAGGCTGCGCTTCGAGATCGCTCAAATGAAGTCTTTTGTGCGTTGATGCTCGACACCCGGTTTCGGGTGATTTCGTTTGAAGAGTTGTTTAACGGCACCATCGATTCGGCGCAGGTTCATCCGCGTGTGGTGGTCGAACGCGCCCTGGGTCGACGAGCAGCCGCCATGATCGTGGCCCACAATCACCCAAGCGGCGTCGCCGAGCCCAGCCAAGCCGATCTGAAAATCACCAAGCGCTTGCAACAAGCATTGAACCTTGTGGAAATCCGACTGTTGGATCATTTCATTGTTGGCGATGGCGAGGTGGTGTCTTTGGCCGAACGCGGTTGGGTTGACCCATAGGACCATCCGAATGTGGCCGGACAGGCCGCCAAAGGCACACAAAAAAGCCGGGCAAGCCCGGCTCATTCGCTGTCGCTTTTGTCAAAGCGATCCCTTATTTAATTTTGGCTTCCTTATACATGACGTGTTTTCTCACCACGGGATCGTACTTTTTAAATTCCAGTTTGTGAGGGGTATTCTTTTTGCTCTTGTCCGTCGTGTAAAAGTGGCCGGTCCCCGCCTCGGAGACCAAACGAATCTTGTCGCGCGCGCTGTTTGCCATGGTCGTGCTCCTTATACCTTTTCGCCACGGGCACGCAGATCAGCCAAGACCTGATCGATGCCGTTTTTGTCAATGATGCGCAAGCCTTTGGTCGAGACACGCAACTTCACCCAACGGTTCTCACTGTCCACCCAAAACCGATGGTGATGCAAATTGGGCAAAGACCGTTTGCGCGTTTTGTTATTGGCGTGCGAGACATTGTTGCCGACCAATGGGCGCTTGCCGGTGACCTGACAGACTCGGGACATGTTGGCTTTCCTGACAAATTTCAAAAACGAGCCCGCCATTATTACCCAAAGCCCCTTCCAATTCAAGCCATCCAGCACAAATCGGGGATCCCGGCAGCGTCCGTGCAAACCACTGCCCGCTGCCCAAAGCGGCGGCCCCAGGCATGCGCGACGGCCCGGTCCATGCCCAGCACCACCACCCCATGCTCGATCGGCCAACCGTTGTCGGGGTGCTGTGCCCAACCCGACAGCCACCGCCAGCGTGCTGAGTCCAGCGCTTGGCAAAGTCGGCGATGGGCGTGCGCATTGGCGGCGGCGCTTTGCTGGCGACTTTGGGGATTGTGGGCGGTCAGCCACGTGGCGCATGAGACGCCAAACTCGGCTTGGCGCTGGGCCCAATCGGGATGGGGCTGGCCGATCAACCAACGGGTGGGGGGCTCGGTCGCGACCCAGTACTCGGTCTCTTGGAATGCCTGGTTGAGCCGGGCTGACGTCATGATTGAATGATCTGCTTGAGCTGATCCAAGCCTTCAAACATCGCCGTGGGCCCGGGCTGGAGAATATAGGCCGACTTGATCTCGTAGACCTGGTGGCGCCGGATGGCGGTGACCCGATCAAATCCCGCACGTTCGCGCACCCGATCGGCGCGGAACTTCTTACCGCACCAAGAGCCAATCATGATGTCTGGGTTGGCCTCCACCACCCATTTTGGATCATCCAGAATTCGGGCCGTTGCCGCTTTGCCCCGCGCCCGATCGGCAAACACATCGACACCGCCGGCGTATTCAATCAGCTCAGAGACCCACTCAATCCCGCAGATCATCGGCTCGTCCCACTCTTCAAAGTAGACCTTCGGCCTTCGCTTGTGGATCCGACCGGCCGCGGTGGCTTGGAGGTGATCGTCAATCTGAGCCACCAAACTCTGTGCCGGCCCGGCGGCATCGACCATCCGGCCAAGGTCCAAGATAAACGACACAATGGCGCCAATGGTGCGCTGATTGAACACGTGAACCTCCAGCCCCGCTCGCACCAAGGCCGCCATCAAGTCCGCCTGAAGGTCTGAAAACCCCAACACCACATCCGGCTCAAGCGCCACGATTTGATCCACATCAGCACTGGTGTAGGCACTGACTTTGGGCTTTTCACGCCGTGCTTGGGGTGGGTGGACACAAAACCCTGAGATGCCGACAATTTTGTCTTGCTGCCCCAGCCGGTACAACACATCCACCGTTTCAGTGGTCAAACACACGATTCGCTGCGGACCGCGTCTTCGGTATTGGCGCATCGTTGAGCTCATCTCATCCGATTGTACCGAGCTCAAGCAAATGGGCACGAATTTGGTCCCATAACGCCGATTGAGGGGGGCAAAAGCGCTACCATAGAATTCTTATGACTCGCATTTGGCCCATCGCGCTCGGCGTTTTTTTGATCATGCTTCCGGTCACTGCGGTCGTCCCGTTGCTGTATGAACTCACCGAGGGCCGATTCCCCGGCAGCGGCGATCTGGATCGGCATTTATTCATGTCGTCGAACATGGCCGGCTCGCTGGTTATGGCTTTAACCGCCGGGCTCTGGTCCGACCGATTGGGCCGGCGCAAGGCACTGATTGTCCCGGCCTTGTTTGTCTTCTCGGCACTGCTGTTTTTGATGTATCTGCCCTTGCCCTATCCTGTCCAGCTGAGCTTGAGGTTTTTAGAAGGCGGGGCGCACATGGTGGTGCTGGTGTTGGCCATGACATTGGTCGCGGATATTGCGCCGGCCAGCCGCAAAGGCCGCTCTTTGGGCCTGGTTGGTGCCGCCATGAGCTTGGGTGTGGCCACAGGCTCCGTGCTCGGCGGGCGGATTGGCTCGGCCAACGCCACAGACTTATTTTTATACGGCGGCACCTTAATCTTGCTGGTGGCGCTGGCCGCTGGGTGGGTGCTGCAAGACGCCCCCATCCGCTCGGCGGCGCAACGCCTGCCGGTCATGTTCAAGCTGCTCACACGCCAGCACACCCTGGCTGTTCCGTATGTGTTCACCTTTGTCGATCGGCTCACAGTGGGGTTTATTATCTCCACGGTGTCGCTTTATTTTGCGACCGTTTTAGACTTGGCGCCAGCGCAAATCGGGCTGGCCATGGCCACGTTCCTTCTGCCGTTTGGGGCCTTGACCTATCCGGCCGGTTTGCTGTGTGAGAAGGTCAGTCCAGTGGCGCTTATGGCAGTGGGCAGTGTTTTATATGGGGTGTATCTGATGGCGCTGGGGTTGGGCAGTGCCGATGCGATATTGCCCATCATGGCTTTTGGTGGGCTGGTGGCGGCGTTAATGCTTGCTCCGTCGATTGTCTTAACCAGCCAGCTCGCCGGCGAAGAACAACAAGCCACCGCCATGGGAGGCTTCCATTTGGCCGGCTCCTTGGGATTCATGCTCGGCCCCATGCTGGGTGTGGGCGGCATCACCGCCCTTAAGGCATTGGGCCTGGCGGTCTATCCAACCATCTTTATCGTGGTGGGTTCGCTGGAGATTTTGTGTGTGCTGGCGCTGATGCCTTGGTTGCTTAAGGTGCATGCCGGCCGTCCCACACACAAAGAGGTACTGGCCACGCAAGGTGACCAGTACCAATAGAAGGGTCTGATATCGAGTGCTGGCGTTGTTTTATTTAAAGCCCCACCCGACCGCCAAGTCACCGGGTGGGGTCTTTGCTTCAAAGCTTAGAACAAGAATTGTGCCGATCCGTACACGCTTCTCTCTGGCTGTACTTCATTGAAAAACGGCTCTTTGTAGACTTTATCGGTCAAGTTTTTCACACCGGCCACCAACCGCAAGGTGCGCTCGTCGCTCAAAGACAGATCCACCAAGCCACGCACGTCAAAGGTCGTAAAGCTTGGGTAGTCGACAATGTTCTCACGGCCCTCTGTGCGGTCTTGGCCGGCCAGCACAGTCCGACCAAAGGCCTCGAATCGAAAATCACTGTCGCCGGGGCCAGCCACTTTGTAGGCCAAACCGTAATTCAGTCGACCTCCATCGGTGCGGACCACATCCTCATCAGACGGTGCGTAAGTGCGAGAGGCATTGCCGAACAGCTCCCAGCGGCCCATCCGCCAAGCGGCTGAAGCCTCCCAACCAAACAGCATCACATCGCCGACGTTTTGGGGTTGGGTGATCGCTGGGCGCGCTGAAATGGTTTGCGTGGTGATGAAGTCTCTGACTTCATTGACAAACACAGCGGCCTCAGCACTGAGGTTGTCGGTCTCCCACTTGCTGCCGACATCAAACGAAATCGACCGCTCGGCGTCAAGATCTGGGTTGCCAATCACCTCTTGGGTTTGAACAACGGCCACGACCGACCGCTGGTAACGTTCAGCCAGATCAGGGGCGCGGAACCCAGAGCCCAGATTGACATACCAATTGTTGATTGGGCTTCGCTCATAGAGCACCGCCACGTTACCGCTGTAGCCGGTCTCAGATTTCGAGGTTTGTGAGATGTCGTCATCGGTGGAGAAATGATCCAAGCGGAACCCGCTGATCAATTCAAAGCGCGGCGCCATGGCCCATCTGTCTTGAACATAGGCGCCCACCCGGGTTTGATCCGCATCGACACGCACCCGTTCGGTGGGGCCTGGATTGAACAGTGGCGAGGGCGGACCAAATGGGAACAGCTGCTCACGGGTTTCAGTTTCTGGCCCGATGGAGGTGTCATAGCCAAAGTCCGCGCCGACCGTCAGCTCATGATCACCGAGGTCTAAGCGCACTTGCGGCGTGACTTCGTAGGTGTTGATCTCATCGTCGGTCACCACTCGAACCGAGTCGATTCTTGGCGGCGGTGGTGCGAAAAACGCCTCAGGTGCAGTGCGGTCAAACACCCGCTGGGTTTGTTGCCAATAAAACCCAATCCTAAACTCGGCGATCGTCTCCGAAATGTCCAGTGATTGATAATCCACGCCCACCAAACTTCTGTAGTACTCGGGGAAGGTAAAACGCAAAGGCCCGCGACCCACTGGGCCAAACGGGATGAAACTGTCTTCAACTTCAACATCCTCATCGCGACTGGTGTTGGCGATGAAGCTGATGCGACGGCTTTCGTCAAGATGGACATTCACCCGAGCGAAGGCCGACGTTTTATCTGCCGCACCACTGGTGGCTTGGGTCCCATCGGCCAGCTGAGGGTTGTCAGCCGTGGAGTAGCTGCCGCCAAACACCGCGCCGACATCTTCGTTGCCCGCGTCAATATAAAAACCCGTGCGGTTTAAATCGTACGCGTCGTCATAGCTGTAGCCCACGCCACCATTGAATCCAGGTTCAGTGCGGCGAGTGGGTTGACGGGTGATGATATTGACCACACCCCCAAAAGCGTCGGTGCCGTACAGGACAGAATTCGGGCCACGCAACACCTCGATGCGGTCCACCGCAAAACTGTCGTACAAGCTGATGTTGCCACCGCCATAGCCGGTGCCTTGGCCCGATAAGCGCACGCCATCGGTCAACGTCAACACCCGTTGAAGACCCAGGCCGCGGATTGAAAAGCCCTGTTGCCAAAAGTTCAGCGCACTGCCGGCTGGGCCCAAGCCGACCGACGGTTCGCGGCGCAGCGACTCAGCCAAGTCAATCGGCACCTGTTGGTCCAATTCTTCTCGGGTGATGGTGGCCACCCCCTGCGGGGTCTCTTTTGCGATTCGAACGCGTCCGCGCTCTGCGGTCACCGTCACGGTGTCTTCGGCGCGAGCAGAATCAGCCGCCGAAAGGTCATCATTGCCCGGCGACGCTTCATCTTGCGCCGCCACCATTCCAGCCGTCAGGCAACCCCCCAAAGCCCAAGCCAGCGTGGTGAGTCGAAAACCAGCGAGTGGACGTGAAATCTTCGTTGTGGACATGCTTTAAGTCATCCTTTATGAACAAAAATCGGCCGCCAGCACTTATACCGTACTGAAACGGTCCTGTATTATACAATCAAAGCCGGTAGACAGGTGAGATTCAGGCCATAGCTTCTATCAATGAATCGCCTTCTAAGACCCGTTTTTTAAATGGAAAGAACCCTTTCGTGGCCAACGGCCAAAGGGTGTGATCGTAAGTCCGACGCGCCAGCACCAGCGGTTTGGGCCCCACATCGGCCAGTGTTTTAAAAGCGTCGGCCAGCGGCCCCACCGATGGCGCCATGCTGACCCACTGCCGCGCCCCAACCAAATCAGCCACGGCATTGATTTTGTCCGCGTCCGGTTCAGCCATCACCACATCATCCAGCCCCGCCCAATCATCAATCACCCCATGCACAAATGAGCGCGCGTGGGCAGATTGGGGCCAAGGGTGGGCACCGGCGACCCCTTGCACCCACACCACCGCTTTTACCATCGGATGATTTTTGATCTCGGAATAGATTGACAAGTCGTCGGGATGGACCACAAATACACTTGGCTCAGTCAACGCCTCGCTCGCAGTCACACGATTGGGCAGTGTTGAAGGCGAGGGGTTGGCCGGCCCTTCAACCGCCTCGGCGGTCTGTGCCAGCCCTTGCGGCGAAAATCGGCCCTGTGTGAACCGCTCTATGTTGTCCCGACGCGCCAGGTAAGTTTTTCCTTGAGTCTGCAAACCCGCCACCCAGCGCCATGAGAGTGTGTTTGACGCCGGATCACCATCGAGCAGGTGGTTTAAGAAAAAGTCCGCACCCAACGCCCACGGCAGCTTGAGAGTGAACATCCAAATGGAGGCAAACCACATGCGCGCATGGTTGTGGAGATAGCCCACTCGAGTTAAGTCTTTCGCCCAGTCATCAAACCCCTCGATGCCAGTGCGTCCCTCAATGGCGGCGTGATAACGCTCGCGCAACTTGGGGTTGTCTGCCAAGGTGGCCTGATCATCGTCGCGTTGGGCCAGATAGGCTTGCCACACCTGAGGGCGCATCTCCAGCCAGCCCTTAAAATATGTGCGCCAAACCACCTCTTGGACAAACTTTTCAGCTTGGCGAAGGCTGTGTGCCTCCAGCACTGCGCGGATCACTTCCGACTCGCTCAACACCCGGTAACGCAAGTACGGCGACAACCCCGACACCCCCACACCGCCGCCGGGCCCAAAGTCAGTGTTGCGATGCTTGGCATAATGAGACCCTGCGTGGGGCACAAACGCCGCTAACCTCGCCAGACCAGCCTCGCGGGTCGGTGGGAAATGGTCCAAAGCGAGGGTGGACTTGGGTTTGTCAGGCATGCTCATCGTTGAATGACCCGTCGCGATCTGCTCATCAAGACGGGCAACAATATCAGCCCTCTTGTGAGCATCCTGGCACTTGCAATGCGATGATGGCCTCAGCCACCTGCTGTGATCGGAGGACGAGCATTCATCATGAAGCTGACTCAAAGCTATGCCCAGCTGCCGGATATTTTTTATGCCGCGGTGGATCCCACCCCCACCGACCGGCCATCAGCGGTCATGCTCAACGACGAACTCGCCGCGTTGTTGGGCTTGGACCGTCAATGGCTCCACAGCAAGACGGGGTTGGCGGTGCTGGCAGGTCAAACGACCCTCGCTCAACCGCAACCCATTGCCATGGCCTATGGTGGACATCAATTCGGGCATTGGGCGGGGGTGTTGGGGGATGGCCGCGCACTGCTTTTGGGTGAGCATGAAGATGCCCATGGAACGCGCTGGGACATCCAACTCAAAGGCGCCGGGCCCACCCCGTTTTCCAGAACCGGTGATGGGCGATCATCCATTGGCCCTGTGGTTCGCGAGTATTTAGGTTCAGAGGCCATGGCCGCGCTGGGCATCCCCACGACCCGCGCGCTGGCCGCCATCAGCACCGGTGAACAGGTTCAGCGCAACGCCCCAGAACCCGGCGGCATCTTGGTTCGCGTGGCCCAAAGCCATGTGCGCATTGGCACTTTTGAGTTCATTGCCCGCCAAAACGACCGCGACGCGCTTGAGGCTTTGTTGGCCTATGTTCAACAGCGCCATTGCCCGACGGGGGGCAGCGAGGGAATCGACGCCCTTCGGTGGTTTGAGTCTGTGATCGACGCCACTGCCAGCCTGGTGGCGCAGTGGATGCAGGTTGGGTTTATCCACGGCGTGATGAATACAGACAATGTCTCTGTGGTCGGGGAGACCCTCGACTACGGGCCATTTGGCATGCTTGATTCGTTTGTCCCCGACCAGGTGTATTCAAGCATTGACCGCGCCGGGCGTTATGCCTACAACCAACAGCCTGCCGTGGCGGCATGGAACCTCGCGCGCCTGGGCGAATGCTTGGTGCCGCTGCTTGCCGAGCAGCCCGATGCGGGTGTCGAAATCGCAACCGATGCCTTGAACCGTTTCCCGGCGACATTCAAACATTACTTTGAACACGGCATCACTGAAAAAGTGGGCCTCGACCCGCGCCATCGACAACACATTGATCACGCCATGGCGCTTTTGGATTGCATGGCGGCCAATGACGCCGACATGACGCTGACGTTTCGACGGTTGGGGCAGCTCGATGATCAACCCAACGACGCTGATCAAGACGTGCGCGTGTTGTTCGATGACCCAGCGGCGTTTGACCAGTGGGCGCGGGATTGGCGGCGATGCTTAGAACACACCGCGTTGGATGCGCCGGCACGCCAAATGGCAATGAACCAACGCAATCCGGCGTTTGTGTTGCGCAATCACCTCGCTCAACAAGCGGTCGATGCCGCCATCGAGGATCTGGATTTCGAGCCCATGAGGCGCATCCACGCCCTGCTGTCACGCCCGTTTGATGACCAGCCCGAACACGCCGTCTGGGCCGGTCCGCCTGCCCCTGATGAGCGTGTATTAACCACCTTTTGCGGCACCTAACAGACCGCTTAATCAAACAACGTTCCTTGCTTGGTGGCCACTGGTTTCTTCTTTCTGCGGGCAGGCCGTTGGCGACTGCCCAAAGCTTGGTAGACCGCACGCGCCTCATCTCGAAATCCTGCTTGATCACGGAAGGCCTTCATCCGGGCCTTCGCCTCACGCGCCGCCTGCTGGTGATCAACAATGGGATCAGGATAGTTGGGGGTGTTCCACTCAGGCACCCATTTTTGGATAAATGTTCCGTGGGGGTCTTGATCCTGAGCCTGTTTGACTGGATTGTAGATGCGTGTTGCGTTGATGCCCGTGGTGCCTGATTGCATCTGAATCTGGTTGTAATGAATTCCAGGTTCATAGTCGGTGAACATCCGAGCCAAGTGAAGCGCTGGCTCGCGCCAATGAAGCCACAGATGGTACGAGGCGAAACTGGTCACCATCGCCCGCATCCGAAACGTCAACCATCCGGTTGCTTGTAGAGACCGCATGCACGCATCGACCAGCGGATAGCCGGTTTCACCTCGCCGCCACGCCTCAAATTTCGCCGCATCAAAGTCATTCTCCCGCATGCCATCAAATCCGCGGTGCATGTTTTGGATTTCGAGACGTGGTTGTTGCTCAAGCTTTTGAATGAAATGACAGTGCCAATGCAATCGGCGCTCAAACTGGGCCAAAGATCGCGCCCATTTCACCTCTCCTGAGGCTTTGACTTCACGCTGGCGGGCATGGGTGGCTTGCACAATCTTTCGCAAACTCAACGTGCCGTAGGCAATGTGCGCACTCAGTCGAGACGCTGATGTCGGTGCGCGGTTGGGCGAAGAGATGCCGCCTCGATAATGCGCTCCGCGATCGTTGAGAAAGCCCGCCAAAACGGCACGCCCCGATCGAAGGCCACCCCGTTGCTGGCCGGGTGCGGGCGTTGCATCATAAGGCGGCGCCTCAGAAAAAGGCTGTTGAATCGGCATCACCTCCTCGAGTGGTGGCAACGCCGCAGGCGTGGGACACTGGGATTGCTGCATCACCTCCGCCCAACCTTTCGCCCAATGGTCTCGGTTGGTCAAACCACGGACCACCCCGAACTGTCGGTATTCAGTCAAGCGCACACCCGCGGCTTTGGCCCACCGCCGAACCCCTTGGTCACGCCGGTATGTCCACGCATTGCCGGTTTCTTCATGGGCATGAAGCGCCATCTGTGGCCAGCGCTTGAGCAACGCCGCGAACACCTCGAGCGCATCGCCTTGGATCACGGCCAGGCCTTGACCCAAATCGCGCAGCGCCGCATCCAGATCGATCAGCGAGGCCTCAATAAATCGCTGATGGCGAAGACTCATGTCAGGCTGCTGCCACAGCTTAGGCTCGACAATGTAGAGCGGATACACCGGTCCGCGTTGCGCGGCCTCATACAGTGGAGCATGGTCATCAATGCGCAGATCACGCTTGTACCAAACCACTTGAATGGCGCGCGGATCCGTGCCTGAGCTGGCTTGAGATGCATCAAGCATCGTTGGATCTCTTGGGCCGGTGTCGACGACAACGCTCAGAGCAATACTTCACCTCCTCCCAGCAGTCTTTCCACTTGCGCCGCCACGTGAAAGGTCGCTGACAGACCACGCATGTCTTGCTTGGAAGGTCGGCTTTTTTTACAGCCATGGTTGCAGCGCCTCATCAAAATACGCCACCAGGTCATCGGCGCTGACGTTGCTTTGGCGCGTGGCCGCAAAGGCATGCTCCTCGGCCAAAGCCCGATCCAGCCAAATGCCATGGCCGGTGGCAGGATGCCGCTGGGCGGCCAACCACAACACCGTATCGATGCCTTGCGCTGGGGTGCGCAACCACGGCTTCATGATTTTTGCAAAGTGGGGCAATGACACGCGCACCCCTGGGGTATCTACCCAGCCTGGGTGCATCACATGCATTACCGGTCCAGATGGGTGGGTGGTGTTCCACTGATGGGTCCACGCCACCATGGCGCGTTTGTGCATGGCATAGGCTGAGACCCCGTTGTACTGGTTCAGATCAGGATGGGTCATGGCATCGAGTCTAAGGGCTGAGCCATACATGCCACCGGAACTGACATTGATCAC
>PR_CR_10_Liq_1_inCRDRAFT_1001410_pt1 | contig 13524 bp, 8 predicted proteins | sample PRCRCaboRojoPR_3_FD_10241 | JGI IMG/M metagenome (IMG submission 10241) | reverse complement strand
ACACCTACGAGATCATCAGTAAGTCCGATAAGGTTGTGCGCGACCGCTGGGGCATTATTCGCAGCCGCAACGAGGCCTTCAATCAATACGGCAACAAAGTTTTGACCTTCGAGATCGACATTCTCGCAGAGCGCGGTGCTGCCCAGTAGCTCGCTGGATTTGGCCACTAACAAGTCTTTTCCCGACGCACGCATTTGATAAACAGATAAGGTAAACTCCCGCCACTTGATCGGGAAAGTGGCAAATGAAAAACGTCTTTGACGCCATCATGTCTTCTGTTCTTGCGGGCGGATTGCCCCGCTTGATCTTTTTTGCAGGCATCCTGACAGGTTTGTTGGCCCTTCAATACACGCCCCGTGAGGAAGAACCACAGATCGTCGTACCGATGATCGATGTACTGGTCACCACACCCGGTTTAAGCGCTGAACAGACAGAGCGCCAAGTCACCATCCCCCTCGAACGGCTACTGGCAGAGATCAAGGGTGTCGAGAACATTTACTCGACGTCATCAACCGGTGCTGCCAGTGTCACCTTGCGTTTTTATGTCGGCGAGAGCCGAGAGCAAGCTTTGCTAAACACCTACAACAAGCTGTACGCCAACACAGACCGCATTCCCCCCGTTGTCGCCCAGTGGCAGGTCAAACCCATCGAGGTTGATGATGTACCGATATTGGTTTTAGGGCTGTGGAGTGAGGACGCCCAGTACAGTGACTTCGAGCTGCGCCGTATCGCTGATGAATTTGCAACGGCGCTACAAACCGTTGAAGACGCTAGTAAAGTCGACGTTGTTGGCGGTCGACCCCGTCAGGTTACCTTGTACTTAGACCCGGAAGCATTGGCGGGCCGTCGCACATCGACCAGCGATATAGTGGCAGCGCTACAGGTATCTAACCTGTTGTTGGACGCCGGCAATTGGGTGGTAAACGATAGCGCCATTATCCTCGAGGCTGGCGATGTCCTGCGCACTCAGGAAGACCTGGAAAATCTCATTGTCAATGTCATCGATGGTGCACCGGTTTTCTTACGGGACGTTGCGCGTATTGTTGATGGTCCTGCAGAGCCCTTAGCCTACAGTTGGATCGGGTTTCCGGGTAGCCACCAAGACAACTACCCCATGGTGGCGGTATCCGTCGCTAAAAAGCCGGGGGCCAACGCCGTCGCTGTTGCTACAGATACCCTCCAATTAATCGATACCCTTCGGGAGCGGCTGCTACCGCCGGGTGTCGATGTTGCCGTATTGCGTGATTACGGCAAAACCGCTGACGACAAGGTAAACAACCTTACCCAGTCACTGCTATTTGCGGTGGTAACCGTCGTGGTTTTTATTGCGCTATTCCTGGGTTGGCGTCCGGGTTTAGTGGTGGGTCTTGCGGTGCCGGTTTGCTACGGCATTACCTTCGCGCTTGATTATGCGCTGGGATACACCATCAACAGAGTGACTTTATTCGCCCTGATTCTATCCTTGGGTCTGTTGGTCGATGATCCCATCACTGGGGTCGACAACATCTCTCGGTTCCTAAAGCAAAAACGCACAAACGCGGCGGAGCAGGTAGCCGATGCGATGCGTGAGATAGCGGGTCCACTCATTATGTCGACGGTGACCATTGTGCTTGCCTTCATTCCCCTGGCATTTATCAGCGGCATGATGGGCCCGTATATGGCACCCATGGCCTTCAACGTACCTGCGGCTGTCATCGCTAGTACCCTGACGGCCTTTTTTGTCACGCCGTGGCTCGCGCTGAAATTACTGGGAAATAGTCAGGCTGACATGCCGAGTACCCGAGGCACTGTCAGTGTCTACAGTCGCTTGCTGAAGCCCATAATGGCCAGCCGACGCCGAGCTCATCTGACCTTATTCGTGGTTGTCCTGTTGTTTTTTGCCGTCTGTCTGTTGCCAGCCATGCGCTGGGTACCGCTTAAGCTTCTACCTTTCGATAACCGCTCAGAGGTCCAGGTACTGATCGATATGCCCGAGGGATCCAGTGTCGAGCGCACGGCAGCGGTGGCCGAATCCGTGGCGCGACAGGTTGCCCGACTCCCCGAAGTAACCACCATCGCAGCGTTTGTCGGTCAGCCCTCCCCCATGGACTTTAATGGCATGGTACGCCGCTACTATGCACGTCATGCAGCGAATCTTGCCGAACTTCGAGTCGTGTTACTCGACAAGTCCGAACGCGCCCATCAATCACATAGTGTTGTATTGCGACTGCGTGAACTACTGGCACCGCTGGCGGTAGATGGCATCCATTTGAAAGTAGTAGAAGTACCCCCGGGGCCTCCGGTGCTGTCCACGCTCGTGGCCGAAGTGTATGGCGATCTCATCACACCCTACGAGACTCAGCGCCAAGCCGCCGCCCTGGTTGCCAAGCGGCTACAACGGGAACCTCATGTGGTGGAGGTGGACACCACCCTTGAAGCCCCCTACGAGCGTGTTCGCTTTATCGCTGACAAACAGAAAGCAGCCTTGTCAGGGGTGTCCACCGATGATGTTGCACGCACTTTGCGCATGACCCAGCAAGGTTTTATCGCAGGTTATTTACAAGCCGAGCATGAACTCCATCCCTTACCGATAACGGTCAAGTTACCCTTGGCGCTGAAAGATTCAGCCGCCGACCTAGAGCGACTGCTGGTCCGAGGTCGACCGGGCATTACTAAAACCACGACCGAGCAGGGACTCGAGAGCGCCGCCCAACCACTGGTGGCGCTGGGGGAATTGGGTCATTTCGAGCGCCAAACAGTAGAACCCGCTATACACAGAAAAGACCTGCGCCGTGTCGTGTACGTCACGGCAGAATTAAACGGACGCACGCCCGCCGACGTGGTGGCCGATGTACAGGCTGATCTGAACGCCCCCCGAGGCCCCGCCAACGACTGGTCAGCGCGCACCTATTTTAAAAGCGGCGGTGACGACGGATGGCAGCTTCCCGTGGGCACATCGGTCAGCTGGACTGGGGAAGGTGAGCTGGATATCACCCTTGACGTGTTCCGAGACATGGGGCTGGGCTACCTATTTGCGCTATTGGGTATCTTTGTCGTGCTGCGTCTGCAGACCCGTTCGGTCGGTTTATCCCTCATTATTATGTCCGCCATTCCACTCACTGTGATTGGCATCCTGCCGGGCTTTTGGCTTATGAATCAGCTGGGTGAGCGAACAGTAGCTGGAGCACCCGACCCAGTACTGTTCACCGCCACTGCCATGATAGGGATGATCGCCTGGCGGGTATCGTCGTACGCAATTCACTCATTCTCGTCGAGTTCATACAGCGCGCGCGAAATACGGGCTCGACGGTCACTGCCGCAGTGCTTGAGGCCGGTGCAGTTCGCATGCGTCCCGTGTTACTCACCGCTGGCACAACCCTACTGGGCAATCTGGTTATTACATTGGATCCGGTTTTTAACGGACTGGCTCTGGCCATTATTTTTGGCATTGTGGCCTCGACGCTGTTCAGCCTTGTGGTGGTACCACTGGTGTACTGGTTGGTATTTGCGCCGGCTGCAGAAATTGACGGTGTGTCGACACCAGAGGAGTTAACCCTATGAAGCGCATGCTGATGACAGTGACAGCACTGTTGGGACTGATTGTCATGGTGGCATGGATGGCAGGTTTACTCACACCAAGGGTGGCACCCGGTTTAGACCCCTTACCTGAGCCGGAGCCATCAGTGACGGTCACCGTTAAAGCGGTGGCGTATCAGCAACTAGAAAGCGTACCCGCCTCTGTTGAAGCCCGGGAAACCACATTGGTGGCCTCTCGTTTACTGGCGCGGGTGAATACATTATCTGTTCGAGCTGGTGATCTCGTAGAGCAAGGACAGGTACTAGCGCAACTTGAAGCGAGTGATCTACTCGCCCGTTTGAAGCAGGCGGAAGAAGCGCTGAACAGCATCAGTGCGCGGGTCGACGAAGCAGCGCTAGCACTCGATCGTGCTGAAAACTTACGCCAACGGCAGCTTATCGCTCAAGCAGATCTAGACACTGCCAGAGCGAATGCGGCAGCGCTGGAGGCACAGCGCCGCGCAGCTGAGCAAGGTATCCAAGAGGCCAAGACCGCGCTTTCATGGTCGACGATTGTGGCCCCCATCGCCGGACGTGTGGTTGAGCGCATGGTAGAGCCCGGCGACACCGTCAATCCCGGTCAACCGCTGGTGTCACTCTACAATCCGAGTACCTTGAGAGTGGAAGCATGGGTGCGCGAGACCTTGGCTGTAGGTTTAGCCCCAGGGCAGATGTTATCAGTGTCAGTACCTACGCTTAACGCCACAACCGATGCCAATATCGAAGAAATTGTGCCCGCCGCGGACCCAGGCTCCCGTTCCTTCAAAGTGCGTTTACTTATGCCTGTCATCGATGGATTGATGCCCGGTATGTATGCACGATTGTCGGTGCCCGCAGGCGAGGGAACGTCACTCCGTATTCCCGTGAACTATGTGCGCCGGGTGGGCCAGTTGGAATTGGTCTGGGTTAGAGGTGACACCGGTGCCGAGCGACGCTTTATTCGAACAGGAAGCATCGTCGGCGATAACGTTGAGGTTGTCAGCGGGTTACGCGCGGACGAAGTGCTACTGCAGCCGGGGGATGTTTAACGGGCCCGACTCGGCGATGTACGCATCACAGCACGAAGAGCGTGAGCACCAGGGGGCTTAACTAGTGTCCCGCCCGGTACAAGCGACCAGGCAGGCGACCGGTGAGTTGATCGTTCATTAACACCGGCTCCCCCGCCACCACAACCGCGCGGTAGCCGGTGGCATCTTGGAGTAAGCGCTGCCCGCCAGCGGGTAAATCGCGCACCATGCGCGGCGCATGCAGTCGCAAGTTTTCGAGATCGATGACNTTGACATTAGCCTTGAGGCNGGGCTTCAAAACGCCTCGGTCGGCCATACCGCAGTAATCGGCGATATCCGAGGTGAGTCGGCGCACCGCTTCGGGTACCGACAGGCGCTGGCCCTGTTTTCGATCTCGGGTCCAGTAACTCAACAAATANGTGGGGAAGCTTGAATCGCAAATAGTGCCCACATGAGCGCCACCATCGGATAACCCCATAATGGCTTGAGGGTGGGTCATCATGGTATGCACCGCATCGAAGTTCATATCGGTGTAGTTGTAAATGGGGAAATACAATAGTGCCTTGCCTTCGTCCTCAAGCAGCAAGTCGTACATCATCTCGAGAGCACTGACACCCCGGACCTGGGCCATACTCAACACGGAATCTTCGGCAGATTGCTCGTACCGCGGGTTGTCACCTAGCAGGAACGTCTTTCCTGCCACGTAATCCATAGCGGCCATTAAAGCATCGACGATGGGGGGCACCGGTGTGCCATCGCCGGCCAAAGGCTCGGACGACTCGGATAATAGCTGGGCTTTGAAGGCGGGATCACGCATCTGGGCCACGCGCTCCGACAGGGGCAAGTGACAAATACGTTTGTAACTAGGGAAGCCAATGAAGGGATGAAACGTGCACTGCAGCCCCGTGGTTACACCAATGCCCCGAGGCGCCGTCTGCAGACGCATATCGATCCCCTGAGACTTAGCGTGTTCCGCTCGATGAATAATGCGCCGCCACTGATCCGGAGCAAAATCTCGCTGCATAAGCGACAGGGAAAACGGACGCCCACCACTGGCTCTCGCAAAAGACTCAAGCAGATCGAACTCCCGCTCGAAGGCATCACCAGCGCGTTCCAAATCGAAGTCATTCACCGCCTGCAGCACACCATGATTGAGGCCCTGAAATGCTTCGGCGATACCTACAAGCTCTGCCGCCGACGCCTCCGAAGCAGGCGTCCATGCTCCGTCGGCACTTCGGTGCACGTCAGACCGACCGGTGGAGAAGCCAATAGCACCGGCCTCAAGGGCCTCTCGGGTCAATCGTCGCATCGCGGCAATATCGTCGTCTGTGGCCTGCTGCTCGGCCACAGCGCGATCACCCATGACATACACCCGAAGAGCATCGTGGGTGACTTGTACCGCAAAATCGATGGTATGAGGCTTGGCATCGAGCGCAGTCATGAACTCGGGTAAGGTTTCCCAATCCCAAGCGATGCCCTCGGATAAGGCACTACCGGGAATATCTTCGACACCTTCCATTAAGCGAATGAGTTGCTCTCGGTCACTGGGACGAACCGGCGCAAAACCGACACCGCAATTGCCCATGACGACGGTGCTGACCCCATGATTGATGCTGGGCTGGAAATCACTATCCCAAGAGGCCTGACCGTCGTAGTGTGTATGCAGGTCGATAAAGCCAGGTGTCACCGCCATGCCACTTGCGTCAATGGTTTCTTTGGCACTGCCTGTCACTGCGCCTACTGCCACGATCATCCCATCTTTGATGGCAATGTCGGCCTGTATGGGGTCGGCGCCCGTGCCGTCGTATACCGTGCCGTTGCAAATACACAGATCGTAGTTCACCCCTTGCGCTCCTCTGTCGTGAAAGACTTTTTTATTCTGAACAACGCTACACCCGTGCAGTTTGCGCAAAATAGTGTCCGCCGCCAAGGGCTAGTGACAGTGACCATCAAACAGGGCTATTTGGGTTTATCCCAGCGCGGCGATGGCCTCGTCAAAGGGTGCTGACTCTTCACCGATCATGGCCGTCTCATTTAAGCGACGCACTGCCGCAGCGTCAGCGGCGATGCCAGTTTCCACCGCATCAATAATGGCCATCAAGCGGGAGGTAGTTCGATAACGGGTAGCNCCATAGCCCTTCACCATCCGACCACAATCTGCCAGCGCACGGGCCATGTCAGTGTTCGTTTGTGAACAGACCGCATCAAACCATCGATCGATCATTGCCCGCTCTTCGGCGTAGCCAAAACTACCCCGGCGCCAGCGACGNAAGCTGGCAAGTCCCCGCAGTACGAGCTGAACAAGAATGGTGTCGGTACGTAATTTACGTGGACCCAGGACGTAACCCAGCGCACGGCGAGCTGTCGCCGATGCCAGCAAGCGCTCTCCCAGTGATTTCGGGAGTAGCGCAGCCACCTCCTCTACCCGCGGGTGAAAAAATTCGGTGACCTGCAAGGGCTGATCGACACCCGCCCTAACCTCGGCTCTTATCGATGACTCACGCTCGGGGCGTAACTTCAGCTGCGCCACCCGAGGTATGTCCTCGTAAGCCAGCCACAACGCCAGCCAACGGGCAGTTTCACGGGTCAGATAATAGTCATCAGTACCCTCATCTCGGGCCAGTAATTGCTCGAGTTGGGTTAGGTAATCGGTGGCGTAGTGCACATCTTGATAGGCAACGAGGCGCTGCGCGGCGTGAAAAAGTACCTCGTGGCAACTGCTCGGGAAGCCAGCAATACGGGGTATCAAAACCCGACCAATGGCCGTGGTGGGGGAAGGCAATACAAAGCCCGCAGCAGGCTCCACAAGCTTTGCACCGCCGCCCGCGGCGGCCTGATAGCACTCTTCGAAGGCTTTGCGATTCGCGTCGGCACCTTTACCCCCGGCGATGACCTCGACAAATACCTCTTTGGTAAAGGGCAGTACCTGAGCGCCGGCGATGGCACCTAACAGGGCGGCCGAAATAACCGTGCCGCAGCGCTGAACCACCTCGAGCATATCGAAGTGAATAAAACGCTGGGCGTAGCGACTGCAAAGCTCAGCAATAACTGCTGGATCGGCGGTACCGTCGGTAGTGGCACTTTTCTCAGTGATGCCGTAAACCCGATGATCCGAGCTGATCAAGGTGGTTTTATCGGGGCTAATGAAACCGCGACTCAGCATACGACCTGCTTCGGCAATTTCTGACGTCACAGCAATATCGATATCACCCTGAGCAGGAAACAGCGACATCACCGGCGCAGGTGCATCGGCATTGCGTTTAAAAAACTCCAGGTAGTAAATGGTTGCACCTGTGCGCTGGGCAACCCCGGCCAGAGACGTGCTTTGGGCCTGCCAACCGCTGCGATCAGCCGCCTCAATAAGCCAGTTGGTCAAGACGCCACCGCCCTCACCACCCAGTGCGGCGATGAGTAGATTAATTGTGTGTCCCGAGTCCGTCATAGTGTTAACGCCTGTTGTCGTCGCTCATCTCGCCGGCGCCACCAAGCGCGGAAGCGATCCCGGGCGCGCTGCAGCACACGATCAGCACGACTGGGGTTGTGAATAACATCGATGCGTGAAAATGACGGACACAGCACCGCAGTGTGGGCATTTTCACCACAGACACCGCAACCGACACAGCTGTTATCGACGTAGGACACCGGGTCGATACGCAGTGGATCAGGGTTCTCCTTGATCGTCAGCGATGGACACCCGGATAAACGGATGCATCCGTGATCGCCGGTACAGGTCGCGGGGTCAACGTAAAAACGTGCGCGCTCAACCCGTTGACCTTCATCGATCGCTTTGCGAATCAGCGGTTTTACCCGTCGCTGGCGATTGAGCATGCACTCCCCTTCAGCGATAACCACTTTTAGCCCTGCTGTATCGGTGGTCAGCGCCTCGCGCAAGGTTCGCTTCATGGACTCGATGTTGTAGGTGCTAACGGTCCGAATCCATTGAACACCGGCACCTCGACAGGCATCTTCGATACTCTGCCACTGCTCGCGTTTAGGGCGCTCGGCATCGAGGGTTGACGCGATCAAATTAGGCTCGACCAACGAGGGAATGTCCTGCCCCCCTGTTGCCGCGGAATACCCGTTATCGACGATGATGAGCAGGCCGTCGTGGCCGTTAAATACAGCGCTGGTGACACCGCTGGTTAAGCCGTTATGCCAAAACCCGCCGTCACCCATGATGCTGATGGCCTTGTGAGGCAATGCATGGCGCATACCCGATGAGCTGGCCAGCGACAGGCCGTAGCCCATGATGGTATTGCCCAGATTAAACGGCTCGGCAGTGGCAAAGGAATGGCAACCGATATCCGAGGAAATATGGAACGGCCCCATGTCCTGCTGCAATTGCTTGATCGCTGAAAACAGCGGGCGCTCGGGGCAGCCGGTGCATAAACCCGCGGGACGCGGGGGTAACTGGTTCATGAGCGCAGCGATATCCTCATCGCTGAGGGGTGTTTCACGCCCAAGCACCGTGTCTAGGGTCATGGCTAAAGGCACGGTTTCGCGTCGTGACGCCAACACAAACCGGGTAATGCCCTCGAGCATTACTTGCCCCGTGTACTCACCTGCCATCGGCATAATGTCTTTACCGAACACCCGGGTTTGTACATCGCGGCGACGTAGAATGGTTTGAATTCCCTGCTCGATGTACTCGGGCTGGCCCTCTTCCAATACCAGCACCTGTTCCTTGCCGACACAAAATTCAACGAGCTCATCGGGGATAAGCGGATAGGCCACATTGAGGCAATAAATGGGAATATCCGCATTGCCATAAACGTCTGACAGACCTTGGCGCTCTAGCGCTCGGATGACGGTGTTATAAGAGCCGCCACAGGTAATGATGCCCAAGTGCTCGTACTTGCCCGCAAACACTTCATTGAGCTGCTCGCGCCGAATAAAGTCGATGGCCGCCGGCAGCCGCTGGGCGATTTTTTCGCGCTCTTGGGCGTAAACATAGGGCGGCAAAATGATTTTTTCGGGCTCTCGCTGGGGGCTCACCGGACTGCGATTACTGTAGCGGGGGGCCACATTGTCCCTCGCCACAAACTCGCCGGTAACATGACAGCCTCGAATACGCATCATGTAAAAGATGGGTGTATTAGAGGCTTCAGACAGGGCGAAGCCCTTCTCAACCATATCGACAATACTGGTTAGGTTAGGTCGCGGGTCAAGCAGCCACATTTGAGCTTTCATGGCGAACGCGTAGCTGCGCTCTTGCATGATACTGGCGCCTTCACCGTAGTCCTCACCGACGATGACCATGGCGCCACCGGTGACCCCAGCTGATGCTAAATTCGACAGGGCATCCGAGGCCACATTGGTGCCCACCGTCGACTTCCAGGTCACTGCACCTCGCAGCGGATAGTTAATCGATGCGGACAACATGGCAGCGGCGGTAGCCTCTGAACCGCTGGCCTCGAAATGCACACCCAGCTCACCCAAGATGTCTTGGGCGTCGTTGAGCACATCCATCAAATGGGAAATGGGTGAGCCCTGATAGCCACCCACATAGCTGACGCCCGACTGCAGCAGTGCTTTGGTGATGGCAAGAATGCCCTCGCCTTTGAACAGATCACCGTCGCCGGCGCGCAGTTTTTTGACTTCCTCTTTAAACGATCGTTCTGCCATGGGTGTTTCCGTCGCTAACTTGTTAATCTACCCGATTGCGGGTTTCGATTGTGGCTTTACCTAGGGCATGAATCGCCTGTTGCCATTGGCACCCAACGCGGACGTTTGGTGGGCATAGACAGGGGCTGATAATCGCCGGCGCTGATCTGTGCGTCGCGAGTAAGCAAACATGCCTAGCCAATACTTTAAACCTAAAATATAATGAATCGGCACACCGATACAACAGGAGAGTTGAATGCACCGTACTTTGTTACCGGAAGGTTGGCCAAGACCCAAAGGGTATGCCAATGGCATCATGGCACAAGGGTCACAGCACATTTTTTGCGGCGGTCAAATTGGCTGGAACAAAGACGAGGTGTTCGAGCACAGGGATTTTGTCGGTCAACTGCGACAAGCACTGCTTAACGTACGCGATGTTCTTGCAGCAGCCGATGCCGGCCCGGAACATATGGTGCGTATGACGTGGTACATCACCGATAAACAGGCCTATTTAAGCAATATCCGTGAGGTCGGGCGTGCCTACCGGGATGTCATGGGCAAGCACTTCCCGGCCATGAGCGTGGTTGAGGTATCGGCACTCATTGAAGATCAAGCCCTTGTGGAAGTGGAAGTAACGGCGCTGCGCTAATGCTCCGACGTCAACGTGGTTTTACTCGCCACAAACGCCGTGGTCTCTAAAGTCAACACATCGACTCCAGTCTGCTGCCAAAGCCGTACCGATGTCGTCAAAATGCCCCTGTCGGGTTTAGAGCGCGATGCTCTGACTCCAGTGATAATGACCTCACCTTGCACGGTATCCCCCGGGCGCAGTGGCGCCAACCAGCGTAACTTATCTACCCCCGGCGATGTCATGATGGCGGCATCGGCCATGTAAGCTTCCACGGCCATTGCCATGAACAATGCCGCCGTATGCCAGCCGCTCGCCAGCAAACCGCCCAATGCTTGTGTGCGTGGGTGCGTCGGATGAGTATGGAAGGGTTGTGGGTCGAACTGCTGAGCAAAAGCCACAATGTCCTCCTCTGATACCTGCCGGGGCGACAATGGTATGCACTCACCCACCGAAAAATCTTCGAGATATCGCACATCGCCTCCGAGAGCCCAACAATTTGTCGAACAATACCAAGAAATGCTTGCATGGTTCGCGCCGCACTGATAAATATATTTTAAACCTAAAATGTAGGCAAAGCACGACAGAAGCGTGACGGGGGCAAAATGACCGGACAATCAGCCATGTTCAACAGCAACAAACTTAAGCTCGGCACGTTTTCTGCCAACTGTTCAAGTGGCATGGCGGTCACCAAGGTTGAAGAACGGTGGAACAATAACTGGGACAACAACATCGATTTGGTCCGTCAGTGTGACGAAGCCGGCATCGAGTTTATGCTGCCGATTGCCCGGTGGATTGGCTATGGTGGCGACACCGACTTCCATGGCAATGTTCTTGAGACAGTCACCTGGGCAGCCGGACTTGCTGCGCACTCTAAGCGCATTCAAGTGTTCGCCACAGTACATACCGCCTATAACCACCCTGTCGTGATTGCAAAGCAACTGGCTACACTCGACCAGCTCTCCGGCGGGCGTATCGGGCTCAACGTAGTAGCTGGCTGGAACAAGCCCGAGTATGACGCTTTCGGTGTGGATTTGCCGTCAGATCACGCCGATCGCTACGCCATGGCACAGGAGTGGTTCGACTACGTACAAAAGCTCTGGCGTGAAGACAGCGCCTTCGATTGGGCCGGTGAGTATTACAAGGGCAAAGGGATTTACAGCCTACCCCACCCGGTTCAAAGCAGAATACCTGTGATTAACGCAGCTGCATCCAGCGAAGGTCGTGAGTTCGCTATGCGTAACGCCGATTTTCTGTTTACGCCCGTGTTCGATTTTAGCCAGGCGGCGGCAACCGTGGCCGACATAAAAGCGAAAGCCGCCAGTGTGCAACGCCATGTCGACGTACTGACTTTCTGCACGGTTGTGTGTCGTCCTACCCAGAAAGAAGCCGAGGACTATCTCGATTGGTATGCCAACCAAAATGCCGATTGGGCTGCGGTCGACAATCTAATGACCCTGCAAGGTTTACATGCACAGTCGTTCACAAAAGAAGCGCTGGCCACGTTCCGTGACCGCTTCGCCGCGGGTCACGGTGGCTACCCATTGGTAGGTACGCCTGATCACATTGCCGATCAACTCGAGCAACTGAGCGCATCGGGCATCGCCGGCACGACGCTCGCGTTTGTGGATTATGCCAAAGAGTTCCCGTATTTTCGGCAAGAGGTTCTGCCGCGCCTCGAGGCAAAAGGATTACGCGCACCACTATGACAGTTGTGGGCAATGCACCCACAACCTAGAGGAGAGGTACGAAAACCAATAACAATGATCAAACGCTTATCCCACTTACAGGAGTACCCACTATGATCAGCCCCTCAACACCCATTTCCCGCCTTGCGCTCGCCATCGCAGGGCTAACCCTAACCAGTACCGCTGTTACCGCCTCCGCGCAAAGTGTGCTGGAAGAAGTGCGCGTCGTTGCACAAAAACGTGAGCAGAATCTGCAAGATGTGCCGATTGCGATATCGGCATTCACAGGGCGTCAGATGGATGCGCTGGGGGTGTCAGAGTCCTTCGATATTGCCACCTTCTCACCGGGTGTACACATCTCTGGCAACCTCGCTGGACAGAATACTCAGTTCTCTATTCGCGGTGTCACCCAGAACGACTTCAATGACATCATCGAAGCCCCCAATGCGGTGTATTTAGATGAAGGCTACATCGCCGTCGCTCAGGCACAGACCTTTGCGGTATTCGACATTGATCGAGTGGAAATTTTGAAGGGTCCCCAAGGAACGCTATTTGGCCGTAACGCGACCGGTGGACTGGTACATTTCATTTCTAACGCTCCGAGCTTCGATGAAGTTAGTGGCTATTTAGACGTCGAGGTGGGTCAATTTGACACCCCAGCCGATGCGGTGCGTACGGTATTTGAGGGTGCCGTCGGCGGTCCCCTCAGCGATACCGTGGCCGCGCGTGCAGCTTTTCGCTACTCCAAACAAGATCCTTACCTGAAGAATCTGTACACCAGCGATGACCAACTGCCCTTCCTCGGTGATCCGGGCCCCGGTGCCGGTGCCGATTTGGGTGATGATGATACCTTCGCGGGTCGCGTTCGCTTTGCCTTTGAGCCCAGCGATAAATTGCACATGGATTTAAGCTTCAACTTCTCTGAAAGCGAAGTCGCAACCGGTCCCTATCAGAGCAAATCGACCTTAGGCATCGTGCAAGACCACGACAACGATCCCAGTACCGATCCCGAGTTGATTAACGTCATTGACACGCCCGCCAA
>PR_CR_10_Liq_1_inCRDRAFT_1001409_pt1 | contig 13527 bp, 15 predicted proteins | sample PRCRCaboRojoPR_3_FD_10241 | JGI IMG/M metagenome (IMG submission 10241) | reverse complement strand
TGTGGCCCTGCGCGAAGCGGTGCTGGACAAACCCGCGCCGACGGCGTTGACCGGCACGTTCGACGAGGGCGCGCAGATGCGGCTGGCGCGGCAGGTCGCCAAGACGTTCGGGTATGACATGGCACGCGGTCGGGTGGACAAGGCGGTGCATCCGTTTTCCTCGGGCTCTGGGCTGGATGTGCGCATCACCACCCGGACCAACCCCGTCGATCCGTTCAACAGCCTCTATTCCACGATTCACGAGGTCGGCCACGGCGCCTATGAGCAGAACATCCACGCCGATCACCTGCTGACCCCGGTTGGGCAGGGCGTGTCCATGGGGGTGCATGAAAGCCAGTCGCGCATCTACGAGAACCAGCTGGGCCGGTCCGAGGCCTTTGCCGTCTGGCTCTATGGCCAGATGCGGGAGGCATTCGGTGACCTTTCGGTGCCGGATGCACAGGCGCTCTATGCCGCGATCAATCGCGTGGGGTCCGGCTATATCCGCACAGAGGCCGACGAGGTGCATTACAACCTGCACATCCTGCTGCGTTTCGACCTGGAGCGCGACCTGATCGCGCGCAGGCTGGAAGTGGGCGACCTGGAGGCGGCCTGGAACGAACGGTTCGCGGCGGATTTCGGGGTTGCCGTGGATCGCGCCTCGAACGGCGTGTTGCAGGACGTGCACTGGTCGATCGGCCTGTTCGGCTATTTCCCGACTTACACGCTGGGCAATGTCTATGCCGGGTGTCTCTACGAGGCGCTGCGCCGCGATGTGCCGGATCTCGAGGGCGCGCTGTCCGAGGGCGATCTGAGCCCCGCCACCGACTGGCTGCGCGACAAGGTGCAGACCCATGGCGGGCTTTTCCAGCCGCGCGAGACAATTGCCCGCGCCTGTGGCGAAGAGCCAAGCGAAGAGCCGCTCTTGCGCTACCTGGAAGAGAAGTTCGGCGGGCTTTACGGGGTTTGACCATATAGGGTGGCTGACGCCACGCCCATTGTCTCGGCGCCGCCTTTGGCGCCGCCTGCGCATCAGGGGCGCTGCCCCTCTTGGCCTGCGGCCAATTCACCCCGGGATATTTGCCGGTCCGAAGAAAGTCTCGATCTAGTCGGCCCAGTCCGGTTTGCGCTTTTCCAGGAAGGCGGTGATGCCTTCGTCGGTGTCGCGGTCGAGCATGTTGCGGACCATCACGTCACCGGCATGGGCATAGGCCTCGGCGGTGGTCATCTGGGCCTGGTCGTAGAAGGCGGTTTTGCCGACACGCACCGCGCTGGCGAGTTTGCCGGCGACGGTCTCGGCCAGATCTGTCGTGGCGGCGTCCAGTGGTCGGTTGGGACGGCCTTGTTGATCAGGCCGATCTCCACGGCCTCTTCGGCGTCGATCAGGCGTCCGGTGGTCAGCATCTCGAAGGCGCGTTTGCGTGGCACGTTGCGGGTCAGCGCGACCATGGGCGTGGAACAGAACAGCCCGATATTGACCCCGTTGACGCCGAACCGCGTGCCCTCGGCGGCCACGGCCATGTCGCAGGTGGCGACCAGTTGGCAACCGGCGGCAGCGGCGACACCGTGGACCTTGGCGATGACCGGCTGCGGGATCGCCTGGATGGTCTGCATCAGTTTGGTGCAGCGGGTGAAGAGATCGGCGAAATAGGCGGCGCCGCCATCCTCGGCCTGCCGGCCGGCCTGCATTTCCTTGAGATCATGGCCTGCGCAGAAAGCCTTGCCCGACCCGGCCAGCGTGACGGCGCGGATCTCATCGCTTTCGCCGATCTCGTCGAGTGTTTCCTGAAGCGCGGCCAGCATGGCGTCGGACAGGGCGTTCAGCTTCTCGGGGGCGGTCATCACCAGGTGGGCGACGCCGTTGCGGTCGGTGCGGTCGAGCAGGGACATGGCTTGTTCCTTTCACGGTTTCGGGGCAAGTCTAATGGTCTGACAGGCAAGGGGAAAGAGATGGCGTTGAAAATGGATGTCGCGGAGATGACCGCGTTCCTGGACGAGGTCTTTCCGCAGGTGCGGGGTGATTTCGTCATCGAGCGGCTGGACGAGGACCTGCTGGAGATGCGGCTGAAGGTCGAGGAGCGGCACCTGCGTCCGGGCGGCACGGTGTCGGGGCCGGCCATGTTCGCCCTGGCGGATGTGGCGGCCTATGTGGCCACCATGGCCCGGATCGGTCCCCAGGCCCTGGCGGTGACGACGAATTGTTCCATCGATTTCATGCGCAAGCCGCAAGCCGGGCAGGACATCATCGCCCGGGCCGAGGTGCTGAAACTGGGCCGGGCCCTGAGCGTAACGGAGGTGCGCCTTCTTTCCGAAGGATCGGACGCGCCCGTTGCACGAGCCAGCCTGACCTATTCGATTCCGCCCGAACGGCCCGCCTGACAGGCCCGTTGATTCAAATCAAGGAAACGGCATATATCTTCGGGCACATGAGTGACCGATGCCCCAAGGCCAGGAGAGACCGATGACCGACAGCATGCAAGACGTGACGGCAGAGCCGCGCCTGGCCCATTTTCCGGTGACTTTCTTCGCGATCGTCATGGGGCTTTTGGGGCTGACGCTGGCCCTTCATGCGGCGGCGCCGTTCTGGGCTGCGGCGGAGATGGTGTCGGGGCTGGTGCTTCTGGGGGCCGTCGTGGCTTTGGGGAGCATTTCGCTGGTCTACCTGGTCAAGGCCTTGCGCCACCCGGGGGCCGTTGCCGGGGAATGGAACCACCCGGTCAAGCTGGCCTTCTTTCCGACCATTACGATTTCGCTTCTGCTATTGGCGACGGCGCTGTTGTCCACTGCGCCGGACCTTGCGCGTTTGATCTGGATCGCGGGTGTGATCGGGCAGGGGGTTCTGACCATTGCCGTGGTCACGGGCTGGATCAGTCATCGCAGTTTCCAGGTCGGGCACCTGACCCCGGCCTGGTTCATTCCGGCGGTGGGCAACGTGATCGTGCCGGTGGCCGGGGTGCAGATGGGCTATGTCGAGACGTCGTGGCTTTTCTTCGCCGGTGGCATGATGTTCTGGGTCGTGCTGCTGACCCTGGTCATGAACCGGCTTGTCTTTCATGACCCGATCCCGGCGCGGCTGTTCCCGACCATGGTGATCCTGATCGCGCCGCCCTCGGTGGCCTTNGTGGCCTACCTGCAATTGGTNGGGACGGTCGATGGCGTAGCNCGGGTGCTGATCTATGCCGCCTATATTTTCGCGGCCCTGGTCGTGGCGCAGGTNCCGAAACTTGCGCGGCTGCCCTTTGCGCTGAGCTGGTGGGCCCTGAGCTTTCCGCTGGCCGCCTTGGCCATCGCATCGTTCCGGTTCGCGGCGCTGGANGGCACGCAGGCGCACCTGGTCATCGGGTTTGGGGTGCTGGCGGTCCTCGGGCTCGTGGTGATCGGCCTGATCGGGCGCACGGGCCTTGCCATTGCACGGGGCGAGATTTGCCGGCCGGAATGATGGGGTAAAATAATACCTAAATTCCAAGCCATTGAAATTGCGCCATTATGCGGGATTGATGGTGCTTGACTGTGCGCTGCAAATCCTTAGAACACGCCCATCCGAAACCCCAATCAGGGCCGAAACACATGAAAACCTTTTCTGCCACTCCCGCAGATATCGAGAAGAAGTGGGTCGTGATCGACGCCGAGGGCGTTGTTCTGGGCCGCCTTGCCTCGATCGTGGCCATGCGCTTGCGTGGCAAGCACAAGCCATCCTTCACGCCGAACATGGACATGGGCGACAATGTCATCGTCATCAATGCCGACAAGGTTCAGATGACCGGCAAGAAGCGCACCGACAAGAACTACTACTGGCACACCGGTCATCCGGGCGGCATCAAGTCCCGCACCGCCGAGCAGATCCTTGAAGGCGCCCATCCCGAGCGCGTCGTGACCCAGGCCGTCAAGCGCATGCTGCCGGGCAACAAGCTCAGCCGCAAGCAGATGACCCACCTGCGCGTCTTCGCCGGTGCCGAGCACGGCATGGACGCCCAGAAGCCCGAAGTTCTGGACGTGAAGTCCATGAACAAGAAGAACACCCGGAGCGCGAAATAATGGCCGATCAAGTGAATTCCCTCGAAGAGCTGGGCCAGGTGGCCGAAGGCACCGAAGCCGTGGCCGTCGTCGAAGAGACCCCGCGCGAACCCGTTCGTGACGAACTGGGCCGCTCCTATGCCACCGGCAAGCGGAAAGACGCGGTTGCCCGTGTCTGGATCAAGCCGGGTTCGGGCAAGGTGTCGGTGAACGGCAAGGAGCTGAACACCTATTTCGCCCGCCCCGTTCTGCAGATGCTGCTGCGCCAGCCGTTCGACGTGGCCGGTGTTGCCGACCAGTTCGACGTGCAGGCCACCGTCAAGGGCGGCGGCCTGTCCGGTCAGGCCGGCGCCGTGCGTCATGGCATCTCCAAGGCGCTGCAACTTTACGATCCGACCCTGCGCGCACCGCTCAAGGCCGCGGGCTTCCTGACCCGCGACAGCCGCGTGGTGGAACGCAAGAAGTACGGTAAGCGCAAGGCGCGCCGGAGCTTCCAGTTCTCCAAGCGTTAACAGTCTGGATACGCGAACTTCTGGGCCGTCCTTCGGGGCGGCCCTTTGTTATTTCGGCGCGTTGCCCAGGAACCGCCGCCGCAGGCGGGTCTGGAGGGGGGCCTCGACATAACGGTTGAGCAGCATTGCCAGGCCCAGGGTCAGCGCTGCGGTCAAAAGCGCCGGTGGCCAGAACATGGGCCGCCGTCGTCCGGCCAGCGCTTGCAGATCGGTGCTGCGATAGACCGGGATGGCGGCGAGGGCGATGATCGGCATGTGGAACAGGTAGATCGGGAAGATCGCCTGGCTGATCGCCTGCCAGAGCCTGTGCAGCGGCAGGCGGGCGGTCCCGTGCCCGGTCACCGCCAGCCAGATCACGCCAGCTGCCCCGAGCGCGAAGATCGTATGGCAAAACGCCCAGAACAGCGACCAGAAGACCGGCCCGCCCATCCGGTAGGGCCAACTGTCGGCGTCATGGATCGGCAGGCCGGTCCCATAGACGAGACCGGCGAAGCTGAGCAGCCACAGGAAAGGCCGGAGCGGCGGGCGCCACCCCCGAGACAGGGCGAATGCCAGCCCCAGCCCGATCACGAAGGGCGACAGCCGGAACCAGGGCCGGAAGTAGAGGTCGAAGGCGGCCGGGGGCGGGGTTCGGTCGGCCAGCATGACCGGGTAGAATCCGGCCGCGTCCGCATGGCTGAGGACGAGGTAGGCGAGCCGGGGCAGGCTGGTCAGCGCCAGGGCACCGGCCAGCCAAAGCCAGGGCCGCCGACTGCGCAACAGACCCATGACCGCGAAGGGCAGGGCCATATAGACGAGGATGATCACCTCCATGGACCACCCTACCGGGATCACGTTGCGATCTCCCAGGATATGACCGGCGAACAGCGCAGAGCGCCAGAAATCGCCGCCGAAACGCCCTTCGGCCAAGGCATAGACGAGCAGCGCCAGCCAATAGAGCGGCAGAATCCGGCTCAGGCGTTTGATGGCATGGGCCCGCAGGCTGATACGCCCGGTATCCTGTGCTTCGGAGAGCAGGGACAGTCCCAGCAGCAGCGCCGACACCATGAAGATCAGGTCCACCCCCATGGCCTGCCAGAGAGGGTTCAGCACACCCGGTATGCGGTCGATGATACCCGGCATCGCGCCCTCCGGGGCCAGACGCGCAACGGCGATGATGACGTGGAACCAGATCACCTGGAGAATACCCAGGGCACGGCACGCGTGCAGGATGTCCCGGTTGCGGGCCGAGGCCAGGGGGTTCGGGCGGCGCTGCGCGGTCATCGCTGTCATCGGAGCCCCTCGCTACGCCCGTTGACGGGCCGTGACCTCGGGTTATCCGCCAAGCTCCATGGAAAAGCAATCCGTCAGGAGTTTGTCGGCCAGCCGAACGATCGGGTCCAGCTTGCGGCTGCGGTGAAAGCTGATCCAGACCTCCAGCGACTCCGCCGGCCCGTCGGGGATCAACCTGCGCAGGTCGTTGCGGACGTCGCCGTAGCATTCCGGGAAGATTGCGACCAGGTCAGAATCCGCCACGACCCGCTGGGCGAGGTTCAATCCCTCCATGCGCAGCCGCAAGGGGCCGGAATGCTGCGACCGGGCATAGGCGCTGACCTGCGCATCGGCGTCGTTGTAGTCGATGCAGACCCAGCCCGCAGGCGGCCCTTCCAGACCTGAGGCCACGTAGGGCCGCACCCGTATCTCGCCCAGCTTGCGGCAGGTCAGCAGCCCTTGGGTCGGCCGCACATAGGTCACGGCGATATCAGCCTCTGCATAGGCGATGCTGCGGTCGCGGAACGTCAAATCGAGCACGAGGTCCGGGTGACGTTCCATGAACAGGGCGCTGGTGCCGCCCAGAACGCTTTGCAGTACCGTGAGGGACATCGCGACGCGCACCACGGTTCCCGGCGGCGGGGTCACCCCCTGCTGGGCCGCGAATACATCGAGATTGTCTTCGATGATCTCGGCCAGCGATACAAGCCGGCGACCGGCGGCGGTCGGCTCCCACATGTTTGCATGCTTGATGAAAAGCGTCTGGCCGGTTTCCTCGGTTAGCTTCTCGATGCGGCGCGACACGGTGGCTACGTTCGCCGAAAGACTTTCGGCCGCCTTGGTCATTGTCTTGTGACGATCTAGCGCAAGGCAGAATCGCAGGTCGTCCCAGTTGTGCATCCCCAACGCGTTTTCACTCCCGTCATGGTCCCACCCCACCCGGAGCAAGTCATAGCACGAATATTCGGTCTGTCAGGAAAACCTGACCTTGACTAACGGAAAGGACAGGTCGAATCGCCGTTGCCCTGTCGGGGATTGATCTTTGCCCGGTTTCTTTGTCCTGTTGTGGATAGTCTTGCAGGGAATCAAACCGGATATGCTCAGGGGGCGACTGACCGAGAGCGGCAAACGCGGGCTGATCCTGATCAGCCCGCCTTTCGCTTACGCGCTGCTTCTGCTCGCGGTGCCGCTGGCGACGATCCTGCTGTTCAGTTTCTGGACGCAGGATTACCTGACGATCGACACGACCTTCACCTTCTCCAATTACACCGAGGCCTTCGGTGATCCGCTTTACATGGCACTGCTGCGCCGGTCGCTGCTGATTGCCGGAGCGGTGACGGTGGTGACGGTGCTTCTCGCCTTTCCGATCGCCTATTTTGTCAGTTTCCATGTCCAGCCCTCGCGCAAGTCGCTCTGGCTGTTCCTCATCACCATTCCGTTCTGGACCAGTTACCTGATCCGCGTCTTCCTGTGGAAGGTGATCCTGGGCTATAACGGCGTGCTCAATTCCAGCTTGATCGGGGTCGGGCTGATCGACGAGCCGCTCTCCTTCATCCTCTACAATGCCAACGCGGTCGTGATCACCTTGGCCCATGCTTTCGCGCCCTTCGCGATCCTGCCTATCTTCGTGGCGCTGGAAAAGATCGACCGGTCCCTGCTGGAGGCGTCTCTTGATCTCGGGGAAACCCGCGTAACGACCTTCCTGCGGGTGACCCTGCCGCTGGCCATGCCCGGCGTGGTCGCCGCCGTCCTCATCGTCTTTATCCCGACGATCGGCGATTACGTCACCCCGCGCCTTGTCGGCGGGCCGGACGGGCTGATGATCGCCAACATGATCCAGACCCAGTTCCTGAAGCTCAACAACGCGCCCATGGGGGCCACGCTCGCCATTCTGGCGATGCTGTCTGTCACCGCGGTGTCACTCGTCTTCATCTGGCTGAATCGCCGCTGGTTGCGGGGGCCGAAATGAGAGGGCTCAGGATCTATGCCATCGCGTATCTTATCTTTCTCTACGCGCCGATCTTCCTGTTGCCGCTTTTCGCGTTCAACGACGCCGATATCATCGCCTTTCCGTTGTCGGGCTTCACGACCCACTGGTTCGAAGAGCTGACCCGCAACGCGGCCCTGCAGGCAGCGGTGCGCAATTCCCTGATCATCGCGGCCAGCACGGCGGTTTTGTCCACGATCCTCGGCATCTGCGCCGCCCGCGCTGCGACCATGGCCGACTGGCCGCTCAAACGCCCGATGATGGGGCTGATCATGCTGCCACTGGTGCTGCCCGAAATCATCGTTGCCGTGTCCTTGCTGGTGGTCATCGTGCAGGTCTTCGGGCTGGGCCTGTCGAATGCCACGATCATCGCGGCGCACACGCTGATCTGCATGCCGTTCTCGATCGCCGTGCTCAACGGCGCTTTCCAGAACCTCGACCCGGCGCTGGAAGAGGCGGCGCTGGATCTTGGCGAATCCCGATGGAGCGCCTTTCGCCTGGTCATTCTGCCGCTGGTCATGCCCGGGATCATCTCGTCCCTCTTGATTTCGTTCACGATTTCGCTGGACGAATTCATCATCGCCTTCTTCCTGAGCGGCGCAAACCCGACCATGCCGGTCTATATCTGGGGCCTGTTGCGTTTCCCCGGCCAGTTGCCGGTGGTCATGGCCATGGGCACAATCCTGGTGGCGCTGTCGATCATCCTATTGACCATTGCCGAACTCATGCGGCGGCGCGGCCTGAAACGGGCCGGACTCAAAGATACCGGGGGCTTCCTGTGACACTTATCCAGCTATCCGGCGTGAACAAGCATTTCGGCGATTACCACGCCTTGCGCGATATCGACCTCGAGATCCAGCAGGGCGAGTTCTTCTCGCTGCTCGGCCCCTCGGGTTGCGGCAAGACGACCTTGCTGCGCACCATCGCCGGGTTCGAGGACGTGGGCAGCGGTTCGATCCGCATCGACGGGCGCGACATGAAAGGCGTGGGGCCGAACCTGCGCCCCACCAACATGGTGTTCCAGTCCTATGCGATTTTCCCCCATCTGAGCGTTGCCGAGAACGTAGGGTTCGGCCTGCGGCGCGCGGACATGACCCGTGATGAAAAGACCCGCGCCGTTGGCGAGGCGCTCGAAATGGTCGGGCTGGGGGGCTATGGCGGACGGGCAGCCAACGCGCTTTCGGGCGGCCAGCGGCAGCGGGTGGCGCTGGCCCGCGCCCTGATCCTCAAGCCCAAGGTGCTTCTGCTGGACGAGCCGCTTTCGGCGCTCGACAAGAAAATCCGCGAACAGATGCAGGTGGAACTGATCAAGCTGCAACGGGAGGTCGGGATCACCTTCATCCTCGTCACCCACGACCAGGAAGAGGCCCTGGTCATGTCAGACCGGATCGCGGTGATGTTCGATGGCGGGATCGGCCAGATGGACGATCCCGAAACGCTCTATCGCCGGCCCCGGTCGAAACGGTCGCCCAATTCATCGGCATGATGAATTTCCTGGACGGAGAGGTCGCCGCGACGGGCACCGAGATCGAGGTGACGGTTCAGGGCCTGGGGCGCTGTAGTGTGGCCGCCGAACAGGCCCCGGGCGGAGTCGCGCCCGGCCCGGTCTCGATCGGCATCCGCCCCGAAACGCTGTCCCTTCTTTTCGAGGGGGAAACCACCACCCGCAAGGAGGTCGCCGCGGTGGTGGACGAGGTCGTCTATTACGGCGACATGACCTATTACGACGTGCGCGTGGACGGGATCGAGAAACCGCTCACCCTGTCCATGAAGAACCTGATCGGCCGCCCGGTCCTCGATGTGGGCACCCGGACCCGTGTCGCCTGGGACGAACGCTCGCTGGTGCTGCTGGGGCACTGATTGCCGATGCTGGCCCTTTCTTTGGACCGATAAATATCCCGGGGTGAATTGGCCGCAGGCCAAGAGGGGCAGCGCCCCTCCGACAGCCGGGGCCGGTCGCTAGTCCAACGCCACCTGATAGCGCACCGACAGGGTTTCCAGGCCCGGATTGAGCGTCTGTGTATCCGCGTTCGAGCGATGGTCATAGAGCACGCTCAAGGTCGCGCCGTTGTCGAATTCATAACCCAGCCCCAGGGCCGAGCGGAAATGCAGGTTGCCGCCAAGGTCCGGCCCGTCCCCGGGGGCGTAATAGCCCGGCATGATCGACCCTTCCGCGAAGAGGCCGGACCCGCCAAGCGCGAAGCGCGACTTCACGCCGAACCCGATCCAGCCCGCGCCCTGGTCCGTGAAAGACAGGCCGACGGTCGGCTGAAATGGTCCATAGCTGTGGTCCAGGTCGTAGCCCAGGTAGAATTCCCGGCCGATGCTGGCATCCTGGAACTGGACGTCGGCGGCCTGTACGGACAATCGCGCCGGGGCCGCATCCCGGGACAGGCATCCCCCCTGGCCGCAATGGTTGACGCCCATGTCGAACAGGCTCGCCACCAGATAAATCACTGCAAGGGTTCCGTCCATCTGCCTGCCTCTTTCATCCTTTGCGACCGTGATAGCCGACCGGGGTCGCCTCCGACCAGCGCTTTTTCAGCCGTCTTCGGCGTCGGGCCGGATCAGGCCAAGCCCCCGCAGATAGATCCCGATCCCGGTCTCCAGCAGGTCCTCTGGCGGGAAGGGGGACTTGGTGCCGGGGCTGCCGCGCGCGAACAGTTCGACCACCCCGTGCGACATCGCCCAGATATGGGCGGAGAACATCTGCGGCGGCGGGCGCTTTTCCTCGGGGATGTGCTGCGACAATTCCTCGGCTGCGCGTTCCAGCACCCCCAGCGCCCGCGTCGCCACCGCGTTCAGTTCGGGTGTCCGCTGAATCGAGATGCCGCTTTCGAACATGGCCACGTAATGGCCCGGAAACCGGCGCGCGAAGGCCAGGTAGGCCCGTCCCGTCGCCTCGAACGAGGCCAGCGCCGAGGGCTGGCCCTTCTCATAGGCGTGATCCATCAGGTCGGCGAAAATCTCGTAGCCCTGCCGCGCGGCCTCGGCGATCAGGTCCTCGCGCCCGTCGAAATGGCGGTAGACCGCTGCCGGGGTGACGCCCGCCTCGCGCGCGGCCTCGGAGAGGGTGAACCCGGTCGGTCCCTTCTCCTCGATCAGGCGCAGGGCGCCATCCACCAGGGCCCGCTTCAGATCGCCATGATGATAGCCACGCTTACCCATGCCAGAGGTCCGGCCCCCCCGCGATCTTGGGATCGACCGGGCCGACCCTGGACAGGTCCTTGCGGTCATAGTCCAGCGCATGGAGCACGGTGCGGATCGCGTTGACCCGCGCCCGGCGCTTGTCGTCCGAGCGCACGATGGTCCAGGGCGCGTCGGGTTCATGGGTCAGTGTCAGGGTTTCGCTGATCGCGTTGGTATAGGCATCCCAGCGTTTCAGCCCTTCCACGTCGATCCAGGACAGTTTCCATTGTTTCAACGGATCCTGCTCGCGCTTGAGAAACCGTTTCAGCTGCGCCGCGCGATCCACGTTCAGCCAAAACTTGAAGAGGTGAATGCCTTCGTCCACCAGCATCTTCTCGAAGGGGCCGACCTGGCGGAACCAGTGCTGGCGCTGTTCGTCGGTGCAGAAATCGAAGACCTTTTCCACCACGCCCCGGTTATACCAGGACCGGTCGAAGAAGACGCATTCACCCCCGGCGGGCAGGTGGTCGATATAGCGCTGGAAATACCATTGCGTGGCCTCGGTCTCGGTCGGTTTCGACAGGGCCACCACCCGGGCGCCGCGCGGGTTCATGTATTCCCGGAACCGCTTGATCGTGCCGCCCTTGCCGGCTGCATCTCGGCCCTCGAAAACGATGGCGACCCGCTCGCCACTATCCTTGAGCCAACGTTGCAGCTTGACCAGTTCGACCTGGCAGGCCTCCAGCGTGGCCTCGTAGTCCTTTTTCTTCCAGCGCTTGTCGTAGGGATAGCTGGTCGACAGGATTTCGCCCTTGCCCCAGGTCTCGATTTCCTCGCGCACGGCGGCGGGTGCGTCTTCCTTGAAATACCGGCTGATTGCGCCGTCGAAGGGCAGGTCGGTCATGGGTGTCTCCTCGCTGATTGCACTATGGGGGTTCGCCCCCCTCAGCGCAATCCGGCGCGGGCTGCGGCGCGGTGGATGGCGGCCACGGTTTCGCCCGGCGCGGTCTGGTGGGGCAGGTGGCCCACGCCCTCCAGCCGGGTGAGGTTGGCCTGCGGCACCTCTTCGATAAAGCGTTCCCCGTGAATCGAAAGCCCCACGGTCGTATCTGCGGTGCCGTGGATCATCTCGACGGGCAGCGCGAGGTCGGCATAGCGCGGCTGAATGGCGCTGATCTGGCCCAAAGAGTGCCGCGCGCTGCTTGGCATTGGCGCGCAGGCTGACGCGGCGGGCGGCAAGCTCCGCGCCGACATAGTCGTCATAGCCCTCGGGCATGGGTTCCGGATCGAAGACGGCCCTGATCTGGTCGTGGATATAGGATCGCGGCACCAGTGCGGTGATCGTCGGCACGGCCAGCGCCGAGCCGAGTGTGGTGGAATTCATCCGGTAGAGCCCCGGCACCGACCCGTCCCAGGGATGGGTGGGCGAGGCGACCAGCACCAGCGCGGACAGGCTGTCGGGACGGGTCACGGCCCAGGACAGGGCAACGGCCCCGCCATAGCTCTGGCCCAGCACGATGGGCTGTTCCGCCCCCAACTGCGCCGCGGCCTTCTGCAACACGGCCGCCTGTTCACCGATGGTGGCGCCGCGATCGTGCAGGCGCTCCGTGTAGCCCAGCCCGGGGCGATCGAAGGCGATGACCCGGTAGTCCTCGGCCAGACGGTCCACGAGATCAAAGGTAAAGTCGCGCAGGTTGCCAGAGGAGCCGTGGATCAGAACAAGGTCCGGCCCCTGACCACGCACCACGGCGTGAACGCGCGTGCCGTCGACCTCGATCATCTCGCCAAGGGGCGGAAAACGGGCCTCCCATGCCGCCTCGCGCGCGCCGGCGCGCAGGTGGATCGCGGCGGCAATGGCCAACAGAACAAGTAGAAAAACAAGCATTTTCATGAGTCAGAGCCTCGCGCGACCGTTGATCTTAGGTAAGGCGCGGGTGCGATGCGTCCAGCGCCGCCCGTCCGTCAGCGCCGCAGGTCGGTGGATTCGCGTCCGATCTTGGCCATGTCATAGGGCGTGGTCAGATAGATCTCGGAAATCCAGTTGCCGTAAAGCAGATGCGCGTGGCTGCGCCAGCGGTTCTGCGGTGTCCGGGCCGGATCGTCATCGGGGAAGTAGTTGACCGGCACCTGGATCTCGGCGCCTTCGATCTGGTTCGAGGCCAGGTCGCGCTGATATTCCTCGTTCAGGGTGCCGCTGTCATATTCCAGGTGGTTGAAAACATAGAGCGCCCGATGCGCCGGGTCCTCGACCAGCGCCGGGCCGACCTCGTCGGAATGCAGCAGGATGGGCAGGCCCGCCGCTTCGATCTCGGGTTTGCGCATCTCGGTCCAGCGGCTGACGGGCATGACGAAATCATCGGAAAAGCCCCTCAGATAAGGGCTTTCCGGGGCGAAGTTCATGTGGCGGTAGCAGCCGAACAGTTTTTGGTCGAGCAGGTGCTTCCGGACCCCGTGGAAGTAATGGATCATCGCCATCCCGCCCCAGCAGACACCGAAGGTGGAATGCACATGGGTCTGGGTCCACTCGAAACCTCGCACAGCTCGTCCCAATAGGTCACGTCCTCGAAGGGCAAGTGCTCGATCGGGGCGCCGGTAATGATCAGCCCGTCGAATTTCTCGTCCCGGACCTCGCTGAAGGGGCGATAGAATTCTTCC
>PR_CR_10_Liq_1_inCRDRAFT_1001408_pt1 | contig 13529 bp, 9 predicted proteins | sample PRCRCaboRojoPR_3_FD_10241 | JGI IMG/M metagenome (IMG submission 10241) | reverse complement strand
GGCGAGCCTGCCGCTGCGAGGGGTGCTGACGGGGGAGGTAAGCGTCATGGATGTGGCACCGTCGGACGCTGCGGCGGGTGACGGCGCCGGGCGCGGTTCGGCATCCGCGCCGGCCGGGCGCCAGGGCGCGGCGACATCCGGGCTGCCCGTTCCTGAGTCTGCCCTCCCCATCAGCCTGCCCGACGGGCCGGCGCGGCTGGGTGCACCCCTCATCGGCAGCGGCGGGCTCGTGGCCGGCGTCACCGTGGCGGGTGCCGATGCCGGGACCTTCGCGGCGGTGCCGGCGCCGGTGCTGCGGCGCTTCCTTGCGGATGCGGGCGTCGCCTTCTACAGCGCCGCTGCCCTCGGCCGCCTCACGCTCGAAGAGGTGCGCCGCCGGGCCGCCGGCTTCACCGTGCACCTGGAGTGCATGCCTTAACAAATCGTCATTCGCCGCCCCTTGCGGGCGGCGCCCCTGCTGCTGTGAAATCCCGCCGCCCTGGCGGGGGCGGCGTCAGGCCGGTGCACAGCACCAGCATCCAGATGGCCAGCGCCCGGGCCGCTCACCGGCGGGCATGAGGAATCAAGCCGCCGATTGCGGGCAGCTGTGCCAGCCTCCACCGCCGGCCGGACAGGGGTGCGTGCCGTGCCGCCCAGGCGGCGTCGCCGTTTCGGGCCGGCGCCGGCAGGGCATCCAGGCAACCCATCTCGATCATTGGACTGAACGGCTGCAACACGGTAAGTGCGAACATGATCGAAGTACGCGACCTGAGCCGCAGCTACGGCGCGCTCAAGGCGGTGGATGCGGTGTCTTTCGACATCGGTCGCCGCGAGATCGTTGGTCTGCTGGGCCACAACGGCGCCGGCAAGACCACCATCATGAAGATGCTCACCGGCTTTCTGGAGCCGAGCGGCGGCAGCATCCGCATCGACGGGCAGGACATCGCCGCCCGGCGGCGTGAGGTGCAGCGCAGGATCGGCTACCTGCCGGAGAACTGCCCACTGTATCCGGACGTGACGGTGCTGGAGCATCTGGACTACCAGGGCGCCCTGCACGGCATTGCGCCGCGGCAGCGCCCGGCGGCCATCCGCCGCGCCGTGGAGCGCACCGGGCTCGGCCCCAAGGCGACGGCGACGGTGGCGACGCTCTCCCGCGGCTACCGCCAGCGCCTGGGCGTGGCCTCGGCCCTGCTGCACGAGCCGGACGTGCTCATCCTGGACGAGCCCACCAACGGGCTTGACCCCTCGCAGATCCAGCACATGCGCGCGCTGATCCGCGAGCAGGCGGGCCATGCGACGGTGATCGTCTCCACCCACATCCTGCAGGAGGTGGAGGCCATCTGCGGCCGGGTGCTCATCATGCGTGCCGGGCAGCTCGCGCTGGACAGCGCCATCGGCGCCATCGGCGCGACCCCGCGGCTGCGGGTGACGCTGGACCGCCAGCCGGGCGAGGTGCGCGAGGCGCTGGGTGCGCTGCCCGGCATCAGCGCCGTGGACCACATCGGCGAGGAGGGCGTCCGGCGCGATTTCGCGCTCACCACCGAGGACCCCGACGCCGCCGCACCACGGGTGGCGGTGGCCGTCGCCGAGCGCGGCTGGGCGCTCTACGCCCTGGCGCGCGAGCGCCACGACCTGGAGGCCGTGTTCGGGCAGATCGCGGAGGGGGGCGCGGCAGGCGCCGCGGCGTCGACGCAGGAGGTGGCGACCCATGGCTGACATCCTGCACGTGACCCGCAAGGAGCTGTCCAGCTTCTTCGGCTCGCCGGTGGCGTATCTCTTCATCGGCGCCTTTTTGGCGGCCTGTCTCTTCGTCTTCTTCTGGGTAGATGCCTTCTTCGCCCGCAACCTCGCGGACACCCGGCCGCTGTTCGACTGGATGCCGGTGCTGCTGATCTTCCTCGCCGCCGCGCTCACCATGCGCCTGTGGAGCGAGGAGCGCCGCGCCGGCACCCTGGAGGTTCTCGCAACCCTGCCGGTGCCCACCTGGAAGCTGGTGCTGGCCAAGTTCCAGGCCGCGCTGGCGCTGGTGACGGTGGCGCTTGCGCTGACGCTGCCCCTGCCGGTGACCGTGTCCATCCTCGGGCCGCTGGACTGGGGGCCGGTGCTCGGGGCTTATCTGGCGACCCTGCTGCTGGCGGCGGCCTACATCGCCATTGGCCTCTTCGTCTCCGCGCGCACGGACAACCCCATCGTCGCGCTCATCGGCACCGTGCTGCTCTGTGCCCTGTTTTATCTCATCGGCTCGCCGGCGCTGACGGGGCTGTTCGGTCATGGCGCCGGTGAGGTGCTGCGGCTGTTCGGCACCGGCTCGCGCTTCGAGTCGATCACCCGCGGCGTCATCGACCTGCGCGACCTGTACTACTACCTGAGCCTGACGGCGGTATTCCTGGCGCTCTGTGTCCACAGCCTGGAGCGGCTGCGCTGGGCGGCGGACAGCGCGCAGCGCACCGACCACCACCGCTGGACGCTCGTCACCCTGCTGGCGGCGGCCAACCTCATCGCCGCCAACCTGTGGCTGCAGCAGGTGGGCACGGCCCGCGCCGATCTCACCGAGGGGCAGCGCTACACCGTCTCCGAGGCCACCCGCACCTATCTTGAGCAGATCCGGGAGCCGCTTCTGATCCGCGGCTATTTCAGTGCCGAGACGCACCCGCTGCTCGCACCCCTGGTGCCGCAGCTGCGCGACCTGCTGCGGGAGTACGAGGTGGTGGGCGGCGCCAATGTACAGGTGGAATTCGTGGACCCAGCGACGTCGCCGGAGCTGGAGCGCGAGGCCGGCGAGCAGTACGGCATCCGCCCGGTGGCCTTCCAGACCGCGAGCAAGTACCAGGCGGGGGTGGTCAACTCGTATTTCGACATCCTGGTGAAGTACGGCGATCAGTTCGAAACCCTGGGCTTCCAGGACCTCATCGAGGTGAAGGTCCAGGGCGAGACCGACCTCGACGTGCGCCTGCGCAACCCCGAGTACGACCTCACCCGCACCATCAAGAAGGTGCTCTACGGCTACCAGGGTGGCGGCGACCCCTTCGCCGGCGTCGGCGGCCCCATCCGCTTCCGCGGCTTCATCTCGCCGCCGGCGCTCCTGCCGGAGCCGCTGCCGGCGCTGCGCGAAGACCTGGAGGCGGTGCTGGAGGAGCTCGCTGCCGAGGCCAACCGCGGTGGGCGCATGACGGATCAGGCGCCGGATCAAGCATCGGACCGGGCGCGCTTCACCTGGGACATCGCCGACCCGGATCAGGACCCGGCGCTGGCCCAGGAGATCGACGAGCGCTTCGGCTTCCAGCCCCTGGTGCTGGGCCTGCTCGACCCCCAGCCCTTCTATTTCTACATGGTGCTGGAGCAGGGCGAGCGCGCGGTGCCCGTGCCGTTGCCGGAGGGGCTCGACAAGGCAAGCCTGGCGCGGGCCATCGAGGCCGGCATCAAGCGCTTCGCCCCCGGCGTCCTGCGCACGGTCGCCCTCTACACACCGGACCCGGCACCACCGCCCATGCCCGGGCTGCCCGGCGGCGGCGGACCCGGCTACACCCTGCTCAAGGACACCCTGCGCGAAGGCTTCGCGCTCACCGAGACGGACCTGGCCTCGGGTCAGGTGCCGGAGGATGCCGATCTGCTGTTCGTGGTGGACCCGACGGGGCTCGACGAGCAGCAGCAGTTCGCCGTGGACCAGTTCCTGATGCAGGGCGGCACCGTGATGGTGGCAAGCGCAAGGTTCGACGTGGACCTGACGGGCAGCCAGATCAGCGCCGGCCCGGCGCAGACGGGGCTTGAGGACTGGCTCGATCACCATGGTGTGGGCATGGCCCCGGCCCTGGTGATGGACCCGCAGAACACGCCCTTCCCGATTCCGGTGCCGCGGCAGGTGGGCGGCTTCGTGGTGGAGGAGATCCAGACCCTGGACTATCCCTACTTCCCAGACGTGCGTGACGACGGTCTGTCCGGGGCTAGCGGCATCACCGCCAATCTGCGCCAGATCACCATGAACTGGACCTCGCCCATCACGCTGGATGCCGAGAAACAGGCCGAGCGCGCGGTCACCCGGCTCATCCAAAGCTCGCCGGCGGCCTGGACCAGCGAGACACCGGACATGCAGCCGAATTTCGAGCAATTCGGCCGGCTCGGCTTCCCGGTGGGGGATGACCGCGGCCGCAAGCTGCTGGCGGTGCTGGTGGAGGGGCGCTTCGAGTCCGCCTTCGCCGGCGCGCGCTCGCCGCTGCTGCCGGCGGACGATGCGGGCGATGACACCGGCGCGGCCGCCGACCCGGCAGCCGGAGATGCGGCCGCCGACCTTGCCGCCGACACCCCCGTCGAGCCCGCCGCCGGCGACGGCGAGCCCGACACACCTGTCATCTCCACGGTGGTGGAGCATTCGCCGCCGTCGGCACGGCTCATCGTCATCGGCTCCGACAGCTTCCTGTCGGACACGGCCATGAGCCTCGCCACCGAGGCCACCCAGAGCCGCTACCTCAAGCCCCTGGAATTCGTCCAGAACGCCGTCGAATGGTCGCTGGAGGACCGGGGCCTGCTGGCACTGCGCGGTCGCGGCCAGTTCAACCGCCTGCTGGAGCCGGTGGGCCGTCAACAGCGCATGTTCTGGGAGTCGCTGAACTACGCCCTGGCCGCCGCGGGCCTGGCCCTGGTGTACTGGCTGCACCGGCTGCTGCGGCGCCGGCGTGAGCGGGCGCTGGAGGCCATGCTCGTGGATGACAACGCCGGGAGGGCACTGGCATGACGGAGGCGAGCATGAGTCAACCGGCAGCCCCGCGCCGCTTTGGCCTGGATACGGCCTGGCGCTCGGCGCTTCTGAGCCCCCTGGTGCTGCTGCTGGCGGCGCTGCTGGTGGTGCAGCTTGTCATGGCCCTGCTCATGGGCGGCGGCCGCAGCATGGCGCCGGCGGCGGGGGATCTGCCGCTGCTGGATCTGGACATGGACGCCGTGACGGCCATCGAGATCAGCACGGCAGACGGCGACAGCGTGCGGCTGGCGCGCAGCGGCGACGACTGGGTGCTGCCGGCGCTGGACGGCTTCCCGGCCAGCGGCAGCCGGATCGAGACATTGCTGGACGACCTCGCTGGCCTCGAGCGCCCGCTGCCGGTGGCCACCAGCGCCGAGGCCCGGCGCCGCTTCCGGGTGGCGGACGACGCCTTCGAGCGGCGGCTGACGCTGCGGGGCGACGGCGGCGCGGCGACGCTTCTCGTCGGCGACTCGCCGGGCTTCCGGCGGCTGTTCGCACGTGTCGGCGGCGAGGAGGCCGTGTACGACCTGCGGCTCGCCCTGTTCGACCTGGGCGCGAGCCCGGACGACTGGATCGACCGCGGCCGGCTCCAGTTCGACCGCGGCGAGATCAGCCGCATCAGCGCCGACGACTGGACGCTGGTGCGCGGCGAGGAGGGCTGGTCGCTGGAAGGCAGCGACGCCACCGTGGACAGCGCCGCCGCCGACCAGCTGGCCGACGCCGTCGCCACCGTGGGCTACATCAGCGTGCTCGGCCCGGACAGCGCGGCCGACTACGACCTGGATGATCCGGCGCGGGTCATCGCCATCGAGCACGCGGGCGGCGAGCGCCGCTACCGGCTCGCCCCCATCGCCGACAGCGGGGACTATGCGCTGCGGCGTGACGGCGAGCCTTATGTCTATCGCCTGAGCGCCTTCGACGCCGAGATCCTGGTGGACACCGACCGCGCGCGGCTGCTGGGGGAGACGGCGGCCGACGAGGACGGCGATGTTGATGGCAGCGCGGATGAGGCAAGCAGCGCGGCTGATGCAAGCGCTGCGCAGCCGCCGATGGAAGATGCCGCGGCACCGGCTGAGTCTGAAGCCCAAACGACAGCGCCGCCCACTGCGGATGTTGCGCCCGAGGCTACCGCAGCAGCCATGGGCTCGTCGGCGACGGCCGCGGGTGGCGAGCCGCAGGGGGTGGAGCCCGGAGCAACACCGCCGATGCCTGAATCTCCGGCATCTGAGCAGACCACCAGCGACGCGGACTGAAGTCCGCGCACCCGGGGGCGGCTCCGCGACGTCGGCGGTTGTGCCCCAGCCCGCGCTGATTTCAATGCGGGCGAGGCCGCCCTGCTGCGTTGCAGCGTGCGCCGCCGCACCGGCATACTCCGGACTCCGGGCGGGCCCACCCGCCGCAGCCGGAGCCCCCGAATGGCGCGCATCAAGCTCGAATTCCAGAACCCAGACGGCCACAGGCTTTCCGGACTCCTGGAGACGCCGCCGCCCGGCGTACCGACCCTGCGCTACGCGCTCTTCGCCCATTGCTTTACCTGCGGCAAGGACATCGCCGCCGCCTCGCGCATCAGCCGGGCGCTCGCGGCCCGCGGCATCGCCGTGCTGCGCTTCGACTTCACCGGGCTCGGCAACAGCGACGGCGACTTCGCCAACACCAGCTTCACGTCCAATGTGCAGGACCTCATCGCCGCTGCCCGGGCGCTGACGGCGGAGCATGCGGCGCCGGTCATGCTCATCGGCCACAGCCTGGGTGGTGCTGCGGTGCTCGCGGCGGCGCACGAGCTGCCGAGCGTGGAGGTGGTGGTGACCATCGCCGCGCCCGCCAGCCCCAAGCACATCGAGCACCTGTTCAGCGGCGTGCGGGGGGAGATGGAGACCACCGGCGCCGCGGAGGTCCAGGTGGGCCACCGCCGCTTCCGCATCAAGCGCCAGTTCCTGGACGATCTGGAGCACCATGCCGACGCCGAGCACATCAAGCGGCTGAAGCGGGCACTCCTGATCTTCCATTCGCCGGCGGACGAGATCGTGCCCATCGGTGAGGCAGCGAAGATCTACCAGGCCGCCAGGCACCCGAAGAGCTTCATCTCCCTGCATGACGCCGATCATCTCCTCACCAACCGCGAGGACTCGGAGTACGTCGCAGAGACCCTGGTGGCCTGGGCGAGCCGCTACCTGGGCCTGCGCACGCATGCCGAAGAGGCCGGGCTGGGCACGGCGCCCGAGGTCGCCCCCAAGGAGGTCGTCGTCACCGAGCGGGAGGGGCGCTTCCTGCGCGGGCTCTACACCGAGCATCACCAGCTGCTTGCAGACGAGCCCAAGTCCGTCGGCGGCATGGACCTCGGGCCCTCACCCTACGACCTGCTGCTGATGGCGCTCGGCGCCTGTACCTCCATGACCATCCGCATGTATGCAGACCACAAGGATCTGCCGCTGGACGATGTCGAAGTGCGCCTCAAGCATGAGCGCATCCACGTGGACGACTGCGAGGCGGACTGTGATGATGAGATCCGCGCCGGCGCCGACAAGCAGGGCCGCATCGAGCGCATCGAGCGCCGCATCGACCTCACCGGCGACCTCACCGGGGCTCAGCGCGCCCGCCTGCTTCAGATCGCCGACCGTTGCCCGGTGCACCGCACCATGGAGGGCAAGCCGCTGCTGGTGGCGCGGCTGGCGGGGGAGGGCGGTCCATCCTCAGGGCCAGAGGCCGCCGACTGATACAGGCCCGGCGCAGACAATAGGCTCGCGCAGAGCCGCAGAGGCAAGAAGTCAATGGACCCAGCCAACCGACAGAATGTCCTCCGCACGTCTCTGCTGCTTACATTCTGGCGTTTTCTCCCGTCCTCTCTTGTCCTCTGCGCCTTCGCGTCTTTGCGCGAGCTATGCATGAGGTCAGCACCGGGCACCCCAGGCTGGGGTTAAGGGAAGTGCATCCACCGCAGACCTGGAGCGCGGTGACGCCCCGGCCGGCCGGCAGCATCTCAAAACGCAAACTCCATCTCCCGAAAGATCCGCCCGGCGTTGCGCCGTGCCAGCTCCTCGAAGGTATCCAGCTGGCGGTAAGCGGACTGGTCCACTTCATAGGCGTCGGTCAGGCCGCCGCCCGCGTCGATGAGGGCACCGATCTGCTCGCGCATGTAGACAAGATAGTCCTTGGTGTATTTGGTTACCTCGGTCATGTTCGTGGGCTCGCCGTGGCCGGGGATGACGATCTCCGCCCCCAGGGCCTCGAAGGCATCCCAGCTGTCGATCCAGCCGGCGGTGTCCGTGTCCTCGAACACCGGCAGCAGCCGTTGATGAAAGGCGATGTCGCCGGCGACGACGAGCTTCTGCTGCGGCAGCCAGACGGAGATGTCGCCGGGGCTGTGGGCAGGCCCCAAGTTCAGGATCTCGATGCGCTGCCCGCCCAGCGTCAGGACCTTCTCGTCTTCGAAGGTCTCGTCGGGCATGACCACCTCCGTGAAGCTGCCCTTGTCCCGGCGCCCCTGCCGCATCCGGTCCAGGATCTCTGCACCCTGGGCCTCGATCTTCGCGGCGGCGTCGGCGTGCGCGATGATGGTGGCGCCCTGCGCCTTCCAGTAATTGGACCCGAGCATGGCGTGGCCCTGGCCGTTCTCCAGCACCACGTATTTCACCGGCTGGTCCGTCACCTGCTTGATCTGCGCATGCAGTGCGCGGGCCAGCAGGTAATTGTCGCCGGCGTTGATCACCACCACGCCCGCGTCGGTGACGATGAAGGAGAGGTTGTTGTTGTGGCCGGAGTTCTCGTAGGTGGGCGGCGCCGTGGCGCCGATGGCGGACCAGACGCCGTCCGCCACCTGCTGCGGCAGCCGGTAGAGCATGGATTGCGGCGCCGGGTCCTGGGAGGTTACCGGCAGCCCGGCGTCGCGCCAGGCGGAGAAGCCGTCGGCATAGTTGTAGACCTGGGTGTAGCCCATGCGGGCCAGGGTCTGCGCCGCCAGGGGGCTGCGCAGGTTGGTGCCGCAGTAGACGACCACCGGCGTGTCCCGGTCCGGCACCGCCGTTTCGATCTGCAGCTCCAGCCAGCCGCGGGGGATGTCCAGGTGCCGGGGCGCATCGATGCTGCCGCCCGCCCGCCAGGCCTCCCGGCCGGTGCGGATGTCCACCACCGCGGCGCTCGGGTCCCGCTCGATCAATGCCGCCAGCGCGTCTGTGGTGATGTCCTGCACCGCCGCTTTGGCCTGGTCCAGCAATGCCTCGCCCGTCGGCGGCGCCGGCGCATCGGCGCGCGCCGTGGCCGCGAGCGGCGACAGGGGCAGCAAGAACATGAGCAGCAGTCGGGGGGCGAAACGCATGGGTGATGGTCTCCAGAAGGTGATGAGCGGCAGTGGGGTCCCGTGCCGGCGTGCTCAACGCAGCGCAAGCCGTGTCAGTCGTGCCGGCAGCCGGGCGCATGATCGAGCCCTCGAATGCCCCAATCGTCACCCCGGAAACAGCACCCCGGAAACCGCCGACGGCTGCCGGCTCTGCGTCAAGCGGGGGCATCTGCCGATCTGAGCCGGCACACAGCATGCGGGCGATGGCAAGGCGTCCGGTGCTGTTACAGCTGAGGATCGGGTGCCGACAACGCGCGCCGCCGCCCAGGACCATCCTGTCGGGCGTCGGTCGCGGGCAGTACCGAAACTGAGCACGGACAACGCGAGCGGTCCGCGCTCCGTTTCAGATCAAGTGGACCCGATCCTTTGCCGGCGGTGCTTTCGCAAAGCGCGCATCCCGCGTCCAGACCGGGCAGTCCAGGGCCTCGGCGAGCACCAGGTAGGTGGCGTCGTAGGCGCTCAGGTTGTCGCGGTAGTCCCAGAGGCGGGGCAGCAGCAGGGTGTGTGGGTAGCGCTCAAGGGGCAGGTCGGCGAGGTCGTCCAGTGCGGCACGGCCACGCGCGGCTGACAGCTCGCCAGTGCTCACATAACGGCGCAGCGCCTGGGCGACCTCGATGTCCACCAGCTGCGGTGCGTTGAGTACGCGCGCAGGGTCCAGAAGCCTGTCTGTCAGGGTTTGTGCGTCCTCGGTCTGAAGCAGCAGGTCCACCAGCACGGAGGCGTCGACGACGATCATGGCCGGTGCCGTTCACCCGCTGGCCCAGCCCCGTCACGCTCGCGTCGCAGCACGTCTGCCGCGGGCTCGGTCACACGCACCGGCTCGCGCCCGGTCAGGCGCTCCCGCATTTCCTCGGGTGTCGGTCGGCTCGCCAGACGGCGCATGTAATCCATGAGGTAATCGGACAGGGACATGCCTGCCATGGCGGCCCGCGCCTTCAGCGTCCGGTGCAGCTCATCGGGGACGTTGCGGATTTGGATGTTTGCGGCCATTGCATTCGCCCGACGGCATGCGCTGAACATGAAAGCATGTTGAGGAAAGGCTGTCGCGCTGTCAAGCTCGGTCGTCGCTCGCTGCGCCGGTGTTGAGCGCTGGGTCCGAGGGCGGGGCGGGCAGCGCTTGCGGTGAGAGGGGCCGGCATGGGTTGAGGGGCCTTCAAAGGAGTGGTCCCGACCCGGGGTGCCGGCGGGGCCAGGGCGCCCTGGGGCACCTCAAGCGCTGCGCAGCCGGGTCAGCTTGACGAAGGCGATGGCCGCGAAGGGCAGCAGCAGCGTCAGCGCCATCACCGTCCACAGCAGCGCACCGAGCTCCGAGTAGTCCGCCGGCACTGTCACGACGCCGTCCTCGCGGACTTCGCGGGTGACGGTGAAGATCTGGTTCAGGTACTTGGTGCCGAGCTGGCTCGCGGACAGGGCCAGGTTGACGAAGGACGACATCACGGCGAAGAAGGTCGCCTTGAGGTGCGCGGGGGCGGAGTTGGCGATCCATGCGAGCATCGGGATCATGGCCACCAGCCCCAGCGGCGACTCCACCGCCGTGTCCACCAGGGCGATGAAGCGGGCGTCCACGATGCCGCCGGTGTGCGCGGCGGTCCACTCGTGCAGGCCGTAGTACATGGCCAGATTGGGCAGGGACAGGAGCGCAGTCAGGACAGTGAGAAAACCGACGATGTAGACGATGGAATGGTCCGCCAGGAAGCGGCGGAAGATGAACATGGCCGCCAGTGCCATGCCGCTGCCCACCAGCTGCAGCACGGAGACGAACTGCTGGTCGAAGCCCAGGTCGTCGATCATCCACCAGGTTTGACCGGCGCCGGGGTTGGGCAGCGCCCGAAAGGCGAAGACGACGACGGCGGTGCCGAGCAGGACGCGCGCGGCCTCCGGCGTCAGCTCCTTGAGCAGCCGCGAGATCAGGAAGCCGACGATGGCCATGGAGCCGACGAAGACGATCTCTTTGTTGTAGGGCAGGTCGCCGAGGCCCACGGCGAGGGTGAACAGCACGAAGGCCAGGCTGCCGCCGAGGATCCAGGGGTTCGGCCTGGTGCGCTGCTCGCCGCCGTGGATCAGGCGCTCCGCTGCCGCGGCCTCACCGAGCGCGCGCAGGCGGCGCACCTCGCGGTGCTTGAGGATGCCGCCGAGCATTACGCCGGACACGGACGCGATGGGGATCGCCAGCGCCAGCTCGTAGATGTGGATGTAGGTGGCGACCTTGGTGGCCTCGTCCATGGCATCGACGCCGCGGAACAGCCAGACGTTCAGGAGTGCCACGAGCACCGAGCCGCCGATGATGGCGACCCGGCCCAGGGTCTGCATGGTGGTGTGCATGAGCCGGCGCTGCTCGGGGTCGATGGGCCGGCCGTGCTCGTCCAGCGTCGGGACGGCTTCCACGGTCATGGCGTCCGCCACCACGTCCTGCACCACATAGCCGAGTGGCGCCAGCAGCACGCTCAGCACGTACCAGGTCTCCACCGGCATGACGGCACCCATGCTCTCCGGCCGGGCGAGCAGGCCCAGCATGATCAGCAGGCTCGCTGTGATCAGCAGCGCACCGAAGTACACCAGCAGCGCCTTCCAGCGCCAGACCAGGTCCACCAGGTGCCCGAGCGGCATCTTCAGCGACCAGGGGATCATGGCCCAGAAGCCGAGCGCCGCCAGGAACTCCGCCGACAGCCCCAGGTAGTCCTTGACGAAGAAGGTGCCGACAATCGCCGTGAGCCCCTGGATGCCGGCGGCCACGTACACCATCAATGGGGGCAGATATGACAGCCGCAGCTCCCGGCCGAGCTCCAGCACCGTGCGATCAAGCCATTGGTATGTGCGCGTCCACATGGGCGAGCTACATGTGGGGCGGCGGGGGTGAGTGCAACTGAGGGGGGGNGATGTTAGCTCTGCTCTGCGGTGATTCAGCTTGGCTCGACGGCGTCGTCACGCAGCTGGATCAGTGCGGCGGTGGCGCGGGTCTGGGGACGCCGACTTTCAGTCGGCTTGGCCGCCGTGAGGCGGCCTGTTGCGGCGAATGGGTGGTGCCTGTTGGCGGTGCCTGTTGGCGGTGCCTGGTGCAGAGGTGTCGCGCGGCGCCGACTGGAAGTCGGCGGCCCCGGGTGGGCCGACGGGACGTCGGCGGTTCCAGTCAGTTCCAGGCCAGCGCCGCGCGGGTGCGCCAGTAGGTGTCCGGGGCTTCCTGGAGCGCCTCGACCGCGGCCTCGGCGTCGGCGTCCCAGTTGACCTTACTCGCCGTCAGGTTGGCTTGCAGCTGGGCGGTGGTGGCCGCGCCGCTCAGCACCACGTCGGCCCAGGGCTGGGCGAGTGCTGCGGCGAGGGCCACGGCATCGAGCCCGACACCGAGGCGCGCCGCGAGCGCGCTGAGCCGCTGCCGGCGCTCGGCGAAGCCGGGTGCGGTGTTGCGGTCGGTGAGCCGGCCGTTGGCGAGCGCCTCCTTGACGATGACCCCGAGCCCTTCGGCGTGCGCCTGGGCCAGCGCCGGCCCGGCGGAGGGCTCCAACAGATTCCAGGTCGCCTGCACCGCATCGAACAGCCGGACGCCGTCCACGCGGATGTCCATGGCCCGCCGCAGCACGTCTGCCTGGGTCGGGCCGCTCAGCGTGAGCCCGATGCGCAGGCCGTCGGACTTGAGCCGCGCCAGTGCGCCGTGGACCTGGGCGTCGTCCAGCACGCCGCTGTCGAAGGTGGCGGAGTGGATCTGGTACAGGTCGAGCCAGTGGCCCAGGTGCTCGCGGGTCTCGGCCCACTGGCGCTCCAGCACCGGCAGGCGGTGGTCCTTCACCTCGTGCCTGTCGGCGTCTACCTGCCAGTCCGCGGTGTAGGTGTAGCCCCACTTGGAGGCGACGGTGACGGCATCCGCCGGGACCTGCCGTGCGGCGAGCCAGGCGCCCAGAAAGGCCTCGCCGCGGCCATAGGAGCGCGCGGCGTCGAAATAACGCACGCCGGCATCCCAGGCGGCGTCCAGCACCTGCCAGGCGCGCGCCTGCATGGCCTCGACGCTGCGGCCGTCCTGGTAGTCCTCGCCGTGGCCCAGGTTGATGTAGCCGGGGCGGCCGAGGGCTGCCATGCCCAGGCCGAGGCGCAGGGCCTGGCTGCGGCCGTGGGCGAAGGGGTTTTGGGAAGGTGCTGTCTGCGGCATCGCGCTGTCCCGCTGCATGTCCGGCAGGCGATGGCCCCGGCAGCCGTTGCTGCGATGTCCGACGCGGCCTGCGCAGGTCCCGGTCGCGTGGGGCGGTCGCCTTTGAATGCATTCATGTCCTGCAGTGACGCTATGGTGTTCTGCTCGGGCCGAGACAAGGTGCTGTTCCTGTGTTTCGCCGCCGAGCGTGCGGCGGCGAGCCGACCGCCTGCCGATCCCCGCTCGGGTCCGGGCGCCGACGCGCCAGCCCCGGCCGGCATGCGATGATGGCGCCTCATGCCGCCGTCGGGCATGGTCGGCCGCCGCCCGCCTCGCTGCCCGGCCGCGCTCGCGGCTGCGCCCCGCCC
>PR_CR_10_Liq_1_inCRDRAFT_1001407_pt1 | contig 13533 bp, 11 predicted proteins | sample PRCRCaboRojoPR_3_FD_10241 | JGI IMG/M metagenome (IMG submission 10241) | reverse complement strand
TAGAAGTTTTACAAGATGGGTTTGGATTTTTAAGATCCCCCGAAGAAAACTACCTTCCAGGCCCGGATGATATTTATGTGTCCCCCAATCAAATCAAAAGATTTGGTTTGAAAACTGGTGACATTATTCAAGGGGAAATTCGCGCGCCAAAGCATAATGAGCGTTACTTTGCTCTGCTTAAGGTTGATACCATTAATTACGAGGCGCCTGAAAAATTGCGTCATCGTGTGGGCTTTGATAACTTAACACCGCTTTATCCGGAGCGAAAAATTAAGTTGGAGGTAGATGATCCAACCAAAAAAGATTACACCCCCCGCATCATTGAATTAACATCGCCGCTTGGTTTTGGCCAACGAGCATTGATCGTTGCCCCGCCCAGAACGGGTAAAACAGTGATGTTACAATCCATTGCCAACTCATTGGCGGAAAATCACCCTGAGGCGTATTTAATCGTTCTTTTGATTGATGAGCGCCCTGAGGAAGTGACAGATATGGCTAGATCTGTTCGAGGTGAGGTTATCTCATCAACATTTGATGAGCCTGCGTCTCGCCACGTGCAGGTTTCGGAAATGGTGATGGAAAAGGCCAAGCGTTTGATCGAACAAAAACGCGATGTTGTCATTTTATTAGACTCCATAACGCGCCTTGGCCGCGCTTATAACACTGTTGTGCCGTCATCTGGTAAGGTTTTGACAGGCGGTGTAGACGCCAACGCCCTACAACGTCCCAAACGGTTTTTTGGTGCTGCCAGAAATATTGAGCAAGGTGGATCATTAACGATTATTGCTACTGCGTTGATTGATACCGGGTCACGCATGGACGAAGTGATTTTCGAAGAATTTAAAGGAACGGGCAATGCCGAGATTGTTCTGGATCGTAAAATCGCTGATAAACGCGTGTATCCAGCGATTGATATTCAAAAATCGGGAACGCGGAAAGAGGATCTTTTGGTTGATCCGGCAACATTACAAAAAATGTGGATTTTACGTCGTATTTTAAACCCCATGGGCACCATTGATGCGATTGAATTTTTGATAGGAAAATTAAAGTCGACCAAAAATAATGACGAGTTTTTCCAGTCTATGAATCAATAAATCTATTTGACAATAATATGTTACTCCTTATTGATAAAATAAATAACTAGGAGAATCTATTATGTCGTCTCAGATTGATATTCAACAAACAGAAGGCCATGATTGGTCAATAGGTGATAAATTAACCGCATTTACACGTGAAACAACGCCTTTTGATTATGATCCGTTGCATTATGTTTTTAACATGTGTGTTGATGGCCAGGTCGTTGCAGAAGCGAGTGTTGAAAAGTTATGGGGTGGTTTGGATGTCGCCCTTTTTCACGTTGAAAAAGAACACCGTGGAAAAGGCTATGGTCAAAAACTAATGTCTGCGATTCAAGATTTTGCCAAAGAACATGATTGTCGTTCAATAAGATTGAATACGCCAAGTTTTCAGGGCAAGGGTTTCTATGAGAAATGCGGTTTTGAGCTTGCAGCGGAACTTCCAACAAATCTGGTCGTCAATGGGGAACAAGTAACTCACTGCATCTATACTAAAACCCTTGGTTAAATAATGAATCAATAAAGCCCGAAAAACCGTCCTCCGATAAATCCGCCTGCCAGCACAATATTTCCAATAAGGGCATAAAGCCCTGCGGTCCCCAATGGTGGAATTTTGGTTGATTGGATGCCAATAGCGTTCATTGTCTTGCGAAGTGTAAAAATGCCTGCGCCTTTTATTATTAAAATTGTTACGACCAGACCCAAAAGCAGCGGCAAGCCATCAAACATAATGTTCGCGGGCGACGGTTGTGATTTTACGATGGTTTCCCCCATTCCTGCAAAAAACCATTGATAATGCAAAGCGGTTGAGGCGACCAACCCTATACCCAATCCAATATAACGTGGGCGGCGGGTGATGCGTTTTTTGGCCGAGTGGCATCCTTTGACCAAATCTTGTAAGGCTTGTTTACCTAGCCCAAGCTTATAAAGCTTATGAATTTCGCGGGCGACGTTTTTTATTTTGTTTTTTGACAGCGCTTTCATTGTTTCACGTGAAACACGATACTCGCAGGCTTGTTTCAGTAGGCCTGCGACATACCCTTCGCCATTTGCCGCCTTTTTTATCAGCTCAAGCGGTTCGTCCAATAACACGTCCATGAACGGGTCGCATGTGCAGACCGCGCCTTTATATCCGGCAAAGGCAATGTCATATCCCTTGCCGTTCACGGTGAAATTAGCCACCGCCCAAGGCATGGTTGCATGATAATACACCGTTCGCGGCCGCTCATCCGCAGGGGCATCTTGATAATAGGCAAGGCCATCATCATCGTCTTCTGCGGGCGGTTCGGTTACATTGAATTTAATATGCCCTCCCTTGGCCAAAGTCATGGCACCTATTTTATTGGCAAATGTTTTGGGGTCGTAATCCATTTCCTGCAGGTGAATATCGGATGAGATTTTTGCCGTTGGTGTAACGGTGTAAATGGTCGAATTGACGCCTTCGCCGCTACAAGTATTACAAACGATATATCCCTTAGTTTGGCATGTGGTGCATGGAACTGTTTGTTGGCCGCGACATTCTGGACAAAATATTTCTCTGCGGCCCTGGCACATGGGGCACACTTGTTTTTGATCTCCGTTAATAATTTCGCCGATTCCATTGCACTGCGTGCATTGAATCATCCCCCTTGCAAAACACAATTGGCATTGCGCATGCCCCTGTCCGCGGCAGATATTGCACACTGATTTCCCCTGACCACTGCAGGTTCCACATGGTGTTTGTTCTGTATAAATTTTTTTGGCCTGATCGAGGGGAATAATTTCATTTTCGGCGCCAAACCCCTGCAGCGGAAGGGATTCAATTTTTGTCTTTATCGCTTCTTTTAAACTGTCTTGATCCTCAAGCTCCGCCATATAGGATTGGATTTTACTTTGGACTTTGCCTTTCTCAACAATTTCGCCCTGACTCTTTTTGCCCGGCAGCTGCTTTTGATCGACCTGAATGTCAATTTCAAAGCGCGATTGTGCCGTAAATTCCCCCATTCCCTGGCGAAGAATTTCAAGTGTTGTTTCTTTAGGCTCCGCGCCGTTGCCACTAATTTGTTTGCGGATACGTGATTGTGCCTTTTGAATGAATTCGTTTGGATAGCGATACTCGGACATGCTATGACTATAATGTCATTCAAATATGAAAGAAAGGTTATTACAAAGATGAAATTTACCGTGAATGTTGACTGTACCCCAGAGGAGGCGCGTCGTTTTTTCGGCCTGCCCGACGTAGATCAAATGAATGAGGCGATGACAGAAAATATGAAGATGTGGGCACCGCAAAATATGCAACAGTTTCAAGAGCTTCAACAAATGATTTGGGATCAAATGGGCGCAGCCATGACCATGGGCAATCCGCCCGAAGAAAAGGTTAAGAAAACAAAAACATAGATGGTTGATACGATATACGCACTTGCTTCGGCTCAAGGCCGCGCCGGTATCGCCATTGTTCGTGTTTCGGGACCACAGGCGTTTGAATCGTTGTCCCAGTTATCATCTGATAATTTCCCGTCGCGACAGGCGGTTTTGACGCAGCTTATAAGCCCCGCAGATGGGTCTTTGATTGATGAATGCATTGTCATTGCCTTTCATCCGCCACGCTCTTATACGGGCGAAAAAACGGTTGAATATAATATCCATGGCGGCAAGGCCGTGCGTGACAGCTTGCTCAATGCCCTATCAAAAATGGATGGACATCGCTTGGCTGAACCCGGCGAATTTACGCGCCGCGCCTTTGAAAATGGTAATCTGGATCTAACCCAGGCCGAGGCTGTGGCGGATTTAATCCATGCCGAGACCGAGGCGCAAAAACAGCTGGCCCTCTCGCAAATGAGGGGAGATTTATCCAATCTCTATCACTCATGGGCAGATCAATTGGTAAGGGCGCTGGCCTATGCCGAGGCGCAAATTGATTTTTCGGAAGAGGACTTACCCGAAGACGAAGTGAAGGCGCAAATTCATCCTGTGCTTAAATCTGTTTTAAAAGAAATGGATGATCATCTGAATGATGGTAATCGCGGCGAAATTTTGCGGGAGGGAGTCAAGATTGCGATTATCGGCGCCCCGAATGCGGGAAAGTCATCTTTGATCAATGTGCTGGCCAAACGCGACGTTGCGATCGTATCCGAAACGGCGGGGACCACGCGTGATGTGTTGGAGGTGCATCTGGATCTCAATGGTTACCCGGTCACGCTTTATGATACGGCCGGGTTGCGTGGCGATACGGCTGATGTTATTGAACAAGAGGGCATTAAGCGCGCCCAATCAAAGGCTAAAGAAGCCGCCCTTAAAATTTTATTATTTGATGGCACAAAAGAGATGGATCAAGAGACATTATCTTTTGTTGATGATCGATCGATTGTTGTAGCGAATAAAATGGATATTCAATCGTCATTACGAGGGGTTGAAAACGACGAAGCAATCCAGAGTGTAGTGCATAATAAGCTTTCAATCTCCTGTCACACAGGCGAGGGCCTGAATGGCCTTATCGACCTTGTTTCACGTGAAACATCAAAAATTTTTGATGATATTCAATCATCGCCATCTTTAACGCGATGCCGACATCGCGAGGCGCTTTTACTCTCCAAAGAACACATTGATCGGGCCCTTAAAGGGGCATCCCCGGATTTAATAGCCGAAGATATCCGTCTTGGGGTCAGGGCGATTGGTAAAATTACGGGGCGCATCGATGTTGAAGATTTGCTCGATATTATCTTTCGTGATTTTTGTATTGGGAAATAGCCGAATTTCTTGATTTTCAGAGCTCTCATCTGCTATAAACCCCCCATGCAAAATCAATTTGATGTTATTGTTGTTGGGGGCGGCCACGCCGGGTGCGAGGCTGCGGCGGCATCTGCGCGCATGGGTGCAAAAGCTGCTTTGGTGACCCATGCCAAAGACACAATCGGCGTCATGTCGTGTAATCCCGCAATCGGTGGTCTTGGCAAAGGACATCTTGTGCGCGAAATAGACGCGTTGGATGGCATTATGGGGCGTGTGACGGATCAGGCGGGAATTCAGTTCCGCATGCTCAATGCATCCAAAGGGGCGGCGGTGCGTGGTCCAAGAACACAGGCGGATCGTAAGCTCTATCGTGAAGCGATGCAGAGGGAAATTTTCAACACGCCGAACCTGACTGTGATTGAGGGCGGCGTGGATGATGTGATGATCGACGATCAGGTCATACAAGGTATTATTCAAGGGGGTGGCACAAAGATATTTGCCCCTGCGGTTGTTATTACAACAGGCACATTTTTGCGTGGCGTTATCCACCGCGGAACACAAAAAATCCCAGCAGGTCGCGTAGGAGAAAAACCGGCGATCAAGTTGGGTGAGACATTGGAGAAACTAGAACTACCTATGGGGCGGTTAAAAACCGGGACACCGGCACGGTTGGACGGTAATACTATCAATTGGGATATTTTGGATGCGCAACCTGCAGATGACAATCCCGTTCCTTTTTCCTACATGACGGATAAAATTACCGTTCCTCAAATTGAATGTCATATGACATATACTAACGCTGAAACTCATAAAATTATCGAGCAAAATAAACATTTTTCCGCCGTTTATTCAGGTCAAATTGAGGGGTCCGGCCCTCGTTATTGTCCATCGATTGAGGATAAGGTCACACGGTTTGCCGATAAAGATCGTCACCAAATTTTTCTTGAGCCAGAGGGGTTGGATGACGATACGGTCTATCCTAACGGGATATCGACCTCCCTTCCTGCTGAAGTTCAAGACGCGATGCTTAGGACGATCCCGGGTTTGGAAAATGCGCGCGTTTTGGAGTATGGATATGCGATTGAATATGACTATGTTGATCCCCGTGCCCTTAAAAATACGTTGGAGGTTAAGACGTTGAAAGGTCTTTATCTGGCGGGACAGATTAATGGGACAACTGGATATGAGGAAGCGGCGGCACAAGGGCTGATGGCCGGGCTAAACGCTGCCCGTCACGGGCAAGAGGCAATCACCTTAGATCGTGCAGAGGCTTATATCGGTGTGCTGATTGATGATTTGATTACGCGCGGCGCACCAGAGCCCTATCGTATGTTTACATCTCGGGCAGAATATCGGCTTCTTCTTCGGTCCGATAACGCAGACCAACGCCTGACGGACAAGGGAATTGCGTGGGGCTGTATCGGTAAAGAAAGACAACACTTCTGGACGGCTAAAAAAGCCAAATTAGAAAAAGCGCGAAAATTGGTAACCGCCTTGTCGGCAACACCCAATGAACTGGAAAAATTCGGCATTGATGTGAATAAAGACGGTAAACGCCGCAGTGTCATGGAAATTTTGAATTACCAAAATGTAACATTGGAATCCCTGTCGCGAATTTGGCCAGAATTGGCAGAGATTGGCAATGACATCGCCGAGCAAATCCAAATTGATGCGCAATATGCGGGGTATATTGAGCGGCAAATGGCGGATATAGAGGCGTATCGTAAAGATGAAAACCTGATTATACCAAATTGGATTGATTACACAACGATTGGCTCGCTGTCGTCTGAGGTGATTGATAAGTTACAAACGGCGAGGCCGGAAACGTTGGGTGCCGCTGCGCGCATTCCCGGAATTACGCCTGCTGCTGTAATAGCTCTTCTCCGCCATGTTAAGAAGCGTCATGCTGCCTGAAGGTCGTTTGCAGCTTTATTGCGATCTATTGCTTCAATGGCAGAAATCAATCAATTTGATCGCGCCCACAACGGTGGGCAATGTATGGGAGCGTCATTTTGTGGACAGTGTTCAATTGCTGGATTTTATTCCAAATCATGCCCAGACCATTTGTGATATTGGTTCCGGTGCGGGGTTTCCCGGGATGGTGCTTGCGATTATGCGGCCCGATCTTCAGTTTCATCTTATTGAATCGGACGCCCGCAAGTGTGCTTTTTTACAAACTGTTTCACGTGAAACAGTTTGTAAAAATGTGGTTATTCACAATGACCGGATTGAAAATGTCATTGGTGATATTGACGGGGATCTTATAACTGCACGCGCGCTGGCATCATTGAAATCTTTAATTGACTATTGTTATCCTTCACATCAAGACTTTTTGCTGCTCAAAGGCAAAAATTGGCGGGACGAAGTTTCAGGCGCGCAAAAGAAATATCAATTTGATCTCACTGACCATGTTTCCAAAACAGATGCCGAGGCGCGCATTTTAACTGTGGGTAAGATTGTCGAAATTTAAGTTATCGATTGCCTGGGAATCTATGAATTCGTTATGTTTGAAGGCATAAGGAGACGAATTCATTATGCCTGTATCTGATCAATCCCCTCGCATATTTGCCATTGCTAATCAAAAAGGTGGTGTTGGTAAAACAACAACATCCATCAATCTTGCCACATCTTTGGCTGCCGTTGGAAAACGCGTATTGCTGATTGATATGGATGCACAAGGGAATGCCTCAACTGGTTTAGGTGTGAAAAGATCAGAGCGGGAGAACAGTTCTTATAACCTGCTCTTTGGTGAAAAGATGGTTGAGGAGTGTGTCGTTGGTACAAAAGTGCCACGTCTGTCGATTATTCCCTCATCTATGCATTTGTCTGGTGCTGAGGTTGAGCTTGTCACCGCCCCCAATCGTGAATTTTTGATGCAGCAGGCCTTGCAACATATTGAAAACAAATATGATTATGTGGTTATCGACTGCCCGCCGGCGTTAAATTTGACAACGCTTAATATTCTGGTGGCGTCCGACGCGGTTATTGTGCCATTACAATGTGAGTTTTATGCCTTGGAGGGATTGGCGCATCTTACAAAAACAATTGATCGGGTTCGATCTAGCTTTAATCCCAGGCTTGAGTTACACGGGGTTGTATTGACGATGTTTGATGTTCGTAACCGTTTGTCGTCCATGGTTGCGAATGATGTGCGCGGGTATTTTGGAGACAAGGTCTATCAAACAGTTATTCCTCGAAATGTGCGTGTTTCTGAGGCGCCATCTTATGGGTTGCCCGCTATTGTTTATGATATGCGATGTGCGGGATCGCAGGCCTATATTCAGTTGGCAAAGGAAGTCATTAAGCGTGAAAAATCCATATTGCAGAATGAGCGAGCCGTTGCATGAGTGGAGAAGATAAGGATGATTTGAACCCCCGCAACCGTGGCCTTGGTCGTGGGCTAGACGCTCTGTTTGGCGAAGATGACCAGTTGAATGTTTCACGTGAAACAGATGGTTTTTCTGAAGAAGATTTTTCTGCTAATGATGTTGTGGGCGTTGATTTGGGGCGCAGAACGCTGCCTGTTGAATGGTTGCGGCCTTGTATGTTTCAGCCTCGTAAAAATTTCGATCAGGATGCATTAGAGGATTTGGCAAAATCAATCGGTATGCACGGCATATTACAACCCCTGTTGGTGCGTCCTGTTGAAGATGAAGATAATCAATATGAAATTATTGCGGGGGAGCGTCGTTGGCGCGCGGCGCAAATCATTCAACTCCATGAAGTGCCCGTCACTGTGCAATATTTGGACGATGAAGCTGTTTTGGAGATCGCGCTGATTGAAAACCTTCAGCGAGAAGATTTAAATCCAATTGAAGAGGCGCTTGCCATGCAGAAATTAATGGATGAGTTCGGTCACACACAAGAAAAACTCTCTGTTTCTATCGGAAAAAGCCGCTCTGCCATTGCAAATATTTTGCGTCTTTTACAGTTGCCAGACGTTGTTCAAGATATGGTTCGTCACGGTGATATTAGTGAGGGGCACGCGCGAACACTTGTTGGTCAAGAGAATGCCGAAGAGCTTGCGAGGCAGATTGTAACTGACAATTTGTCAGTTAGGGCGGCCGAGAATCTCACAAAATCTAAAAAAACAAAAAAAACAAAGTCTAAGCCCGATAAGGGCGTCAATACAATTGCCCTTGAGGAGGAGATGGCAAGATTATTGGGTATGACAGTAACAATTAATGCCTCATCAAAAAAAGGACAGGGCTCAGTTAAAATAGATTATAAATCGTTAGATCAATTGGATGAATTGCTCCATCGCCTTTCAAAGCATTAAAAGTTATGCTACGTTTCTATTGCCAGGTTTGTACCGACATAATTGCACGAGCGCATTTTCAGTCATGCTTTGATCATCATAACCTGTTTGTTTTGTCATGGCTTCGGTTTTATTTAAGGAATCTAATGCCGCCTCAAGTGCGGGAATCGTCCATCGGGCCAACTGACGCTTAAACAAATCTTCGACTTTAAAAAATAGGGGCGGGTTAAGAGTTTTTAGTGCTTCGCCCTGCGCAAGGCCGTCCTTAACTTTTGTTTGAACTTGTAATAGTCGCCAAAAATGATTTTGTGTTGCCCTCAACAGAATGATTGTTGGCGTTTGCTCTTTAAAAAGGCTTTGAAGGATAGCGTGAACGCTGTTTATTTCGCCGTCTGCAACAGCATAAACCAATGTGTCCATCGACCAATCACGCACGTCACCAACACAAGCCTGAACGTCAATAAGGGTAATAAGTCCGTTATTCTTTCGGATTGGTTCACCTTGTAAACCTTTGTAATTCTTTGGCCAGCCTTTATAGAGGAGCAGTTTCACAATTTCATTACGGGCAATTGTTCGGTCACCAACAAGGGCGGATGAGAGCGCTATCAAGGCATCCTGCTCAATTGAATATCCTGCATGCGCACACATATCACGTATAATTTGTGACAAAGACCGTTCATCATCTACATAACAAGGCACGGCGGCGGCGTTTTGTGCGCTCTCGCATAATTTTCGAAGAGATGATCGGGGGCCAAGATTGTCAGATTCAATCACAACAAGCGTTTGCTCAGAGGGCGAATCCAAGTAATCTTTAATTATCGGAGAGAGGCTATCGCCACCTTCCTTGATAATTATCAGGCGATTACCACCCATAAGGGACTGCGCATTGGCTTCGTCATAAAACAACGATGTGTCGCTTAGAATTTTGTCAGGCGTAAATGTCACAACATTAAACGGGTCGTTTAAATCATCTATAAATGTTTTGCAGACGGTTTTTGACCGTTCATTGACCAATCCTTGGTCCGGACCGTAAACCAATATAACCCTGGCCTTAGGATCTGGGTTTTGAACAAATGGCTCAATTTGTCTATAGGTTAATTTCATTGATCAAAATATAGCTCAATTTGGGTCAAAATATCTTCTGAAATCGCTTTCAGGGCCTGAGCGCGGGCGTCTTGCTCAGTCACAAATGTTGTGAATTGCCCTGCCAAAATATTGTATCCCGATGTGGCGCGAACGGTGCGTTCCAAGACAACATTGTTAGATCGCGTATTAATAAGGCGCATATTCGTTGATAAGCGTAATTGCGCGCGCGAGGCTTCATCGTCTTTATCAATGCCGATTTCAACAATATTTTCCAGAATGGGAGCAATGTCCAGACGATAAGAGGCATTGGCCGGATATCCATCTTGATAAAATTGATCAATCAGGTAATTACGGACGATTTGGCCTGATCGATCGGGAATAACAGAAATTTCAATTTGCCCAATTGCATTCGAGGTTGATCTGTCGCTATAGACGGGTGAAAAACCGCAGGCAGAGAGAGTAAGCAGTGCAACGAGCGCAAAAAACCTCATCCGACCACCACGTTGACAATCCGATCAGGCACAGCAATTATTTTTTTAACTTCTTTACCCTCAAGGGCACGTTGAATATCGTCATTCGCCAAGGCGGTGTCTTCCATCACCTGTTTGTCTGCGCCTTTAGGCAAATTGATTGTCGCACGAACCTTGCCGTTAACTTGTACGGCAATTGTTACGCTATCGCTGCCCAAATATTGTGGATCTGCTTCAGGCCAAGATGAATCGGCGACTAACCCGTCCATGCCAAGCATATGCCATAATTCTTCGGCCAAATGGGGGGTGATGGGGGATATAACCTGCGCCAATGTTGTCAGGCCAACACGCAAAACCCATGCTTCATCATTGTTTTGGACATCGAGCGTTACAAGGTCATTCGTCATTTCACGAATGCGGGCCACGGCCTTATTCATATGAAAATCGTCAATATTGTCAGGGATAAATTTGCGGGTTTCATGAATTTTTTTCATCACCGCCATGGCCTTGTCGCCCAATTGCGGGGCGTCACTATCTTTCACTGGTAGGTGATTGATGTTTTCCGCACACAGGCGATAAAGACGATTAATATATTTCCAGGCGCCTTCGATGCCCGATTCAGTCCATTCCAAATCACGATCAGGGGGGGAGTCGGACAACACAAATAAACGCGCGGCATCGGCGCCATAACTGTCCAAAATCTGTTCCGGATCAACGGTATTGCGTTTGGATTTAGACATTTTTTCATTGCGTTGAGGTGTGATAGGCAATTTCGTGTTTTTATCAATCAAGTTGCCGTTTTTATCTTCGATCATATCGGCCGGATAAACCCATTTCTCCTCAGAATCTTTGTAGGACATATGGGTAATCATGCCTTGGGTAAATAATCCTTCAAACGGTTCTTCATAATCAGTATAGCCACATTTTTTCAAGCCCCGCTGGAAAAAGCGGGAATAAAGAAGGTGCAACACCGCATGTTCAACACCGCCGATATATTGATCAACCGTCATCCAATAATCGCCTTTTGCTTTATCGACGGGGGCATTTTCGTTTTGGGCGTCGCAATAACGCACGAAGTACCAGCTGGAATCAAAAAATGTATCCATCGTGTCTGTTTCACGAATGGCGGGTTCACCCGTTTCAGGGCATGTTGTGTATTTCCATGTCGGATGATGTTCAAGCGGGTTTCCAGGTTGGTCAAAGCTCACATCCTCAGGCAATTCAATCGGCAATTGATCTTCGGGCACAGGCACAATGGCGCCGTCCGATTGACGATACACCACGGGAATCGGGCATCCCCAATATCGTTGACGCGAAACCCCCCAATCACGCAGGCGATATGTGGTTTTAGCTTGCCCCCGACCCATCGATTCAATTTTTTCAATGACGGCGGTTTTGGCGGGTTCAATATCCATCCCGTCAAGGAAATCAGAATTGATCAATTTCCCAGGGCCGCTATAGGCCTCTTTAGTGATATCCGCATCATCAGATTGTATCACTTGTTTAATGTCCAGATTATATTTTGTCGCAAAGTCCCAGTCGCGTTGGTCGTGAGCAGGCACGCCATAAATCGCCCCCGTCCCATAATCCATCAGGATGAAATTCGCCACATAGACGGGAACTGACAATCCGTCGATAAACGGGTGAGAAACAGTGTAACCCGTATCAAAGCCAACTTTTTCGGCCTGTGCGATGGCTTCTTCAGATGTGCCGCCCTTGCCACATTCGGCCAAAAATTCTTCAAACCCGTCTTTGCCATCACATAATTTTTTCGCGAGTGGGTGGTCGGGCGCCAGACCAATAAAACTCATCCCGAAAATTGTATCGGGGCGGGTGGTGAAAATATCAAAATCATCGCCAGTTTCGTTGACGGTAAAGGTCATTTGCAACCCTTGGGATTTGCCAATCCAGTTGCGTTGCATGGTGCGGACCTTGTCCGGCCATCTGTCCAAATCATCAATCGCGCTTAGTAAATCTTCGGCATAATCGGTGATTTTCAAAAACCATTGATTTAATTTGCGCCGCTCGACTGGTGCGCCTGACCGCCATCCTTTGCCGTCCACGACCTGTTCATTGGCCAAAACCGTATTTTCAACAGGGTCCCAATTCACCGTCGATTCCTTACGATAAATCAGGTCATTTTTCAAAAAATCCAAAAACAATTTTTGTTGATGTTTGTAATAGGACGGGTGGCAGGTTGCGACCTCGCGCGTCCAATCAATCGCCAAACCCATGGATTGAAGCTGGGTCTTCATCTCGGCAATATTTTCATAGGTCCATGTGCCGGGATGGACACCACGTTCCAACGCCGCATTTTCGGCCGGCAGTCCAAACGCATCCCACCCCATGGGGTTCAATACGTTGTACCCCTTCATTTTTTTGTAACGGGCAACAATGTCAGACAGGGAATAATTGCGCACATGCCCCATATGGATGCGGCCCGAGGGATAGGGCAACATGGCAAGGACATAGCATTTCTCTTTTGATGTGTCCTCGGTGACATTAAATGTCCCTTGATCCGCCCATGTCTTTTGCCATTTGGCTTCGGTTTCCTTGATATTATATCGAATGTCGGACATTGGAACGCACCTTATTCTTTACCGGCAACGCGGATTTGGCGGGCACGGGTCAGGATGGCATCTTCGATTTTTGTGGCGATTGACGGGTCAACCTCGACATCAGCCCAATTGCCGCGGCGTTTCTTTTGTTGAAAGGCCGATACACGAATGGCGTCTGATCGTAATTGTGATCCGATCACAAAGACATTGAGTTTATAACGTTCGTTCGGTGTGTCGGGGTTGGTGTACCAATCGGTCAAAATCACCCCGCCAAACGGGTCAACATTGGTCAGGGGCATAAAGGACACAGTGTCCAAAGACGCCCGCCATAAAAATGAATTCACGGTAATGGCATCACCCGTTTCGCGCTCATT
>PR_CR_10_Liq_1_inCRDRAFT_1001406_pt1 | contig 13534 bp, 7 predicted proteins | sample PRCRCaboRojoPR_3_FD_10241 | JGI IMG/M metagenome (IMG submission 10241) | reverse complement strand
TTTTGCCCGACCCAGTTTCACCCACTATAGCTACTGAAGTTCCAGACTCAAGATCGAAAGTAACTCCTTTGAGAATAGGAATTTCTTTGTTAGAAGGGTAACTGAAATGGGCATTTTGGAAAGAAACGTCTCCTTGGATGTGTTCGGCCCTCATGTTTCCGTCATGCTTCCTGGTGTTAGCAACGATCTTTAAAACCCTTCCAGCTGCAACTCGTCCACCTTCAATGAATTGGAGACAAGGAATAGCAGTTCCTAAGTAGAAGCTAGACATAGCTGTAGCAAAAAACATCACGACTATATCCTTAGCTTCGACTATTTCTCCGTTAGTCCAGTTTTCTTCGCCTTTGTCCACAAAGACTGAACCCAAGTAAAACAAGGCTCCAGAAAAAGCAAACAGCACCACAAAGAACACAGCCCACCCAAAACCGTGCAGGGTCCCCATAACAGTGGTGGACCTTTTCAAAGGCTCAAGTTCGTTTTGGTAAGTCCTGGCTCTGGTTTCTTGTCCGTTGCAACTAGCTACCGTCTTAGCACCTTCCAAGCTTTCTTCAGCTATTCCTCCAGCTACTTTGTACTTTTCTTGGCCTTCAGCTGAAGCCTTCACAGAGGCCCTGTCCACAACAATGGCAGCTCCTAATTGGAAAGGAACCATGATTAAAGCTATCAAGCAAAGCTGCAGGTTGATAGTCACAGCTAGGATCCAGCAAGTAATGAAGAAAACCACAGAGGACATAACCAACATAAGCTTTTCTCCCAAAGCGTGTTCGATGGCGTCACAGTCCATGTCAATACTACCCCCTAGTTCAGCAGGGTTGGTTTTATCAAACCACTTAATGGGCCTGTTGACTATTGCCCGGAAGTACACACTTTTCCACTTAAGGCCTTGGTTGTTTCCAAGTTTGATGAACAACACAATGGAAATCCAACTAAACACTATAGTGATGGCTCCCAAAATGAAGTTTATGATGGCAATTTCTTTTTCTTCTTCGTAAAATTTGTCTTCGTCTGCAGCTACATTCTCCATGGCGTCAATGATGTCTCCAACTTTGATTGCAAGAAACGCGGGGAGGATCGAGAATATCACATTGCACAAACTGCCTATTGATAGAAGTGCGAAGTCACCTCGGTTTGCGTAGGTGAACAAAACTGAAAGCGGCAGTTTGAGGTCTTCCTGGGAAGTCTTGCTGTTTAGGGGCTCTTCTTCAGAAGTTTCCTTGTTGAGTTCTTTGAGCTGAGGATACTTCACCTTCTCAGGCATTTTTATTATTACCGTTTTTTCATCCCTGTTCAGGTTGTGATTTACACTGCACTGGGATTTAGTACTCTGAAGTCCCGCGCAACAAACTTTTACTTACAAAACTGACTAGTAACTACTCTGTGCAAATGGTAAATGAAAATGAATTTCAGCTATTAATTAGCCTCTGTTAAGTTAAGTCAAGAGTTAAACTAATTATATTACTAAATGTGGAGGTGCATTCAACGCAGCTTAAGAGTTACCAAGCCAAGGAAGAAACAGACTCAGTACGACCAGGAACTCTTGAATTGGCGCAAAGAAATGAAAGCCACTATTGACAAGTACCGCAATGAGTTCTGGGAACTCCAAACCCAGGTCGAAAACGACCGAATAACTGAGTTCAACCAAAAAGAACTAGAAAGACTTGAACAAGAAGCCACCCGCAAAAGGCACACTGCTTTGAAGCTTTCTAAGTACGCAAGGGAAATGATTGAGTTCAAAGAAGAAAAGAAGAAGGAGCGCGACAGCAAAAGAATGATCCTTGCGCAGGACTGGGCTCAAAAGAACCAGTCCAGAACACTCCTAATCAACACCCTCAACCTCGACTCAGAAACTTGGATCAACAAAGAAAACCTGGACGAAAAAGTCAAAGATCGACTCTTTGTTCCTGAAAACATTGACTACACTGACTACTACTCCAAACTCAGACAAGAAAGTTACCTTTCTTTAGAAGGACTTCCTAAGTCTAGTTACGACCACTTCAACAACCGCAAAGAAACCCAATTTAGAAACATCTTCCTGAGCACGTTGTACTCTGACATCAAGTCCTTCATCAAAGACTTGACTTTTTCGGCTGAACAAAAACTCTTTGAAGACTACGAAAGCACTAAGTTCTACTTAATGGACAACCCCAAGGAACTCAAGGAACTCCAGCAAAAGTACAAACTAATACTGGCCTCTGCCAGAGCTAAAGAGTCCAAAGACCTCAACGCGTTCCTTCAAAAGTCACACAAACAACTTTCAACTCTAGCAAACTTGGTGTCTCAGTGGAACTCCTACGTAGACGTACTTAAGATGGACGACCACGAAGTCATGCTTTACGCTGCAGAGGAACAAATGAAGTCTGGAGAAATTTCTGAGATGTTCGGAGAACAAGAAGAAACCTTCGAAGACGACATGCAAGAACCGAACCCTGAGTTTTCAGAAGAACTTCCTGAAGAAACCATAAACAGAGAAAAATTTGAGGAAGAAATGGAAGCAAAGGAAAACTTCGATGGCCAACTAGACGTACAAAAACTCTTTGAGGAGTCTGAAGGAGCTGCTTCAGAGTTGGACATATACTCTGGAGTTTCCTTTGAAAAAGAAACCACTCCTTTGGAAGCCAAAACAGCCCTCGACCAAGTCCTTGCTGAAATTAATGCAGAAGCAAGCAGACCTGAGGACCTGTACGAAATCAACAAAGTGCCTGGAGTTGAGTTTGATCAAGAAAAAGAAGGAGTTTACAACCCTGCAATTAGTTTAGAGGCTTTCAAACAAAAAGCAATGAGCATTGACGACCAAGACTTAAACTTACAGAGCAGGTGGAAGAAAGCCGAAATACTCAGACTCATTGACAAACTCAACTCAATGCCTGTCCAAGAACCCCACATGCTTCTGAAGATTTTCAACCACCATAGGTACGACCCTCCCGTTTTTAACTAAGATAGCCTGTTAATCTGAGTTATATTCTGAATAAATGGTAAGAACTACTTAGAAACTCCTTGCCCCTCTAGGTCACTACAAAGCAAACAAAATCTTAGTCACAGCTGAACTCTGCGGGGTCTCTTTGGAAACTCCTTACCTTTCGTGGAGTGCAATTAAGTCGAAAGAGTTCCTTGCTAAGTCTCCCACCCGTTCAGTTCCTCTGTTGGAACTAGAAAGTACTACTCTGTTCGACACCCATGCTATCATGATTTACATAGCTCAGCTAGCACAGTCCTCACTTTACTTGGGCAATTCTGAAGTGCTTGCGGAAATTGATGCCTGGTTGGAGTTTATCCAGACCTCCTTAGAACCAGCTTTGATGAACTGGACTTACCCCTTCTTGGGCGTCACTGAGCCTGACGAAAAAGTTGTTGACAAAGCTTCTGGGGACGTTAAAAAGCAACTTAAAGAACTTGACAAGGGCTTTAAGAAGTCGAACTTCTTATGTGGAGGAGAACTAACAATAGCTGATATTTCTCTAGCCTGTGCTTTGGTTTTGCCTTTAAGGACAGTGCTTGATGAAAAGTTCTTGAAGGGCTTGAAGGTTTTAATGAAGTGGTTTGAAAGGGTTTCTAGTATGCCTCAGTTCACAAATGTTTGGGGACCCATTAAGTTCTGCAAGCAGCCTTTGGAACTGGCTGTCCAGAAAAAGCCCGAAAAAAAAGAGTCAAAAAAGCAACCAAAAAAGAAAACTGAGAAGAAAACTGAGAAGAAAACTGAAAAAAAGGAAGAAAAGAAGCAAACCTCTTCACAAAACCCCCTAGACCTGCTTCCAGAAACCCAACTCAACCTGGACTCCTGGAAGAAACTCTACTCTAACACAGAAGACAAAAAGGCAGCAATGCAGGAGTTCTGGAAGATGTACGACCCTCAAGGCTGGAGCATTTACCACCTCCACTACCAAAAACTCGAAGGAGAAGGCCAAAAACTATACATGACTGCCAACAGAGTTGAGGGGTTCTTAGCTAGAATGGAGAGGTTGAGAAAGTACTCCTTCGGCACCATGGGAGTGTACGGAGAGGAACCTGACTTAGAAATACTAGCAGTGTTTATGTGGAGAGGCAAAGGCATTCCGGCAGAGGTAAACTTTACTTAGATGGAAGAACATCCTAGCTTTGAGTACCACACTGTCAAGGAAATCAACACTGAAAGCCAAGAAGACAGACAACTCGTGGAGGAGTTCTGGTGCAACTTGTAATTTATAAGCAGGGATGAGTCCTCGAAGGTGCAAGGCTTAACTCCAAAAGACGTCAGAGTTTGGAAATAAGTTAACGGTTGAGTTAAGAGAAAAATTAATAAATGGAAGACTTAGAAACAGAAGACTACGTAAAGCAATTGCAAGAAGGAAGCAATAATATCTTAGTAGCAGTTAGGAGCAGACCCCTAACTAAAAAAGAAGTAGAAATAGACGAAACTCCAGTTGTCTATGTAGTGGATGACAAAGTAGTTGTGCTTATGGACCCCAACGAAAACTCCCCCAAAGCTGTTTTGAGACAAAACAGAAGCAGACAAAAACAGTATGCTTTTGACTACGCTTTTAATGAAAACTCAGAACAACACCTTGTTTTCGAAAGAACAACTAAGTTTTTGATTGACGGAGCACTAGAGGGTTACAACGCTACAGTGTTTGCGTATGGACCCACAGGAGCAGGCAAGACCTACACTATGCTGGGGAGCCAGGACAGACCTGGACTGATGCTCAACACCTTTTTAGAAATCTTCACAAGGATAGAAAAGTACTCAATAGACAAAAAATACAACGTAAAAATAAGTTACTTAGAAATCTACAACGAAGTAGTCAGGGACCTACTCAACCCCAACCAAGAAAACTTAGACGTGAGAGAAGACCCCGTCAAAGGAGTAGTTGTGGCTGGCCTAAGTGAGATTTCAGCTTCTTCTCCAGAAAATGTAGTTTCAAGTATAAAAAATGGAAACATCAACAGAACTTGTGAACCCACTGAAGCCAACCAAGAAAGCAGTAGGTCACACGCAGTTTTGCAAATTGTAATCGAGCACAAAGACCGAGCTTCGGGAACAGAAGCTGAAGTGCTAGTGGGCAAACTGAGTCTAATAGACTTAGCTGGCTCAGAAAGAGCTTCCAACACTAGAAACAGAGGAATTCGACTTATTGAGGGTGCTAATATCAATAGGTCCCTTTTGGCTTTGGGCAACTGCATCAATGCTCTGTGTGAAGCTACTGACAAAATTGGGAAAATCTACATTCCTTACAGGGACTCCAAGTTGACTCGGATTCTGAAAGACTCTTTGGGAGGCAACTGCAGGACAGTTATGATTGCTTGTGTTTCGCCTTTTTCAGGCGCTTTTGAAGAAACCCTTAACACCCTCAAGTACGCCAACCGGGCTAAAAACATCAAAACTAACCTTTCAAGGAACGTTCTGAGTGTGCAGTATAACTTGTCTAAGTACAACAGCATAATTGCTCAGCTCAAAGAGGAAATTTCTAACTTACGAAGCAAGTTGTCTGAAAAGCAGGGTTCGCCTACAGGGTCATCTGTAGTTAACAAGCACTTACTAGACATGAATTCCCACTTTCAAGAAGAAGCTTTGTGCCGAAGAACCATCCACCAAAGTGAACAAAGCATTGAACAAATCGACTTTGAAATACTGGCTAGAAAAAGTGAACTTATAACTATTTCGAACGAGTCAGGCACAAACTCCAAAGAACACCAAACTAAACTAGAAGAAATCCAGGACTTAGAGAACTCAAAAAAGTCCTTCGAAGAAGACATCAAAAAAGAAACTGAAAAAAAAGAAAAACTTGAAGCCAAAAGAAAAGAACTCAAAGCCAAACTGGACAAACAAAAACTCAACGAAACTTCCACCAACAAAGTCGAACTTGAGTTCCAAAAACATGTCAGTGGTCTAGAAAACTTAGAAAAAGACCGGAAGCACAAAAAACACGAAGCCGTTGTAAAGCAAAAAAACATTTACATAAGCTTACTAGAAGACCAAATCAAAGCTAGAGACAACGCTCTAGAGGTTGCAAAGGAACTCTTCAGAAGGAACGCCATCACTCCCGAAAACTTTAGTTCCAAACTAGACAAACTCCAAACACTAGAACAAATCTCAACTAACTCTGTGCTTGTTCTTCCCGAAATCAACCCTAAAAGAACCCTTTTAGACACTAACTCCCACTCCAAGTCCAAAATCCCCAAACCTAGAAACAGGTCCTTAAACAATAAGTCAACTTTGATAGAACCAAAACTGCCCTCCAAGAGCCCAGCACCTAACGGGCCTAGGCCCAACCCCTACTACAAGTTAACTCCTACTATCAAGCGCAGAAACGTCTCTAACATCAGTATCCACAGCTTTGACGACAACGAGCCACGCTCCAGAAACAGGTCTTTGAACGGAGGCTTCAACCCTAAAAAGGTTTCTGAAAAGGTGTACCAAAGTCCCTACGTCAAGAAAACTGACAAAAAAAGACTCAAACCAGGGTATGTTAAAGACGGCAAGGCTTTCCAAAGTGGAAGGCCCAAGTGAGTTAGTATAGCATATTCCATAAATAGTAATTTCTAGAATGGACATTACAAAGGACGGCGGAGTGATAAAAGAAGTGCTGCAAGAAGGAGAAGGAGACTGTCCAGCTGAAGGCCAAGTAGTTGAACTCCACTACAAAGGCACTCTCGAAGACGGGTCGGAGTTTGACTCGTCTTACTCCCGAGGGACTCCTTTTTCCTTCACTTTGGGAGACGGAGAAGTCATTAAGGCCTGGGAGCAAGGCATTGGGACTATGAAGAAAGGAGAAAAGGCTGTTTTCACCTGCAGGTCTGACTACGCTTACGGCGAAAAAGGCATGGAGCCCAAGATCCCTCCCAACGCAACCCTTAGGTTTGAAGTGGAGTTGATTGACTTCAGAGACAAAGAAAGGGAAAAGTGGGAACTAGAGTTGGACGAGAAACTAGAAAAGGCCAAAATGTACAAAGAAAAAGGCAACACTTCTGTGAAGGAAGGGAACTACAGACAAGCTAAGGAAGACTGCTACTTAGAAGGACTTTCTTACATCGAAGACGAGTCAGACGACGAAGGCCAGGAAGTCAAAACTCTGAAACTGCAGTTGCTGTCCAACTTAGGAATGTGCGAACTCAAACTCAAAGAATGGGGAGCTGCCATAGAGCACTGCAACGAAGCCCTCCAAATAGACCCTAACAACCTCAAAGTGCTTTACAGAAGAGCCACAGCAAAACTTAACTACGGACTGCCTGAGGAGGCTTTGGAGGATTGCCAAACTGCACTTCAAGTAGACCCCAGCAGCAAGGAAATAAAGCAACTAGAAGTACAGGCCAAAAAGAAGATGAAAGCTGTCAAAGAACAAGAGAAAAAGCGGTTCGGCAACATGTTCAGCAAAATATCAATTTACGAAGAAAAGGAAACCGTTCTTCCGAAGTACGAAATACCTGAAGAAGCTGACCCTTCCAACCCCCAAGTCTACATGGACATCACCATAGGGGAGTCTGAGCCCAAAAGAGTGGTGTTTGAACTGTTTGCTAACGTAGTCCCCAAAACTGCTGAGAACTTTAGGTGTCTTTGCACAGGCGAAAAGGGTACTGGGGCTTCAGGAGTACCTCTGCATTACCAAAACTCTATTTTCCACAGAGTCATCAAAGGCTTCATGATGCAGGGAGGCGACTTCACGAACCACAACGGCACAGGCGGAGAAAGCATCTACGGAGCTAAGTTCGAAGACGAGAACTTTAGGACAGAACACACAAAAGAGGGACTTTTAAGCATGGCAAACGCAGGACCAGGCACGAACGGGTCCCAGTTCTTCATAACTTTCAAAGAAACTCCTCATTTGAACGGAAAACACGTGGTGTTTGGAAGGGTCCTGTCAGGAATGGAGCACGTCAAAGAAGTAGAGAACCTGCCCACAGACTCCAACGACAAGCCCCAAACTGAAGTTAGGGTTGTTTCTTGCGGGCAACTTTAATAATAAATGAGTTCGTTGATTGAAAACTGGGAAGACAAAGAATTAAAGCACCCCTGCAACACGGAACTAAAAGGTTCCAGGGACTTTGAGGGTCCTGAACAACTAAGGAAGTGCACAGACGTGTTTTTTCTAGGGTTGTTTATTTTCGTGAATGCAGTCTACGCAGGACTCGCAGTATACCTTTTGTACCAAGGAGACACTAACCAACTGGTCCAGGGACACGACTTCAGAGGAGATGTTTGCGGAGTGGGCAACTTAGAGTCTGCTAAGTACATGTACTACCCCGACCCCTCCGACTTAACTGTTCCGCTGTGTGTAAAGACCTGCCCCACAGAAGCTTCCCCAGAGTCCATGTGCTACTATGATTCTGAGTATATTAGAGAACTTACTGAGTGGGGGTGCTGGGACTCAATTCCTTGTACCACTTTTGGGTACTATTGCCTTCCTCATTCAGAAGAGTCCAGAAAAAAAGTTGTTGGGGAACTCTATGAAGTAAGCATGCTTGTAATCAGGGCTGCAGGTGACGTAAGACTAGCTTGGGACGCAGTAGTTGTGGGAGTTCTAGTTGCAGTGCTTCAGGGGTTTCTTTGCATGAAAGGACTGAAAAGAATGAGTCTTTTGAAAGTTTTAATTTTCATAGCCATTACTGAATGCTTTTTGTTGCTTGGAATGACTGCAGGGTTATTTTACCTAAACTCACGCCGTACTTACAACTCTTTGTGCAAGGAAATGGACAGTGTATACCCAAGTTACTGCTACCAAACTCCAAGTGACAACTTAAAAACAGCTTCTATAGTAACTCTTTGTTTGCTTGGGGTTTTTTTAGTCTACGTTTTACTCAAAAAGAACAGCATAAGTTTGGGACTAGATGCTTTAGAAGCAAGCATTGCAGCTGTTAAAAACATCAGAAACATATCAGTAGTTCCCTTGTTGGTAATGCTAGTTGGACTAGGAGTCTTAACTCTACTGACAACAGTAACACTCTTCGCAATGAGCACAGCAGACAAAGTTACACTCGACAACAACGAAGTCCCTGGGGGCAAGGTTATTGACTTAAAGTACCAACAAGGGAACTGGTGGATACTAGTGTTTGTTTTGTTTGTGTCTGTGTGGTGGTTAGCAATTTTGTCTGGGGTTTCAGAGTTTGTAGTGGCTGGAGCCATTGGCTACTGGTTCTTCACTAGAGAAAGGTCCCATGTTTGGAAGCCTTTCTGGAGGTCTCTCAAGATACTTTGCAGATTCCACCTAGGTTCTTTAATTAGAGGAGGTTTTAGCAACTTGTTCACTTTGTTGCCTTTTCTCTTGTTGAAGCCTTTAAGTGGCTTTGTTCACACAAACAAAACTAAGTGCTTCTCAAAGTGTTGTGCTTGCACCTGTTGGCCGCTTTTGTGCAACTACGAAAACTGTTTAAAGTATTACTCTAAACAAGCTTGCTTTTACTTAGCTATTTTTGGAAAGAGTTACTCAGTTTCTGCAAAAGAATCCTACTTTTTGATTAGCAGAAACAAAAGCAAAGTCTGCAAAATAATGAACTCAATCTCTACTGTGACTGCAGTTCTTAAGCTTTCAATAACTATACTAGGGTTTTTCGTTACTTACTCAATAGTAGTGGTGGTCAGCTATACACCCACTGGAACGGAAACAAGCACCTTAACAGCCCGCACAGGACCTGCAGTTGTGTCTTTGATTCTTGCAGTTTTCATAGCAGAAGTCTGCGGAGGTACTATCTTCTCTTGCATAAACACTTTGTTGGTATGCACCATCAGCGACCAAGAAATGTTTACTGGAGATAGAAGGTTTACGCCCCAGGAACTAGAGGACCTTTTCGAAATCACAGGCAACACTGCTAAAGAGCCGGTTAAAGTATACCCTAGAAGTCTAAGTCCTCATAACTTAACCAATCCCAGGGAACAGTCCCCAGATCCTATCTTAAGCACCAACAACCTTCACATGAGTGTCTGGGACAACTATCAAAGGCAAACTAAAAAAGAAGTTAAACCAGAAAGCCTTTTTGAAGAAGATGCAAGGGTCAGAAGTAACCGTCCTAATAAGTATTACTAATCACTCAAACTAAGTTAAAGTTAACCTTATCTTTGAGGAGTGCTCCAAAAGCTTTCCCAAATTGCCCATTGCTTCGTATAGAGTTGCCAGACTGTTGTAAGAGTTGATTAAATCAGGGTGTTTAGGGTGCAGCACTTCTTGTCTTATACTTAAACATTTAATAAGGTACTCTTCGGCCTTAGTATAGTTCTTCATGTTCCTATGGAGTCTAGCTAAGTTGTTGTAGCTCGCAGCCAACTGGGGGTTTTTGGGACCTAGTGCCTCTTCTCTTATGCCTAAGGCTTTAATGAAGTACTTTTCTGCCTCTTGGTAGTTCTCTAACTTTTCATAAAGCACTCCCAAGCCACTGTAGCTTGTAGCAAGTTCAGGGTGCTTGGAGTCCAATACTTCTTCTCTTATGGCTAGGCATCTTTGGTAGTATTCTTCCGCTTTGTTGTAGTTCTTAGTTTTTTCGTACAAAGAAGCTAAGTTGTTGTAAGTAAGGGCTAACTCAGGGTGCTTAGGGTGGAGCACTTCTTGCCTTATGCTTAGACATTTCTTGAAGTACTCTTCTGCCTTAGTATAGTTTCCTGTTGTTCTGTAAAGCACACCTAAGTTGTTGTAGTTTGAACTCAAGTGAGGATGTTTAGAGTCCAAAACCCTTTGTCTTATATTCAAGGCTTTGTTAAGATACTTTTCTGCTTCATTGTGCTTCCCCTTCCTTCTGCAGAGTTCACCTAAACCACTGTAACTCAGCGCTAAAAGAGGACTTTGAGGGTCTAGCACTTCTTTTTGGACGTTCAGGCACTTTTCATAGCACTTCTCTGACTTTTCGTAGTTTCCTGTGCTTCTATAAAGCACAGCCAGGTTGTTGTAAACCAAAGCTAAGTCAGGGTGGTTAGGACCCAAAATCTCCTTCCTTATGTCTAGGCATTTTTTGTAGTATTCCTCTGCTCGACTGTAGTTCCCTAAGCTTCTGTAGACCACACCTAGTCCACTGTAACTAGTAGCCAACTGAGGGTCTTTCGGGTGAAGCACTTCTAGTATGCTTACAGCTTTCTTTTGGTACTCCTCTGCTTTTTTGTAGTCTCCTAACTTTACACTGAGTTCTCCCAATCCGTTGTAGGTCAAAGCTAAGTTAGGGTGTTTAGGGTCCAGTACTTCTTTCTGAATACTTAAGCATTTATCGAAGTGTTCCTTAGCCTTTATGTACTTGCCTGTGTTTCTGTATAGCAATGCCAAGTTGCTGTGGATTAAAGCCAACTCAGGACTTTGTGGGTTTAGGATTTGTTGTTTTATACTCAGGGATTTTGCGTAGTACTCCTCTGACTTTTGGTAGTTTGCTGTTTCGTTATAGAGAATGCCTAGTTTGTTGTACTGTTCAGTTAATTCGTGCCTAGTTACTCGGATTTTTGCCTCTTCAAGTTCTTCTTCAATTTTTTCTGTTTCTGCAGAGTTAATGTTGGCTGTTCCCTTATTTTCAGCGACACAGAGCAGTCGGTCTAGTTTAAGTTTTGTTTCTTTAAAAGCTAGTTCTGTGGTACCGTCTTCCTCTAAACTCCTTCCAATCCTGCTTTTTTCTTGAAAGTTTGTTTGTATTTTACTCCACTCTTTGCTCTTACTAAAACTAGTTCCACCTCCAGGCAGGGGAATAATAGCAACCTTGTAGTTCCCTTTCTGGCTAAGTACTTCGAAAGGGCTGTAAGGGGAAACTCTTTTCAACTCACCGACCAACTCAGCTTTTGTTAAATATCCTCCAAAATCAATTTCTGCTGTGGCTTTAGTTACATCAACTTTAACCCTGATGCCATTTTTCGGAAACAGATTCATACTTGGTTTATAAACAGCCCCAACCACTTCAAACTTGCTAATTCAGAAAACATTAATTTAGATTAATTGAGATTACAAGATTCTGCAAAGCTAATGCTTCACGTTAAAAACCTAACTTAAGTCAAACTTAAAGAATACTAAGGGCTTAATTCGATAATCTTGAATTTAAATTGCTGTGAATGTTGCTCTAAAGCAAGTAGTTTGCTTTGTCTAACCAGTGATTTAGTTTCAAACCTAAGTATTCCGTTTGGGGTGGAAAATAATGGAAAAGTCTGGGGATTTAAACCAAACTACCGAAGAAAAAGAGACTCCAGTTTCTCGCCCCAAAACTAAAACAAGCATAGGTTGTCTGCACGCGCACTTGGTAGGTAGTATAGTTACGGGATTATTAGTATTACTAAGTCTTTCGATTAAGTGGTTTGACTACTGCCTTTTTTCTTTTGGGCCCTTTACTCTTGCGGCTACTAAAGACGTAAGAATTGGAACGAAACTATATGAGGAAGGCGACGATGCACTTTACTACGTGTGGCAAGACGAGCTTTGCAATGAAGGCACCAGTCCTTTAGAGTCTTCGTGTCCTGGAATTTGCGACAACATCTTAAGTGCTGGACGAGGAATGCTTGCTGTGACTATCCTTAGCATACTAACTATAGTTATGCACATAATGCTTTGCATTCTAGGATGCTGTGCAATTGGCAAAAAGGGAATGAAGGTTTACCTAGTGACCATGCTTTTACTCTTGCCTTTTGTGTTCTACTTTTTAGGAATAATAATTTTAGTCCTAGTAGGAGGAATGAGTAGCTTTGAATCAACTGAGCCTTCTGAGTATGAAGATGCCAAAGACTACACTATGACAACTGGTTTCATCCTGGCTATAATAGTAGTACCATTTGAAGCTATTTTTAGTGCCTTAGGGGCTTTTTTCACCAGAAATGCCTTTAAGTAAAAGTTTGATTAAATTAAGTTCCACTCCCCATTTTCCTATGAGTATAGTGTTACTAAATCATCTAAAAAAGAGTCCAGAAGCAATACCAAAGTTCACTTCGACTTAAGTTAAATTAAAATCATAACTGCTTGAAATACTAACTAAGTAAAGATAACCATTATATTCTTCAAGAACTCTAATCAGGTCTCCAGAAGCAAGGATCTAAACTATGACATTAACAAATAGTAATACCACCCTCAAAATTTAGTTAATTTTAACCTAAGCTTCCATACTTCAGAGTGGAAAGAAGCTTTATAGAGTTTTTAAACCTTGCAAATGAACCACTTCTTCCTTGAAAGTAGTATAGTTTCTTGGAGTCTTATCAGCACTTCCACTAACAACCAAGCTAGGTTCCATTTATCAGGAATTCCAGAAGGAACTAGAGTTGATTTTTATAAAGGTTAAACCCTAACTAGTTAATTAAGAATTTAATCAACCCTTTCTTTAGTTCACTCACAACTAAGAGTTATTAAAAAGTGTCTAGCTATTATTTTATTCAAGACTTGAAGTAAGTTCATCAGAAGATTATTCAGGATTCATACCGAAGAAGCTCTAAGAGAACATCAAGCTGATCAACCCTAGACTAATGAGACTGCTTTAATGCTCAGAAAAGCAGTAAGCTTAGACACAAATGATTGAAACACATCTAAAAGATTATATCTTAATTTGATTAATTAACTCCTTTAGGAACTCAGAGTCACCATGTTCTTTGAAGTAGACTCTTAGAGCAGACTCAGAGGTTCTTGAGTCG
>PR_CR_10_Liq_1_inCRDRAFT_1001405_pt1 | contig 13534 bp, 9 predicted proteins | sample PRCRCaboRojoPR_3_FD_10241 | JGI IMG/M metagenome (IMG submission 10241) | reverse complement strand
CCTACATAGAGCAGTTCAGAGTTGCTGAACGCAGCCTAACTTGCTGAAATCCCGGCACAAGGAGGTGCCCATGAACGAGCTTTCTCTTCACCCACCGGGTGCAGCGCCGACGCCGCCCGAATCGGACTGCCGAGCGCTGGTGCCTGCCGAGGGGCCGGTTGCTGTAGACACATTCGGTGGTCGCGTGCATGTCGAGTGGGACCCATCGGCGGCGGTCACGCCGCTCGGCCAGCTCCCGTTCTTCGCCGAGTTCCTGAAGGTCAGCGGCCTGTTCGACCAGTGGGTAGAGACGTGCCCGGTCAGCTGGCGGAGCAACAACGCGCCGAACAAGCGCGACGTGCTGGGCACCGCGGTGCTGGCGATCCTCTGTGGCCATTGGCGCTATGCGCACATCAGCGCGCTGCGCGGCGATCAGGTCAACGCCGAGCTGCTCGGGATGGAGAAGGTGGTCAGCGAGGACTCGGTGCGTGCGACGTTCGCCCGGATGGACGAGGACGCGGCGCTCGCGTGGTTGCGCCGGCATCTGCTGGCGGTCACCGAGCCGCTGCTCGCCGAGCCGTGGATTCTCGACGCCGATGTCACCGTCAAGCCGATCTACGGTCATCAGGAAGGAGCGGTGCTCGGGTACAACCCACACAAGCCGGGTCGGCCCTCGCATACCTACCACACCTACATCATTGCCAACTTGCGCCTCGTGCTCGACGTGGAGGTGCAGCCGGGCAACCAGCACCACTCCAAGTACAGTGCGCCGGGGCTGTGGGCGCTGCTTGAGCAGATCGGCCGAGCGCGCTGGCCGCGGCTGCTGCGCGGCGACCGCGACTGGGGCACCGAGGCGAACATGCGCCGCTGCGAGCAGGAGGGGCTGCCATATCTGTTCAAGCAGCGCCTGACCAAGCGCACCAAGGCGCTCGTCGAGCGTCTGTTGTGCGATGCCGAGTGGAGCGATGCCGGCCAGGGCTGGCAGGGCGCAGAAGCCGAGTTGCGCCTCTCAGGCTGGAGCCGCGCGCGCCGCGTCGTCGTGCTGCGTCGGCGCCTGAACCGTGACCTCGCCATCGAGGATCGTGACGAGTCCGGCCAGCTACGCCTGAGCTTCACCGAGGTCGAGGAGGATGTGCGCCTGTACGAGTATGGCGTCCTCGTCACCTCGCTCGACGCCGAGATCCTCACCATCGCCGGCCTCTACCGCGACCGGGCCGACTGCGAGAACAACTTCGACGAGCTCAAGAACCACTGGGGCTGGGGCGGGTTCACCACCACCGACCTCAAGCGCTGCCGGATCATGGCCAGTATGACCGCGCTGGTCTACGACTGGTGGAACATCTTCGTGCGTCTCGCCGAGCCGGATCAGCACCGCGAGGCGATCAGCTCCCGCCCGCTGTTGCTCCACGCCCCGGCGCGCCGGATCGACCACGCCCGTCAGCGCCGCCTGGTCATCAGCCACCACCATGCCGAGGCTGGTTGGGTCGAGCGTGCCTGCCGCAACCTTGCCGCCTTCCTCCATGGCCTACGGTTAACTGCGGAGCAGTTGACGCCGACCCAGCGCTGGTACCGCATCCTCTCGCGGGCGATGCGCAAGTACCTCCACGGCCGCCAGCTGCAGCCGCCCGAACCCCTGCCGGCGCCGCCCTGAGCCGGCGGCGGCTGCGCGAGCACGCCCTGTGCGCTGCATCGGCCTGCGAAATTCGCCGGCCGAGGGGTTCAACTGCTCTTTTTAGGGTGATGCCGGCCAGCGCCGACGCCACCAGCGCGCCCTCGTTGTAAAGGGGCAGCTGGACCAGCACGGTGGGCAGGTCGGTGTCGGCCGGCAGGGAGGTGGGCCGGGCCCGCGGCGGCAGCAGCAGCCGCAGGGCGGTGAGGGTGGCAAGGTGCAGAGACAACAGCGCCAACAGCACGAGCCCGCAGATCAGGAGGGCCTCCAGCAGCCATCCGAGCCAGCCCATGGCACACACTCCAAAGTCCGATGCGCAAAACGGACATTGGACGGCGCACTTCGCGCTGCGCAAAGGCTTTCCAGCCGAAACGCCGGCTTGGTGGACGTGCGGTGGCGTGCAGCCCCGGGGTGACGATGCTGCCGCGCAGCCGCCGCCCGGATGGAGCCGGATGTATACGGCTGCCGCGCTGTGCAGCACCACCCGCGGGCGCCCTGGACGACGCCACTGTGCTCGGCCCCGGCCGGCGACATGCCTCAGTGTGCCCGCACCGCTTTCAAACGGACGGGGTGCCAGCCACCCCGGGCCGTGCACTCACGACAAGAGGACTGAGGCTCGAGATGGCGATCTGGATCGGGGTGGGGACTGCAACCGGGCGCGACGCCGGAGCCATTGCGGCCCCGGCCCGGCGCCCCAGCCGGCGCGGCGCCCGGCTGGGCGACCGACTGGGCGCCGGCTCAGCCGGCTCTGGTAAGACGAAGCGCCCGACGGATGCGTCAGGCCGGCTTGCGGAAGTGCATCACGCCCCAGGCGAGATAGCCGTTGCTGCCGGCATCCACCCAGTGCTGCAGGCCCTGGAGCATGCGGTCGATGTAGGCATCCGAGACCTTGCCGGCGAGGGACTCGCGCTCGGCCCGGAGCACGGCGGCGACACGGCCGTAGTGATTCACCAGCTGGTGGGTCATGTCGACGATCTCGACTTCCTCCCAGCCAAGGCGCCGGGCCTGCTCGCGATAGAACGCAAAGGAGCCCAGGCTGGAGAGATGGATGCGGTCCAGCACCGGCTGCAGCACACCCTCGGGGCAGTCGTCGGCCTGCATGGGGTCGGTGAAGACGAATTCGCCGCCGGGCTTCAGCACCCGGTCCACCTCGCCCATCACCTTGTCCCGATGGCCGGAATGCAGAATCGCATCCTGGGACCAGGCGGCGTCGAAGCTGCCGTTCTCGGCCGGCACCTGCTCGAAGCTGCCGTCCACGACCTCGATGAGCTGATCCACGCCCTGCTCGCGGTTCATCTGGCGGTCGCGCTCGTTCTCGGCCTCGCTCAGGTTCAGCGCCAGCACCCGGCAGCCGAAGCGCTTGGCGAGCCAGCGGGCGGCGCCGCCGTAGCCGGCGCCCAGGTCCACCAGCCGCGCATCGGGACCGGTGAGCTTGTCCTTGATGCGATCGGCCATGAAGGCGACGGTGCGCTCGGAGGCGTCCTTGATGGCGTCCTCAGGGCCTTCATACAAGCCGATGTGGATGTCCTCGCCGCCCCAGACGTGGAAGTAGAAATTATCGGCGTCCTCGCTGTTGTAGTAATCGCGGGCGGTCTGGACGACGTCCGAGTAGCTCTGGGCTGGGCTCGTTTGGGCACTCATGTCAGGACACCTCCCGGTATTCTTTCTCGGCGACGTGGATGAAGAAGTCCGGCTCCGCTTCGCGGTAGGTCTCCTGGAAGTCGCCATAGGTATCCACGCGCTGGAAGCCCACCTCGCGCATCAGCCCCTGCACATAGCGCTTGCGCAGCGGGAACATGTTGAGGTGGAACTCAGAGCCGTCCTGGAAGCTGTACTTGAACCGCGCCAGGCTCTCGTCCACGTGCTCCGGCTCGGCGCGGACGTTGTCGCCGCAGTAGTAGTAGTTGTGGGTGGGCTGCACCTGGTGGTCCAGCAGGGCGTCGTAGTTACGCTGGTCCAGGATCAGGATGCCGTCGTGCTTCAGCGTGGCATAGAACTCCGCCAGCGCCTTGCGCCGATCATTGTCGTCATGCAGGTGCGTGAAGGAGTTGCCGAGGCAGATCACGGCGTCGTAGAGGTCGTGCACGCTGCGGTTCAGCCAGCGCCAGTCGGCGTGGATGGTGCGCAGGATGTGACCCTGGCGGCGGGCGTTCTCGAAGGCCTTGGCGAGCATCACCGGGCTGCCGTCGGCGCTGGTGACCTCGAAGCCGGCCTTGAGCAGCTGCACCGAGTGGTAGCCGGTGCCGGTGGCGACGTCCAATACCTTCTGCGCGCCGCGCTCGCGCAGCTGCTGGATGAAGAACTGGCCCTCGGCGGCGGCGCGGCCGTCCCAGTCGATGAGCTCGTCCCACTTGTCGACGAAGGACTCGACATACTCTTCCTGATATTTTTCCGATTCGCGCACGGCGAGTGGATCATCGCCGTAGTCCTGGTGTTTGGGGATCTCGGTCCGAAGCGGCGGTTGCATGTGGCTCGTCCTCTCGGTGTCGATTGGCGGATGGCCGGGCGCCGCGCCCTCGTATGCCGGCGCCTCATGCCGGCGCCGTTTGCCGACACAGGCCTTGGCGCCGGCGGGCTTGAATATCCGATGGCCTGGGACGCGGCGGAAGCGTCCGGCCGTTCGCGGCGGGCCACGGCTCACACCGGGGTCGACGCGCAGGCCGTGCGGTGCGGGCCGGGCAATGCCCGGGGATGTGCGGCGTACAGCGCATGGAACACACGGCCGCCGCCGGGTTGAGATTGCACAGCATACTACTTAGTACCCTAATGAGTGCAAGCCCCATGTGGCCCACAACACCCGTAACCTCGCCTGTTTCCGCTATTCTTCGTCAAGCTTTACAGGCACTTGCTGCTTTTCGGCTATCACGCACAATGACCGGGATTATTTTGTGAGCGAAATATTACAGCCCCAGCAGGACCCGCTGCCCGAGGGCGGCGGCGGGCGACGCGACACCGACCGCACCGATGAGGTGCTGGTGGCCCTGCGCCGGGTGATCCGTGCCGTGGACCTACACTCGCGGGCGCTGGTGCGCAGCCACGGCCTCACGGCCCCCCAAGCCCTGGTGCTGAAGGAGATCGTCGCCGCCGGCGAGCTGCCGGTGGGCGGCGTCGCGCAGCGGGTCAACCTGAGCCACGCCACCATCACGGATATCGTGAACCGCCTGGAGCGGCGCGGCCTGGTGGCACGCACCCGCAGCGAGACCGACCGCCGCCGGGTGCTGGTGCGCGCCACACCCGAGGCCGCGCAGACGCTGCGCCGCGCCCCACCGCTGCTGCAGGACGCCTTCGCCGCGCGCTTCGCCAAGCTGGCGGATTGGGAGCAGACGCTGCTCCTGGCCTCGCTTCAGCGCATCGCCGCACTCATGGACGCCGAGCGGATCGACGCGGCGCCCGTGCTCGCGGCCGGTACCGTGGAGGATGCGGCGGAAGCGCCGGCGGACGGCGCCGGCGATGAAGGGGATGCGGCGTAGCCGGGCCTCGATGCCCGGGCCGGCTGCGTGGGGTGGAAGCTGCGTGTAGGGAGACAAGGAAGGGTTCAAGAACAACCAAACCCGTTATGTCGTCCTCGCCGACTCCGCGTCGTGCCGCAGAGGAACTAGGAAACACGCGAAAAGCGCGAAAAAGGCCGGCCCTAGGCGCTGCTGGGCCGCCGTTTCGCGCGTTTCGCGTCTTTCGTCGCTGAAAAAGGTCGTACCCCTTGTGCTCGAATCCGCACTCAGTGCCCAGGGCCAGGCCTGCGCACCGTCGCGCAGGGTTGAACGATTAAGTATACCGTCCCCATTTTTTGGCCGCCGGCCCTGGGCACACGGACTTGAGTCCGCCGCCGGCAAATCATCGCCGGGGCTCGGGTTTGCAGCGGCGCCGCACCAGCGCTTGCGAGCGTGGCTCATCCTGCGACCTTTGCGCCGCCGGCGGCGCGCCGCTGACGCGGTTTGGGCTATGTCACGGCGCGGGAGCGCCGTGACGATCAGGCGGTGGAGAGCGTGCCGAGGCGTCAGCGGGCGACCTCACCACCGGGCAGCGAGCGGGCCGCGTCGAGGATCGGGTCGAAGGTCTGCGACATCATGGCCGCGATGTTGCGGGCGTGGTTGACCAGCCAGAGGCTGTCGTCGGCGCCGTTCAGGACGATGGGCGGATACAGCTGCGAGACCCGATACAGCTCGTCGATGGCCTCGTCCAGCGCCACCAGCGCATCCTCTTCGAAGTCGGTGCCGTAGGCGGAGCGGATGACCGCGAGGGTATCCGCCGACACCGCCGACGCGCAGATGGCCGAGTACACCCGCTGGCGGCGCTCCTTGGCCGGCACCTTGTCGGCGTCGTTCAGGCGCGAGTAGATCTTGTCCATGGCCCCGTTCTGACCGCCGAGCTCGGTGAGCAGGGCTGCAAGATCGTCCGGGCGCACGTTGCTCACGGCGTCACCGGCGCGCAGGTCGCTGACATAGGCGTCGAAATCCCTGAAGCCGAGGTCATACTCGTGCCCGGAGTCGGCACCACCGAGCCAGGAGATGCCCCAGCGCCGCGGGTCATAGTTGAACTTCTTGGCGGCGTTGGTGAGCCGCGGGTCGTCTTGCGAGGAGCCGCCGATGCGCGCGGTGCGGTCGGCGAAGACCTCGAAGATCTCCGTGGTGACGTACCAGATGCCGCCGGGCTCGCCCTTGATGCCGGCGGCACAGGCGGCGTTGCGGTCGAAGAAGATGATCAGGTCGTTCGGGACCCAGCTGCCCTGGTCGTTCAGGCGACGCCGGAACTGGTAAGTGATGGCCTCCGCCAGCAGTGCACCCTTCTTGGCGCGATCAAGCTCTGCGTTGGCCGGGTCCTGGAAGTCCTGGTTGATCTCGGGGGTGTCCCAGATCCAAAACAGAATGCCGATCCAGAGTGCTGCGATGAGCACGGGGATGCCGATGATGAGGCCCGACCAGAGTACGGTCTGCTTGGTGAGCCACGTGAGTATCCGCTTGATCGGACTCTTGTTTGCTTCTGCCATGACATGATCTCCATGGGTGTTTCGGTGACATCGGGGTCTGCGTCGCCCGGCTTCGCGCTGCCGGAGCCGCGCCACGGTCGCTGCGGCCCGACACAGTGGCGGCGCTCGGGGCAAGTTAAATACACCGTCCCCGAGTTTTGTCCCCAGTTTTGTCCCCGAGTTCTTGGGCCGGATTTTTTTCGGACCTGGGGCGGCGGATCACTCGAAGATCCAGGCGTCCGTGGCGCGCTCCCAGCTCACCAGCTCCTCGGGCTTGAACCAGAGCGCGACCTCGCGGGCGCCGTTCTCGGGTGAGTCGGAGCCGTGCGCGAGGTTGCGGCCCACGTCCATGCCATAGTCGTGGCGGATGCTGCCGGGGGCGGCCTCGGACGGTTTGGTGGCGCCGAGTGTCTGACGCACGGCGGCGACGGCGTTCCTGCCCTCCCAGGCCATGGCCAGCACCGGGGCGCTGGTGATGTAGTCGATGAGGCCGGGGTAGAAGGGCTTGTCCTTGAGCTCGGCGTAGTGCTCGGCGGCGTGCTCCTGCGACACCTGCATGAACTTGGCGCCGACGAGCTTCAGGCCGCGGCGTTCCAGGCGTGCGACGATCTCGCCGACGAGGCCGCGCTGGACGCCGTCGGGCTTCACCATGACGAAGGTCTGTTCCATGGGCTGCTCCTGATTGATAAGGGTGGGCCTGTCGGGCGGACAGGCAGGGACGCGAATGGTGTGCTGCGCGGATGTATCCGCGGGCGGCCCGGATGATAGCCGTCGCGGAAGCGCCTGTCGCGGCAAGCGCGGTCTCCGGCAAATCCACACAAGGCCCTGTCGCCGTGGCGAGCGGCTACGCGCCGCCCCGTGCCGTCGACCAACGCGGGCTCTGCTGCACGCGCGCTGACTGATTGCTCAAACCGGGACTGTCGCACCGCGTTGGAAGCTGTTGCAATGGGGGCAGGTTTCAGTACCAGTGTCCCAACCCCAGTCAGGAGTCGGCTTGTCTTCCAACCCAGCTGCGGCGGCAAAGCCCCGCAACCCACGCACCGTCGTGGTCATTTCCTTCATCTTGGTGCTCGCCTTCGGCGTCTGGGGGCTGGTCTCGCCGGACAGCATGACGTCCGTCTCCGTCGGACTCATGAACTTCGTGCTGGAGAGCGTCGGCTGGTTCTACCTGGCGCTGTGCAGCGGCTTCATCGTGCTCGCCGCCGCGCTCGCGCTCAGCCCCTACGGCAAGATCCGCCTCGGGCCCGACGACGCGCGCCCGGATTTCACCACTTCGTCATGGATCGCCATGCTCTTCGCCGGCGGCATGGGTGCGGGGCTGGTGTTCTGGGGGGTCGCCGAGCCCGTGACCCACTTCGCCCACCCGCCCGGCGATGCGCAGGGGCAGACAGCCGCCTCGGCGCGCCTGGCCATGGTGCTCACCAACCTGCACTGGGGCCTGCACGCCTGGTCCATCTACGGCGTCTGCGCCCTGGTGCTGGCCTACTTCATCTTCCGCCGCGGCATGCCGGGCATGATCTCCACACCCATGCGCGCCACGCTGCCGCCGTCTGCGGCCACGCGCAACCTCGGCATCGTCTCCGATGTGATTGCAGTGTTCGCGGTGGTCTTCGGCCTGGCCGGCTCACTGGTGATGGGGGTGCTGCAGGTGCGCGCCGGCGTCACCGAGGTCTTCGGCCTTCAGCCCACCACGGCGCTCAGTGTCTTCATCCTGGCGCTGATGGCGGCGGCCTTCATGATCTCCACCTCGTCGGGGCTGGACAAAGGCATGAAACTGCTGAGCAACCTGAACATGCTGCTGGTGATGGTCCTGCTGGCGGTGGTGCTGGTGTTCGGCCCGACGGCGTACATCATGGAGGCCTTCGTCAACGGCATCGGCGACTACTTCTCGGCCCTGCCGGCCTACGCCTTCCGGCTGCTCTCCTACGAGAACCAAATGGACTGGACCAACAACTGGACCCTGACGTATCTCATCTGGTGGGTGGCCTGGGGACCCTTCGTCGGCATCTTCATCGCCCGCATCAGCCGCGGGCGCACCATCCGCGAGTTCTGCCTCGGCGTCATCGTGGTGCCGAGCATCTTCTCCCTGTTCTGGTTCGCCGCGCTCGGCAGCACCGGCATCTGGGTGGAGCTGAACGGCAGCGGCGGCCTTGCGGCACTCGTGACGGAGGACGTGGCCAAGGCGCTGTTCGCCTTCCTGGACTACATGCCCGCGGGCATCCTGCTCGCGAGCATGGCCATCGTGCTGATCTTTCTGTTCCTCGTCACCAGCGCGGACTCCGGCACCTTCGTCATCAGCATGATGACGTCCGAAGGCACGCTGAACCCCAAGACGGCGCTCAAGCTCGCCTGGGGTGCAACCATCTCCCTGCTGACGCTGGCCATCCTGCTGTCGGGCAGCGTCGAGGTGGCCAAGGCCATGGCGGCCTTCGGCGCCGTGCCCTTCACCGTGATCCTGGTCCTGCAGATCGTGTCCTTCCTGCGCGCGCTGCGGGAGGAGCCCGTGGGCAAGCGCGCACAGGAGCAGCCGGCATGAGCGCGCTTGGCAACGGACGCATCGGCATCTTGCTCAAAACACCGGCACTGCTTGCGCTGCTGACGCTCGCCCTGCTGCTCGGCGGCTGCGGCGAGCACCTCAAGCCCGTGCGCATCGGCTCCCAGGACTTCACCGAGCAAAAGCTCCTCGCCGAAATGATGGCCCTGCTCGCCGAAGACGCCGGCGTGCGCGTGGAGCGCGCGATCCCCTACGGCGACAACCGCAAGAGCCTGCAGGCCATCCAGCGCGGCGTGCTGGACGCCTATCCGGAGTACGACGGCAGCCTGCTCAGCCTCAGCGGCGTGCCGCGCATCCGCGACCCGCGCACGGCGACGACGGCGGTGCGCGAGCTGGTGACGCCGCTGGGGCTGCGCTGGCTGGAGCCCTTCGGTGTCGAGGACGGCTTCGCTGTGGCCATCCGCCGGGACCTGGCGCTCCGCGATGATGTCACCACCATCTCCGACCTCGCGGCCCTTCCCGGCGCCATCAGCTTCGCAGCGGATGAGGGCTACCTCGCCCGACCGGTGGACGGTCTCTACGCGCTGGCCCGGCGCTATGGGCTCAGGCTGGGCCAGGTGGCGCTCTTCCCGGTGGGCGACCGCAACGCCATCTACAACGCACTGGCCGAACAGCAGGTGAACGCCGCCGAGGTCTTCATGACCGATGCCCGGCTCGACGACTACGGCATCGTGGCGCTGGAGGACGATCTGGGGTTCTACTCCATCTATCGGCCGGCGCCCCTGGTCCGCGAAGCAATCCTGCAACGGCATCCACAGCTCGAAGCCGCCTGGAATAAGCTCGCCGGGCGCATCAGCAGCGACGACATGCGCAGCCTGAACGCCCGCGTGGAGCGCAACGGCGAGGACTATCGCGACGTCGCCAAGCGCCACCTCGAAGAGCTGGGTCTGCTGCCGGAGGCGCCCGTCGCCCGCGAGCCCCGCGGCACGGTCACACTGGCGGTATCGCCACTGTCGGACATGGGCTACCTGCCCATCCGCGCCGCCGAGGCCATCCACGAGGTCATGCCCGCCCGGCGGCTTCAGGTGACCGAGCAGCCCGTGCCGGCGGACGCGGTGCGCGACGGCAGCGCCCGCTTCGGCCTGCTCGGCGCCGAGGAGCTCTTCGACATCGGCCCCGAAGGCAGCATCACGCGGATACAGGACATCGAGGCCGTGGGGGCGGCGGGCAGCCGGCTCGCCCATATCATCGCCCGTGACGACGCGACCGACCCCCTTGCTTGGGAGCGTGTCGGCACCGGCACCAAGGGCAGCGGCAGCTGGAAGACGGCTTGGATGCTGCTCGACGCCGCCGGCCTGCTGGAGCAGGTGGAGGTGGTGCAGATCCGCAACCCCGCCCAAGCCGGTGAACGACTCGCCGAGGGCGAGCTGGACGCCCTGGTGGGCATGGTCGAGGAGGGGCATGCCGGCATCGCCAAGCTCCTGGAAGACCCGCGCTTCACGCTGGTGGATATGACGCGCCTCGCCGGGGCCAACCTGGCGCTGCGCTACCCCTTCCTGCGCCCGGCGCGCATCCCCGCGGGGAGCTATCCGACGGTGGAGGAAACCCTGAATACCGTCTCCAGCCAAGCGGTCCTGGCCACCCGCATACCGAAGCGCGAGGACGACGCGCTGCGCGAGTCCGGTCCCGCCTTCGTACCCGGCGTCTTCACCCGGCTGCCCCAACGCCTGCCCTTCGACACGGCGCTGCGCCTGTCCCTGGCCCTGGACACGCCGGAGACCGTGGACCCGCTGCTGCCGGCCTCCCCCGGGCTGACGCCGGACACACCGCCCACCAAGCAGCGCTTCACGGCAGACGTCTTCTCGGCGCTGCTGAACGGGGTGGCCCTGGCCTTTCTGGTGGTGATGGTGCTCCTCTACCTGCGCCCGCTGCCGGCCAATCCGGAGCTGCGCGGCGGCGAGCAACCGGCGGACGACTGAGCCCCGTGGGAGCGGCCTCCGGCCGCGATGACTTCCAGCGCATCGGCAGCATCCGTCGCGGCAAGGATGCCGCTCCCACAGCCCAGTGCCGCCCGTGGGAGCGGCCTCTGGCCGCGACGTCTTCCAGCGCATCGGCAGCAGTTCGTCGCGGCAAGGATGCCGCTCCCACAGCGCCCGGCGAGCTGTCATTGTTCTGCAACCGTCGCAGCCGGCGGGTTGGTTAGACTGCGGCGTCTATGCTGAGCAGCCAGCCGCCGCCGCATGGGCGCCGGCTCCCGGAGGCCCTTACCGTGTCCACCCTCGACCACGCCAAGCTCGATCCAGTCGCTGATCCGGATGACATCCCCGTCAATCCGGCCACTGAGCCGAGCCTGGACGACCTGATCCAGCGCCGCTTCGGCCGCCGCGACCTGCTGCGCGGAGCGCTCGGCGCCCTGGCCGCCGGTCCGCTGGCAGGACTCGCCGCGGGCACTGCTGCCGCCGCCACCGCCGAACCGCTGGGGCCTGCATCGTCGTCGCCGGACGACCCCACCCGCTTCGATTTCCCGGAGATCCCCCGCGGCGTCGACGCCACCCACCACGTGGCCCCCGGCTACAGTGCACAAGTGCTGATCCGCTGGGGCGACCCGCTGCTGCCCGGCGCCCCGCCCTTCGACCCGCAGCGCCCGAACGCCGCCGCCCAGCGCCGCCAATTCGGCTACAACAACGACTTCATCGGCTACATCCCGCTGCCGCTCGGCTCCAGCAACAGCGAGCACGGGCTGCTGTGCGTCAACCACGAATACACCAACACCGGGCTCATGTTCCCCGGCCTCGCCGACGCCGAGGACCCCGCCGCCGCCCTGACCGGCGCCATGGTGGACACGGAGCTCGCCGCCCACGGCGGCTCCATCGTCGAGATCCACAAGGCCGGCGGCCAATGGCATCTGGTGCCGGGCAGCCGCTTCAACCGGCGCATCGAGGCCCTCACCACGCCCATTCGCCTGAGCGGCCCCGCCGCCGGCCACCCACGGCTGCGCACCCGAGCGGACCCCACCGGCACCCGCGTCATCGGCACGCTCAACAACTGCGCCGGCGGCATCACGCCCTGGGGCACCTATCTGATGGCGGAGGAGAACTTCCACCTGTACTTCGCGGGCAGCCTGGACGGCCACCCGGAGCAGCGCAACTACGCCCGCTGCGGCATGCCCGCCGCCCGCTACGCCTGGGCCAGGCACCACCGGCGCTTCGACCTGAACGCCGAGCCCAACGAGGCCAACCGCTTCGGCTGGGTGGTGGAGGTGGACCCCTTCGACCCGCAGGCCATGCCCGTTAAGCGCACGGCGCTGGGGCGCTTCAAGCACGAGGGCGCCGAGTGCATCGTCAACGGCGACGGCCGGCTCGTGATCTACTCCGGCGACGACCAGCGCTTCGAGTTCCTGTACAAATTCGTCACCGCCGGCACCGTCACGCCCCTCCCCAACCCCGCGTCAGCCCCCGCCGAGGCGTCCTATGTCGGACGCATCGACGCGGGTGGACAGGTGCACTTTCGCAAACAGGACATGCGCCGGCGCATCGCCGCGGCCCGCGCCGCCAACCGCGACCTGCTGGATCAGGGCACCCTCTTCGTCGCCAGGCTTGGGGACGACGGCGGCCTGCAATGGCTGCCGCTGGTGCATGGGCACGGCCCGCTCACGGCGGCCAACGGCTTCGACTCCCAGGCCGACGTGCTCATCGAGACCCGCCGCGCCGCCACCCTGCTTGGGGCCACGCCCATGGACCGCCCCGAGGACGTCGAGCCCAATCCGCTCACCGGCAAGGTCTACGTCAGCCTCACGAACAACAAGAACCGGGGCAAGGACGGCTATCCGGATACGGACCCCGCCAACCCGCGCACCGGCAATCTCTGGGGTCAGGTGCTGGAGATCACCCCGCAGGACGGCGACCACGCCGCCGATACCGCCACCTGGGATCTGCTGGTGCGCGCCGGCGACCCCACCGACCCAGCCGTCGCCGCGCACTGGAACCCGGCCACCAGCGCGGACGGCTGGTTCGCCTGCCCGGACAACTGCGCCGTGGATCCGTCCGGGCGGCTCTGGGTCGCCACCGACCAGGGCGGTGGCTGGCCCGTCACCTCCGGCGGCGCCGACGGCATCTATGCACTGGAGACCGAAGGCCCCGGCCGCGGCACCGCCCGCTGCTTCTTCCGTGTGCCGGTGGGCGCCGAGATGTGCGGCCCCCGCTTCACGCCGGACGGGCGCACGCTGTTCGTCGCCGTGCAGCACCCAGGCGCCGACGGCACCGAGGCCTACCCGGGCTTCGAGCGCAAATCCACCTTCGAGGACCCCGCCACGCGCTGGCCGGACTTCGCAGACGGCATCCCACCGCGCCCGAGCGTGCTCGCCATCACCCGCAACGACGGCGGCGTCATCGGCGGCTGACCCCGGGGCCACCGGCTTTCAGCCCGCCCG
>PR_CR_10_Liq_1_inCRDRAFT_1001404_pt1 | contig 13542 bp, 10 predicted proteins | sample PRCRCaboRojoPR_3_FD_10241 | JGI IMG/M metagenome (IMG submission 10241) | reverse complement strand
AGGCGCCAACTTTGTCTTTTTTACGGCTATCAGGCTTATTAATGTTACGCTCTATGTATTCAATAATTTTTCCCGCTACGTCTACCTCAGTTGCTTTTTCCACTCCCTCTAAGCCCGGTGAAGAATTAACTTCCAGCACTAAGGGACCACGGCTGCTTTGCAGCATATCTACCCCCGCTATGTTTAGCCCTAGCGCTTTAGCTGCATTTACCGCGGCTGTTTTTTCTTCTTTACTCANTTTTATGAGGGTAGAGGAGCCCCCGCGGTGCAGGTTACTTCTGAACTCGCCCTCTTTACCGCTTCTTTTAAAAGCGGCCACCACTTTGTTGTCAATTACAATGGCCCTGATGTCACTGCCACCTGCTTCGGCAATGAACTCTTGCACTAAAATATTGGACTTAAGCCCATAAAAAGCTTCAATCACAGATTTTGCGGCTTTTTTAGTTTCAGCCAATACAACCCCTAACCCTTGTGTGCCTTCCAAAAGCTTTACAATCAGGGGGGCTCCACCCACCTGAGCAATCAGGTGCTCCACATCACTGGGCTGCTTGGCAAAGGCGGTTTTGGGAATACCGATGCCGTGCCTGCTTAAAATTTGCGTGGCTCTGAGTTTATCGCGGCTCCGCACCAGAGCTAATGAGCTGCAGGTGGTAAACACTTTTTGCATCTCAAATTGGCGGATGATACTGCTTCCGTAAAAAGTTACGGAGGCTCCTATGCGGGGTATAATAGCATCAACTTCCTTAATGCGGTGGTCTTTGTAGTATACCATGGGCGCTCCGCTTTCAATTACCACAAAAATTTTGGTGTGGTTAATAACACTTACCGTATGGCCTCGCTTTTCACCAGCTTCTACTAATCTGCGTGTAGAGTATAAATTAGAGTTTGTAGAAAGAATAACAATATTCATGCTTGGGTTTTAAAGTTTTGGTTGAGGTTTTTTAAAGCCACGTCAACCACAAAACGGTTTTTTAAAAAACGTTTGCCCAATAGTATGGGGAATTTCATCTTATCGCGAAAGCTTAGCGTAAACTCGGTGTTAACAGTCTTGTTAAAAATTACGACCGGAGTTTTTATGCTGTAGCGGATTTCCATTAAACCGTTGCTACTGCGCACTTTACGTTGCCTAAATTCACTAAACGAATACTGCTTTTGAGTGGTTATACCAAATTTAGGAGCATAGAGTTTTATGCTTAAAACCTCCTGACCATTATGTTCATGCAAGTGCACATCACTGCAGTTGAGCGTAGAGGTTTGGGCTCCTGTATCAATTTTACAGGCCGCATTGATTAAATCAAACTCGGGCAGGTCTATGAAATCGGTGGTGCCAATGAGGGCTTTTTTTCTTTTGGGCAACTTATTTTGTTTAATGGCCCAAAGCTAATTTTTTTCGGGCGGATGCTGAGAAGCTTAGGCCAGCAAAGTCTTGCTTTAGGTATTTGTAATATCCCGTAATTGCAATCATAGCACCATTATCGGTGCAAAACTCAAAATTAGGGAGGTAGGTTTCCCAGCCCAGGCTTGATTCTCTTGCCTTAAGGGCTTTGCGTAAGCCGCTGTTGGCTGAAACACCACCCGCTAGCGCTATATGCTTAATGCCCGTAGCTTGGGCCGCGGCTTCTAATTTTTCCATTAAAACGGCTATAATGGTGCCTTGCAAACTGGCGCAGAGGTCTTGCTTGTTTTCTTGAATGAAATTGGGATTCTGTTTCATTTCCTTTTGCAGGAAGTACAAAAAATTGGTTTTTAAACCGCTAAAGCTATAGTTGTAGCCGGTCATAGACGGCCTGGCAAAAGTAAATGCCTGGCCATTGCCCTGTTGGGCCAATTGATCTATTAAAGGGCCACCAGGGTAGGGAAGCCCCATAATTTTAGCCGCTTTATCAAATGCCTCACCAGCGGCATCGTCAAGGGTTTCTCCCAAGATCTTTAAATCATACGGATTATTGACCTGAACAATTTGGGTATGCCCACCGCTTACCGTTAAACATAAAAAAGGGAAGGAAGGTGTTTTTTGATTTTTATGGTCTATAAGATGGGCTAAAACATGCGCCTGCATATGATTTACTTCTATGAGCGGAATTTGCAAGGCCAAGGCTAAGGATTTGGCAAAAGAGGTGCCCACCAGCAAGGAGCCCAGTAAACCTGGGCCAGAGGTGAAAGCTATTGCACTTAGGTTTTGAACCTTTATTTGAGCCTGGCTTAAGGCCGCTTCAACCACAGGCACAATGTTTTGCTGATGAGCCCGTGAAGCCAACTCTGGCACCACACCGCCATATTCTGCATGTATTTGTTGGTTAGCGGTTACATTTGCCAGAATTTTGCGATTTTGTAGCACTGCAACGGATGTGTCATCACAGCTAGATTCAATCCCTAAAATATATTCACTCATTGGGCAAAAGTACAATCAGAAAAGCGTTTAAAATAGTGGGCTGGAGTATGGTTGGCTTACTAGCACTACTGATTGTGCTCAGCGCTACTTTCTTCATTCCGGCAGTGCAATTAAAAGTAGCCCGGCAAGCTCAGAATTGGTTCAATAATACCTACCAAACCAACCTTCAATTGGAGGGGTTTCAGTATGTTTTTCCTAACACGGTTTATTTGCACAATGTGCTGTTGCCCTGCCAGGAGAATGATACATTAATAAGTGCTCAAAAAGTTGAATTCAGTTTTAGAAGCTATCAAAAAAGCACCAACACCTTAAATACGGGCCCGGTGGTACTTAAAGGTTATAAATTTAATTGGTTAAAGTACCCCGGAGAGGATAGCACTAATTTTCAAAAGTTTATAGCTTCCTTTAAGTCTGATAAACCCAGGGATACTACCAAACCCGAGGTGAAGCTTAACATGGCCAGTATTCTACTGGATAGCGGCCGCTTTCATTATGAGGATTTGAACTGCGACAGTTGCCGAAAATTTTTACTTCATGAATTAAACGTGGCAGTGGAAGATTTTGCCTTGGAGGGGAAGTATCTTAATGCTGACATCCTTAATTTGAGCTTTAAGGATGAGCAGGGTTTGCGCGTTAAAAGTTTATCGGCCCAAGCCGCTTACCAAGCCCGGGAAATGCGCCTGAATAACTTGAAGTTAGTGACCGGGCTAAGTGAGCTTAGAGGTGATATAGCTTTGCAATACGCTGAAATGAAGTCTTTTAAGAACTTTGTAAATGAGGTGAATCTTTCGGCTCAAATTGAGTACGGTTACTTGGCTTCCTCAGATATCCAATATTTTGCTCCGGCTTTTCCAAATTTTAAAACCTTCACACTTAGGGGCGCGGTAGAGGGCCCGGTTAACAACTTTGCAGCCAAGGATTTTGATTTAACCTTGGGTAAGGATACTCGTTTTAGAGCTGATGTGAAAGTGGAGAACGCGACAAAGCCTGATAGCCTTTATTTAAGCAGTAGTAATCTCAAAATTAAAACCCTGCCAGAAGATGTGCGTTTTATTGCCGGGCTTTTTACCGATACGGCCTTGCCCCAAACGTTGAAAAAATTGGGTCCCATGCGCCTGAAGGGCAGCTACCGCGGGTACCTGAATGATTTCTCAGCCCAAGGAGATTTCAAAAGTGATGCACTGTCATTAAGTACTAAAATTAAATTACAAGATCCTGGTGATCCTAAGCGCATTGCCTATCAAGGGCGGGTAGAAGTTCAAGAGCTAAATTTGGGCTTATTGACTGAAAATTCAGCTTTAGGCCTCCTCAAAGCTAACCTTAAATTAAAGGGCAAAGGAGCTGATCCAGTTAGTATGAATACCTCTATTGAAGGGGAAATTCAGCGCTTTGATTTTAAAGATTACCGCTACGGTGCCATGGCCGTGAATGGCCGTATCAATAAGGGAGAGTTTGAAGGCCTTTTTAAGGCCAATGATCCAAATCTAGATTTTGATTTTGAAGGAAAAGCCAGTTTTGGCCGAGATACTTCGCAATATGATTTTGTGATGCGCGTAGATACTGCCAACCTGAATGCCCTAAATTTAGTAGAAGACAGTATCTCCACCTTTACAGGACTGCTGAATATAGATTTTATTGCCTTAGACTATGACCAATGGACCGGCTCCATTCAGCTTTCGGATTTCAGCTACGAAGACTCACAGTCAGCGCATTATTTTCAAGACGTAAAAATAACTTCTAATGGCTTGGATAGCTCTAAAACGCTAAAGGTTGAAAGTGCCATTTTAAACGCTGAGCTTAAAGGCCAATACACCTTTGCAGGCATTAACTCCATAATCAAAAACACTTACAGGCGTTTTAATGCGGCTGATACGGTTGAAAGCCAAATAGTGCCGGAAACCTTTTCTTTTGACATTAATCTCAACAAGCCTGAAATTCTTACCAGTCTTTTGCTGCCTAAATTACAGATTGAGCCCGGCACGCAATTAAAAGGGGCTTTTGCCGATGAAAATCAACAATTAAGCATAGACCTTAAAAGCCGAGGACTACGTTACGGAGCCACTGTTTTTAAAGGAATTGATTTGAACATGATTAGCGGCACTCGCCAAAGCGAGTTGGCGTTTAATTTGCGCCAAACAGAGCTCGCATCGGGTTACATCATTGATAGCCTGGCCCTTGAAAATTTTTATCAGAATGATACACTGCAGTACCGGCTCACCGGTATTTTAAGAGATAGTATAGACAGCCGCGTGAATCTTGAAGGTTTTGCCATTCAAAAAAGTAACAGATCCTTTTTGGTAGGCCTGGATTCTTCGCATTTCAATGTGGGTAAATCAGACTTTAAAATACCCAACGGAGCTCGGTTTTACATTGATAGCTCACGATATTTTATTGAGGATTTTAGCATCACCAACGGTAGCCAGGGAGTATACGTAAATGGCGCCATTAGCAAAACCAGCAACGAAGTTTTAAGGGTAGAAATGCAAAATTTCAGCGTTAAAATTCTCAACTATTTTCTAAAATCTGATAAATCAAAATTTGATGGCAGTCTGGAGGGTAGCCTAATTGTTACCAGTCTTTTAGGAGACCCCAAGTTTGTGACTGATCTAAACATAGATTCACTTTCACTCAATAAAACGTTGTTGGGTAATTTAAACTTAATTTCAGATTATTCCCTAAGAAACGACACTATAAGCTTAAATTCTGAGTTGGTTTTAGGAAGGCGTAAAACCATGCAGGCGCAGGGTTACTACCAAACAGACTCTGCCGGGAGCATAAACTTAGACTTGAGCTTTGACCGTTTTAGGCTAACGGCTTTAAACCCCATAGTGTCAGTAGTTGCTACTAACTTACGGGGAATGCTTAACGGTAATCTTTCCATAAAAGGCAAGACCCGTGCCCCTGAGATAAACGGTAAATTATTCTTACCCAAGGTAGCTTTTACCATATCATTTTTACAGAGTGATTACAACCTGGTCAATAACCCTTATGTAGAAATTACCAGCAACGCCATAAAATTTCCGCAGCTAGAACTACGCGACACAAAATTTGGAACCAAGGGGACTTTAGGCGGAGAAATTACCCACCGTAACTTTAGAGACTTTAATCTCGACCTGGAAATTAATACCGATGAGCTCTTGGTTTTAAATACCCAATCTGATGAAAATGACGCCTATTATGGTCGTGCCTTTGCCACCGGAACAATCGATTTAGAAGGACCTCCTGAGGCTCTGGATGTGACCGCCCGGGTGCAAACCGAACGCAACACTAATTTTAATATTCCCATTGGCGGGGCCACCGAGGTAAAGCGCTCCAACTTTGTGAAATTTGTGAGTCCTAAAACACCTGAAGACAGTTTAAGTATTCTCACCAATCAATTTGACATTGACAAAGGTCTCTCATTGGAGTTTGCCATAGAAGTAGACCAAAGCGCCCAGGTAAACATCATCTTGAATCAAAGCACCGGTAATAAGTTGAGCGCCACCGGTGAAGGGCAAATTAAACTGAATATGAGTCCTTCTTCAGAAATGCAGCTATTCGGAATTTACACGGTGGCCAAAGGGGAGTATAACTTTAACCTGGAGGGTTTACTTAATAAAACTTTTAAAGTACAGCGTGGAGGAACCGTTAATTGGAATGGCGACCCTTATTCTGCGCAGCTAAATATTACTGCCATGTATACCACCCGCGCCAATCCTCAGCCTTTTTTAGGCGACATTAGCAGCGGAAATACCCGAACTGAGGTGTATCTCTCCATAGCTGGCCCACTAACCAACCCAGAGATAAGCTTTGATATTAAAACGCCCAGAGCCAGCTCTACCGTGCAGGCCGTGCTAAGTAACCGCTTACGCGAAACTGAGGCCATGAATCAACAGGTGTTTTCCCTTTTGGCCTTTAATTCTTTTACCCCCCAAAGCAACTTTTTAGCGGGTACCAGTGGCGGAATTAACGAATGGGATATTATAGCCAATCAGGCGGCTGCTTATTTAAATCGTTTTACGGGAGGCTATGAAGTGAGCCTTAGCTATCAACAAAACAGCTTTAATAACCAAGATGCCAATACCGCAGGTACAGATAACTCTGAATTGGAAGTAGGAGTTTCTAAAGACTTTTTAGATGAGCGCCTTACCATTAGCAGTTCGGTGGGTGTACCACTAAACAGCAGCCAAGGTAATGTGGCCGGTGATTTTGAAATTACCTATAGTTTAACTGAAGACGGGCGTCTTCGCGCGAAAGCGTTTAACCGGGCCGTAGATAATGATTTCAACATTAGTTTGGGGCGGCAGCAATTGTACCAACAAGGAGTAGGTTTGTCTTATCAGGTAGATTTCAACAACTTGGGCGAATTATGGGCCAAGGTGCTGGGCAAAAGCGAAGAAGGCCGTAAGGAAGAAGAGCCCCAGCCTAAAAAAGAAAATGCTGGCCAGGCTAACCAAAACCAAGATCCGGCAGACGACTAGGTGCGCTTTAGCTTTTCTAAACTGCTAAAAATCACATTATTGTAAAACTTACTCAGTCTAAACTTAAAAGGCTTATAATCAGCAGGGAACACGGTGGGATCAGGCGTTTCTTCAAGCGCTTTTTGATGTTTGGCTAAGAGTTGAGGGTACAACTCCTCCTTGGCAAATCGGTATAATTCCAAGTCTAGTGCATTGGTTTCCTGGGCTAGCTTTAAGTTTTCAGGATTTTCCAAAACGCTGCGGCTGTGTTTTTTAGTGGCGGCAGCGTTGCGTTTGTTGTAATTGATAGAAACAGGGTAGGGGCTCAGTACCTTAAAGAGTTTTAATGATTGGTTAAAATCTTCGGTTAACCCGATGTAATGGTACTTCTTGGCTAAAATAGCTTTGGCTTTTTCAACATCAGGAACCCCGGCAGTGCGCACGGTTTGCACATTATGGGTTTCCGGATAGCGTGCGCACCAATTTTTGAAATCAAGGGTGTTTCCTCCGCGTAGGCTGTGATCCTGAAAGTGTGATGCCATACGTTTAACTGGCTCTCTAAGCATGGTGGCAAAAAATAAGTCATCTCCTGTAAGATGCTCAGTGGGGGCCATTAGGTTATGGCCCATGAGGCTCTTTAAGCCTGGAAAACCCCTGCGTACTTTTTCAAGATCTTTTTGGGTAAAAAGCTTGGTTTTAACCTTTGCACTTTGGCAATGCTGCCAGCCAAAGTTGGCGCGTAGTACAAAAATAAAAGTGGTGCCAGCCGTTTTTTGATGATGCGCAAAAACAATCATGAAGTCCTTTCAAGCGCTGGCTAAACTACTCTTTTTGCGCTGTACCGTATAATTTGGAGAACACCCCAGTGTGCACGTTACCATCGGCTGTGGTAAAACTAAAAAAAACATGTGCATTGGTACCAAAGTCTTCATTAATTGTAAGCTCTATTATTTCCTGATCCACTTTAGCGCTCAGCCAGTGGTGCAAATGATCATACTCAAAATTCTCAATGCCTACTTTCATTTTCACCATCATATACTCGTTTTCACCCATGCAAGAATAAGACGTATCGGAATTGGGTTGCAGGCCATTGGTCCAGGCTTTGGTCTCATCATGGCCGCAGTAGGTTAAAAGTATCTCCGGTTTAGTTTGATCACTCTGGGCCAAGCTTAAAAAACTACTGCTCAGGCCTAGCACTAAAAGGAAAACAAGATTTTTCATGGTTATTAATTTTAAATGGGCACCTGCTCTGGCGAGGCCGGCTTCATAAATTTTTGGACAATCAAGTAGGCGAGAAGTACCACCCCTAACATCATGCCACTGGCCACAATATACGGCAAAGCGAGGTGAATCCCATAAAGGGCACCCCCTAAAATGGGTCCTACCACCCGGCTTAAAGAACCAACAGACTGCAACAGCCCCAATACCTTACCCTGCTCTTTTTTGCCCGCTTGTTGCGATATTAGGGAAGAAACCGTGGGCGTGAAAAAGCCATTCCCCACCGCAATGATTAGTAAGGCCACCAGCTCCAGAGGAATGAACAGTTCAACGGGTACAAATGGCATGGCAATGAGGCCAACGGCCATGAGAAAGCTTCCGCTGATAAATAATTTTTTCTCACCAAACCATTTATTGAAAGAGCCAATTAAAGTGCCCTGCACCACGGCCACCGCAATGCCAATAAACGCAAACACATAGCCAATTTCAGATTCAGAGAGGTTGTATTTTTCCTGCCAAAGCAATGAGGCAGTAATGTGCATCATGCTGAAGGCCGAAAGAAAAATAAAATTACTCACCAAAAAGCTCATGATGGCCTTGCGGGGCAGCATGTGCTTAAACTCAGCAAAGGGATTGGGAATGAGTGAGTTTTCTCGATTTTTCTCCTGTAAAGATTCAGGCAATAGGAGGTAGGCCATCAGAAAGTTAATGGCGGCTAAACCAGCCGAGACATAGCCTACTGCTTCAATACCAAAGTGGTCTTTTAACAGGCCACCCAAGGGCGGACCAAAAATAAACCCCAGGCCAAAGGCTGCTCCCACTAATCCGAAGTTTTTACTGCGTTTTTCTGGCGGGGTAATATCACTTATAAAGGCATTGGCCGTAGAAATATTGGCGGCTCCAATTCCGGCCAGCATCCGCGAAAGCAAAAGAATAAAAAGCGTGTTAGCTTGCGCAAAAATAAGGTAGGAAACACCAATGACTGCAATGCTAATGAGTAAGACCGGCCTGCGCCCAATGCGGTCACTCAAATTTCCCCAAAAGGGGGCAAAGAAAAACTGCATGAAAGCAAAGCTGGCGGTGATGAGGCCAATCATAAAGCCACTGGCGCCAAGCTCATCGGCATAAAGCGGTAAAATAGGGATTACAATGCCAAAGCCCACCAGGTCTAGAAAGATGGTGACAAATAGTACAAGGAGGGGTTTGTTCCGCATGGAGGTGAAACGCACTAACCAGGCTATAGTTTGGTTAAAGTGCTAAAAGCTTAATTCGATTTTTTCCTGGGCCTGCTTTCTAAAACTTTACCCAAGCTTAAGCCAATAAAAGGCGAACGCGTCCAATAATTAGCCGTGCTTTGTTCTGGATTAATTTCAGGATTAATGACTTGATTGTAACTGAGCGCAGGACCTAGCGAAAATTTAGCAAACCAGCCTGCATGGAAATACCAATTGTAGTTTAGATTGGGATAAACCAAAAGGATGGTTTCCCCAAAACTACCCTGATCTTTTTCGCCCAGCCGATTAAAGGAGGTAGCATCGGCTCCCAAGCCCCAATTTTTGTAGTATAAATGCACGCCCCCTTTGTAAAGCCATTGCGTTTTAGACTGCCCAGATAAGGCAAGGCCTGTACCTAGTTGTAGACCGGTTTTTAAATGACTGTTTAGCGTAATAAGACGCTCACCATTAAGGGAAACACCTGCCCCAGAAGCGCCCAAAACTTCTGCACTGAGCCGTGTTTGTGCCTGGATAGACAAGCCTACCAAGCAAGCACAGGTGAATAGAAATAGTTTCATGAAAGAGAAAAGTTAATTCCTGGACAAACGGCTGATACGCCTTTTTATTCCAGGGTTTATGGCTTCATGGTTATATTCTCCACTATAGTTAAGCCATAGCCCGTTATGCCTACTCGTTTAATAGGATTGTTAGTGAGTAATTTCACTTTGGTGATGCCCAAATCATGCAAAATTTGCGCTCCTACGCCAAAGTCTCGGGCATCTTTGGCAAAGCTGGTTTTCACTTCTTTACGCCCTACTAACTGGTCTTGTTTGCGTTTGCGGATGCGTTCCAGCAGATTACCGCGGTTCATTTCCTGATTCATGTACACCACTGCACCTTTGCCGGTTTCGGCCACCATTTTAAGGGCCTTGCCTAGTTGCGCTTGCCCGTCACCGGTAAGCATTTCAAAAATGTCATTGGCCACAGTGGCAGAGTGCATACGCACCATAACGGCCTCTTGGCTATCCCAGGAGCCTTTGGTAAGAGCAATGTGAATTTGATTATTGGTGGTTTGCCGGTAGGCTCTTAAATCAAAAGTGCCATACTCAGTCTCTAGCTCAAATTCTTCTTCAATGGAAATTAAGGACTCTTTTTCCATGCGGTACGCCACCAAATCTTCAATGCTAATGAGCTTGAGGTCAAACTTTTGGGCAATTTCCAATAACTGCGGCAAACGGGCCATGGTGCCATCTTCATTCATGATTTCTACAATCACCCCTGCTGGTTGCAGGCCGGCTAAGCGGGCTAAATCTATGGCAGCTTCAGTGTGGCCGGTTCTGCGTAAAACGCCTCCAGGTTTGGCAATTAATGGAAAAATGTGACCAGGGCGGTTCAAATCATCGGCCTTTAGCCCCGGTCTTACCAGGGCCTTAATGGTTTTGGCACGGTCACCGGCCGAAATGCCAGTGGTTACCCCTTCTCCGCGTAGGTCTACTGATACGGTAAACTGCGTGTGCATAGGATCCGTGTTGCTGGCTACCATGGGCTCTAGCTGTAATTCGCGGCAACGCTCCTCAATTAATGGGGTGCAAATGAGGCCGCGGCCCTCTTTGGTCATAAAGTTCACCATCTCGGGGGTTACCATTTGGGCTGCCGCTACAAAATCGCCTTCATTTTCGCGGTCTTCATCATCTACTACAATCACCACCTTGCCGGCTTTGATGTCGGCAATGGCCTCTTCAATAGAGTCTAGTTTACTTTTGATTTCTTGCTGTGGGTTGCCATGCATTGCTTGTAACTCCTTTTGTGTATTGCACAAACCCTTTAAGTAAGGCCAGGTTCATGTAAATAAAGTGGCCGGGGTATTTTAGCCAGGTACCCTTTAAACTTTGCGAAAATAACACTCCCAGGTAACCTGTGAAGAAAAACAACATAAAGCCCAGCGCCATTAACTGATAAAACCCGCTGTAGAACATAAGAATTAATAAGCAGGCAAAAGAAATGAGCATTAAAAAGGGCGTAAGCCAACGTAAAACTTTGTGAAATAAAAAGCTAAAGCCGATGGGCCAAAATTGCTGAAAAATAAGGTACTTGAAATGTTTTAAGTTTTGAAAATTACCAATGCTAATGCGCACTTTACGCTTAAACTCTTCCTGCGCTGAAACGCTTACATCTTCAAACACCCGGGCGCAGGGGTTAAAGGTAACCTTATAACCTTGTTGAAGGGTGTGCAGCGTAACGTAAAAGTCTTCCATGAAGTAATTGGCCGGTATTACCGGAAAAAGGGATCTTTTGATTAAGTAACATCCGCCTTCTAACCCCATGGTTAAGCCCCATTTGCAACTCTCTGCCCACTTAATTTTGTTTTCAAGGTTTAAGTAATCACGCTCCTGTTGGGCTATACCTTTTTCCTGCACCTCAACATATTCTATTTTTCCGCCACAAGCGCCCACGCCCTTTTCTTGAGCCGCTGCCACCAGTTCTTGAACCGTTGGCGGCTCAAAAATAATATTGGCATCGGTGGGTAGCAGGTACTGGGCCGTACTTTTTTGCGCCAATTGGTTTAGTATGGCAGATTTACCCTGCCTACTGGTAAAGAGTATGGTTTTTAAGCGTTTCGGAAATTCACGTTGCAGGTTTTTTAGGATAGCATTGGTTCTGTCTGTGCTATGGTCTGAACCTACACGCAGGCTTAGTTTTTCGGCTGGATAGTTACTTTGCAGTACCGAGCGAATTTTTTGCTCCAAAACTGCCTCCTCGTTATAGGCCGCAAAAATAACCTCTACCGTTGGCCACCGGCCAGCCATATTCGTCTTTTTTTTAGAGGGCTTTTTGGGCGCTGTACTTAGTAAAAATAAGGGGTAGAGCAGGTAGGTGCTAAACATACCCGTTAAACAAACCCATAGCACTATTTCTAAAAGAAGATTCAAAATTGCTGGTAGAAATCTACAAGTTGAGCGCCCAGGCTAAGATTGTCGTATTGTTTTATCACTTGGCTGCGTGCAGCCCGGGCTATTTTTTCACGCTGCTGCGGATGATCTACTAAATGCAAAATGGCCTCACTAAATTCTTGGGGTGTTTGGGCTAAAAGTAGGTGTTTTTGATTTTCTATTTGAATACCTTCAGCTGCCAGAGGCGTAGTCACCATTGGCATTTGCAAGGCCAGGCTTTCCAGAATTTTTATGCGCATACCGCTGCCCGCCAGTAGGGGCACCACCACTATTTTTCCGCTTTGAATAAAGGCTTGTGCATCTCTAACGGTTGGGAAAAGGGTTACGCCCTGGTCTTGAAATTTTTTAAAGTGCTCAGGCATGTGCCGTCCACCCAGCGCCATGGTCAGTTCAGGTTTTTGGCTTTTTAGCAGAGGCCACACTTCATGCATAAACCATTCAAAACCTTGTTGATTGGGTAGCCAATCAAAGCTGGCCAAATAGACCAAATCAAACTCTGGTTTTTGAGCTACTAGTGCGTAATCTTCAAGGTTTACTCCGCAGGGTAAGGCGCAAGCGGGTTTCTTAAAACCCCACTGCCTTGCTTTTTCCTGATCTACCTCTGTAATGAAAACAGCCCCCTGCACCTTAGAAAAAGCATAGTGTTCAAAATTTTTAAGCCGTTTAATCTGAATTTTTAGGTAGTATTTTTTGAGCGGGTTTTTCTCATAGGGCAGGTGGCGTTCCCATATTTTGTATTCAATATTATGGGCTCTTAAAATTACAGGTGTATTGGTATGCTCTTGAATTACGGGCAAGTACACCGCCATAGCCAGCCCTTCCAATTGAATAATGTCAATGGTCTCTTTTTTCAGTAAAGCGCTTAGAAACTGCGCCAGGTGTTTTTGAAAGAAGCGACTTACGTGGTAAGCTTCCTCTTTTTTGAGCAAGTTTTTAAAAGCCCCTGTAGGCGTTATATTGGTATTGGCCTCAAAGCAGTGCAGCTTTAAGCGAGTAGGCTTTAACTCTTGAGCCCTTTCTGCAGACTGCCAATGTTTTAAAGTGTTTAGAGCCAACAGGGTAACCTCTGCATTATTCTGCACCAAAGCGTCTACAATACTCTTCATGGCCAAGGTGCTGCCGTCCTTAGCGGGATATGGTACTTTATTGCTAAGAACCAACACCTTCATCACCTGGCTTTCTTTTTAGTAAATCCCAATAATTTTGAGAGCTTTTGAAATGGCTTTAGGTAGAGTTCGGCATTAAAAATAACGCTATCAGTAGCCGATTTATAGGTGAGCCAAAACCCAATGGGCAGTAATATTAGGTTGGCGGTCCACATGGCGGGC
>PR_CR_10_Liq_1_inCRDRAFT_1001403_pt1 | contig 13543 bp, 8 predicted proteins | sample PRCRCaboRojoPR_3_FD_10241 | JGI IMG/M metagenome (IMG submission 10241) | reverse complement strand
ACGCGAGCAGCGTCTGAACGTCATTGCCGTCGCCAAGCAAGAGATGGAAGCCCGCGCGCAGGCGCGCTTCGAGGCCGAGCAGGTCGAGTGCGCGCGCAAGCAGGCCGAGCGCCAAGCCCGTGCCGAGCGCACCGGCAGGAAGCCCGGCGGCAAGCCGCCGCTGGCCGAGCGGCTTACCGACGCCCGCCGGCGCCCACCGATCAGCCCACAGCGGCCGCGCTCAATGCGCACCGGCTGCGCACGCGCGCGGGCAAGGCCTACTACGCCCAGCGCAAGTCCACGGTCGAAACCGTCTTCGGCATCATCAAGCACGTGCAGGGCTTCCGGCAGTTCCTGCTGCGCGGTCTGAACGCCGGACAGGGCGAGTGGGCGCTGGTGTGTCTGGGGTGGAACCTCAAGCGCCTTTTTGCGCTTAAAGCCTAAGAAAAGGGGCAAAATCGCGCGTTTTTGTGAAAAATAGCGGCAATTGCGGGTTTTTAGTCCCAATCGCATGTCGCATTTTTGCCAACCCTGGCTGTCAGAGCCGAGTCTGGCACCTCAGTCGGACAGGCTCCGAGGATACTGATCAGCTTTCCACCTGACCGCACTAACAGCGCACGCCACCAACCCACTCATGGTGACTCAGGCAGAGGCGGCGCTGGTTATGGACCATCGGCGCCCCAAAAGCCCTGACCGTAACCTTGAGTACGTTACGCGTATCACTTTTGGGCATGATAGGCATCTCAGAGAAGGAACCCGAATCACCGAGATGCCCGTCACCGCAACCGGAGTCCTTGAGCACTACACCAGAGTGCCACTTCCGCCCCAGCTGCTGAATGACGGACATCCAGTGACGAGCTAGCGCTGCGATGAAGCCGACATTAGCAAGCTAATGAGCAATGCATCTAGGCCCATTTTTTGTACGCTTCTACTGCAACGCCTCCTACTGCCGCAATCGCTGCGGCACCTAACGCGCCAACAGCCCCAACCCCTGCTGCAGCTACAGCGGCACCGCCCGTGATACCGCCGGCAACGATTACTGGCGCAATACCACCAGCCACCTCCTCAAGCATGTCTTCGCTCAGCTCTCCGTTCTCTATTTGTGCTTTTACCCTTGCATCAACAGCGTCAATATCCGCTTGTGTGACGCCGTTGTCTTTCATTAACTCCACAATTGCTGAGGAGTCTTTCCGTTCGGCCAGCTCGGAAACCTGTTTTGCCAAGGCTTCATCAGTGGCGAGTTTTGCGCTAAACTGATCGACCGTGTTCATGCTGTTGACATAGGACTCCCAGTCGGCCTTGGACACCCCATTGTCTTTTAACATCTGAATCAGACCTTCGCCGTCTTGGTCTTTGATGAGGGCATTAAAGTTGTTTGCTAGACCTTGATCCTGCTCAAGCTTGCTCAAGAAACTGTCTACGGTATTCATTGTAAATCTCCCGGTTGTACGAAAACCCGTTGCAGTACGGGTATGCCACAGGGCTCGACGTGCTCAACCTCTGCTGAGGACAGCGTGTGTCGAGCCGCTCATCCTGGCCGGACGTGCAAAGCAGCGCTGACCAGTTGTCAAACAGGATAATCAGTCCGCGTTAGCGTAGCGTTAGTGAGCACCACTAAACATAACGAGCTTTGTAGCAAGGCTGCCGTTAATGGGGTCTTTCCATGGCCGTTTCGCGCTCGTGGCCTTGATTATTGCTTCGTGTATAACCCAGTTTTTCGGCTAGCTGATGCGCTCTTTCGCTTACATAAGGGGTGCTATGCGCAGCTTCCAAAAAGGCTGTGGCCGCAGGTGGAGTAACCGATGGTCAAGGCCACACACGCTGACAATGCCGTTGCATCTACAAGTGCGTCACAGCCCAATACTTCAGTACTCGTTTTCGCCTGACAAGCTTACTAAGGAAGCGTGAGTGAGCTTTCACCCTCCTGAGCAACGATGCAGCAGCGCGCTGTGATCAGACTGCATCGGCCGGCAGCTCAGGCTAGACCATCTGCCGCCGGGCCAATTCCGCAAACTCGCCGTTCATCGTCATGAGCTCATGGAAGCCGCCAGATTCGACAACGCGTCCCTGCCGCATGACGAAGATACGGTCGACAGGTTCGATGGTGCTCAAGCGATGGGCGACGACGATCCGGGTCATGTTCAATCTCGCCAGGCTCTGGTTGACGACATCCTGGGTACGATTGTCCAGCGCTGACGTGGCTTCGTCCAGGATGAGGATGCGCGGTTTGTGCACCAGGGCACGCGCGATCATCAGGCGTTGGCGTTGTCCGCCGGACAGGGAGGAGGCACCATCCGGCAGCACGGTGTGCATGCCCATGGGCATCTGTTTGATGTCGTCGGCGAAGCCTGCCATCTCGGCGGCGTCCCAGGCATCGCTGAGGGTCAGAGGCAGGCTACCGACGATGTTGTCGAAGATGGACCCGGACATGATGCGACCATTCTGTAAGACCACGCCGATTTGCCGGCGCACCGCCTGCATGTCGAGCCCGGAGATGTCGCGTCCGTCGATGTAGCCGCCGCCGGATTCCGGCTGCTCGAAGCCGAGCAGTAACCGCACGAGTGTCGATTTCCCTGATCCCGAAGCGCCGACGAAGGCGACATAACTGCCGCTGGCGATACGCAGCGAGACTTGGTTGACCGCTGGCGGTATCTCTGGATCGTAGCGGAAGACTACCGACGAAAACTCGATGCGGCCATCCAATGGCCCCGGGTCGGCCCTGAGTTCTGAACGCTCCGGAATGGTGTCGAGGATGGGTCGCACACGCTCATAAAGCGGCACGATCGTGATCAGGGTGGTCAAGGTGCCGAGCAGCGCGATCATAGCAGTGCTGAACTGACCGAAGGCGGGCAGAAAGCCGAGGAACTCCTGCATGCCAAATCCACTTTGCACCGCCAGGATTTGTGCATTACCCGCACCGGGTTGCTTGTTCAGTACAAGACTGATCATGGCAAAGAAACTGATCGAGGCAAGCAGTGGAAAGACCGCATTGAGCACCTGCTGCATGGCCCCAAGGCGGCGAGTGCGATAGGTAAGGTCCTTGGTGATGCTGAATTGCTCGGCCCAGCGTGAAAAGCCGCGTGCCTCGCTCGCCGAGACACGCAGTTTTGGCAATCCAACCAGCAACTGAAAAACCAAGCCCTCAATCTTGCCGCCACGGCCGATCATCTCGCGTTGCAGCGGCAATTGCATCAGCGTGACCAAGAAGGAAAGTCCGAGGATCACGAAGACGACCAGGAGCGCCACGAAGGCCAGCTTCCAGCTGTACCAGAACAGTAGAACGAGGCTAAAGATGGAAAAGACGACGTTCAATGCGGCTTGCATCACCGTCGAGCTGAGGATCTCGCGAATCGCGTTGATCCCATTGGCACGGTCGGCGAGGTCACCGGCGGTATAGGTGCGGAAGAAGCTGACCGGCAGGCTCAGCAGCCGATCCCAGACGGCGCTTTGGATGCGCGCGTCCATGCGCGTCTGCATCCGCAACATGGCGAAGCTGCGTGTGACGGTAAAGGCGGCGGACCCGAACGCGGCCAGCACCAGCCCCGCGATGAACATCCAATGCATGTCGATCTCGGCGCGGGGAATGATATCGGACAAGATGCGGCTGGTGGCGATGGGCGTCACCAGCGCCAGCAGACCGGAGAATACGCCCATGGCCAGAATCGTTGCCGGATCGAGGCGCAGACCAGCAGCTCCAAAGGCCAGTACCTCACGCACCTTCAGCGGGTGCGCCGGGAAAGGCCGATAGAGCGCCTGCGCCTGCGCAGTAAGACGCTCGGCCAGTTCGTTGTTGACGATCTGCTCATCGCCAGTACTCGGATCGACTAAGCGATAGCGCCTCGGCCCTTCAGGCAGCAGAGCCACCGGGCGCTTGTCTTCCGCCATATAGCCGAGCAGCGGACCGTTATCACGCCGGTGCCAATCATCACGCAACAGCACCGGTCGGGTGCGAATATGCGAGCGACGCGCGATCTCATCGAGTGGATGAGCAAGCCGGTTCCGGTGTTTAACTGGCGGGGCGATGCTCATGTTCGAGGCGGCCGCGACCAGGCTCATCGCGGCATGCAGCGGGTCGTCTGTGGCCACCGAGGCGCCGCTCAGCGCTTGAGGGTGACGGACTGGCATCAGGATGCCGGCAATCTGCCGCAGCGCATCGCCAAAGCTCTGCCGATCACTATCGGCACGCCGCTCGAGACGTGCGGCATCCTGCTCGCTGGCTTCACACAGCTGCCTGTCCAGTGCCGCCATGAATTTGCCATGGAAGGCATCCAAGCCGTCCCAGAGGTCGCCTCGCAACAGCACGGTAGGCGTATAGAGGCCGCTCAGGGTGCAATCGGTCTCGCAGGCGACCCATAGATTGCCGGACAACGGGAGCCAGCCCCCCCCACCTGCATTCGGAATTGGCCACTGCCCCGCTGCACTGGCCTCGCCAGTGTCCGCCTGAACCCAGATGGTATCGCCGCATTGTGGCAGCAGAAGCCGCCTAGCAGGGTACTGGACGCGGGGCTCAGCCTCGAGAAAGCCATCCGCACGAGGACCTCCAACCGGTACCAGTACCTTGGCCAGTTGGCCGATCCAGGTATCGATCCAATCGACCACGATGATATCGAAATCCTTGTCCTCGATATCGCGACGCCCGGCCCGATAGAGTTCAGTGCCCATAGTGGCGACGGCGCGCAGGACGATGTCCTTTTGCCCGGAAGCGGCCTCTAGGCTCGAAGCGGGACGGGAAGGCCTGCTCGGCGCCGGGGACATGCCGAAGATGAGCCCTCCGGCCTCGACCCGGAACAGATGCCGACCGGTGCCGACCACTTCACCGTCGAGCACGGGCACCGCAAAGATGTCGACGCTGCCCTTGAGGACCAGCCAGATCAGGCTGGGATCGCGGATCAGGAACGGATTATGGTAGCCAACCGAGAGCCGGGTACCGTCGATCTTCGCCAGCAGCTCGGCATCGAACCGATCATGCGTGCCTGCGGTTGTCTCCATCATCATCAAGCCTCGCCCGATTGGATGAGCCGCCGATAAGGTCCATCGTGGCTCACTAGGTCTTCGTGACGGCCGCGCTCGGCGACTTGTCCCCGCTCGAGCACGATGATCTCGTCTGCGTCGCGGATCGTACTCAGGCGATGGGCGACGATCAGACAGGTGCAACCGCGCCGACGCAGGTTCTCGTCGATCTGCTTCTCGACCACGGGATCGAGCGCGGACGTGGCCTCATCGAGGATCAAGACACTGGGATTGGTGGCAAGGGCACGGGCGATCTCCAATCGTTGACGCTGGCCGCCGCTGAAATTCGCGCCGTTCTCAGCCACGACAGCGTCATACCGGCCCGGCCGGTTCTCGATCAGATCGAGCACACAGGCATCGCGGAGCGCCTGGGTGATGGACGCCTCCGGAATGGTCGCATCCCAAAGTGCAATGTTTTCGCGTACCGTGCCGGAGAAGAGAAAGATTTCCTGATCCACCGTCGCGACCGAGTTGGCAAACCAGGCATGCGGCAGTTCAGAAAGCGGCATCCCGTCGTAGAGCACCTGACCTGACCAGGGGCGATGCAGTCCGCTGACGATCCTAGCCAGGGTCGACTTACCACTGCCGGAACCGCCAATCAGCGCGATTCGCTGCCCCGGCTCCACAACCAGATCAAGCCCCTGGATCAGCGGGGGATCCGATCGGTTGTAACCGAACACGAGATCCCGAATCTCAAGCCGCCCGCTCAACTTCGCCGGCAACCGGGCAGCAGGCTTGGCGACGGCGAAGACCTGTTCGTTGTCACCCATGCGCTCGTCCATATCGTAGTGCAGCACATCATCGATGCGCGCAAGCTCACCCTTGATGGTCTGTAACTCGCCCCCGAGACCCACGAGCCCCTCGATGGGCGCGGCGAAGTTCGCTGCCAGTCCCTGAAAGGCGATGAGACCGCCGATGGTCAGTGAACCGTCGAGCACCAGCAGGCCGCCTACACCCAGGATGGCCGCGGTGGTGAGCGATGAGAGCAGCGTCGGCACTGAAGAGATCACGGTGGTGGCGGCCGACAGCGCCTGCTGGGCATTGAGATACTTGGCCTGAAGCCCGGACCATTTGGTGAAAAAATCGCCCTCGGAGCCGCTCGATTTCAGGGTTTCGATCAATTGCAGACCGCTGATTGAGGTCGCCCCGAGCTTGCCCTCGTCATTGACCAATTGCCGCGAGCTGTCCTCGCGGCGACGTGAGACGGCGGCTAATGCCAAGAAGTTCAACAGTGCCAAGACGATAGCGACCAGCGTCAACGGCAGACTGTAGAACGCCATCACCATGGCATAAAAGGCAATGGTCACAAGGCCAATGATATTGGTCGCCAGTCGACCCGACATCAGGCTGGCGACATGGTCGTTAGAAGCAACCCGGTTGCCGATATCACCCGGATAGCGCTGGCTGAAGAATTGCACCGGCAGACGCAGCACATGCCAAAAGAACACTGCCGAGGAGTTCAGCGCAAGCTTGATCTCTAGCCTTGACAGGTTGATCTGCTGAAGCCAGATGAGAAAGGCATTGATCAGTGCGGTTAGGCCCATGCCAATCAGCAGCGGCATCAGCCAGCGATCACTACCGCCGATCAAGACTTCGTCGATGAAGACCTTGTTGAAGACGGGAATAACCAACCCAGGCAGTACCAGCAACAGCGTAGCGAGGAGGACATACGATAAGGCATTGCCAGAACCGCTCAAGCGTCGCTTGAGCGGCGAGAGCAAACCCGGTCGCTGTCCGCTGCGCTGAAACTCAACACTCGGCTCGAAAATCAGACAGACGCCGGTAAAGCAATCATTGAACTCCTGCAAACCGATCGTGCGCGGACCCGACGCTGGGTCATTGAGCCAGACCCGGCCCCTTTTCCAATCGATGCCTTCGAGCACGAGAAAATGATTGAAATTCCAATGCACAACCATTGGAAAGGGATACTGCGTCAAAGATTCCGGCTCGCTGCGATAGCCTTTGGCTATGAGCCCGTATTTGCGCGCGGCGCGAAGTATGTTTGACGCCTTGGAGCCATCACGTGAGACATCGCAGGCAACACGCAGCTCCTCGAGCGGTATCCAGCACCCATGGCGGGCGAGGATCATGGCCAAGGAGGCAGCTCCGCATTCCGTTGCCTCCATTTGCAGGATGGTCGGGGTTCTAAACCGCCTACCCCCTTTAGGTGCGTTCGGCTTCAGCGTTGACATTGATCGGTTCTAAAACGTGATCGGGGTACATCAATAGATGCCAGTCAATTCGCGCAGAAGCGGAATGACCAAAGTAATCGGTGCCCGTTGTTTCACCGTGACCTCAGCGCTGCACAGAGTACCTGCCGAGAGTGGCAGCTGCGCGCCTTTGCGCGATGTCCAGCGATAGCCACTGACACTATTCGGGTCTACCTCGAGAGTCACTCGGGCCGTGAAAGGTGGTCCCGCTGACGCGAACGTCTTGGCAAGCTGATCGTTACCCAGCACAGCGCGCATACCGGCCATTGATGCTGGAAACTCCGAGACCCATTCGACTTCGCCTCGAATCGTCCCGAATTCTTCCTGTTTTGCCGTGTCCGGGGCGATCTGCGCCGGCATCCCCGGCTTAACCCGCTTGCCATCCCGGGGTGGGATATAGAGGATGAGCTCGAGCGACTGACCACCCGATTGCAGCGCAAACAATGCTTGCCCTTCTACAACGCGAGCGCCGGGGTTCGCATCGACCTCCGCCAAAACCCCGTCTGCTGGCGAGGTCACGACGGTGTCTTCTGAAAGACTCGCCCTGATCTCTCGAATCCGGCGTTTGGCTTCATGGATGCCATATTCCGCCCGACGCTTTTCGTTGTCCTGTTCGGTAAGCAAGTCGAGCTCTTCCGCCTCAATCTGCGCTAACTGGTTACGGACTTGGGCCAGTTTCTCTTCGACTTTATTGAGCTCGTCGCGCGTCGACTCAACCTCATCGCGTGTTGCTAGGCCGCGCTGCTCCAGCGATTGCTGGTTCTCGAGTCGCTCGGTCAAGAATGTGATGCGTTTTCCACCCGCATCGAGCTGATCGTTCAAGGCCTTCCGCCGCAGATCCATATTGGCGCGCTTGAGTCTGAACTCTTCTTCAAACGCAGCCTGGAGCTCAGTCATGGCGAGTTCGCGGTCTTCAAGTAGCTCCTGGGCGCTGCGCAGACGCTGTACGGCGTCCGTCTGCGACAGCCGCGCCAAGATCTGCCCTGCCTCGACCTGTTCGCCGAAGTCGACCAGGATCTCCGTCAGAGCACCGGCTGCCGGGGCCTGAATGGTGGTGATCTGCCCGCCAGTACTGATCAAGATGCCTCTGCCCTTGACCAACGTTGGAAGAGTGCCAAAGATGCTCCAGATCACGACCGCTGTCAGCAGCAGGGCGATGGTCAGCAATGCAAGCCAGTTCTTAGGGCTGACCACCGCCACAACACGATCCAGCTGCTCCGGAGAGGAAAGGCGCTCGAGCGCCGATTTACGAAAGATCTCTTGACTCACTAAAACGCTTCCGTTAATCCGTTACCAAGCGCGCGTGGGCAGCTTGTCTTACTGATTAATTGGTTTCAAGACCGTGCTAGCTTAGCCAACTTGCGTTAGTGAAGCGTTAGCGGGGATTGGCCCTGGCGCCTAATTCCGCGCTCATGTATTGATGTAACGCAAGGCCGCGTAGACAAGACGCATCAGCAGCGGCCAAGTCGCTTGACCAACCGCACATGGTTTCGGCCGTGCTCGAAGCGATAGTCGATCTCATCCATGGTCTGGCGTACAAAATGAATGCCCAGTCCGCCGATCTGACGTGAGTCGATATCCGCTTCGATATCGGGCGGTGGCACCTGCAGCGGATTGAAGGGCTTGCCGTCATCGATCAGCTCGGCCTCAAGCCGATCGTCGCCTTTTCGCAATTCGAGGATGAATTGGTGTACCCCACCTTCGGGATAGGCATAGTGGATGACGTTGGTCACCAGCTCGTCGAGCGCGAGATTGAGCTTTAGCATGCCCCCTGGATCGATGCCATGCTTCTCGCTAAAGTCCTGCAGCCATTGCGCCAGCTGGGAAAGCTCAGACAGGTCATTGGTGAGGGTCAGCCGGTTTGACTCGTCTGCACATTCTTCCTGAAGGCGAAACATCAGCATGGTGATGTCATCGAATTGCTCGGCTTCGCCAGCGTGGGCACGGATGGCCGCCAGCAGGCCATCCAGAGCCGCCTGGCAGCTCAGCGAGCCGCTGTGGCGCAGATGCGCGAGCAGTCGTTCATTGCCGAATGGCCGATCCACTTTATCCACAGCCTCATTGACGCCATCGGTATAGAGCAGCAGGCTGTCGCCGGGCGCGAGCCGAACATGGCCGCTCTCGTATTCCATGCCACCGACCGCGCCGGCGGCGACGCCGAGAGGGCTGTCGAGCCAGTCAACACGCCCATCGGCGTGCCGCCACAGCGGTGGGTTATGTCCGGCGTTGGCGTAGGTCACGGTGCGATCGGACAGATCGACCAAGGCGCAGAACAAGGTCACGAACATGCAGGAGTCATTGTGGTCGGCCAAGGTCTCGTTCAACCGCGCCAGCACCTGGCCTGGGTCTCGGTTGATCTTGAACTCGGCACGCAGCAGGCTGCGGGTGACGGCCATGAACAGGGCCGCCGGCACGCCCTTGCCGGAGACGTCGGCAATGGCCAGGAAGAGAAGGTTATCGTCGAGCAGCAGAAAGTCGTAGAAGTCGCCACCAACCTCGCGCGCCGTCTCAATAATAGCGTGCAGGTCCATGTCTTCCCGCTCGGGAAAGGCTGGGAAGGTCTTGGGCACCAGGTCCATCTGGATGTCGTGGGCGATGCGCAGCTCGCCCTGGATGCGCTCGCGCGCGGCTGTAGTGGCTTCCAGATCGGCCATGTAGCGCTTGAGGTCATCACGCATGGTGCGAAAGATGGTTGTTAGGCGCGCGACCTCGTCCTGCCCCCGGGGCAAGGGCAGAGGCTCATCGAGGCGCCCGGCAGCGATGCTGGGCGCCGCTTCACTGAGCGCGGTGATGGGCCGGGTGATGGAACGCGCGATCCAGCCGACCGCTACGACGAGCAGTAACAGTCCAGCGCCGCCGGCGAGCGCCTCGATCTGGGTGAGGCGAGCAATGTCCCGATTGAGTTCCGTCTTCGAGATCAACACCCCGGAGGTCCAACCGGTAGTCGAAAGCCGGTCCCAAGCGAGCCAGCTCTTTTCCCCCGAGGCCCACCCAACCCAGGGCCGCATGCCAGACCGGCCCGAGAGCATCGCCTGGCCAGCCTTGCGCAGCTCGGCATCCTTGCGGGCTTCAGCGACACTGAAAATGGACTCGTTCATGGTCAGGTCATCGAACGGATGGCTGATGTGCATGCCGTTGCCGCTGAGCAAGAAGCCATAGCCGTTTTCGCCCAACGGCAGCTCGCCTAGCAGCCGATCGAGCCAGGCCAGCTCGATATCGCAGGTGACGACACCGGCAAACCGGGACCCATATGGCGATTGCAAGCGCACTGGAGCCGAGTAGGTCACCATGCGCACACCCGTGGTCGCAATATAAGGCTCGGTCCAGACCGGTCGGTCGAGGAAACGCGGCAGAGCGAACCAGTCCCGGCCAATGTAATCACGGCTGTCGCGACCTAGATCTTTATAGACAATCTCTCCTTCAGCGCGATAGCTGAAAGGTGCCCATGCTGTCCAGTCGGGCGGCTTGCGTTCCGGAAGCCAGGCGAAGGCGATACCATAAAGCGCGGGTTGCAGGCGCAGCGCCTGTTCCTGCAGGGTGCGCACCTGGGTTAGGGTCAAATCCAGCTCAGTGGCCGTCAGGCTGAGCGCCATGCCGTCAACGAGGTGTTGCAGGCTGGCAAGGGTAGCGTCGATGCGATCCGCGGCACCATCGGCGAGGAAGCGCGCGCGGATTTCGGCGTCCTCGGTCAGGCGCTCGCGAAAGCTCAGGTAATTCCACAACAGCAGCCCGCAGAGGATGAGGCCGGCGATGCCCACGGTGGATAAGAGCAAGCGGTTCCGCAGACGCGCGCGCTGCGGCACCGGGCGTATCTCGAGACCCGCTTGCGTCATGGAGTCAGCGGGTTTCATCCGCGGGGGCATCCGGGGGGTCGATCGCCATCGGACGGGATTCCATGCTCAGGGATGAGCGTTCATCTCCAGCGCGACATCCAGGGCAGAAGTCAGCAACGGGCGGTGCCTTGTCGATCAGCGCGGCCCCGATCAGGGCCTTGGCAGTCGCGGCATAGCTGCTGGCCGAGAGGCGTGCTGGAGGCAGGGACTCCTCGCTGCTGTCGAGAAAGATGGACGCGAGCAGGTGCTTGAGCATCCAGCGTTCATGTGGACGATTGGTCGGGACTTGGGCGCGCTCGGCCTCGGACAGCACCAGATCAAGGGCCCGCTCCGGATGAGCACGGGCATACTCCCAGCCATCCATCGTGGCTCGCCAAAGGCGCTCTACCAAAGCACCATGGCGTTGCAGCCAATCAGCTCGTGCATAGAGGCCATCCTCAGGAAAGCCGAACCCAAAGTCGCGCAGCAAAAAGACCTTCAGGCGATCCTGGTCCACGCCTGCTTGCCAGACGCGATGGTATTCGTTGTACTCCATCGCGGTGCAGGCCGCGGCGCCCTGGTGAAGAAAGAGGTTCACGGTCCCGTATTGCGGGATGACCTCAGGCTCGATTCCACGGTCGGCCAGCAGCGCGCGCACTGCGACTGAGAATGGTCCCGGCCACAGACTGACGGGCCGACCGTCGAGGTCTCTCAAACGTGCGATGCCCAGCTCCTTCCACCCCAGCAGCATCAGGTTGGAACGTCGCACCAGCTGTCCGATGAGCACCGGGTGGGCCTCGCTGCCGTCATCGGCGTTGGCGGCCGCGACCATAGCGTCGGCTAGAAAGGCGGTAGCCAGCTCAGCCTTTCCTTGTTGCAGCCATTCCAGCGACGAATGCCGTGCGTTGGCGTGCAGGAAGCTCACATCCGCTCCAGCCGCGGCGTAATAGCCGCGTGCTTGGGCCAGATAGAAGCCCGCGAACTGGCTCTGGGGGCTCCATTGCAGGGCCATACGCACCGATACCGGGGACTCGCCTGCCACCTGTAGTGGCTGGTCTTCCCCGAAGCACAACGGGGGCGCGATCATTACCGCGCACAGCAGATAAGCGCCTAGCTTCAGCATCGCTGGATAGCGGCGCGGTTCAGGCTGACGATGCGAGCATCTCGAGCGCCTGCTCGCGCGATTCAAAGATGTCGATAATTGAGCTAAAACCGCTCATCCTGAACACTTCCTGCACTTCCTCTTGAAGTTGACAGATGCCGAACGATCGCCGGCTCTTCTTGCACTCCTTGGTGGCCATCAACAACACCCGCAATCCCGCGCTAGCGATATAGTCGAGCCCAGCGCAATCAAGGATAATGATGGGTGCGCCTGCGAGCCGGCTTATCAGGGTCTCCTGTAACTCCGGGGCGGTACTTCCGTCGAGACGCCCCTTGATCACGAAGACAAGTGCATTGGATTGGTTTTCAACCGAGATATCCATCGATCAGGCATTCATTGTTTTAGGTTAGGAGTAGGATTTCCTTACAGGATAAGGACGAACAACTCCAGGCGCGTGAGGCGGAGGCCTATATCCCCCGGTCACATCGTCCAACTCCACGTCACTCTCCAGATACATCCGATCGGGTTGAGGTCCGGCGCGTACCGCGGCAGGGGCACGAGTAGGATGTCGTTGTCGTCGGCGGCGGCCTGCACGGCGGCGCTGTGATGACTGCTGAAGTTGTCGAGAATGACGACGACAACGCCGTAGTCGGGATTGGCGGCGCGGATGCGGGGCAGGAACGCGGTGATGTCCTCCTGAGTGGAGGCGTCGAGGAAGCCGTGGACACTCTCCCCGACGAGCGCATAGAAGCCGATGGTGTTGGCCTTGAGCTTGGCGGTGTTCTGGGTGATCTGGCCGTCGCCGAAGTGCCACAGGCGCACCGTGTTGGCCGTCAGCGGCAGGCTGTTCTCGTCAATGAAGCCGATGGCAATGTCTTGCGGGTCAAGCCCCTGATCCAGCGAGTCCTTGTACATCTCGATCAAACGCTGCTCGAGTTGCTCTTCGGCCTCCGCCGGGCGGCGAGCGTCATGGGGATCGGGCTTGCCGAAGTGCATCTTGCGCTTCGTGCGCAGCATGCGCGCGACTTGGCTGATGGACAGCTCCTCGTCCCCGCGCGCCCGGATCAGGTTGCGGACCTCCGCGGCCTGCCAGCCGTCGCGCTCACCCAGCAGCTGCTTGAGCTCGGCCAACTGTGCCGCGTCGAGCGTCGGCGCACGCCCCAGCCCGGGGCCCGGCGTTTCCGTCGGGTGCCTCAGCCCGGCGTAGCCGCGCTCGCGCCATGCCCGCAGCCACACGTAGGCCGTCGACGCCGGGACATCCATCCCGCGGCAGACGTCCGCCAGCGTGACCGACGCCGGCAACTCCACCACCAGGTTCAGCAGCACCAAGCGCAGCCGCATCGCGGCATCCCGCTCGTCGGCAAGATGCACGCGGATCATCGCAGCATCCGGTATGTCAGTGCGGCGGCCCGTATTCATCACTCCACCTC
>PR_CR_10_Liq_1_inCRDRAFT_1001402_pt1 | contig 13549 bp, 10 predicted proteins | sample PRCRCaboRojoPR_3_FD_10241 | JGI IMG/M metagenome (IMG submission 10241) | reverse complement strand
GGCGAGCTTGGGCTCCGCTGGATACTGCCGGAGGCAGTGTTGGCCGAGGCCCTGTTTCTTCGGCGCCGCAGTGCAGATCCAGCCGAGACCGGCGACAAGCAGATGCCCGACCCGACGCGCGAGCGGATCCTGCTTGATCCTCACATCGAAAGTGGCCTGCTGAGCGTCGTCCGGCCCGAGACCGAGGCGGAGCTTGCCGCCTACGTCGACCTCGCCCGCGAGCTGGACGACGGCGAGGCCATGGCGCTCGCCATCGCCCGGTGCCGTAGCTGGCAGCTCGCCACCGACGACCGCAAGGCGATCCGCCTGGCCGGTGAGGCGGGCGTGCTGGTGCTGACGACGCCGGCGGTGCTGAATCGGTGGGTGGACCGGCTTGGCCCGTCGGCTGGGGAAGTCCGCAGTGCGTTGATCGCCATCCGCGACCGCGCCCGCTTCCTCCCGAGCGGGCGCGATCCGTTTCACTGATCCCCACTGCGTCTGCGCGGCACGATATGCGCGCAGCAGAGGCGAGGCAGAGCCTCGCGCGCCGCATTCCCGGGCCGAGCCCGGGAACGAGAGGCAACCTCTCTTGTTTGATGGCGAATCCCCCCACGCGGGCGCACCCTGCGTCGTCACCGCTTCCAGCCCTGATTGTGTCAGGCCGGGATGACCTGACTCAGCAGTCAGCTGACCAGGTGGCCGGCGTTATGATCGAGGACCATCGCAGCGCACCCTGCCCCGCCCCCTGTCCCACCACCCTGTGCCGGACTGACCTTGCCGCAGCAACGCCACCTCAGCCCCGACGAGCGCGCCTATTTTCGCCTGCTCTGCGAGACGGTGTTCGCCAATCCCTTCGCAGCGGATCGCGGCCGGCTGGCGCGACTGCTGGGCGACGCGGAGCCGGCGCCGACGGCTGAGCTCGTCTCCCAGGCGGCGGAGTATCACCGGCTGATGCCGGGCCTCGATGCCAGGCTGCAGGCACTCGCGGCGCGCGGGCGCTCCCAACTCCAGGACTTCACCGGCGAGGACCAGGCACTGATGCGCCGGGTTTTTCTCTTCCACTGCTATCAGCGCTTCGGCGAGCGCTTCGACCCACTCATCGCGCGCGGCGGCAGCGGCGGGCTCGGCCGGGGACTCAGGCAGGAGCTGACGGAGGCGTTGGCGGGCTACGGCTTCGAGCCCGACGAACAGCGGCGCTGGATCGCGCTCTACTACCAGCTGCGGCGGGCCTATTTCTTCATCGATCAGGCACTGGTGGGCCGCAGTGCACCCATGCGCGTCCTGCGCCAGGCGCTATGGAACAGCGTGTTCACGGCGGATCTGGCCACCTATGCGCTGCTGCTGTGGGAGCGGCTTCAGGACTTCCCCACGCTGCTCCTCGGCGAGACGGGCACCGGCAAGGGGCAGGCGGCGGCGGCCATGGGCCGCTCCGGCGTCATCCCGCTCAACGACGCCGGCGACGGCTTTGCGCGCGGCATCGAGGCGGGCTTCATCGCCACCAACCTGTCGGCGCTGTCCGAATCGCTCATCGAGTCCGAGCTCTTCGGCCACCGCAAGGGCGCCTTCACCGGCGCCGTGGACCACCACGAGGGGCTCTTCGCCCGCTGCGATGCCCAGGGCACGCTGTTTCTGGACGAGATCGGCGACCTCTCGCTGGCCGTCCAGACCAAGCTGCTGCGCCTGCTCCAGGAGCGGACCTTCTCCCCGGTGGGCAGCCACGAGGAGCGGCGCTTCGCCGGCCGCGTGGTGGCGGCCACCAACCGGCCGCTCGCCGAGCTGTTGGGCGACGACGGCTTCCGCCGGGACCTGTTCTATCGCCTGTCCGCCAACATCATCGTCCTGCCGACACTGCGCGAGCGCCTGGCGGCCAGCCCCGCGGAGCTGCACGACTTGGTGGACGCCCTGCTCGCGCGGCTCGCCGGTGACGAGGCCGCCGCTGCGCTGCGCCCGCGGGTGCTGAAGGCATTGGACGCATTGCCGCGGGACTACGCCTGGCCCGGCAACGTGCGCGAGCTGGAGCAGGCCATCCGGCGCATCATCCTCACCGGCGGCTGCGCACCGGACCCGCTGCCGCAGCCCACCGGCACGGACGCCTGGCTCGACGCGGCCGCCGCGGGCCGGCTCGACGCTGCGGCGCTGCTGCGCGGCTATTGCCGGCGGCTCTACGACCAGCTCGGCACCTACGAGGCCGTGGCGCGGGTGACGGGGCTGGACCGGCGCACCGTCAAGCGCCACGTCGAGGGCGGCTGAGGACCAGCGCCGCCGCAGGGCTCAGGCATCGGCGCGATGGGCAACGGGGGCGACAGGAACGCCACTGCGGCGTTGCGCGGGCCGGACGGCTCCGGCAGCATCCGCACGCCCTCGTCGCGGCGGGGACGCCGCTCCCACAGGGCACCGCAACGGCCCCAGCGCCGGAACGCGCACAAGAGGCCCTTCGGTCCTTCGCCTCTTCGCGTCTTCGCGTGTCCTCTCCGTGCCCCGCCCTTCGCGCCTTCGCGCCTTCGCGCCTTCGCGTGCCCCAACCGCGTCCCGCCCTTCGCGCCTTCGCGCCTTCGCGTGCCCCTCTTCACGTCCTCTCCCGCGCATCCTCGCGCGCCGCAGCCTAACCAGCCCAAACAGCCGCCCCCGCACCCGACCCGCTACAATGCCGCCCCATGCTGCTGTCGCCCAAACACCGTTTTCTGTTCGTGCACATCGCCAAGACCGGCGGCACCAGCGTGCGCGCGGCGCTCCAGGGCCGGCGCTGGGCGGACCCCTGGTACTGGCCCATGTTCCTGTGCAGCCGGTTCAGTCATCTGAGCGGGCATCGCATCGCCACCAAGCTGCCGCGGCACGCCAAGGTCGTCGCCGCCAAGGAGCTGCTGCCGAAGGAGTGGTTCGATGCGCTGTTCAAGTTCGCCTTCGTGCGCAATCCCTGGGACCTTCAGGTCAGCTCCTTCCACCACATCCGCCGCGAGCGTCCGCAGTTCCTGGGCGGCCACGAGGATTTCGCGGACTTTCTGCGCTGGAAGCTGGACCCGGCGCGGCCCTACCAATTCCATGTGGACACCTCCATCGAGCTGCAGACGGACTATCTCATCGACCTGCACGGCGACATCGTGGTGGACTTCATCGGCCGCTACGAGCGCCTGCACGAGGACTTCGACGAGGCCTGCCGGCGCATCGGGCTCGCCGGCGTGACGCTGCCGCATCGCCGCCGGGCCGCGGACCGCGAGCGCGACTACCGCGGCTATTACGACGACGCCACCGCCGCCCTGGTGGCGGATCACTTCGCCCGCGACATCGAGCTCCTGGGCTATGCCTTCGACCCGGCCGACGCCTGATCGCAGCCCGAATCGAAGCCCGGACCGGACGCCGTCACCCGCCAACCGACCCCACACTCAACATGGACTGGCTCCTGCTCGCGCTGCTGTCCGCGGCGGCCCTGGCGTCTGCGGATGCCGCCACCAAGGCCTGGCTCGGCGATTACACCGCCGCGGAGGTGAGCGTCGTGCGCTTCTCCGTGAGCGGGCTGCTGCTGGCGCCGCTGCTCATCGGCATGCCGGCGCCCTGGACCCTGCCGGCACCCTTCTGGGGCTGGCTCGCGGCCATGCTGCCGCTGGAGATCGCGGCCATGCTGCTGTACATGGCCGCCATCCGCGATCATCCGCTGTCGCTGACCCTGCCGTATCTCGCCTTCACGCCGGTGTTCGTGCTCGCCATCGCCGATTGGCTGCTGGGGGAGCAGGTGTCGCTGACGGGCGCGCTCGGCGTGCTGCTGGTGGTGGCGGGCGCCTGGCTGCTGAACGTCCGCCATGCCAGGCTTGGCGACCTGCGCAGCTGGGCCGCACCCCTGGCGGCGATCTTCTGGGAGCCAGGCTCGCGGATGATGCTGCTGGTGGCGCTGCTGTACGGCTTCACGGCCACCATGGGCAAGGCGGTGCTGGACTACCTGCCGCCGACCCACTTCGGGCCGTTCTATTTTCTGGTGCTGGGGCTCACGATGCCGCTGGTGTGGGCGCTGCCGCTGCGGATCGGGCGGGCGGCCGGCGCGGCGGCTCCTTCCCCCCGGCTTGCGCTCTTCGGTCCCGGCGGGCTGCTGCGCCGGCCCCGCGCGGTGCTCGGGGTGGCCGCCCTCCATGGGCTCATGGCCTACACCCACTTCCTGGCCATCGCCCGGGTAGAGGTGGCCTACATGCTCGCCGTCAAGCGCACCAGCCTGCTCTTCGGCATCCTCTACGGCGCGCTGGTGTTCGGGGAAACGGGCCTGCGCTCGCACCTTGCCGCAGGCGCGCTGATGGTGGCGGGCGTCGCCGTGATCGTCAGCAGCTGACGCGCGCCCCCCACCCCAACGCATGAGCCGGTCGGACGTGCAAGCGGCGCCCATCCGCCGGGCCTTTCCGCCGGTGCTGGGGGAGGCGCCGCGGCTGTTGATCCTGGGCTCCATGCCGAGCGAGGCGTCGCTGGCGGCGCAGCAGTACTACGGCCATCCGCGCAATGCCTTCTGGCCCATCATGGCACAGCTGCTGGGGCTGCCGGCGGGGACTGACTATGCCGGCCGCGCCCAGGCGCTGCGCGACCACTGCATCGCGCTCTGGGACGTCATCGCCGCCTGCGCCCGGCCCGGCAGCCTGGATGCGGACATCCGCCCGGACACGGTGCAGGTGAACGATTTCGCGGCACTGCTGGCGGCGCACCCGAGCATCCGCTGCATCGCCTTCAACGGCGGCACCGCCGAGCGCGAGTTCCGCCGCCGGGTGCTGCCGACGCTGACCAAGCCGCACGCCGGTATCGAGCGCCTGCGGCTGCCGTCCACGAGCCCGGCGCATGCGGGGATGCCATTCGAGGAAAAGCTGGCCGCCTGGGGGGTGATCCTGGAGAAGATTCGAGAAGATCGGGCAGAAGCTCGGGCGCCCGCTGCAAGGCCGCGAAACACCTGAGGTCAGCGATCACTGATCATCGGCGGACTGAAGTCCGCCGTCCCCGGGGTACCGACTGACACCGGTGCACCCGGGGCGGCTCCTGCGTTGTCTTCGCGCTCTGCGTGGCATTGGTGGTGAGAGGCTCTTCGCAGATGCCGCTCAGCACCCGCTCTCGGTGGTGGCGTCCACGTTCTCCTGCCACCAGTCCTGGTAGGCCTGGTCCGGCGCCACCAGCCGCGCGGTGCCCGAGGACAGGGGCTCCCCGGCCGCGTCGCGCACCTCGATGGCCATGTCCACCATGCCGCCGCGCAGGATGCGGGAGACGGTCAGCGTCACGCCGATCTCGTCACCCGGGCAGACCGGCCTGCGGAAGCGCTCCGGGCAGAAGGTGAGCCCGAGGGTGCCGTCACCCGGGAACAGGGTGCCGAACAGCGCCGAGATCGTCGTCTGGATGAGGCCGCCCGGCACCACGATGTCGTGGATGTCCGGGAAGCGCATGCGCGCGGCGTCCAGGTCGCGGTGGATGGCGTTGTAGTCGCCCACCAGGTCGCAGTACTGGTCCACCTGCTCGCGGGTGAAGGCGAGCCGCGCCTCGTGGCGCATCCCCTCCTCCAGCATGGCTGCCGTCAGGCAACGGGTTCGGGTCATGGGCTGGGCCTCCCTGTTGTGGAATCTGGCCGACGGACACGAACCCGTCATGATAGCCCCTGCCCGGGCCGTCTGCCCCGACCCCGGGCAAAAGACTTGGCAATCAGGCGGCAGTCCGGTGCTCGGCGGCCCCCATGCCTGCGCCCCGGGCGCCCGACCCATGCGGCTGTTCCCGCCGGATGCGCACCGACGCCGCCGGATCGAACAGCTCCAGCCAGTGCACCACGGGCACGTCCGCGGCCCCCGCCAGGTGTGTCTGGCAGCCGACGTTGGCCGTGGCGATGAGCGCCGGGCCGCCCTGCTGCAGGGCCTCGATCTTGCGCGCCCGCAGTTGGCCGGACAGCTCGGCCTGAAGGATGGAATAGGTGCCGGCGGAGCCGCAGCAGCTGTGGGCATCGCGCACCGGCAGCAGCTCGAAGCCCGCGTCGCGCAGCAGCGCCTCCACCCGCCCCATGAGCCCCTGGCCGTGCTGCAGGGTGCAGGGGGGATGGAAGGCGATACGCTGCGGGACGCCCTGCTCCACTGGGCTCGGCAGCTGGGCCAGGTCTGTCGCCGTGAGCAGCTCGGACGGGTCCCGGGTCAGCGCAGACACGCGGGCCGCCTTGTGAGCATAGGCCGGGTCGTCTTTCAGGTGATGGCCATAGTCCTTGACCATGGCACCGCAGCCGCTGGCGGTGACCAGGATGGCCTCCGCCGGCTGTGCCGCATCCGGTGCAATGTACGGCCACCAGGCATCGATGTTGCGGCGCATGAAGACGCGGGCCTCGTCGGCGGCGGCGAGGTGCTCGCTGACCGCCCCGCAGCAGCCCCCGCCGGGACGGAGCACCTCGATGCCGACGGCGTCCAGCACCCGAATCGCCGCACCGACCGCGGCGGGCGTGAGCGCCGGCTCCGCGCAGTTCTCCAGCATGATGACCCGGCGCGGGTGCCGGCGGCTCGGCAGCGGCCCCAGCTCGCCGCCGTCCGGCAGCTTCGCCTTGAGCGCCGCCGGCAGCAGGGGCTTGACGGTCCGGCCCAGCTTGACCAGGGGCAGCAGCCGGCGCGGATAGGGCACCAGCAGCCGCAGCGCACGGCGCATGACACGCTCCATGAGCGGTCGGTCCACCTGCTGCTCCACCAGCTCGCGGCCGGTGGCCAGCAGCTTGTCGTACTGCACGCCGGATGGGCAGGTGGTCATGCAGTTGAGGCAGGTGAGACAGCGGTCGAGATGCGTCTGCACCGTCCGCGTCGGCGCGTCACCCTCCAGCAGGGACTTGATCTGGTAGATGCGCCCACGGGGCCCGTCCAGCTCGTCGCCCAGCAGCTGGTAGGTGGGGCAGGTGGCGGTGCAGAAGCCGCAGTGGACACAGCTGCGCAGGATGCGGTCGGCCTCGCGGCCGGCATCGGTGTCCGCAAGCTCGGAGAGGAGGTTGGTTTGCATGGGCGGGGCGCGGTTGCTCAGCAGTGACGGCGACGTCCCGGACAGAGACGGCTTGGGCTCTGCCCCTACAGGTCGGGATACAAGCGCCCGGGGTTCAATAGCCCCCGTGGGTCGAAGGCGCGCTTCAGGTTCTGGTGCAGGCGTTTCGGCACGGCCGCCTGGGGCGTGAAGACACCGTCCGCCGGCCGCTCACCGGCCCCGGCACGGAAGAGCGTCGCATGGCCGCCGGCGGCCTGGGCCAGCTCCCGCACCCGTGCCGCGGGCAGGTCAGGTCAGCGCGCAGCCAGCGGACAGCACCGCCCCACTCCACCAGCGGCTCGGTTGGGGACGCGCCCGCGGCCAGCCCGGCTGTGGAATCCGCCGGGGTGGCCGGCGGCAGGGACAATCGCCACAACGGCGCAGCGCCGGCGAAAAAGCCGAGCCGCTGCTCGCGCAGGTCGCGCCAGAAGCCGTCGGCGGCGTCCAGCGGCAGGCCCTCGACAATGCGCTGGGTCTCCGCCAGCGCCTCCGCGCCGCCGTCCACGCGGACATGCAGCCGCCCGTCGAGCCAGGCGGTGGCGGTGATGGGCAGCGCCTTGCGCGACCAGCGCCTGAGCAGGTCCAGGGCCTGCGGCAGTGTCTCCTCGCGCACCAGCGTCAGCGTGGCGGGCGCCCGCGGGATGACCTTGAGCGACACCTCCAGCAGCACGCCGAGCACGCCCAGCGAGCCCGCCATGAGCCGGGAGACGTCATAGCCGGCGACGTTCTTCATCACGCGGCCGCCGAATTCCAGCACCTGGCCTCTGCCGTTCAGGAGCCGCACGCCGAGCACCGCATCCCGGACGCTTGCGGCATAGGGCCGGCGCGGGCCAGAGAGCCCGGCGGCGACGGCACCGCCGATGGTCGCGGTGGATTCTCCTGCGGCATCGACGGCGCCGAAGTGCGGCGGCTCGAAGGGCAGCTGCTGGCCATGCCCGGCCAGCAGCGCCTCCACCGCCGCGAGCCGCGTGCCGCCACGTACGGTGATGGCGAGCTCCGTGGGCTCGTAGGCGACGATGCCGTGGTGGGCCGTGCAGTCGAGCTCGGCACCCGCCGTCACCGGATTGCCGTAGAAGGCCTTGCTGCCGCCGCCGCGCACGGCAAGCCGGCGACCGTCCGCGGCTGCGGCGCGGACCTGCTCGGCGAGGGCTTGCTCGGCATCGGTGCTTGGATTCTCCGCTGGCATCATGGACAAAGCTCAGACTCGTGCTTGATTGGTCAGCGCCGCCACAGACCTTTGGCAGCTTGATCGGAATGCTTCAATTATGTTTACCGTCCCCACATTTTGCAGGTATCACAAGGCCCCTACGGTTAGGGCGGGACGCGCGAATTATGGTTACCGTCCCCGTATTTCGTCCCCGTATTTCTCGTGCTTTTCATCATGACCTCGGGAGCTTGTAGGCCACCTTGTCGCCGTCCAGGCTGATGTAGCCCTGCTCCTTCAGGTCACGGATCAGCTGCGCCGCCTCCGCGTCCTCCAGCTTCGGCTTGAACAGGGAGATGATGGTGTTGGTGAGCGTCTTCACCTTGCGCGGGCGCGACGGGCCGCGCCCGGCGAGATTCCTGACGATGACGCCCACCTTGTCGCCCTCGGCCACGGTGGCCGGGGTGCGCAGCGGCGGGATCTCGGCGAGGTCCTGCTCGCGGTGGGCCTCGACCCCCAGCCGGCGCAGGTGCTTGATGAGCGGGTCGAAGCCGGTGTCGCGGCTGATGACGTGGAAGTAGCCCTTCGGGTCCAGGTGCACCAGCTCGCCCAGCGTGAAGGCGATGTGGAAGTCCAGCGCGTTGCGGCCGTTGCCGGAGATCTTCACATAGCGCGCGGCGTCGCCGAGCTGCTGCATGGCCTCCACCAGCTCGAAGGGCAGCTTGGTCTGGTTCTCGCCGACGAAGACGTGGACCTGGTAGCCCTTGCCCACCAGCAGCGACAGGTTCCTGGGCTGCACGTTTTCGAAGTCGATGAGAACGTGGTTCAGCTTGGTGTCGGCGTCAGCGGTGGCGTTGGCCATGGAGGTGTCCTTGGCAAAACGGTCAGTGGAGTCGGGGTGCTCGCCGGAGCGCCGACTTCCAGTCGGCAAATTCGCCGGGGCGCCGACTTCCAGTCGGCAGGCTCGCCGGGGCGCCGACTTCCAGTCGGCGGATTCGCCGCCGCGCCGTCTTCCCGCCTTCCAGTCGGTGCACAGTCAAAACCTCGGCAGCTCCGGAAACTTGAGCTCGCCATGGTGCACATGCATGGCGCCGAATTCGGCGCATCGGTGCAGCGTCGGCACGGCCTTGCCGGGGTTCAGCAGGCCGTGCGGGTCGAAGGCGGCCTTGACCGCGTGCATCTGCTCAAGCTCGTCCGAGCTGAACTGCACGCACATCTGGTTCAGCTTCTCGACGCCGACGCCGTGCTCGCCCGTGACGGTGCCGCCCACCTCCACGCACAGGGTCAGGATCTCGCCGCCCAGGTCCTCGGCTCGGTCCAGCTCGCCGGGGATATTGGCGTCGTAGAGGATGAGCGGGTGCAGGTTGCCGTCGCCGGCATGGAAGACATTGGCGACGCGCAGCCCGTACCGGCTGGAGAGCTCGGCGATGCGGTTCAGCACGGTGGGCAGCTCTTTGCGGGGAATCGTCCCGTCCATGCAGTAGTAGTCCGGCGAGATGCGGCCGACGGCGGGAAAGGCCGCCTTGCGGCCCTTCCAGAACACCAGCCGCTCGGCGTCGTCGCGAGCGGTACGCACGTCGGTGGCGCCTGCCGCGAGCAGCAGGTCGCGCACCCGCATCACCTCTGTGGACACCTCGGCATTGAAGCCGTCCAGCTCGCAGATGAGAATGGCCGCGGCGTCCACCGGATAGCCCGCGTGCACGAAGTCCTCCGCTGCACGGATGGCCGGGTTGTCCATCATCTCGAGCCCCGCCGGCACGATGCCGGCGCCGATGATCTGCGCCACCGCGGCGCCGGCGGTCTCCACGCTGTCGAAGGCGGCGAGCAGCGCCTGCGCGCGCTCCGGCTGCGGCAGCAGCTTAACGGTGACCTCGACGATGACGGCGAGCATGCCCTCGGAGCCCGTCATCAGCGCCAGCAGGTCCAGCCCCGGGGAGTCCAGCGCCTCCGAGCCCACCTCGAACAGCTCGCCGTCGATGGTCACCAGCTTGAGCTTGACGATGTTGTGCACCGTGAGCCCGTACTTGAGGCAGTGCACGCCGCCCGAGTTCTCGGCGACATTGCCGCCGATGGTGCAGGCGATCTGGCTGGACGGGTCCGGCGCGTAATACAGCCCGTGGGGCGCCGCCGCCTCGCTGATGGCGAGGTTGCGCACGCCGGGCTCGACGCGTGCGGTGCGGTTGTCCGGGTCGATGTCGATGAGCCGGTTGAACTTGGCGAGCGACAGCAGCACGCCATCGGCAAGTGGCAGTGCGCCGCCGGACAAGCCCGTGCCGGCGCCGCGGGCCACCACCGGCACGCCCATCTCAGTGCAGCGCTTGAGCACCGCCTGCACCTGCGCCACGGTCTCCGGCAGCGCCACCGCCAGCGGGCGCTGGGCGAAGGCCGTGAGCCCGTCGCACTCGTAGGGGCCGAGCTCCGCCGGCGTGGACAGCACGGAGGTCGCGGGCAGGATGCGCTTCAGCGCGTCCACGATCTCGGGCTTGGGGCTCAGCGGACGTTCGTCTGGGATTCTGGGCATAGCTGGACGGCATGACTGACGGGCTTCATCCTTGCCCCATGCTGCGACTGTCGCAAGGCTTCTGCAAGGCGCGGCATCAACTGCGGGTCGCCCGCATGATGCGATAGACCTCTGCCAGCGCCTCATCACCACCGACATTGCCGGGGAAGATCACCACCGGCAGGCCCGGAAAGCGCGGGTGGTCGTCCGGACAGCGCACCACGGAGCAGCCGGCGCGGACCTGGCCGAGCACGCGGGCGGTGGTGAGCGCGAGTCCCTTGCTCAGGGTGTCGTTGGAGGTGATGCCGCCCTTGCTGATGAGAAAGCCGATGTCCGCCGGCAGGCGCTGGACGAGGCGCACCAGGAGGTCCGACACCTGCTCGCCGAAGGCCAGGCGCTCGGCCTTGCTCGGGAAGCTCCGCTCACCGCGGCTGGTGTAGAGCACGGCGCCGCGACCGTCGGCCTGGGCGCGCTCGACGCCGCTGATCAGGTCTGCAATGAGCCCGTCTGCATCGTCCAGGCGGTCCAGGTCCACCTCCAGCGCCACGATGTCGGTGTTTGCCGTCAGGTGCTCAAGCTGGCGGGTGGACTTGCCGACGTGGCTGCCCATGAGCACGACGCCGGGGCGTCCGCCGCGGGTGAACTGCCCCATGTCCGCGGGCGCCACCGGCTGCGCCGGCAGCGCGGCGAGGGAGGTGAGCAGGCTCGCGGCGCTGCGGAACAGGAAACGCTTGCCCCGCGCCGTGGCGGCGAGCACGGCGGCGGCGAAGGCGTCCAGGTCCGACTGCTGCTCCGCATCCACGGCGCAACAGGCGTTGCCGGCGAGGGCCGTGAGCCTGGCTTCCAGCCCGGCGCGATCCCCGCGCAGGTCCGCGAGCCCGAAGCGCTGCACCATGCCGGCGCTGATACGCCCCTGGGTCTTCTCTTCCACATAGTCGGGCAGGAAGGCGGTGCTGAAGCCGAACACAGAGTCCCGCGCGAACTCCGTCTCGTGCACCGGCACGGGCCGGTCGTCGACCATGAGATAGTGCGTGCCGTCGCGGGTGATGCGGCCACCCTCGAAGAAGGCCGGCACCAGGAAGTGGGCATCGAATGGGCCCAGCTCGGCGGCGATGACGTCCGTCTCCACCGGATAGTGACCGCGCAGCGTGCTGTCCGAGCGGCTCACGATGACCGGCTGCACCGGTGTGCCGGCGGCGGCCAGGTCCGCGAGCGCAAGCCGCAGGTTGACACAGATGTTCCGCGTCACCGCCGCCGCGCGCTCGGCGTCCATGCCGCGGGTGTTGCTGAGCACGAAGCACAGCGGGGATTTGTCCTGCAAGGCGTGGGTCAGGGTGCGCACGTCCCAGCGGGTCAGCAGCAGACAGCCGTGGACCGTCTGCGAGCCGGTGGGGTCGTCGTCGATGGCGATGATCTTGGTGACTGGTGTCGTCATGCTGCTCTCGGTGAATGCGCTGCCCGGGGCCGCCGAGCGCGAGCCCGCCCGGGCCGCCCGGCTCCACTCGGCCCGCCGCCGGTGCGGCGCGATGCCGCGGCGGGGGCGTTGTGGGGGATCGGTTTGGGCTTTGCTTGTGATTCGCCGTGTGAGGAGGCTGCTTTCGCTTGACAGCATCCGGCGCGGGCATTGAGCCCACGCCGGATGTGGCCGAGTGAAACTCGGCGGCCCCAGGGGCGGCGCCCGTGGGATTTCGCCGAGTGAAACTCGGCGGCCCCAGGGACGGCGCCCGTGGGATTTGGCCGAGTGAAGCTCGGCGGCCCCAGGGGCGGCGGGTCCCGGGCTAGCCGAGCAGGCGGGTGGCACGGTCGCGCAAGGCCTCGCCGGTGATGCCGTTGAACGCCATGATCTCCGCCGGGCTTGCGGTGGTCTCGCCGCGCTGCCAGGCGATGAGGTCCCGGGCCGGTGACTTGGTGCGCAGCAGCACGGGCTCCAGCGCCGTGCTGCCGCCGCCGCTGACGGCCAACAGGGCATCGCCGTCGAACAGGTCCGCAAAGGCCGCATCGTCCATGAAGGCGCCGTCCGGCTCGGCGCTGTGCTGCCAGGCGACATCGCCCGGGCGGAACAGCCGGCGCGGGTTGGCCACGGCGACGATGCGCACACGCTTGCCTGCCGCCTCCAGCTGATCCTTGGCCGCAAACACGGGCAGCAGCACCATGTCGCCGGTGACGGCGAAGACCACCAGCGGTCCGTCGCCGCTGTCCGACTCGTACAGGCTGATGGCGCCGTCATTGATGGCCTGCTCCGCCTGCGCCGGCGTGGTGTGCACCGGCAGCGCAGACTTGCTGGCGACGATGCTGATGGCCTTGTTGGACTGCTGCACCGCCCAGGCGTAGGCCGCCTGGATCATGTTGGCGTCGCTCGGATACAGCAGGTAGACGTTACCGTTGCGCAGCTGGGCGCCGATATAGCTCTCGATCTCCGGGCGCTGGTGGGTCCAGCCGTTGCGGCCCTGCTCCAGGGCGCCGGCGGTGAACATGCTCACCACCGCGGGCGTCTTCCGGCGCAGCTCCGCCATGGCCTGGCCGACGGTCTGCACGATGGGCCAGCCGTTGATGGCGAAGGACTCGTAGCTGAGCCACAGCGAGCGCCCGCCGAAGAGCGCGATGCCGGCGGCGAGGCCCGCGCAGGCGTCCTCCGACAGGGGCTCGTACACCTGCCCGCTCGGCCCCTGGTGGTAGAGGTCGTCTGCGGTGGGATGGCGGATGTGCAGGCGCTGGTTGATGACCTTCATGGCGCTTGCCTCGGTGCCGTCGGCGTTGCTGACGATGAAGGCCGGGTCGCGCTCGCCGAGCGCGGCGACCATCTCCGCCATGGCCGTGGACGGCACCGCCTTCTCGCCCACCGGAAAGTCCTGCATCGGCAGGGTGCCGATGGCATCCAGCGCCCGCTCCCGCTCTGTGACCGCCACCTCGGCCGCCGGGCCGCCGCCGGCGCGGGAGAG
>PR_CR_10_Liq_1_inCRDRAFT_1001401_pt1 | contig 13549 bp, 22 predicted proteins | sample PRCRCaboRojoPR_3_FD_10241 | JGI IMG/M metagenome (IMG submission 10241) | reverse complement strand
ATCATTTCGTAATGTATCACAATTACACTAAAGATTTTCAAACCATGTTTAAAGATAAACTGGGATTAGAAATTAGTAAAGAGGCGATACAAGGAACGAAATTAAAAAGCGGAGAGCGTAAAAAATATACTGATGTGATTGTTAGAGATAAAGAAATAAATCACATGGCTAAACTTTGTAAAAAAGAAATTGAATATTTCGGTTGGAAGTATGGGGAAAATGCATGACCAAAAAGATAGTATGGTTTAGTGAGTGGAAGAAAAAATACAAGCATCCTTTTCCTAAGTTTGAACCGTTCGTCGAGCAGTCATTTGAACAAGCGAAAGCTGAAAATGATGCTGATGCCTATGTTCAAATCAACATCAGACACCCATACGTGGTTAAAGAACCATTTCGCGAACCATTCTATAAATTTATAGAACAGTCAGGCAAACCTAAAATTGTATTTGAAACAGCTGTATTCCGACAAGATGATGCGAATCAAACCAAAGAAAAATACTTGCGATTTTCTTGGAACAGTTATCTTTGGAATGAAGGTAAGTTTGGAAAAATGGGTAATCCTAGCGATCGTTGGGAGCGCATAAGAAAAGAACAAAACATTAAAATAGATCCTTGGAAAAAATATCGTGGCAAGTATGTTTTGATATTTTTACAACATGCGATTGATACAAGTCTGTTTAGAATGATTGAAAAGTATGGATCAATTTACAACTGGCTTCATCACGCAGTTAGGTTAGTACGAAAGAACACAGATTTACCGATCGTTATTCGTCCACATCCCAAGCATGGTGCAGCGAGTAATCATTTTGAGGCGAATCGTATTGATGAAATATTCAAAGAATTTAAAGATGTTCGATGGTCAGAAAACATCGGGCAAAATAATCTGAGTGGAGGAGATTATCTGCTCAGAGATTTAAGAGAAGCTCATGCAGCTGTTGGATGGACTTCTAATGCACTCACTGAAGCTGCTTGTGCAGGAGTGCCAGTTTATCCGATGTCAGGTGGAGCTATGTGCCTGCCAGTCGCATGTTTTGACTTTACTAAAATTGATAATAATGTAGAGTGTGTAGATAGGCATCAGTGGTTATCTGATTTAGCCTATTGTCAGTGGACTCGTGAAGAGATCTTGAATGGTACAGCATGGAATCATATAAAGGATGGAATGTATGAGTGATCCCGTTAAAATTTTTATTGGAACATCAGCCAATGGCGAAGATGCTAAGATAGAAACAGCATATGAATACTCGATTCGACAAAATACTCAAAGAGATGTAGAAGTCACATGGATGAAACAGACTCGTGATCCCGACTCTATCTGGGGTGGCTGGGAAACTTCTCGCTGGTCAACACCCTTTTCAGGTTTTCGCTGGGCTATCGCAGAGGCATGTGAATTTAAAGGTAGAGCAATTTACACTGACTGTGATATGATCAATGTAACTGATATGGGACATCTGTTTGACACTGACATGTTTGATCGTCCATTTGCTGCAAGAAAGGGCACTCGCTTCGGAGGACATGAGTTTTGTGTCATGTTAATAGACTGCGAGAAAGCTAAAGATCATCTCGTTCCGGTGTCGCGCATGAAAAAGAATCAAGATGCGCATCATCGAAACATCAACAAGTTTTCAGGAAAGTCTGAGTATGTCGTGGATTTAGATCCGCGCTGGAACTGCTTAGATGGTGAAAATTATGCGCTTGACGAAATATTCCAATTACATTATACTAAGATGGCTACACAACCTTGGCAACCTGCTTGGTTTAGAGGAAACCCTGAAAAGCATCCACGTCAGGACGTCGTGGATCTCTTCTGGAATACTTTAAAAGAAGCTGAGGAAAATGGTTATGACCATACTCAACGTATTCCTGATGAGCCATTCGGAGAATACAACATTTTAGGACAATAATAAATGCAGAAATCAGTTGCAGTTTATGCTCTATCCACACCCAACGTAGGTGAAAAAAACATATTAGCAGACTTTGGTTTGGGTGTACACTATTCAGGAGACAAGGTTCAAGTCATAAGTGGCGACGTGTATATCAAAGAGGATGCTGATGTACATGTAATTTTCGGTTCCTGGAAGCCGAGAACAGATCAGCATCATTTGGTTAAAAACATGGTGGTTGATTATTGTAAAGAAAATAACAAACCATTTATTTGTTTTGAAACACCACTGATCGGCAGAAAGAAAGTTGAACAGGTGATGAGAGATGAATACTTCCGCATAGGAATCAATGGGTTTTTAGCTGATACAGGCAACTTTAATAACATCAACTGCCCAAGAGATCGTTGGGATAAAATCAAAGAAAATTTAGACATAGAGCTAAGACCATGGCGACAGGATGGTGATCGGATTACGATAGCACTGCAGTTGCCAGGAGATGCCTCATTGAGAGGAGCAAACATCTCTAAGTGGGCATATGACACTGCAAGAAAGGTTAAGAACATACTCAGCGAGTTTGGTATAGAAAAGCGAATCGTGATTCGCACTCCTCAACTCCCGAGACAGTTCGAAAATATAGAAAAGCTGCAGGATTTAGGATGCGAAATAGAGATCGGCACTAAAGAAAATCTGAATGACTCATTTAGAAACTGTTGGGCAGCAATTACTTACTCATCAGGATATGCCATCGACGCTATTATCAATGGTGTGCCTGTAATAGCCTGCGATCCTGGAAGTTTCGCTTATGAAGTAAGTAGCAACGATGTTAACTTTATTATGGATCCTAAGATTATGACCAATGACGAACGTCAACAGTGGTTACAGGATTTATCTTATGCACAGTGGCATAAAAGAGAGTTGGGCAAGGCTTGGAGACACTTGAGAGATAGAATATGAGCGATATTAAGGGTGTCCTTGGTGGGCACTGCAATAAAACATGGGATGATCATGGTGCGCTAAAGTTCATGGTAGAGAACTATGGCGTTAAATCAATGATTGATGTGGGATGCGGTCCAGGAGGGCAAGTAAAAAATGGCAAAAAGCTCGGAATCATCAGTGTTGGTGTAGATGGTGATAAAGATGTGAATCCTGATGTGTTAGTAGACTTTCGCAAAGAGCCATATATTCCAGAGCAAAGTTTTGATTTGGGCTGGAGTGTCGAGTTCCTAGAGCATGTTCATGAAGACTACATGGACAATTACATGAGTATTTTTAAGAAGTGTAAATATGTGATCTGCACAGCCAGTCAAGTAGTAAGCAAGGCTCATGTTAACTGTAAACCACTGGATTGGTGGAAAGAAAAATTTTCAGATGCTGGGTTCTGGCACTCTGATGAAATGCTGAAAGAAGTCCTGAAACACTCTACGATGAAGAAGAAAAAGGGACATAAAACTTGGCTAGAACAAACTGGAATGGTGTATGTGAATGGGATGGGGTGATGATTTGATGTGGCTCGGCGAAGCTGAGAAAGTCCACAAAGAAAATCCAGATGCGTTGATTCACGCTGGCACCAAAAAATCAAAAATGTGGAAACACGTTGATTGGGTCATCGATCATGATGAAGAAACTGATCGTCAAAAAATATTCGTCGATCCGAAGCCAAACAATGGTCAACGCTGGTACATTCATTCTTTCAACTCGAATAAGATGGGAAGATACATCACATACACAATATATGAGCCGAAACCAGCACCTTACTGTGTAAGTGACATAGAAGAGTTTAGTGCGATTATGGCAGTATCCAGAAAAACCACCAGACCATTCGTAGTGCTAAATCCTGATTCTAAAAACACAACACTAGCAGACAACAAAGATTGGGGATTTGAGCGGTGGCAACAGCTCTGCGATTTAGTCAGAAGAAAGTACGATGTCATACGAATTAAACCCAAGTCAGGCTATCGTGATGTCTCAGGTAAAGTAGAGTACAATCAACCTGAGCTAGAGGGTGCGATTAATATAGAAACGAATGATATTCGCGAAGCATTCGCCATCGCCAGTCAAGCTAAGGCGATCATTACGACAGAAGGTGGAATGCATCACTTCGCAGCATCACAGAATATCCCAGCATTCGTTATCTTTGGTGGTGTTATCGCTCCTACAGTTACAGGATATAAAGATCGCAATCAAATTTACTATACTTATGAGGATGAGCTAACTCCTTGCGGTATGCAGCAAAGTTGCGATCATTGTAAAGAGGCGATGGAGTCTATCACTCCCTCAGAAATCTACGAAGATTTTATAGAGTTTATGAATGGAAACAAAGAAAAGATCTATCGCTAAAACTGCCAGCTGGAGAATACTCGCTACGCTGACCACATTCGTAATCAGTTATGTAATTACAGGCAGTTTCGCAGCAGCAGGTGGTATCGCCAGTATAGAAGTTATATCTAAAATTGTACTATATTACTATCACGAAAGAGCGTGGAATAAAATGGAGTGGGGTAAAAATGAAGCAAGCTGAACCAATTAAAATTCTCATCATGGGATTGCCAGGATCTGGTAAGACTTATTTCGCTGAAAAATTACAGGAAAAGTTGGGCGATGCTGAGTGGTTTAATGCTGATGAAGTTCGCGAGAAGTTTGATGACTGGGATTTTTCAGATCAAGGGCGACTGCGTCAAGCTACCAGAATGCGTAAATTGTGTGAGGCATCTGCATCAAAATATACGATTGCTGATTTTGTCTGCCCGACTCATCTTTTAAGAGCAGAGTTTCGCGCAGACTGGATCATCTGGATGGACACGATTGATGAGGGAAGATTCGAGGACACAAATAAAAAGTTCAAAGAACCTGATAACTACGACTTCCGTCTGACTTACAACATGACAGATTCTAATGCTGAACGGTATGCCAAGAAAATAGCACAAAGAATACAAGATGATGATCGTGGTCCAACTTTTGATCCGAGAAAAGAAACAGTACAGATGCTCGGCAGATGGCAACCATGGCACGATGGTCACCAAGCATTATTTGAGAGAGCTATCGGCAAGACAGGGCAAGTTTGTATCATGATTCGAGACTGTCAAGGCTGGAACGACAGTAATCCGTTTGATCCGAACTTTGTACAAGCTCGCATTCGTAGAGCTCTTGACATGGACTTTAAAGGTATGTACACCATCATGGTAGTACCTAACATCGTAAACATTACCTATGGACGAGATGTCGGCTATAAAATCGAGCAAGAGTACTTTTCTAAGGATGTTGAAGATATCTCAGCAACTAAGATTAGAAAAGAGATGGGTGTTGAATAATTTTTTTATTTTTTTTGAAAAAGTGCTTGCTTTTTTTCTCACAATAGTAGATAATGTAATAGTTGATTGAGAAGAGAGAAGATTATGACTTTATTGCAACACATTGAATCGCTTAATGCTCATGCTGATCTTATGATGGAGCAGGAGCCTGGACTGTGGATGTCAAAGTATACTGACGACATGTCATATTGGTATGACATGGGCATTTACACCGTCGAGGACTTTGAGCGTAATCAGCTGATCAACGGGATCAGTGATGCGTCGAAAGATCTCTATGGGTGTCGGATGCGTCTTGACTGGGATGAAATGTCTATTGAAGACATGAAGTCAACCTACGACAATATTTGTCGTCAGCTTCGTGAGCAGTTTGAAATGGAGCAAGAAGCAGAAGCTCTTGCTGCTGAGTGGAAGAAAGGTCTTCCTGATGACTGCGAACCTCTTCCGTATGAAGAGTATGCCTATCTTGAAACGGCATAATTAATTCATAAAAATGCTTGACTTTTTTTATGAAAATATATACAATGTAATCTCTTGTAAAGTGAGGAGTATATTATGCATAACTTGGAAATGATCAATGGCAAAGCCCAGATGGCTTATGCTGGTCAAACACCTTGGCATGGTCTCGGTACTGCTGTCAGTAATGACATCTCAGTCGATGACATGCTCGAAAAATCTGGTCTTGACTGGAACGTCTATGCGACTGATACATTTTATCAGCTAAATGGCGAGATGGTCAAAACTGGTAAAAAAGCTCTCGTCCGTGACATGGACGGTAAGTTCTTATCTCAGATCTCTGATGCATGGAACCCTGTACAGAACCGTGAAGCATTTGAGTTCTTCCGTGAGTTCGTCGATGAGGGATCTATGGAGATGCATACAGCTGGTTCTCTGCGTGGAGGCAAGTTAGTATGGGTTCTCGCAAAGCTCAAGGATGAAGGATTTGAGCTGTTCAATGGTGACAAGATGGAAGGTTATCTTCTGTTTTCTAATCCCCATGAGTTCGGTTCAGGTATTAACATTCGGTTCACGCCTATTCGTGTGGTGTGTAATAACACGTTGACTGCTTCTTTGAATAGTGCCTCTCTGAATGCGATTTCAGTGAATCACCGTCGGGCATTTAATGCTGACGCAGTAAAAGAAACACTGGGTATCTCGCATGAGAAGATGGAGCATTACAAGGATATGGCTTTCTTCCTTGGCAACAAGCGTTACACTGAGCAGTCGATTGATGACTACTTCAATGTGATCTGGCCAACTTCTGGTAAGAAGGATATCTCTCGTAATGCGCTCCGTGCGAAAGAGGTGTTACACACCCAGCCAGGAGCTGAGTTTGCGGAAGGTTCATGGTGGCAGGCATTTAATGCCGTGACTTACCTGACTGATCACGAGTTAGGTCGGAGTGCTGACACTCGATTGACTTCAGCTTGGTTCGGTGCTAACCAAAAGACGAAGCTGAAAGCTCTCGAAACTGCAATCAACTTTGCGGAGGCTGCGTAATGAGTTATGATACGACATCTCTAGATGTTGTGGTGATGGTGGGCTTTCTAGCCTGCCTCACTTTGTATCTCGCCTACAAAGGTGAGTTGTTTAAGAATTGGTAAGAGTTTGCACCTCTAGCTCAATGGTTAGAGCAGCGAACTCATAATTCGTTGGTTACAGGTTCGAGTCCTGTGGGGTGCACCATTTCCGCTTGTAGCACAATCGGATAGTGCAACAGCCTTCTAAGCTGTAGGTTGCTGGTTCGAGTCCAGCCAAGCGGACCACTTTCGGGGATTGGCGCAGTCTGGGAGCGCATCTGGTTTGGGACCAGAGGGTCGGCGGTTCAAATCCGTCATCCCCGACCACTATTGAAGAAAATATGACAGAGACAGAAAATACTATTGTGAGCGAAGAGATCCACGAAAAGTTCGAGGGATCGCAAATGAGTAAGGCTGGTCGCCTCGCTATGGAATTAGCGCAGGAGAAAAAGCGACTTAAAGCGGAACTCGATGATTTACAGATAGAGGTAGAGGAACTAAGACCTTCTACTCCTACAGGCACACCTGATTGGTATGTCAAGTGGCTTGCGACTATACTCGCTGTTGTTGGTGTGTTTTTGATGTCTGCTAATATGTCTCTTTTCGGAATGTCGGCATATCTAATCAGTGCTGTTTTTTGGGTGTATGTTGGTGGCGTGTGGAATGATAGAGCCATCATGATCGGTTCAGCTATTACAGCAACTTCAGTCGCATTAAATTTAGTAGAACGCTTGCTTAATTAATCAAAAAAGCATATACTATATGAAGTAGTGATAAATACCTTAGAGGTAAATGAAATGAAGAAATTAGTAGCTGTAGCCTTAATGGCACTCTCGTCAGTTTCTCTCGCAGGAACTGAAATTATCACGGTTCCTGTTATTGATGTCCAGCCTGTTACTCAACGTGTTGGCGTTCCACATACTCAACGTGTGTGCTCCGTAGAAACTGTTCCTGTTCAAACGACTGTAAATACTAGCACAGCTGGTGACGTAATCACTGGTGCGATTATTGGTGGCGTGATTGGTCATCAAATCGGTGATGGTCAGCAACGCAAAGACAATCGTAATATCGGTGCTGTTCTTGGTGGCATGATTGGTGGTTCTAGCAGGAATCAACAAGCCATCGTTGGTCATCGTCAAGTTGAGCGGTGTAAAAACCAAACAACGTATGTTTACGAAGATCGCATTCGTGGTTACGAAGTGACTTATGAGCTTGATGGTCAAACAAATACTGTTCGCATGAATCGTGATCCTGGTGGTTACATCCGCGTTCAGCGCACTGTCACTTATCGGATTCAATAATGGATGTTGCTGTAACATCGTTCGTCACTGAATGGGCAGGGATGAAAAATGCCCTGCAAGAATCTAAGCGTCGTCTAGAATATTATGAGGGGGTTAACAACCCCAAGTTGATTAAGCGATATGAAGAAATTATAGTTTGGCTTGAAGAGAAAATAAGAGAAAAGGATGAAGGACGACATTCAGGCTTGGAACGAAGCAGATCCTAAAGATCTGTGGGTTTATGACAAGCTCTACATCGCAAAAAGACTGGGATATAACTGTGGTCCATCAGGTCTTCAAATACCAAAACTAGAAAACACTAAATGGATAGTTCGTCCGATCACCAGCTTCTGTGGTATGAGTGCTGGTGCTCACATTTATAGGCAAGGCAAAACATCATTTTACGACATTCCGCTCGGATATTTTTGGAGCGAGTATTTTGAAGGTGAGCAGTATTCAGTTGATTATCTGTATGGTGAACAATACATTACCTATCGGGCAGTTCGTCCCAAGAAAAATCCACTCTATAAATTCAAAAAATGGGTCAGAGCAGATAAAGAGCTGACACCTCCAGATTTTATTAAAGAAGTGCTTGACAAATATGACCACACTAACGTAGAATACATTGTTACAGAAACTGGTCCAAAAGTGATTGAGGTGCATCTGAGATGTAATCCTAATCCCGATGCACTGGAGATGATACCTGTCTGGGCATCTGATGGCGACAAAAAACCATGCCCGAAAGGATTCGTTTTTGAAGAAGCATATGGTGATGCCGATGGGTATCTTGAAGATCAAAGACTCGGATTTTATGTGAGGAGATGAGTATGAAAATGGTGAGTGAAAGGTGGGGATCAGGTAAGTACCATGATCGTCGCGCTATAATTTATGGCGATACTGATAATGAATTTTTAGTAGAATGCTATGAGAAAGGTATGCGCATTAAGGTGATATCTTGTAAAGGACATAGTAAACATTACGCTGAAGATACAGCCGAAAACTGGATCAAAGGTATCATACCACCAGATTCAGAAGCATTGATATATGAACGTGTGGATGATGTTGTGTATGCTCGCTATCGTGATAAGCCAGAAATTCCGAGGTGGAAAGTGAAAAATTTAAATGACTCTGAAAGTTGGGATGAAGAAGAGACTGACAAGCGCATGAATGTGATTGGTCAGAATGGTAATGATGGATTACATTACGATGTCTTTGAGACTATGGAGCAAGAAAAGCAGCGAAGAATGACTAGCTCTAAAACTCGGTTTGATCTAGAGCAGGAAATATTATATTGCTGGAATATAGTAGATGATATTAAACTTATACACAACCATCATCTTGACAAAAGAAAGTTGACTGATGATGAATTATCGAATGTATTGATTGGTTTACAAGAGTTATATCAGATTAAGTTTGAGACCTTGTTTGAAACTTTTGAAGCATGTATAACTAAAAAGGAGATATAATGATGTCCCGTGAAACTATGGTTGAGGTTCTGAAGAACAATGTGGTGAAGTTGACCTTCACCAAGAAAAATGGTGAGGCTCGTGATATGCGTTGCACTCTTAGAGAAGATCTGTTACCCCAACGAGATGTTAGTATAGATAACCCTAAAGAACGTAAAAGTTCTAACGAAGTGATCGCAGTTTATGACTTAGAAAAGAAAGACTGGCGTTCATTTAGAATTGATTCGGTGAATACTTTTGAGGTGGCACGTGGCTAATCATGTTAGTTTTTATGGCAACATCACAGGCAACTTTGATGCTCTCAGTGAAATTTATGAGAAAATTAGAGGATGGCAGGATGATGGTGACCAGATACAGATTCTAAGAGAACTGTATGACTACAAAGGTGAGATCGAAAGTGAGTATGACTTTTTTGTTCAAAGAGTCGGTGCGAAATGGTGTAATATTGAAGAAGTAGATCTTTACACTGAAGAGCACAATCCTGACAACACAGCTGTTCTCACAATCAATGGCTACTCTGCTTGGCATCCACCAGATGCATTGTTCGATCGAATTTACACACTGATTTACGAGAAAGATGAAACTGCTTGCATTGTATTAGATTATGATGACGAAGCATATAATTTCGTCGGTAGAGACTTCTTTTATGATGGTGAGCATCATGAAAAAACCATCGATAACGATGAGTTGATAGCTCAAGGATTCTTAGTGAAAGAAGATCCCAGCGACATCGATAGTTTCTATGAGATGGAATGGGATGAGTTGCATGAGGAACGTGAGCGTTGGTCTCAGCGTATAATGAAAGCCAGTAAAAAACCGAAACCTAAAAAAGAGGAAAATGATGGGGAAGAAAGTGAGTGGAGCTTCCAAGACTTCTGAGCAAAAAGGCAGTCTGAAGTTTAAAAATGATGACATGTTTTCTTTCAAAGTGACATCAGGTCCAGAAGAGGATGAACTCTCCAAAGATGCCATGGGTGGCACTGAGTTGATGAAGTATGGGCTTTACGATAGACTACCTGAGGACTTACGAGACAGCGTCCAAATTATTTGCTCTCGTGTTAGGCAGATTGATGAACATCGCCCAAGCATTCTCTGGTTACATGACTTAGCTGAAGATCCTGAAGTGAGGGATTTACAACATGCTAAATTTAGAGAACAGTTTGATAAACTGGTGTTCGTCAGCAACTGGCAACAGCAAAGATATTATCAGCACTTAGGAGTGCCTTATGAAGATGGGATCGTTTTAAAAAATGCAATCGAACCATTCGAAAACATTGAGAAGCCTAATGATAAAATTAGACTTATCTATCACACAACTCCGCATCGTGGTCTGGACATACTGGTTGCTGCTTTTACGAAGTTGTATGAAGATCGGCAGGACATTGAACTCGATGTCTACTCCAGCTTTAAACTATATGGATGGGCTGAACGCGACAAACCTTATGAAGAACTTTTTGACTTCTGTCGGCAACATCCTGGAATCAATTATCATGGTTCTGTTGATAATGCCACTGTTCGTACTGCTCTTAGTAAAGCACATATATTTGCTTATCCGTCTGTTTGGCAGGAAACTTCTTGTATTAGTGCCATCGAGGCATTAGCAGCAGGTTGCCTGACTGTCTGTCCGAACTATGCAGCATTACCTGAAACTTGTGCTAACTTTGCTTGGATGTATACTTGGCATTCAGACAAACAACAGCATGCTAATCTATTCGCAGGTGTACTGAAACACGCAATCGAAAATCATGATCGCCCAGACGTAAAACAGATGCTAGATTTACAGAGAGTGTACTTTAATACATTTTACAACTGGGATGGACGTGTAAAAGAATGGCATGGTCTTCTGGAAGGCGTGAATAAAGGGTATCAATAAATAAAAACTAGGAAACTATGAGACTCTATTATGGCAAAAGAAACTATACCTGAAATATTGAAAAAAATAGGTGAGATTAATTCATTTAAAGATCGTGTATATGCGTTGCGTATGGCTGCGGTGAATAATCCTGTAATTCAGAAATGCATTAAGTTCTGTTATCGCAGTGATATTATTTGGGATCTTCCTGAAGGCACTCCTCCATACAAACCATTAGATATGCCTGATAATTGGGGCTACAATCGTATCCCAGTAGAGGCTAGAAAGTTTACATACTTTACGAAAGGTAATGGACTGAAGCGAATCAAACGTGAGCAAATGTTCATAGAAATGCTTGAGTCAGTTTCACCTGAAGAAGCTAAACTTTTGATCGACATTAAAGACGGTGATATTAAAATCAAAAACATAACTAAAAAACTTGCCATTGAAGCATTCCCTGACTCATTTAAGAAGGATCCTGAGGTATTAAAGGATGTCCAAGACACTAAAGAATAATTCTGAACTAAAGCGCATTCGAAGATTAGAACGAAACAACAGAAATAATTTCAAGTCCAACTTGAAAAAGTTTGCTGACTATATTACTGAGGAATATGATGACGAATTTGACATTGAACGAGAAGACAGCATTCATAATCGGCAACGGTCTAAGTCGTAAAGACTTTGATTTAAACAAACTCAAAGGTGTTGGAACTGTTTACGGTTGTAATGCACTTTATCGTACTTTCTCACCAGACTACTTGATAGCGATTGATGATCCTATCAAAAAAGAAATCGATAATAGTTCTTTTCCTAAAGATCGTGTAATCTTCCCACCAGAAGATGAGTGTTACGAGTCAGCAGAGTATCGGAAAAATCCACGCAATCGCTCTAATGCAGGTATGAATGCCATGCAGGAAGCGATTCGTCATGGTAAAGAGCAACTGATTATGCTCGGTTTTGACTTTATGTTGGACATGCCGATAGCCATAGACAACATGTATGATGGTACACCATGTTATGGACCTGAAACTCGCACCAATGAAATCTTCAGTGAAATGCGTGTTCATTATTTTGACTGGTTCGCACAGAAAAACCTTGACATAGACTTTATTTTCGTATATCCTAAAATGGATGAAATGAGAATATATGCAGTAAATGCAGATAATGTTAATGGCTGTTACTATGACCAGTTGGAAGAACTTTTATGATGTCTAAAAAGAAGCGTGCTAAACTCAAGCGCGAACGTGAGATGGCTCAAATCGCTGAAGAAAAGCGATTGAAGAAACTGGGCTTACACCCAGATCAAGTCAAAAATATAAAGCATGAATTTAAAGAATATGTTCCTGTGAGAAATAAATATCTTCGAGAGACGAAAACTTACCTGAGCCACAGCGGTAAAGGCAGGGGGAACACCGACCTTAAAGAGTCGCCGAGTTACACAGGCGACAAACTTCTAGGCATCGCAACGATGCATAAATCAAATATGGTGCCAGTCTTCGACTCTCAATCTGCTGAAGACATCAGTAAAATGCGGAGAAATTGATGGAACAACTTGACCGCGAATCTAAATATTTACACCTCCCTAAAATTATAGGAGAGGAAAAAATAAAAGTATTGCATGATTGGATAACAGAAAATAAAGATTCTGATAATTTTAGGTGGGCTGGGCATCCAGGAACTATAAGAAGAACTACTAGATTTTCCGAATCAGTGAAATATCCACAGATTTCGCGCGAAATTAAAAACGAAATAGCAGAGAAATTGAATATAATTTCTTATAAAGAACCAGATTATCCTGATGGGATGGTGGCTACATATGGGTATTCGAATGATTGTTGTGAGATGCACATGGATCCGAGATGGCATCAAGGGCACACAACTTTTCATTGTATAGTTCTTTTATCTAATATTAATGGTGGCACTCCTTTAATAGAAGATCAAAAATGTGAAATGCAACGAGGTGATGGTCTTTTTTATGCAGTTTCTGAAATTATGCATGGATCTAGCGTTTTATTGGGAAAAGATCCGAGACTTTTATGGATTTTTGGTTTTTGTATTCCGGATGAAGATGTAGAGGAATTAATTCATGAGTTTGTTCAAGATAGAACTTGCTAAAATTTGGCTGAAACTGTTAAAGGCTAGTGTCAAAGGCAAATCCAAAAAAGCAGCGAAGTTAGAAAAGAAACTGATAGAACTGGAACTAGAACTCAAAAATGTCAACGAGTAATTGGCATGGTGGGAAG
>PR_CR_10_Liq_1_inCRDRAFT_1001400_pt1 | contig 13562 bp, 14 predicted proteins | sample PRCRCaboRojoPR_3_FD_10241 | JGI IMG/M metagenome (IMG submission 10241) | reverse complement strand
CTGGTCATCGAGAACGTCAGCATGATCTCCAGTTACCGCGGCCAGTTCCGAGCCATCATCGGGCGCTCCGGCGTCGATGGTCTGATCCAAGAGCTGGAGGCCAAGGCCGCAGGCACTTAGCATGGGCCGCAGACAGCACGCGCACGCGGCGCAGCTCATGGCACTGGGTGATGGTCGGTGGCGGCTGGCGGGCGATCTGACCCTCAGCGCCGTCAGTGCACTCGCCACCAAGCGCCTCGAGCCAGGTGAGCAGCAACAAGTCATGCTCGACCTCGCCGGCGTAGGCAAGCCCAGCAGCGCCGGTGTCGCGCTGCTGTTGGAGTGGCAAGCGCAGTTGCGAGCCGATGGTGCGACGCTGGTGCTGCACAACGTGCCACTGGCCATGCAGCGACTGGCAGCGCTCGCCAACGTCGATGCCTTGCTCGGTCTCGGCGAGCAGCCCGACCCCGCCGCGGGGGCGGCGGACGTCGGCGTCCGGGCGTGAAGCGGGTCACGCGCAACCGACGCCGTCTCCAGTGCGCCGGGATCGCGATGGTCGACCCACCCGCCGACGCGAAGCGACAGCACACGTTCAGGCGCCAGACCGGCAGTTCGGGTGACCACAGCACGCATCCGAACGTTGCGCCAGAGTTCACCCCCGCACGCCGGCCGGCCGCCACCGCAACGCCGCCATCACCCTGACCCGACAGGCTCAACGCCACATGGACAAGCTCCTGATCACCGGCGGTAACCGTCTTGATGGCGAGGTGCGCGCATCTGGCGCCAAGAATGCGGCACTCCCCATTTTGGCCGCGACCCTGCTCGCCGCCGAGGGCGAGTGCCTGCTGAGCAACGTGCCGCACCTGCGCGACATCACCACCACCATGGAGCTGCTCGGACGCATGGGTGCGCATCTGACCGTGGGTGAAGGGATGCGCATCCACGTCGATGCCAGGGATGTCACGCGTCTCGAGGCGCCCTATGACCTGGTGAAGACCATGCGGGCGTCCATCCTGGTGCTGGGGCCGCTGCTTGCCCGCTTCGGCGAGGCACAAGTGTCACTGCCCGGCGGCTGCGCCATTGGCGCCAGGCCCGTGAACCTGCATATCGACGGCATGCGGGCCATGGGTGCGGACATCGCCGTCGAGAACGGCTACGTGCGGGCCCGCGCCGAGCGGCTCCGGGGCGCGCGTTATTGCATGGACATCGTCACGGTCACGGGTACCGAGAACCTGATGATGGCGGCGGTGCTGGCCGAGGGACGCACGGTCCTCGAAAACGCCGCCCGCGAGCCCGAGGTCGAGGACCTGGCGCGGTTTCTCAATACAATGGGTGCGCGCATCCAGGGTGCGGGCACCGACACCATTGTCATCGACGGCGTCGACGGGCTGACGGGCTGCGCGTACAGCGTGCTGCCGGATCGCATCGAAACCGGCACCTACCTGGTGGCGGCGGCCATGACCGGTGGCCGGGTCCGCGTGCGCGAGACCCGCGCTGACCTGCTCGAGGCGGTGCTCGGCAAGCTGCGTGAGTGCGGGGCGAGCGTCACCACCGGTGAGCACTGGATCGAAGTGGACATGGCCGGGCGCCGACCGCGGGCGGTGGACATCCACACGGCGCCCCACCCGGCCTTCCCGACGGATATGCAGGCCCAGTTCTGCGCATTGAACAGTATCGCCGAGGGCACGGGCATCGTGACGGAAACCGTATTCGAGAATCGTTTCATGCACGTGCTGGAGCTGCAGCGCCTGGGCGCAGACATCCGCATCGAGGGCAATACGGCCATCTGCCGCGGCGTGGAGCAACTCACGGCGGCCCCGGTGATGGCCACCGACTTGCGTGCATCGGCGAGCCTGGTACTGTCTGGTCTGGTGGCGGCGGGCGACACCCTCGTGGACCGCATTTACCACATCGACCGCGGCTATGATCACATCGAAGAGAAGCTCTCCGCCCTCGGCGCCGTCATCCGACGCGTGCATGCCTGACGAGCAGGCCGAGTTTCGAGGCGCGAGGCTCGGGGCAGCATCGCAACATCACTCGACACCCGTCCTTCGACACGCGTGACTTCGCAAGACACCATGGCTGACACCCTCACCATCGCCCTCTCGAAGGGTCGGATTTTCGAGCAGGCCATGCCGCTGCTGGCGGCGGGCGGCATCCGCGCCATCGAAGACCCGGAGACGAGCCGCAAGCTGATCCTGGACACCAACGACCCGCGGGTAAAGCTGGTCATCATCCGTGCCAGCGACGTCCCCACGTATGTGGAATACGGCGCCGCGGACCTCGGCATCGCCGGCAAGGACGTGCTGCTGGAGCACGGCGGCGGGGGGCTCTACGAGCCGCTGGATCTGGGCATTGCGCGCTGCCGCCTGATGGTCGCAGGTAAGCCGGATGCGCGCCTCGACGGCCGCACGGACTGCCGACGCCAACGCATCGCCACCAAATACGTGCGCTGCGCAGAGCGGCATTTCGCCGCCAAGGGCCAACAGGTGGAAATCATCAAGCTGTACGGCTCCATGGAACTGGCACCCCTGGTGGGCCTGGCGGATCTCATCGTGGACCTGGTGGAGAGCGGCAATACGCTCAAGGCCAATGGGCTGGTGCCCCTGGAGCATATCTGCGACATCAGCTCGCGGCTGGTGGTGAACAAGGCATCGTGGAAAATGAAGCACGCGCGGGTCATGGCCCTGCTGGAAGCGCTGCGCGGCGCGGTGACCCAACAGGCCGCCTGATCACCCCGAGACACCATCACCGCCGAGCCCACACACACTGCCGTCGGAGGGTGCCAGGGATCGGCAACAGACCAAGCGCCCCGCCGTCATCGCACAGACACCGGAGCATCGCCATGCCCAACATCGCCCGTCTCAGCACCGCCGACGCCGATTTCGCCGCACGGCTCGACGCCCTGCTGGCCTGGGAGTCGGTCTCCGACCGCAGTGTGCAGCGCACCGTCGACGACATCATCGACGCCGTGCGCAGCCGCGGCGATGCCGCACTCATCGAGCTCACCGCCCGCTTCGACCGCTGGCAGCCCGCGAGCGCGGCGGCACTGGCCATCCCCGGCGCCCGTTTGGCACAGGCCGCAGAGACCATTCCCCTGGCGCAGCGCGACGCGCTGGCGGCCGCCGCCGAGCGCATCCGCGCCTATGCCGCGCACCAGAAACTGCAGGATTGGAGCTATCACGAGCCGGACGGCACCCTGCTCGGGCAAAAGGTGACACCGCTGGACCGCGTCGGGCTCTATGTGCCCGGTGGCAAGGCAGCCTACCCGTCCTCGGTGCTGATGAACGCCATACCGGCCAAGGTCGCCGGCGTGCCGGAGTTGGTGATGGTGGTGCCCACACCCGACGGCGAGCTCAACGAGCTGGTCCTCGCCGCCGCCCATATCGCCGGTGTCGACAAAACCTTCGCCATCGGCGGCGCCCAGGCCGTCGCCGCACTGGCCTACGGTACCGAGCACGTGCCCGCCTGCGACAAGATCGTCGGCCCGGGCAACATTTACGTGGCTACCGCCAAACGTGCCGTGTTCGGACAGGTGGGTATCGACATGGTGGCAGGCCCCTCAGAGATTCTTATCCTCTGCGACGGCGACACCGACCCGGATTGGATCGCCATGGATCTCTTCAGCCAGGCCGAGCACGACGAAGATGCCCAGTCCATTCTGGTGGCCTGGGATGCGGATTATCTGGACCGCGTCGCCGCGAGCATCGATAAGCTGCTGCCGACGCTGGAGCGCCGGGACATCATCGCTACCGCGTTGCAGGACCGCGGCGCCCTGGTGCTGGCCCGTGATATGGACGACGCCGCCGACGTTGCCAACCGCATCGCCCCCGAGCACCTGGAGCTGTCGGTCGCCGACCCGCAAGCGCTGGCCGGCAAGATCCGCAACGCCGGCGCCATCTTCATGGGGCGTCACACCGCCGAGGCCCTGGGCGACTACTGCGCCGGGCCCAACCATGTGCTGCCGACCTCGGGCACCGCACGCTTCAGCTCGCCGCTGGGCGTCTACGACTTTCAGAAGCGCTCCAGCCTGATCATGGCCTCCCCCGCCGGCGCCGCGGCACTGGCCAGGACCGCATCGGTACTGGCCCGCGGCGAGGGACTGACGGCGCATGCGCGCTCGGCGGAATATCGCGGAGAGTGACGGCGGGCCGGGGCGAGCATCGAGATCGGCGCGATCCATCGGGCAGCCACGGCGCAGCGACCCGAATCCATCCCGCAACCTCCATCCGCCGCCAGGGGCCCGGGCCGGGTCTCCCCCGGCGCCCTGCCATTCGCACCGCGCACTGCACCATGACCCCAGCCGATCTGATCCGCCCCGAGATCCAGGCCCTGAGTGCCTATCACGTCCCCGACAGCGCCGGGCTCATCAAGCTCGACGCCATGGAGAGCCCCTATCCATGGCCCGAGGCGCTGCGCGAGGACTGGCTGACCACCCTGCGCGAGGCGGCGCTCAACCGTTATCCTGATCCCCGGGGCCGCGGGCTGCAAGCCGCCCTGCGCGCGGCCATGGACATCCCGCCGGACATGGCGCTGCTGCTCGGCAACGGCTCCGACGAGCTGATCCAGATGCTCGCACTCGCCGTCGCCCGGCCCGGCCGCAAGGTGCTCTCACTGGACCCGGGCTTCGTCATGTACCGGATGATCGCCCTGTTCGCCGGCATGGATTACGTTGGGGTGGCGTTGCGCACGGCGGACTTCGGGCTCGATCTGGACGCCACCCTCGCGGCCATCGCCCGCGAAGCGCCGGCGCTGACCTACATCGCCTACCCCAACAACCCCACCGGCAACCTGTTCGACGTCGCCGCCATCGAGCAGATCATTCAGGCGAGCCCTGGACTCGTGATCATCGACGAGGCCTACGCGCCCTTCACCGACCGGAGCTTCATCCCACGTGTGGGCGAGTGGCCGAACCTGCTGGTGATGCGCACGGTCTCCAAGATGGGCCTCGCCGGGCTGCGTCTGGGTTACCTGGCCGGCCCGCCCGACTGGCTCACCGAGATCGACAAGGTGCGCCTGCCCTACAACATCAATGTGCTCACCCAGGCCAGCGCCACCTTTGCGCTGCGCCACCGTGACGCCTGGCACGCACAGACCGCCGCCATCCGCGAAGCGCGCGCAGCGCTCTTCGACGCCCTCGCCGCCCTCGACGGCATCACGCCCTATCCGAGCGAAGCCAATTTTATCCTGGCGCGCACCGCGCCGGGCCGGGCCGGCGCCGTCTTCCAGGGCCTGCTGGCGCGTGGCGTGCTCATCAAGAAGCTCGACGGCGGCCACCCGCTGCTCGCCGACTGCCTGCGCATCACCGTCGGCACCCCGCGGGAGAATGCCGCACTGCTGCAGGCCCTCGAAGCGGCGATTGGTGCGGCTTGAGCGCGCGGCGCGCGCCGATGCCGGGCCGCCGATCCAACACTGGCGTGTGGATTCCAGAGTCGACGGACAGCGCCGCGCCAGACACCTGCCCCAACCCGTCTGACACGGGGCTAGTCATGACTGCGCGGCGGTCGCGGCAACAGCACCGGCGTGCGCGCCTTGTACGCCTGATACGCCGGCTCGTCCCCCCAACGCGCATCCGCGCGCGACTCCAGCATCGGAATGCCGCTGACCCGGGACAGCAGGAAATACACGAACACCGGCGAGATCAACGTCACGTACTGCCAGCCGGCGAGCGCCGGCAGCGCAATCAACGCAACGCCGCTCCACAGTGTGATCTCACCGAAGTAATTCGGATGCCGCGACCAGGCCCAGAGCCCGGACTGGATGAACCGGCCCTTGTTGGCCGGGTCGTTGCGAAACGCCTGCTTCTGCGCATCGGCGACGGCCTCGATGCCGAAACCGAGCAGCCACACGGCCAGCCCCACCCAGCCCATCACGCCGAAGGCCGGCGCTGACGCCGTCGTCATCGCCGCCAGCGCAGCACTCAGCGTCAGAGACACCCACAGCCCCTGCAGCGTCCAGGCCATCAGGAAGCGCACGAACGACGGCTTGATGTCATCGAAGCGGGTATCGGCGCCGGCTTTTTGAATCCGCCGGAACAAAAAGGTCCCGAGCCGCGCCGCCCAGAGACACACCAGCAGCGTCAGCAGCAGAGACCGCGCATCGAATCGCCCCGCCAGCAGCAACGTGCCGATCACCACCGTCAGATAGGTCGCACTGCCGGTGATGTCGTAGAACTGCTCCGTCTGCGCCCGATAGGACGGCACGAACACCAGCCACTGGATCGCGAAGGCCACCACGGTGGCCAGCGCGAACAGCGACACCCCGCCGACGCTCAGCCCATGCTGGCTGCCCGCCCAGGCCACACCAGCGGCCACCAGCAGGGCCGCGATGATGGCGATCAAGGCTTCGACGGTGGGATTCTTCATCATGCGCTGAGTCTCGTAAGTTTGCGTGCTTGACACGAAGTCGACCCCAGCGGGGCGCGATGGCCCGACGCGCTCGCCGCTGATGGCAACGTCAGCGATATCCTATCGCGTGACCCATCGGCAGCGACACTCACATTGCCCCCATGACACCCGAGGCACCCGGGCTCGCAGCCAGTCGGCACAGGCCCATCGTGCACCTGCGAGGGCTGGATACCCGTCCATCGGGCCCCATCATATGGGCCGCAGGCGGGCGGCGGTCGCACCGCGATAGGTTGATGGTCAGGAGCCTGATTGTGGTGGAACCGCCCTTGGGAGATCAGACAGGGGGGGCCGACGGCGCGCAGACGGCCGGCCAGTCGTCAAGACGACTGTCGCAGTTGCTCGGAGGATTGGGGCGCTTTGCGCTATTCTTTGGGATTTGGTGGCTGCTGACGGACGCTCGCGCCGATGGCCTGGTGCTCGGCGCACTCTTCGCTGCGATAGCGGCTGCGCTGCCACTGTTGATTCCCGAGCCGCGGGACGCGGGTATGCCGCGTGCCCTGCTGCCGACGGTGCTGCGGGGCCTGTTGCTGTTGCCATTTTTTCTATGGCAGTCGTTGTACGGTGGCATCGATGTCGCGGCGCGGGCCTTCAAGCCGCGGATGCCGCTGGCGCCGGCGATGTTCGACTACCGACTGCGGCTGCCGCCCGGACCGGCGCCGGTGATGCTGGCGAGCCTGGTGAGCCTGATGCCCGGCACCCTGGCCATCGTCAGCGGCGCGCGGCTGCGGGTGCATGTGCTCGATGCCACCCAGGATTGTACCGACGAGCTGGCGTTGCTGGAGGCCCAGGTCGCCTGGATGTTCGGCGTCGCGCTGCGGGCGCCGACGGCCCCGGCGCCGCCCGCCCGGCGGTCCGGCCCGGGATCCGACGCATGACCCTGCTCTATCTCGGACTCGCCGTGTTTCTGCTGCTGACCCTGGCCGCCGGCTTCTGGCGGGTGCGCCATGGGCCGACGGCGGCCGATCGCATGCTGGCCGCGCAGCTCTTCGGCACCACGGCGGCGGCCATCCTGTTGCTGCTGGCGGAGGCGCTGGCACTGCCCGCGCTGCGCGACGTGGCCCTGGTGCTGGCGCTGCTGGCGGTCATCGCCGTGATCGCCTTCACCGCCAGCGTCAAGACACCCACCCCCGATCGGGACAGCGGCCGTGATCCATAGCCTGTCCATCGGCTTGCTGCTCGCCGGCGCCGGCTTCTTCCTCGCCGGCACCGTCGGACTGTTGCGCTTCCCCGATGTCTACACCCGNCTGCATGCCCTCACCAAGGCCGACAACCTGGGCCTCGGGCTCATCGTGCTCGGACTCATGCTACGGGCGGAGTCGGCCGCCGCCGCCGGCAAGCTGCTGGTGATCTGGCTGCTGGTGCTCACGGCCTCGGGCGCCGCGAGCCAGCTGGTGGCAAGCTGGGCCCGGGCACGCCGGATCAAGCCATGGCAGGGCTGAGCCTCCTCGACTGGGCGCTGGATGGCGTGCTGGCACTGCTTTTGCTGTGGCTCGCCTGGCGCACCCTATCCACGCCGGCGCTGTTTCGGGCGGTGGTGCTGTTCATCGCCTTCGGGCTGGTGCTGGCGTTGGTGTGGGCACGGCTGTATGCCGTTGACGTCGCCCTCGCGGAGATGGCCATCGGCGCCGGTGTCACCGGTGCCCTGCTGTTGGCGGCGCTGGCGCGTCTGGAGCCGCCCATCGGCCGTGGCCGGGCCGCCGACGATGGCGAGGGGGACGGGACATGAGCGCGCAACGGGCAACGCCACGGCATGGCGGCGGCGGGGTGCAGGCGCCGGCAGGCGCCGCTCGCCCCGTGCCCGCAGACACGGCGCTGCCGCGCGCCGCGCGGGTGCTGCTGGCGCTGGTGCTGCTCGCCGTCTTCGGCGGCCTGGCGCTGGCGGTGCTGGCGTTGGCGCAGCCGGCACCGGGGCTGGCGGCCGCCGTCGCCGGGCGCATCGACGACAGCGGCGTCTCCCACCCGGTGACCGCCGTGCTGCTGAACTTCCGCGGCTATGACACCCTGTTGGAGCTGGTGGTCCTGGTGCTCGCGCTGGTGGGCACCTGGTCCGTCGGCCGGGCGCGCGGCTGCGCCGGCAATGCGCCCGGGCCGCTGCTGCGCCAGCTGCCACGGCTGCTGGCGCCGCTGATGGTGCTGGTGGCCGGTTACCTGCTTTGGGCCGGCGCCCATGCCCCGGGAGGCGCCTTTCAGGCGGGCTCGCTCCTGGGGGGTGTCGGCATTCTGCTGTGCCTGAGCGGACAACCCCTGCCCGGATGGGCGCAGGCGCTGGTGCTGCGGCTGGCGGTGGTGCTCGGCGTCGCCGTGTTCGCCGCGCTCGGGGCCGCCGCCGCCCTGCTGCCGGGCGGCGCCCCGCTGGACTGGCCGCCGGCGCAGGCGAAGACACTGATCCTCACCATCGAGCTCGCGGCCATGCTCTCCATCGGTGTCGTGCTCGCCGCGCTGTTCGCCGGGGGGCGCCCGTGACCCAGGCCGTATTCTGGGCCCTCATCGGCATGGCGCTGGTGGTGCTCGGGCTCTATGCGCTCATCGTGCACGCCCATCTGCTGCGCAAGGTTCTGGCGCTCAACATCATGAGCAGCGGTGTCTTTCTGGTGTTCATCGGCCTCGCCCGACGCACCCCCGACGCCGACGCGCCCATGGCGGCGGATCCGGTGCCGCAGGCTATGGTGCTGACCGGTATCGTCGTCGCCGTCGCCGCCACCGGCCTGGCGCTGGCGCTGATCGTGCGGCTGCGGGCGCTGACCGGCCGCACCACCCTCGGCGACGACATGGGCGACTGAATGATGCTCCCAGTCTTGGCCGCGCCGGCCTGGATGCTGGCCGTCGTCTTCGTGCCGCTGGCGGCTGCGCTGTTGTGCTTCCTGCTACCGCGGCGTGCGGTCATTCTTGGTCTGGTCGCCGCGGTGCTCACCGCCGCGGTGACGTTCGCGCTGACCCTCGAGGTGGCCGCCGCGGGCACCGCGCACACCCTGCTCGGCGGTTGGGCCGCACCCCTCGGTATTCTCTGGCGCGCCGACGGCCTGAGCGCCGCACTGCTGGCGATGACGGCGCTGGTGGGCGTGACGGTGAGCCTGTATGCGGCGGCCTATTTCCGCGACGACGCGCATGCGCGCGTGTTTTTCTGGCCCCTCTGGCTGCTGTTGTGGACGGCCCTGAACGCGCTCTATCTATCCGCCGACCTGTTCAATCTCTATGTCACGCTGGAGCTGCTCGGCTTCGCGGCGGTGAGCCTGACGGCGCTGGGCGGCGGCGCCGCGGCGCTGACGGGCGCCATCCGCTACCTGCTGGTGAGCGTGCTCGGCTCCTTGTCCTACCTGCTCGGCGTGGCCCTGCTCTACCACAGCTGTGGCAGCGTGGACATCGGCCTGGTGGCGGCCTGCATCCCGGATGCGCCGCGCCCCGCGTCGCAGGTGGCAGCGGCGGCGATGATGGCGGGCTTGATTCTGAAGACGGCGCTGTTCCCGTTCCACTTCTGGCTGCCGCCGGCGCACGGCAGTGCGCCGGCACCGGTGAGCGCGGTGCTCTCGGCGCTGGTGGTCAAGGCATCGTTCTACCTGCTGCTGCGACTGTGGCTGGATGTGCTCGGCGGCGGCGGCCGCTGGGCCGCCGAGCTGCTGGGTCTGCTGGGTGTGGCGGCGGTGCTTTGGGGCTCGGTGCTGGCCCTGCGCCAGGAGCGCCTGAAGCTGCTCATCGCCTACTCCACGGTGGCGCAGATCGGTTATCTGTTCCTGGCCTTACCGCTGGCGGTGGCCGGCGGCGCCGCCGCCTGGACCGGCGCGCTCTACCTGGCCCTGGCGCATGGGCTCGCCAAGGCGGCCATGTTCCTCAGCGCCGGCAACCTGCTGCGCTTCGGCGGCCATGACCGCATCGCCGAGCTCGACAGCGCCGTGCATCGGCTGCCGCTGACGCTGACGGCGTTTGCGCTGGCGGGCGTCAGCATCATGGGGCTGCCGCCGAGCGGCGGCTTCATTGGCAAATGGCTGCTGCTGAAGGCGGCCTTCGCGCAGGGTCGCTTCGGGCTGGTCGTAGTCATCCTGCTGGGTGGGGTGCTGGCGGCGGCCTACGTCTTCAAGGTGGTGGGGCATGCCTTCACGCCCGCCGCGCGGGAGCGCCGCCTGCGCACGGTGCCGCCGGGCATGGAGTGGAGTGCGCTGTTGCTGGCGGCGGCGGCCATCGTGCTCGGGCTGACGCTGCCCCTCATCTCGCCCCTGTTACAGGTGGGCGCCGCGCCGGCGGCGATGGCCACGGCCTTCGCGGCGTGGAGCGCGGCATGAGCGCTCTGTTCGACCCCCGTCTGCCCGCCGATGCGCTGCTGCCCCTGCTGGTGCTGGCCAGCTCGCTGCTGCCGGGCCTGGTGGTCTTCTTTCTGGGCGAGGCGCGGGTCCGCACCCGCACGGCGCTCAACCTGGGTGGGGCCTTTCTCAAGCTGGCCATGGTGGGCTGGATGATCTGGGGCGTCTATCATGGCCAGCGCTACGAGCTGAGGCTGCCCCTGCTGGATGATCTGGACCTGGTGCTGCGGGTGGGCGCACTGTCGCTGCTGTTTCTGGTGCTCTCCGCCGGGCTCTGGCTGGTGACCACGGTCTACGCCGTGGGCTATCTGGAGCACTCGCCCCATCGCTCGCGCTTCTTCGGTTTCTTCAGCCTCTGTGTCACCGCCACCGTGGGCGTGGCCATGGCGGGTAACCTGCTGACCTTCCTGTTGTTCTTCGAGATGCTGACGCTCACCACCTACCCGCTGGTGGTGCACCGCGGCACCGAAGCGGCGCGCGAGGCCGGCGTCGTCTATCTCACCCATACGGTGCTCGCGGGCGCCTTGCTGCTCGCCGGCACCGTCTGGCTCTACACCCTCACCGGCACCCTCACCTTTGCGCCGCAGGGCTTCGTCGGCGACGTCGCCGACAGTCACCCGGCGGCGCTCACCGCGATCTTTGCGCTGCTGATCGGCGGCGTCGGCGTCAAGGCCGCGCTGGTGCCGCTGCACGGCTGGCTGCCCCGGGCCATGGTGGCGCCGGCACCGGTGAGTGCGCTGCTGCATGCGGTGGCGGTGGTGAAGGCGGGGGCCTTCGGCGTGGTGCTCATCGTCTACGACGTCTTCGGCATCGAGCAGGCCGCCGCGCTCGGTGTGACGGGGCCGCTGGCGCTGGTGGCGGCGGTGACCATCGTCTACGGCTCGCTGCGGGCCCTGTTCCAGGACGATCTCAAGCGCCGCCTCGCGTTCTCAACCGTCAGTCAGGTGTCCTACATCGTGCTCGGCGTGGCCATCGTCGGTCCGTTGGCGAGCGTCGGCGGCATTGTGCATCTGGTGCATCAGGGCGTGATGAAAATCACCCTGTTCTTTTGCGCCGGCAATCTGGCGGAGACCCTCGGCATCCATAAGGTCAGCGAGATGAACGGCGTCGGGCGGCGCATGCCCTGGACCATGGGCGCCTTCACCATCGCGGCGCTGGGCATGATCGGCGTCCCGCCCATGGCGGGCTTCATCAGCAAGTGGTATCTCAGCCTGGGTGCGCTGGAGGCCGGCGTCCACTGGCCGCTGTATGTGCTCATCGCCAGCAGCCTGCTCAATGCGGCCTATTTCCTGCCCATCCTGCATGCCGCCTGGATGCGCGAGCCCACCACGCCGTGGCCCGAGCCCGCCACGAGTGCCCAGTCCGGCAGCAGCGCCGGGCGCCTACAGTCGGAGACGGGCTGGCTGTTACTGCTGCCGCCGCTGGTCACCGCCGCACTTTCGCTGCTGATCGGGCTCTTTGCCTCCATGCCGGTCTCGCCGCTGGAATGGTCCCTGCTGATCGCGGAGCGGGAGTTCCACTACCCATGAACGGACCAGGGGCAGACATGGCCTGGCAGTTGCCGGTGCCCTGGCTCACGGTCCTCGCACCGCTGTGGCCCCTGGCCCTGCTCGCCGCGCTGGCGCTGCCGCCGCTGCGCGCACCGGCGCTGCGCCTGGCGCCCTGGGCGGCGCTGCCCGCCCTGCTGGTCGCCATCGCCGCACCGGCAGCGGTGCTGCCGCTGCCGGGGCTGCTGCTGGGCGGGTCACTGCTGCTCGATGCCACCGGACGCTGGCTGCTGGCGGCGGTGGGCCTGCTGTGGCTGGCGGCGGGATGGCTTGCGGCGGACTGGCTGCACACGCCACCCCGGGCAACCGCGTTTCTGCTGGCGATGGCCGGTGCGCTCTGGCTGCCGCTGGCGGCGGATCTGCCGTCCTTCCTGGCCGCTTCGGTCCTCGCCGCCTACCCCCTCTACGGTCTCCTCGGCGGCGGGCGCGGGGGCGGCGGACTGCTGGTGTCGGTGGTGATTGCGGATCTGCTCATCCTGGAGGCGCTGCTGCTGCTGGCGAAGGGCGGCGCGGGATTGGATTTCGGATCGCTGCGAACGGCGCTGGCCGCGGGCGACGACCACGTCATCGTGCTGGCATTGTTGTTGTTGGGCTGCGGCGCCAAGGCGGGCCTGATGGGCCTGCACTATTGGCTGGCGCCGGCCGCCCAAGCGGCGTCGTCGCCGCAACTGGCGCCGATGGTGGCATTCACCCTGGCCGCCGGACTGCTGCCCCTGTGGCGCCTGCTGCCCATCACGAGCGTCCACTGGCCGAGCGCGGCGGCACTGCTGGCCTGGCTGACACTCGGCGGTTGCCTCTGGGCCGTGGTGGCCGGGCTGTTGCAGTCGGCGTCGCGAGCGTTGATCGCCTACCTGCTGTCGGCCTTGGCCGCGCTTTGGCTCGGCCTGATGGGGATGGGGATGGGGCTCGGCCTGGACCCGTCCGCGGCGCCGGATGGCATCAGGGGCTTCCTGCCGGCGGCGTTCGCGCTGTCCGGTATCGGCGTTGCCGCCCTGCTGCTCGCCGACGGCGCTGCGGCTCGCCATGGGCGCCTGGTCGGCTGGGGACTTGCGCTGGCGTGCGCGCTGTTGATCGTCGGCGCCGTGCTGGGGGCCCTGCTGGTGAACGCCGCCGGCGGCGACGCCCCGGAGTTCCCGCTGCTCGGCTCGCTGGTCTGCGTGGGACTGCTGCTGGGCGCGTCGGTGGCCGCCGCCGGCGGGGCTCGGTCGCCGGAACGCGGCGGGGCGCACCGCGTCAGCGCAGCGCTCGTCGCCGTCGGCCTTGTACTGCTGGTGCTCGCGGTCGGGTCGCTGGCGGCCATGGCCGCCGCCGCCGATGCATGGTCCCCGCATCGGCTC
>PR_CR_10_Liq_1_inCRDRAFT_1001399_pt1 | contig 13580 bp, 9 predicted proteins | sample PRCRCaboRojoPR_3_FD_10241 | JGI IMG/M metagenome (IMG submission 10241) | reverse complement strand
AAATGCTCGGTAGCGGCATCGGCAAAGGGTAACCAGCGATCGCTCGCCCCCTGCACCGTTGCCATAAACTGTGCCTTGGTCAGCAACATCAGCGGCGCAACTCCAAACCATTAGAGATATAAAAACCGCTGTTGACTCGGTACTGACGACCCACCTGCCAATCAGCGAAGGCGGGACGCTGTGTGATATCACTGATCAGACCCCGTTCCGACAGGGGCACAATGGCCGGGGATCGATTGTTGCGGGGGAATAACTGCCCCACCGCGTGCATGGTCGCGAGCAGTGGCGTCTTCGGGGCAAAGGTAAACAGAATGCTGTGGGATACCTGCTCTGCCATGGCTTCCAACGTGGTCAAGCCATCTTCCGGGGCGTAATGAATCAGGGAATCCATGGCCACCACGTGATGAAATCGCCCAAGATCCATATCGCGCATATCACCGACACGAAAATCTATACGCTCATGGCCTGGCTCGCCCCGATACCGCTCGCTCGCCAGCTCAACCAGCGTCGGTGATAAATCGATAGCCACCACATCGGCGCCTCGTCTGCCCGCTTCCATGGCCAGAGCACCGGTACCGCAGCCCGCATCCAAAATACGACGGCCATGCAGGTCATCGGGTAGCCAACTGAGTAAGTTGGCGCGCATGGCATCGCGACCCGCGCGCACCGTCTGGCGAATGCGTCCTACCGGCTCGGTGGAGGTCAGACGAGCCCAGGTACTGGCCGCGGTGCGATCAAAATAGTGCTCGATCTCGGCGCGGCGGGTTTCGTAGCGTACCGAGCTCATCAGTCAAACCCCAAGAAATCGAATAAATCCCGATCGCGCATGGGAGTTACCGGCTGTGGTTCAGCGCCGATCCACAGGGCCTCTGCCAGTGCCATGTACTCGGCCTTGACCTGCTCGAGTCCCGGGGCGTCGTCGAGCTCGAACAGCGTCGACTTCTTAAGTCGGCTGCGCCTGATGACATCGAGGTCGGGAAAATGGGCCAGACGCTGCATACCGGTGGCGGCATTAAAGCGGTCGATCTCGTCAGTCGCGGCGCTGCGATTGGCAATGACCCCGCCCAAACGCACACCATAATTTTTGGCTTTCGCATTGATCGCCGCCGCAATGCGGTTCATGGCGAAAATAGAGTCAAAGTCGTTGGCGGTGACCACCAGTGCTCGCTCGGCATGCTGCAGCGGTGACGCAAAACCGCCACACACCACATCACCCAGGACGTCAAAGATCACAACATCCGCATCATCCAGTAAATGATGTTGTTTCAATAGCTTCACGGTCTGGCCGACCACATAACCGCCGCAGCCGGTACCCGCCGGGGGCCCGCCGGCTTCAACACATTGAACTCCGTTGTAACCCTCGTGCACGAAATCTTCCGGCACCAGCTCCTCGGCGTGAAAATCCACCGACTCGAGCACGTCAATGACCGTGGGCAACATGGCTTTGGTGAGGGTGAAGGTGGAATCGTGTTTCGGGTCACAGCCAATTTGAATGACCCGCTTGCCCAAATGGGAAAACGCCGCAGACAAATTCGATGATGTGGTGCTCTTGCCAATGCCGCCCTTGCCATACACCGCAAAGACCTTGGCTTTTTCAATTTGGATATCGGGCTCGAGGTGTACTTGGACACTGCCCTCGCCATCGAGTCCTCGACCATCGGGCTCTACCTGATGGACCGGAATGTGATTCTGTCGAATGTTCATGCTACTGCCTCCCCCGAGACGCCTTCGATCCAATCTTCTAAATCCTCACCTGCTGAGCGCAGGGCATCGAGGCAAGCCTCGTCGGGATCCCAGTATTGGCGTTCTTGTGCTTCCAACAGGCGATTGACCACTTTCGCGGCCGCCGTTGGGTTGAGTGCAGCTAGGCGCTTACGCATGGCTGCATCGAGAATAAATGTGTCCGATAACTGCTGATAAACCCACGGTGCCACCTGCCCCGTGGTCGCCGACCAGCCCATGGTGTTAGTGACGTGGGTCTCAATGGCGCGCACACCCTCGTAGCCATGGTCGAGCATCGACTCGTACCACTTGGGGTTCAGCACCCGGGTCCGGGTCTCTAGCGTGACCTGCTCGGCGAGGGTGCGAATGCGCTCGTTGCCCCCGGTATGATCGGCGATGTACACCGGCACATCGCTGTCGGGTCGCTCGCGTCCAATGGCGCGACTAATGCCACCCAAGGTGTCGAAATAGTGATCGACGGTGGTCACACCCAATTCAACCGAGTCGAGATTCTGATAGGCAAGGTCAACCCGCCCCAGCAAATTGGTGAGCAGCTCGGTCTGACTATCGACGGCACCGTGGCGGCCGTAGGCGTGGCCTTTGCGGCGAGTGAAGGTCTCCGCCAGTTCCGACTCATCCTCCCAGGCGCTGCTATCGATGAGCATATTCACGTTCGAGCCGTAAGCACCCTCGGCGTTACTAAACACACGTAGAGCGGCGGTCTCGAAATCACAGCCATGGGTGGCCTGATAATGCAGAGCATTGGCGCGAATGGGATTATCGCTGGCGCTCTCGTGCTCTGCGTTGGCCGCAAGCCAAGCAGCATCAGCCAGCAGGCGCGTCTGCATGGGCAGCAAATCCCGGAAGATGCCCGACAGGGTCATCACCACATCGACCCGAGGTCGGCCGAGCTCCTCCAGGGACAACAGTTCTGCCCCTGAAACACGGCCGTAGCTATCAAGATGAGGCCGTGCCCCCATCAGTGCCAAGGCTTGGGCAATGGCAACCCCTTCACTTTTTAGATTGTCGGTGCCCCAGAGCACCAAGGCCACCGCCGATGGCTGCTGCTGGGCGTCGGCTTGATGCCGGGCCAGTAGCTGTTGCGCCTGGCGCGTACCCTCCTCCACCGCAAACCGACTGGGCAGCCTGAACGGATCAAAGCCATGGATGTTGCGGCCGGTGGGTAAAATATCGGGGTTTTTCAGTACATCTCCCCCAGCCACTGGCGCAATGTAACGGGCGTCTAGGGCACGCATCAGCGCCGGTAATTCGTGATCTTCACCCAGGTGGTGATGACTGCGGTGCAAGGTATGCACAAGGGCTTCNGGGTCATTGGCCGCGGGAGCGTCGCTGCGGCGCAATAACTGTGCAACATCGGCACCCTCGTTGAGGGCAGTCAGCCAATTATCATTGAGCTCAACCCCATCGCTGGCGCGGGCCACAGAGCGCAGCAAATCGTCGCGCTCGGCTGTTGGGGGCGTCTTGCCCACCACATGCAAACCGTAGGGAATCAGCGACTGCTCAATCTCATCCAGTTGATCACGCAGGGTCTGTATGGCCTGCTCAGCCTGCGCTAAGGGCCATGGCTCTGGGATATCGATTAAATCCACATCCACCGCTTGGCTGTGAATGAGCGTGACCAGATCGCGGCTCTGCTGCTCAGCCATCGCCACGTCGCGAGTACGCCAAAGATCGATGCTATCGCGCAGTTCCGTTAACCCCCGGTAAAGGTCCGCCTGGGCCACCGATGGGGTTAGATAACTCACCAGCGTTGCCGCAGAGCGACGCTTGGCAATCAGTCCCTCGGAGGGATTGTTCGAGGCATACAAATAGATATTGGGCAAATGGCCGATCAATCGATCGGGCCAGCACTGGGCCGATAGTCCCACTTGTTTACCGGGCATAAACTCGAGGGCGCCGTGGGTACCGAAATGAAGAACCGCATCCGCCGCCCAGGTATCGCGTAAGTAGCGATAAAACGCCGAGAACGCGTGGGTGGGGGCATGCCCGCCCTCGAACAGTAGCCGCATGGGGTCACCTTCGTAACCCATGGAGGGCTGTACCGCTACCAGCACATTACCCAACTCGACCCCGAGGACAAATAGCGATCGTCCGTCTGTCAAATGACGACCAGGTGCCGGACCCCACTGGGCTTCGATTTCCTCAAGCCATGTCTCCGAGCGCACATGATCGTCGACACTGATACTGGCACAGACGTTGGCATCCACCCCGTATCGCAGTGCATTACCTTTGAGCACCGCGTCCTGCAGGGCTGCCATGGACTCGGGCAGTGTCACGGTGTAGCCCTCGGCAGCCATGGCATTTAGGGTGTTCCACAGGGACTCCCAAACACCTAAATGGGCGGCTGTACCCGTGCTACCTGCATTGGGCGGGAAATTGAACAACACCACTGCCACCTTGCGTTCGGCCTTCGATCGGCGACGCAACTGAACAAGGGCGCCAACACGGCTAGCTAAACAATCAACCCGCTCACTGTGGGGCTGCATGTCCCCTTGACCGCCTCGACCGCCGCCCACTTCCCCGTCACTGCGACCNCCAAAGACCATGGGGCCGGTGGCGCCATCGAGCTCNGGNATNGAGACCATCATGGTGGCTTCAATNGGCGTTAATCCCANATTCGACTGCTGCCATGTCCCCAGACTTTGGAACTCTAGGGCTTGCACAGCAATATAGGGCACATCCAATTGAGTGAGCGCCACTTGCGCGGCGTCGGTGTCGTTGTAGGCGGGNCCACCCACCAATGAAAATCCGGTNAGTGACACGACNGCGTCGACCTGGCTGACACCNTTATCGAGGAAAAACGCATCGATGGCCGGGCGGGCGTCGAGACCACTGGCAAATACAGGTATGACCCGCAAGCCCTTTGCCTCGAGCGCTTCAATCACCGCATCGTAGTGCGCTGTATTCCCCGCTAACGCGTAGGCGCGCATCACAATGAGACCAACGGTACCGACGGGTTTATCCGTACTCGGTAACGCCTGTAAATCGGCGGCAATACGCTGTCGGATGGCCGGGTGATAAACCCCCAACTCCGGGTAGTCGACGGGGGCTTGGGGTGCGGGCAACTGGCGCAACGCCTGGCGTGGACCACTCGCGTAACGGTGCACCAATAGGCGCACCATACCCTCCAAGTTCACCTGAGAACCGGCCAGCCAATACTGCAATGTCAGGAAATAGGCGCGTACGTCCTGGGCGGTACCGGGGATGAACTTCAAAATGCGCGGTAAGCGTTTCAACATTTTGAGCTGCTGTGCCCCGTTGTTGGCGCCACCACCGGGTTTACTTTTGCCCCGCAAACGCTTTAGCAATGCGGCGGCACCGGTGGGCTCGCTACCCATATTGAAACGCCCCATGCGGGTTAACCGCATGACTTCGCCGGCGGACATGCAACACACCATGGCGTCGCAGTGATCCCGGCGGGCTTCAAGGGCCGGCAGCACCGCTTGAATATGGGGCTCCATAAATAACATGGTGACCACCACAATATCGGCCTGGCTAATGTCATCGCAGCAGCGCTGCGCACAACTGGGCGAGGTATCCCAGTCGGCGGCCGCGTGTACCGACAGGGTCAGCCCGGGCATATCACGGTGTAATTGCTGCTCGGCGCGCTGAAAAGCGCTGCTGACATGGCTATCGAGGGTCACTAACACAACCCTCACCGGAATCGCCTCGGCGCCGGAAGCGCTAGCGACTGAAGTGCGCTTTGGCTTCATAGAGGGTATCCACGTCGATGGTTGCTATGCCCTGCTCAACGGCAAATTGCTCGGTGTTGCGGCGGGCTTTACCGCGCACAAAGAACGGAATTTTCTTCAGCTCTCGCTCAGCACACAGCGCCCAAGCGGGCCCGCTCACGGTCGTTGCATCGGTGTCTGCGGCGGCAGGTACCGCACGCTCGGCACTGTCTAGGTGCGAGGGCACGGCGGTATCGTTAAATTCAAAGTCCTCCCGGAACATGCCCAGCAGGTGCTCTTCCAGACCCATCATAAGCGGGTGGATCCAGGTATCGAAAATGACATTAGCGCCCTCGATCCCCATCTGGGGTGAGTAGCGCGCAGGGTAGTCTTGCACGTGGGCGGGAGTTGCGATGACCGCGCAGCCTATCCCCAATCGCTTGGCAATGTGGCGCTCCATTTGCGTGCCCAGAACCAGCTCTGGTTGCAGGACCTCAATGGCCGCCTCTACCGCCAGATAATCGTCGGTAATGAGCGCCTCTAAACCTAGCTCCCGCGCCGCTTCACGCACGTCTCGCGCCTGCTCTCGGGAGTAGGTACCCAGACCCACAACATCGAAGCCCATCTCTTTACTGGCCATCCGCGCCGCCGCAACCGCGTGGGTGGCATCGGCAAAAATGAACACCCGCTTGCCGGTGAGGTACGTGGAATCTACCGAGCGNGAGTACCAGGGTAATCGGCTGGCAGCGACCGGATCGGCCACGGTCGGCAACGCGAGGACCTTNATCACCTCTGCAATAAAATCGCGGCTGGCACCAATACCCAAGGGCACGGTTTTAATGGTGGGCTGGCGATACTGACGCTCGAGCCAGCGGCAGACCGGAGCCGCCACCTCGGGGTACAAACAGACATTGGCATCGGCATTGGGGAGCGCAAGAATATCGGCAGGTGCTGCACCCAAGGGCGCCACCACATTCACATCAACACCGATGGCGCTGAGTAAACGCTCCACTTCCGCCACATCATCACGGCAGCGAAATCCCAACTTGCTGGGCCCCAATAAATTGACCGATGGCCGCTCGTCCTCGGGTCGAACCCGCGCTTGCTGTCGGGCCGGCACATTGGCAGCTAACAAGCCCCGCACAATCTGGAAAAAGGTTTCCCCCGCGCCCCAGTTTTCTTTGCGGGAATAAGCGGCCATCTCCAGGGCAATCACAGGTACACCCAGACCCGCCCCCTCGGCCAGGGCCCCGGGCTGATCTTGAATAAGTTCCGCGGTGCAGGAATCGGCTACCAGCAGCAACTGGGGTTGGTGATGCTCGACCGCCGCGCGCAGGGTATCGGTAACCTTCTCTGCGGTGCTGCCCCCCAGATCGCGGGCCTGAAAGGTTGTGTAGGTCACCGGCGGACGACGTCCATCGCGCTCAATCATGGTGAACAGGAGGTCGGCGTAGGTATCGCCCTGGGGTGAGTGCAATACCAAATGCACATCACGCATAGAGGCAGCGACACGAATAGCCCCGAAATGCGGCGGGCCCTCGTAGGTCCAAAGGGTCAGCTCCATGAGCCCACCTCCAAACGCCCTTCCCGGCGCAGCGGTCGTGCAAACAACTCCGCCAAATCGGCGGCCTGCTCGAAGCCTTGGATGGGGGTAAACAGCAGCTCTATCGACCACTTGGTCCGGAGCCCTTCGGCTTCTAGTGGGTTGGCAATACCTAAGCCACACACGGTTAAATCGGGTCGATCGGCGCGCACCCGAGCCAGTGCGGGCTCAAGATCTTGTCCCTCGACAAAACGGGTCTCGGCATTGGCCCCATTTGCGGTGAGCAAGCTCATATCGGCGCGCAACCAGCGCTCGTCGTGAAACGGTGTACCCACCTCGATGGGGGTCATACCGCATTCCGCGCTCAAAAAGCGCGCCAGTGGCAGTTCAAGTTGTGAATCCGGCAAGAAACTAATGCGTTTCCCCGAGAGGTAGTCACGTAACGGCGCGAGTGCTCTGCGCGCTCTGGCAATAGGACCTGCCAAGACCCCATCGACCGCCTGCGGGCTAACACCGAACGCTGCGCTCGCCGCATGGAACCACAGGGCCGACCCTTCGATACCCAAAGGGAACGGCGCTTCGATAATCATGGCGCCCCGCGCTTCCAAGGCCCGAGCGGTACTGCCCAAATAGGGTTGCGCCAGTAGGACGCGGGTATTGCGACCGACGCTGGGCAGGGTGTCACTTTGCCGGCCAGGGAAAAATGCCACCCGCTCAATGCCAATGCTGGCAAACAAGCGCTGGAATTGATCTTCAACGATATCGGGCAAGGTGCCGGCGATGAGCAACGAGGGTGCGTCATCGGTACTTTCGGGTAGCGCTGCAACCAATTGCTCAAGGCAGGCGTCCTCACCCTGACTAAAGGTGGTTTCGATGCCACTGCCCGAAAACGCCACGACCCGCAATTTGCCGCCATGAACCTGCTGTAAGCGTTTTGCCGCATTGTCCAGATCGAGCTTAATCACCTCTGATGGGCACGACCCCACAAGAAATAAACTGCGTATAGAGGGACGGCGGGCAAGTACCTGGGCCACCACCCGATCGAGCTCCGCATTGCAATCGGCCATGCCAGCCAGGTCGCGATCCTGTAACACCGCCGTACCGAAACGGGGCTCGGAGAAAATCATGACGCCGCCCGCGGACTGCAACAGATGGGCACAGGTACGCGAACCCACCACTAAAAAGAAAGCGTCCTGTATTTTGCGATGCAGCCATATGATGGACGTAAGACCGCAAAAGACGGCCCGCTGGCCGCGCTCTTGAATAAGCGCCTGGGCAGCGTCGGGCTCGACCTGCCGCGCTATCACCTGGCTATTCACCTGGCTGTTCACGAGTGCGCCCCGGAAAGGGCACTGTCCGTCACCCCTGCACGTCTCGCGGCAACTCGATGATCCTGCTCATCGAGTCTGGCGGCACGCAACTTCAATAAGAACTGGGCGGCGTTGACGACATAGGCGGCATAAGCCACCAAGGCCAATACCATTTGCTGTGAGGCGGGTATCCAGTGGAATAGCCAACACAGCACATAGGCCACATGCAACACAATGACGCCCATGCTGACGACGTCTTCCCAAAAGAAGGCCGGTGCAAATAAATAGCGACCGAACACCACTTTTTCCCAAATGGCACCAGTGACCATGATGGTCAGGAGAAAGCCAGTTTTCAGAAGCACCGACGCCACCGCTGCGTTGTAGCCGGTGCCGTTGCTCAAATAATTCACGACAAACACCAGGCTTACCGCAAACACCAAGAATTGCAGGGGTGCCAGTACACCCTGAACCAGAGTCCACACTGTGTTGTCTCGCCGCTCGCGCTGTTGCGGCGTGTATAGACCTGAAGGCCTGCGCTCATCCTGACGTGTGGCCATGGGGCCCCCGGCGAACCGCTATGAACTTGCCTCCGAGGGTAGTCCTCGACACTCACAGTGTCAATCTATTAAGACATTATGCGATGTACTGAAAAATAGACGTTTTGGCTCTGTAGAGTTCTCACCGCAAGATGCCTCTAGAGGCCAAGAACAAGCCCTCAAAAAGACCCCGAAACCAAAGTGTCCATTTTCTTGGACATTAGCGTACACATTGTGTTGATTTTGTGAGACGATCACTCGCTTCTTAAGGGTCGCCACTCCCTCGGCGACGCCCGCGCACCGGTGATGCTGGTCTTGCTTTTCCGCTGCGCCCCAAACGAGGCATGGTTTTGCTAACAGACACCGATAGCCGCGCGGTAGCTGCGGCCGTAGATGCCCTGTCGGACATCCAACTGACGCTCAATGGCAACAACGCTGTGGTCAGCGTGAATGTCAGCAATGCTGAACGCCAAGATTTAAAACAGCTGCCCTGGCAGGGTCAGTTGTGGACAGAGCTAGCCGGTGACGCCCATCAGGCCAGCGCCGAGCGCGCCCTCAAAAAAGCGCGCCAGACCCCGGGCGTGCCGGTTCGCCTCGATATCGAACACCCGTGGGCGGGCTTTGAACAAACCCTCCCCATCAGCTATCGCCTGATCGCCGATGGCGACAACGATATCGTGTATGCCCTGGGTATCGACCTTCGTGCGGTGGCCAACCTGCGACAACAACTGGCCAATGCACAACAAGCCATGGAGCACGACTACTGGTCCATGCGCCACATCGAGAATCGCTATCGCCGCCTGTTCCAAATGGCCAGCGATGGGTTTCTGGTGGTCGATGACGTCAGCACACGTATCCTCGAAGCCAACCCCAGGGCTACTGCACTGCTGTCACAGGATGAGCGGAGTATCGTGGGGCGCCCCTTTCCCCTGGGTCTCATCGCCGAAGGGGCCGAGCAAATCACCGATGCCATGGTCGAGAGTCGGGCTGCGGGCACCGGCTCGGTGACCCTCAATGTTGGCGAACATCGCTGCCGGTTCGAGGTGAACTACCTGCGCCAGGATCAGGAATCGCGACTGCTGATTAAAGTGACCGCCCTCAGCGAGCCCAAGGGCGCGAATGAGGCAGAAGCTAATAGCGGCTTATTGCAAGCCGCACCCGATGCGGTGGTAGTGGTTGATGAGCGGGGTATCTTGCTAGATTGCAACCGCACCTTCCTCGAATGGACACAGACACCGAACGAGGAACAGATACGGGGCCGACACGCGGATCAGTGGATTGGCCGAACCAACGTCGACGCCAGCGTGCTCATGAGCAACCTGCGCCAGTATGGAACCGTCCGCCTGTATGCGTCGGTCTTGCGCTGCNGGTTTGGCAGTTTGATGGAGGTGGAAATATCGGCGGTTAAATTACCCGGGAGCANCGCCCAGTACGCGCTGTTTATCCGCGATGTGGCGCGCCGCGTGACCGCCGANCACCCCATGTCNCAACAGCTCCCCAGCTCGATTGAGCAGATTACGCGTCGAGTGGGGCAAGTCCCCCTTCGGGAACTGGTGCGNGAATCNACCGATGTGATTGAGGCACTGTGTATTGAAGCGGCATTGGAGTTAACCCGGGATAATCGCGCATCGGCCGCTGAGCTGCTCGGTCTCAGTCGCCAGAGCCTGTACACAAAGCTGCGCCGCTACGGCATCGGTGACACCAGCGACGACGAGTAGTCTAAAAAATCTAACAATTAAAAACTAAAGTTCAATTGACACTTTTTGGCTCGACTGCCTATAGTCGTGCCATGCAGCGTACCGGTATCTCTAGCGCCAGCAGCGCCCGGCTCTCCTTCACCGGCCTACTGGAACTGCTCAAACCCATCACATGGTTCCCACCTATGTGGGCATTTCTATGCGGTGCAATTTCTGCCGGCACCGGCATTACCGACCATCTGTGGCTTTTACTGGCGGGTATCGTACTCACTGGCCCCCTGGTTTGTGGCGCCAGTCAAATCATTAATGATTGGTGCGATCGGGACGTCGACGCACTGAATGAACCCCATCGACCGATACCATCCGGGCGCGTCCCGGCGATGACCGCCCTGGTGTTCGCGTGGCTGTGGAGCACCTTGGCAATGACCTGGGGCGCCGCCCTTGGTACCACAGTAGCAGTGGCCACCGGTGCCGCACTGATACTTGCCTGGGCCTACAGCGCACCGCCGCTTCGACTAAAACGCAATGGCTGGTGGGGCAATAGCGCCGTTGCCATCAGCTACGAGGGCCTGGCGTGGGTCACCGGCGCGGCCCTGTTCCTCGATGGTCAGCTGCCGGGGGCAGCCATTTTAATCCTCGCCGCGCTCTACAGTGTTGGTGCCCACGGCATCATGACCTTGAACGATTTCAAATCCATTCAAGGTGATCGCGTNATGGGTTTGCGCTCTCTACCCGCAATGCTGGGGGCACTTCCCGCAGCTAAACTGGCCTGCGCCGTTATGCTGATACCGCAGTTAGTGGTCATTGCACTACTGTATCACTGGCAGGCCCCTTGGTTCGCCGCAGCCATTGTTGCCCTGGTGATTGCCCANTGNCTGGCCATGATGCGATTGCTACAGGACCCCGAGCGCTTCGCGCCCTGGTATAACGGCACCGGGGTCACCGCCTATGTCGCCGGCATGATGATCGCAGCAAGCGCTCTGGCCAGTATCGCAGGANCCACCCCGTGAACACCTCGCTAAGCTGGCTAGGCATTGTTCGACTNGGGCTCGTGCAGACCGCCCTTGGGGCCATCATTGTACTTACCACCTCCACCCTTAATCGCATCATGGTGGTGGAATTGGCGCTACCCGCCATGTTGCCGGGGTTTTTGGTGGCCGTGCACCATATCGTGCAATTGGCCCGTCCACGCATTGGTCACGGTTCCGATTTNGGTGGGCGCCGAACCCCCTGGATTATTGGCGGCATGCTGGTCTTGGCAAGCGGTGGCTTCCTGGCGGCCTTGGGCACCGCATTAATGACCGACAATGTCTGGCTAGGTACGGCTATTGGCTTTTTAGGTTTCTTCGGGATAGGACTAGGTTCCGGCGCCACGGGCACATCCCTTTTGGTGCTACTTGCTAAACAGGTGAGTCCCGAGCGCAAACCTGCCGCAGCGACTATCGTCTGGTTTATGATGATTGCGGGCTTTGCCGTCACCGCAGGGGTGGCGGGTCAATTCCTCGACCCCTACAGCCATGAACGATTGCTGACCGTCACCGGCACTGTATCCGTTGGTGCTGTGCTGCTCACTCTACTCGCCATTCGGGGCGTTGAGCCACAGGCTCTGGCCACAAGCACCACCACCCAAGCCACCGATTCCCCTGCCTTTGGCAAAGCCTTGGCTGCGGTCTGGGCGGAACCTGCCGCCCGTCGATTCACGGTATTTGTCTTCATCTCTATGTTGGCTTACAGCCTACAAGATCTCATCTTAGAGCCATTTGCAGGCCTCGCTTTTGGCATGACCCCCGGTCAATCCACGGCACTTGCAGGGACTCAACACGGCGGAGTCTTGGGGGGTATGTTGGCGGTAGCGATCACCGGCTCGTTGTTTAAAAAAGCCAGCGCCCTGTTACTGCGTCGCTGGCTGATTGTGGGTTGCGTTGCCAGTGCCGTGGCACTGATGGGTCTAGCCTGGGGCGGCCTCCACCCCGGCAACTGGCAGCTGTCTCTGAATGTCTTTGTTCTGGGGTTCGCCAATGGTGCGTTTGCAGTAGCGGCCATCGCCAGCATGATGATGCTGGCGAGCCAAGGTCGCTCGGGTAAAGAGGGCCTGCGCATGGGGCTCTGGGGCGCTGCGCAGGCTATTGCCTTTGCACTGGGTGGGTTCACCGGCACGGTAGCGGCCGATCTGGCACGGCAATGGCTGACAGAGCCCGCTCTGGCCTACGGTGCTGTTTTTCTGTTTGAGGCGGCCTTGTTCATCGTATCAGCTCAGCTTGGGGCTGGTATTCGAGTACCTGCTACCACCGGCAGCGGCGCCTCAAACCAACCCCGCTTTGGGGATATCGCCATGCACGAAATGATGGACGGGGGAGTGTCATGACCACAACCGACTTTGACGTTGTCGTCGTAGGGGGTGGGCCGTCCGGTGCCACCGCAGCCAATGAACTGGCNCTGGCGGGTGCTCGGGTACTGCTGCTCGAACGCAACTTCCGTATCAAGCCCTGTGGGGGCGCCATACCCCCTTGCCTGCTAGACGAGTTCGATATTCCCGAGTCATTACTGGTGGCACGGATTCGCGCCGCCCGCATGATTTCGCCGAGCTACCAAACGGTCGATATGCCGGTTGAGGGCACGTTCGTCGGCATGGTCAATCGCGATGAGTTCGACCCCTGGTTACGTGAGCGGGCACAACGTAATGGCGCCGACCTGCGTACAGGTGTGTTTAAACGGGCTGACTACCGGGACGATGGCAGCCTTGAGCTAACCTACGAGGGCAAAGGGGACGGTGCCGGCACCGTCACTGTGTCGACCCGGTATTTGATTGGTGCCGACGGCGCTCGCTCGAAGGTCGCCAAACAACGCATTGCCTGTGCCGATAAGCTGAAATGGGTATTCGCCTATCACGAGATTATCGATGCACCTGCCCGTGCCAGTGAGCACTATGACGCAGAGCGCTGCGACGTTTGGTACCAAGGGGATTTATCACCGGATTTCTACGCTTGGGTATTCCCCCACGGCAAACACGCCAGCATCGGCGTAGGCAGCGAGAGCAAACAGTTTTCCGCCACCGACGCGGTGACCTTGCTGCGGCAACG
>PR_CR_10_Liq_1_inCRDRAFT_1001398_pt1 | contig 13583 bp, 10 predicted proteins | sample PRCRCaboRojoPR_3_FD_10241 | JGI IMG/M metagenome (IMG submission 10241) | reverse complement strand
CCCTCGGAAGCGTTGGATCAAACGTATGAAAAAGACAGCACACACTCGCCTCAAGAAGCGATTTTAGAAGTCTATTCAAAATTGCGTCAAGGGGAAACCGCGACCATTGACGGCGCGATGAACTTTTTTGTCTCCAGACTGTACGACGGCAAACGCTATGAACTCGCGGGGGTCGGCCGCTACAAAGTCAATAAAAAACTCGATGTACTCACGCATGTGAAAGGTAAAATCCTTGCCCAAGACATCAAAGATGGCAAAGGCAAAGTTGTCTTTAAAAAAGGCACCGAAATCACCTGGGACATCATCGATAAACTTAAAAAGAATCGGGCGTGGATTAAAGAAGCCTTACCCGGTGTTTTAAGCGCGGATTTAGAATACGATTTCGCGGTTCAGAAAAAACTCTTGGATGCGAATCCATATCTCGGATACTTAAGCGGATCTGAAAAGATGGAAATGATTCGCACGCAAGCGTATCCAACCCCCAAAGAAGCGTTCAAAGGGTTCTTGAAAAAAGAAGGATTGAGCGAAAAAGCCTTCACGGATAAAGAAGGCAAAATCAAAGTCAAGAAGTCAAAGATGCGCTTGAAGAAACCCTGAATAACCCAGAACTCGTGCTAGACATCGCCCATGTGGAAGTCTTAAACATCGTCCACCAAAACGATCAAGATGAAACCGTCACCTTGCGGGTGATTGGGAATGATTCCGAAGAAACCCGCGAGCACATCGTGGCCTCCGACATCGTCGCCAGCATCAGTTACTACCTCAATTTATTTGAGGGATTTGGGCGTCTGGATGACATCGATCACCTCGGAAACCGTCGCTTACGTCTCATTGGTGAACTGCTTAAAAATCAATTCCGGATTGGGCTTTCCAAACTGGAAAAAAACGTTAAAGACCGCATGAGTACCAAAGACATCGACGATGTTACCCCCAAAGATTTAATTAACATTCGTCCCTTGACCTCATCACTTAAAGAATTCTTTGGCTCCAGTCAGTTATCGCAATTCATGAGCCAAACGAACCCACTCGATGAAATCACGCACAAACGCCGGATTTCAGCGCTTGGTCCCGGGGGACTTACCCGTGATCGCGCCGGCTTTGAGGTGCGAGACGTTCACTATTCACACTATGGCCGCATTTGTCCGATTGAAACCCCAGAAGGTCAAAACATCGGGCTCATTAACTCCTTAGCGACGTATGTCCGCGTGAACCGGTTTGGGTTCATGGAAACGCCGTATTTAAAAGTCGAAGATGTCGTCGTGGATGGCGTCAATAAAAAACGAATCACCGATGAAATGATCTACATGAGTGCCGATGAAGAAGAAAACTACACCATCGGTCAGGCCAACATGGTTGTTGATGATGATGGCTTTATTGTCGAAGATCAAGTGGTCGCCCGTTACTATGGCGAAACTAACTTAGTCCCGCAAGCCGAGGTTGAATACCTCGATGTATCGCCCAAGCAAATCGTCTCGGTATCCACCGCCTCGATTCCCTTCTTGGAACACGACGATGCAAACCGGGCGTTGATGGGTGCCAACATGCAACGGCAAGCGATTCCGCTTTTAAAACCGAGTGCACCTCTGGTGGGCACCGGCATTGAATTTAAAGCCGCCCAAGATTCCGGCTCCTGTGTCGTCGCGAAAAACGCCGGCACCGTCGATTATGTCGATGCCAAGTTGATTGTGATTCGCCGTGGCAATAAAAAAGATCGCTACGACCTGACGAAATTCGAACGGTCCAACCAAGGCACCAACCTCACCCAACGTCCAATCGTCAAAAAAGGCGATAAAGTGGCCGTCGGGGACATCATTGCCGATGGTCCCAGCATGGACCAAGGCGAAATGGCCTTAGGGCAAAATGTCGTGGTCGCCTTCATGACTTGGAACGGCTACAACTATGAAGATGCCGTCATCATGAGCGAACGCTTGGTGAAAGAAGATGTCTACACATCGATTCACATCGAAAAATACGACGTGGAAGCCCGCGACACCAAACTTGGAAAAGAAGAAATCACACGAGAAATTCCTAACGTGGGGGAAGAAGGCCGCCGGTTCCTAGATGAGCGCGGCATCATCATCCCTGGCGCAGAAGTGAAAGAAGGCGACATTTTAGTGGGGAAAGTGACCCCGAAAGGTCAAACCGAACCCACCCCAGAAGATCGCTTACTCTTAGCCATCTTTGGAGAAAAATCCAGAGAAGTGAGAGATACGTCCTTGAAAGTGCCACACGGTGGGGGCGGAATCGTCCAGTCCGTGAAATATTTCTCGCGCGCCGATGGCGATGAAATGCCACCGGGGGCCAATGAAATCGTGCATGTCTTCATTGTCCAAAAACGTAAAATCTCGGAAGGCGATAAAATGGCCGGTCGTCACGGGAACAAAGGGGTTATTTCCAAAATCCTTCCCGTCGAAGATATGCCTTATCTGCCCGATGGAACGCCCGTGGATATCATGTTAAATCCGCTCGGTGTGCCGTCACGGATGAACATTGGTCAAGTCTTGGAAATCCACTTAGGGATGGCCGCGAAGCGCTTAGGCGTGCACGTGGCAACGCCTGTATTTGATGGGGTTCAAAGCGATGACTTAGAGACCATCTTGCAAGAAGCCGGCATGCAACCCACCGGGAAAACGCCGCTTTACTCGGGTCAAACCGGTGAAAAATACGACAACGATGTGTCCGTNGGCGTNATGTATATGATCAAACTCGATCACATGGTCGACGATAAACTCCATGCCCGTTCGGTGGGGCCTTACACCTTAGTCACCCAACAACCNATGGGTGGGAAAGCCCAAAACGGCGGCCAACGCTTCGGGGAAATGGAAGTATGGGCTCTGGGAGCCTATGGCGCCGCCTATACGCTGCAAGAGATGCTCACGGTTAAAAGCGATGACATCATCGGCCGAAACAAAGTGTTTAGAGCCATTGTGGATGGCAAAAGCATTCCCTCACCCAGCTTGCCTGAATCCTTCCGCGTCTTGACGCGTGAGCTCCAGTCACTCGGGATTTCGGTCGAACTCATTAACCGGACCACAGGTCTCAATGAAGCCAACAAATCGTTGGTCGAAGACACCGGATTAGAAAATTATATCGATAAATACGGCTTCAACGCTTAGGAGATGATGCTATGAGCCAAAAATTCTCGCATTATAAAATCCGAATCGCTTCCCCCGAAGAAATCCTAAATTGGTCGTATGGGGAAGTCGAAAAACACGAAACCATCAACTACCGGACGTTAAAACCAGAGCGTAAAGGATTATTTTGTGAAGAAATCTTTGGGCCCACCAAAGATTATCAATGCGCCTGTAACAATAAATCCAAACGGTCCAGTCAGTCGGGGAAAAAGTGCCCCATTTGTGGCGTTGAGATCACCGAATCTAAAGTCCGTCGTGAACGCATGGGCCATATTAAATTGGCCGCCCCCGTCGTCCACACATGGTTTTTAAGAAATTCTCCGTCACGCATTGCCACCTTACTCGATCTGAAAAGTAAAGACCTCGAAGAAGTCGTGTATTACGCCTCCTACATTGTCGTTGACAAAGGCGATACCGATCTTCAAAACATGCAAATCTTATCGGAAGCGAAATACACCGAAAAACATCTGGAATACGGAAACCGGTTCCGCGCCCTCAGTGGGGCGGAAGCCGTTAAAACGCTTCTGAAAAAAATCGATTTGGAAGATGAAGCGTACCGGCTTCGTAAAGAACTCCCGAATGCGTCCAAACAAAAGCGGGATAAAATTCTCAAACGCTTAGAAATCATCGAAGCGTTCCACCAATCCGACAACAAACCGGAATGGATGGTCATGGACATTTTACCCGTCATTCCCCCCGAACTTCGCCCCATGGTGCAACTCGATGGGGGACGCTTTGCGACGACCGACCTTAACGACTTATACCGCCGGATTTTAAACCGTAACAATCGGTTGAAACGGCAGTTGGAGCAAAAAGCCCCAGACCTCATCACCAAAAACGAAAAACGGATGCTCCAAGAAGCGGTCGATGCACTCATCGACAACTCAAAACGCGGCCGGAAAGTGGTCGTGGAGAAAAACCGTCCTCTGAAATCCTTATCGGATATGTTGAGAGGGAAACAAGGCCGTTTCCGTCAAAACCTGCTCGGAAAACGGGTGGATTATTCCGGCCGAAGTGTCATCGTCGTGGGGCCAGATTTGGAAATGTATCAGTGTGGTCTCCCGAAAGAAATGGCGCTTTCGTTATTTAAACCGTTTGTCATCCGCGAACTCATGGCTCGAGACATCACGTCCAACATTAAAAGTGCGAAAGCCCTGATNGACCGGTCAGACAGTAAAGTGTGGGGCGTCTTAGAAGACGTCATCAAAGAACATCCCGTGTTACTCAACCGGGCCCCCACCTTACACCGTTTGGGGATNCAAGCGTTTGAACCCAAACTGGTCGAAGGAAAAGCCATNCGNTTACACCCCCTTGTCACCACGGCGTTTAATGCCGATTTTGACGGCGACCAAATGGCCGTTCACGTGCCGCTTTCAGAAGAAGCTCAAGCNGAAGCGCGCGTCTTAATGCTCGCGTCCAATAACATTTTGAACCCGAAAGACGGAAAACCCGTCGTGACCCCGTCGCAGGACATGGTCTTAGGGAACTACTACTTGACGTTAGAAAGACCGCACGAAAAAGGGCAAGGAAAAGTCTTTAAAGATTCCAAAGAAGCACTGCTCGCGTTTGATAACGAGGAGATTTCCTTGCACGCGGTGATTGCGATTAAAGCATCGTCGCTGGGCAATGCCCCGCTCACGGAAGCCCAACGTGAAGGCTACCTCATGACCACCGTGGGCAAACTCATCTTCAATGAGATTTTGCCGCGGTCATTCCCTTACATCAACGAACCCAGCGTGGAAAATTTAGAAGACAACACGCCGTCGAAACACTTCCTGCCTAAGGGATCGAACATCGCTGAGATCATTCACAATAACGCCGATTATCACGCCAAAGGCGACGCGTTAAAACGGCTGAAAGCCGATGCCGGCGATGACGCGGAAGTGAAAAAACTTGAAAAAGACCTTAAAGCATTGGAGAAAAAAGACGCACGTCGCCTCACAGAACCCTTTAGAAAGCGGTTCTTGGCCCTCGTCATTTCTCGTGTCTTTGAAGATTTCAAAATCAATGAAACGTCGAAAATGCTGGATAAGATGAAAAATCTCGGATTCAAGTATTCGACGTATGCGGGCATCACGGTCAGTGCCTATGACGTCATGCCCTACACCCACAAAGAAAAAGTCATTGGCGAAGCGTCCGACCAAGTGGACACCATCCAATCGATGTTTGACCAAGGGCTCTTGACGGATAAAGAGCGTCGGGGTCTGGTCATTAAAGAGTGGGAAAAAGCGAAAAACCGCATCCAACAAGGTTTAAAAGACGAACTCACCAACGAAAACCACATCAACATGATGTCGGATTCTGGCGCTCGGGGGAACATCTCGAACTTTACGCAGCTCGCTGGGATGCGCGGACTCATGAGTAAACCTTCCGGCGAAACCATCGAACTCCCCATCAAAGCCTCGTTCCGCGAAGGGTTAACGATGTCTGAGTTCTTTATCTCCACCCACGGCGCCCGGAAAGGGTCGACCGATACGGCGCTTAAAACGGCCGACTCTGGGTACTTAACCCGACGTTTGGTGGACGTATCTCAAGACATTGTCATCACAGAAGATGATTGTCATACCAATCGTGGCGTCACCGTGAAAGATATTTTTGATAACGATGGAAAAGTCATTGTGACCTTATCCGATCGTTTGATTGGCCGCTATTCTCAAGAAACCGTCGCCGATCCCAAAACCGGTGAAGTCTTAATTGAAAAAGATGGCTACATCACCGAAGACATCGCTCGGGCGGTGGAAAAGGCGGGCATTGAAACGGTGAAAATCCGTTCGGTCCTCACCTGCCATGCGGAACATGGGGTGTGTGAAAAATGCTACGGCCGTAACTTAGCCACCGGCAATAAAGTGGAAGTCGGCGAGAGTGTTGGCTACATTGCCGCTCAGTCCATCGGGGAACCGGGAACGCAGTTAACGATGCGGACCTTCCACACCGGCGGGGTGGCCGGCGCCGACATCACCCAAGGGCTCCCTCGGATCCAAGAATTATTCGAGGCGAGAACGCCAAAAGGGAAAGCCATCATTGCCGAAAGCCATGGGGTGATTACCGAAATCGAACAAATCGATGAACGGTTTAAAATCACACTCAAAGGCGATTTAAAACCGTCTGAAAAAGAACCCACATTCTATCAATACGAAACCAACAGTGGGGTCACGTTAAAAGTGTCTGAAGGCGATCACGTCATCCCCGGTCAACAACTCACCGAAGGATCCGTGGATCCGAAACAACTCTTGAAAGTCACCGACGCCGAAACGGTTCAACAATACATTCTCGGCGAAGTCCAAAAAGTGTACCGTGCGCAAGGGGTGGAAATCTCCGATAAGCACATCGAAGTCATCGTCCATCAAATGATGCAGAAAGTAAACATCATTGTCTCCGGCGATACAGACTTACTCCCTGGCGCGCAAGTATCCATCCGTCAATTCAAAAAAGCCAACGAAGCGGTCATGGCCGAGCGCAAAAATCCGGCGATTGCTCGTCCGGTCTTACTCGGCATCACGCGTTCAAGCCTCCGCAGTGAATCGTTCTTGTCCGCGGCCTCATTCCAAGAGACCACCCGTGTCCTCACCGATGCGGCCATCAGGGGCAAGGTCGATGATTTAGTCGGCTTGAAAGAAAACGTCATCATCGGGGGCTTAATCCCTGCGGGAACGGGAATTTTATCCCATTCGTACTTCGATTATGAAAAACCCGAAGTCGATGACGATGATTTCGAAGGGGATCCATTATTTGATGCCCCCGAAGAAGCGCCTGCAGCCGAAGTGAAGTAAGTGTCATTTTGGCTTGACAATTGCGAATTTGTTCACTATAATCATATTCGCGTGTAAAACAGTTGGGTCGTTCAAGACCCCTGTTTTCATCCCCGTTTTGATACACACGGAACTGTTGTAAGAAAGGAGGAACCACCATGCCCACCATCAACCAATTGGTTCGCAAAGGAAGATCATCCAAAGGCAAAAAGAGTAAATCCCCCAGTTTGAACATTGGATTTAACTCTTTAAAACGTGAATACACCACCACCATGAGCCCGCAGAAGCGTGGCGTTTGTACGCGTGTGGCGACCATGACTCCGAAAAAACCAAACTCGGCCCTTCGTAAGTACGCTCGGGTCCGCTTAACCAATGGCGTCGAAGTCACGGCCTACATTCCTGGCATCGGCCATCAATTGCAAGAGCACAGTGTCGTCTTAATTCGTGGCGGCCGGGTCAAAGACTTACCTGGGGTTCGTTACCACATTGTCCGTGGAACGCTCGATACCACCGGCGTCAACGACCGCAAACAAGGAAGAAGTAAATACGGAACTAAGAAAAACGCGTAATTAAACGCTCATAAAAGGAGGAGCAAAAATGCCTCGTAAAGGTCATATTGCCAAACGAGACGTTCTCCCCGATCCGATGTATGATTCGAAATTGGTGACCAAGCTCATCAATAACATCATGCTTGACGGAAAACGAGGAACGGCTCAAAACATTCTGTACAACGCATTTAAAAAAGTCGAAGAAACACTCAACAAACCCCCTTTATCAGTGTTTGAAGAAGCGCTGGATAATATCATGCCCACGTTTGAAGTCAGAGCCCGCCGCATCGGGGGTCAAAACTATCAAGTCCCTGTGGAAGTGCGGGAAGAACGTCGCTACACCCTCGGGTTACGTTGGCTCACCCAATACGCCCGGTTAAGAAACGAAAAAACCATGGAAGAACGCCTCGCCAAAGAAATCATGGATGCTGCCAATGGCGTCGGCGCCGCGGTTAAAAAACGTGAAGACATGCACCGCATGGCGGATGCCAATAAAGCCTTCGCGCACTATCGCTGGTAAGAAAGGAGATACGTATGCCTCGTAAGTACAGCTTAGATAAGACCCGTAATATCGGCATCATGGCCCACATTGATGCGGGTAAAACCACCACCACTGAACGTATTCTCTTTCACACCGGCCGGATCCATAAAATCGGAGAAACCCATGATGGCGCCTCCCAAATGGACTGGATGGAACAAGAGCAAGAACGCGGCATCACCATCACATCCGCGGCCACCACGGCATTTTGGAAAGAGCACCGAGTCAACATCATTGACACCCCCGGCCACGTGGACTTTACGGTCGAAGTGTCACGGTCGCTTCGCGTCCTCGATGGCTCGGTCGCCGTATTGGATGCGCAAGCTGGGGTGGAACCCCAGACGGAAACCGTTTGGCGTCAAGCCACCGAATACCGGGTGCCCCGGATTGTCTTTGTCAATAAGATGGACAAAACGGGCGCCGATTATGCGTATTCGCTCTCGACGATTGAAGAACGTTTAGGCGTCAAAGCGGCGGCCATTCAATGGCCCATTGGCGCAGAAAGCGACTTCAATGGCATCATCGACCTCGTGGAAATGAAAGCCTACAAATACGACGGGGGCCCCGATGAAACGCCGGAAGAAATTGAAATTCCTGCGGATTTGAAAGCCACCGCGGAAGAACGTCGGGAACTCTTGATTGAAGCCGTTTCAGAATTTGACGATGAATTAATGATGATTTACTTAGACGGTGAAACCATCAGCAACGAGCAACTGAAAAGTGCCATTCGAAATGCCACGTTATCGGTGGAATTCTTCCCCGTGCTTTGTGGCAGCGCCTACAAAAATACGGGCGTGAAGTTGATGCTGGATGCCGTCATTGATTACTTGCCGGCCCCTGTGGATGTGGCGGAAATCAAAGGCGTCATAAAAGACGGCGAAGAAGTGGCGATTGAAGTCAAAGACGAAGCGAAATTTGCCGCACTGGCCTTCAAAGTGGCCACCGACCCCTTTGTCGGCCGGCTCACCTTCTTTAGGGTGTATTCCGGCGTCTTACAAAAAGGGTCGTATCTCATCAACACGACCAAAGGGAAAAAAGAACGGATCGGCCGGCTCTTGCAGATGCATGCCAACCACCGAGAAGAAATCGATGAAGTGTATGCGGGCGATATTGCGGCGGCCGTTGGACTTAAAGATACATCCACCGGCGATACCTTGGCCGATGAAAAATACAACATCATCTTAGAAAAAATGGTCTTCCCAGAACCCGTCATCAGCGTCGCCATCGAGCCGAAATCTCGCGGCGACCAAGATAAAATGGGCGTGGCGCTGCAAAAACTCGCCGAGGAAGATCCCACCTTTAGAACCTACACTGACGAAGAAACCGGTCAGACCATCATTGCCGGGATGGGCGAACTCCACCTCGACATCATCGTCGACCGGATGAAACGTGAATTTAAAGTCGAAGCCAACGTCGGGGCACCTCAAGTGTCCTACCGTGAAACCTTCACGACGCCGGCGGAAGTGGAAGGGAAATTCGTCCGTCAAAGTGGGGGCCGTGGACAGTATGGTCACGTCTGGATTAAATTTGAACCGAACCCCAACGAAGGTTACGAATTCGTTGATAAAATTGTCGGAGGCGTGGTGCCACGTGAATACATTCCCGTGGTGGACAAAGGCCTTCAAGAATCGATGGAATCTGGGGTCTTAGCGGGCTATCCCATGATCGATGTCAAAGCCACCCTTTATGATGGGTCGTACCACGATGTGGATTCCAGTGAAATTGCCTTTAAAGTGGCCGCTGGCTTAGCCTTAAGAAAAGCCAAAGACCAGTGTAAAGCGATTCTCTTAGAACCCATCATGAGCGTCACCGCCATCACCCCCGAAGACTACATTGGGAATGTCATTGGCGATCTCACCGCGCGTCGCGGAAAGATCGAATCGCAAAATAAACGGACCAATGCCCAAGAAGTCGTCGCCAAAGTTCCGCTGTCTGAAATGTTTGGGTATGCCACGTCCTTACGGTCCAATACGCAAGGTCGTGGGAACTACAATATGCAGTTTTCGCACTACGAACCCGCACCGAAATCCATCGCTGAAGATATTATCGAAAAGCGCTCGGTAAGGGATTAAGCTTGCTTGCATTCGCTCGTTGAATGCGGTAAAATATTTTTGATTGTAATCAAGGAGGAAAAATCAAATGGGAAAAGCTAAATTTGAACGGAATAAAATCCATTTAAATGTTGGAACCATCGGCCACGTGGACCACGGAAAAACCACGTTAACAGCGGCCATTGCTACCGTACTTCATAAACGCGGCGTTGGGGAAACCAGCGCGGCAACGTTCGACTCCATTGACAATGCACCCGAAGAAAAAGAACGTGGAATTACCATCAATACCTCACACATCGAATACGCAACCGACAAGCGTCACTATGCGCATGTCGACTGCCCCGGTCATGCCGACTACGTAAAAAACATGATCACCGGTGCAGCGCAAATGGACGGCGCCATCTTAGTCGTTTCGGCGGCCGATGGACCGATGCCTCAAACCCGTGAACACATTTTACTTTCACGCCAAGTTGGGGTGCCTAAACTCGTCGTCTTCTTAAACAAAGTCGATATGGTCGATGATGAAGAACTCTTAGAACTCGTCGAAATGGAAGTGCGTGATCTCTTAAGTGAATACGACTTCCCAGGGGACGACATTCCTGTCATCAAAGGGTCTGCATTAAAAGCCTTAGAAGGCGATGCAAAATACGAAGATACCGTCTTAGAACTCATGCAACACGTGGATGATTACTTCGATGATCCTGTCCGTGAAACCGATAAACCATTCTTAATGCCTGTGGAAGACGTCTTCTCCATCACAGGACGTGGAACCGTGGCCACCGGCCGTGTGGACCGCGGAACCGTTAAAGTTCAAGACGAAGTGGAAATTGTCGGGATTAAAGCGACTCGTAAATCGGTCGTCACCGGCGTTGAAATGTTCCGTAAATTGTTAGACCAAGCGGAAGCTGGGGACAACATCGGAATCTTACTCCGTGGGATTGACCGCGAAGACATTCAACGGGGCCAAGTCGTCTCCAAACCAGGAAGCGTAACTCCGCATACGAAATTCCGTGGCGAAGTCTACATCCTTTCCAAAGATGAAGGGGGCCGTCATACGGCATTCTTCTCCAACTACCGTCCGCAATTTTATTTCCGTACCACCGATGTCACCGGGGTCATTGAACTCCCAAGTGGCGTTGAAATGGTGATGCCTGGGGACAACGTGGAGATGACCGTGGAACTCATCCACCCCATCGCCTTAGAACAAGGAACCAAATTCTCCATCCGTGAAGGTGGCCGGACCGTCGGTGCGGGCGTCGTCGCAGAAATCATTGAATAATGTCATTTTAAGGAGTGCCAAAGCGCACTCCTTTTTTTATGCATGCTTTTATTCAAGCGCTCAAACGTGTATAATGAAAAGGAGGTTTTTCATGATTGACACCCACGTTCACATCAACGTTTCGCCGCTTTATGAAAAGGCCGAAACCGTCATTGAAGAAGCGCACGCCGCGGGCGTAAAAAAGTTTCTCGTGGTGGGTTTTGACCCAAAAACCATCCAAGCGGCGCTGGCCCTGGCTGACCGGTTTGAATCGGTCAAATTGGCCCTCGGGTTTCACCCGACGGTGGTCGCCCAGATGCAAGAATCCGATTATCAATTTTTAGAAACCGCCCTCACGCACCCATCGGTCCGTGCGTACGGTGAAATTGGCATCGACTTACACTGGGAAAAAGCGACGTTAGACGTTCAAAAAACGCAGCTTCACCGCCAACTTCAAACGGCGAAATCGCTGGATTTACCCGTGGTCATTCACATGCGGGATGCGACTGAAATCACCTATCAAATCCTCAAAGAATACGCCCCCTTAAAAGGCGTCATGCACTGTTATTCAGGGCCGCTTGAAATGCTCCAAGCCTTTTTAGATTTAGGCCTTCACATTGGCCTGGATGGACCTGTGACGTTTAAAAATGCGAAGACCCCAAAAGCCGTCGCGAAGGAAGTCCCTTTAGACCGGCTGCTCTTAGAAACCGATGCCCCGTATTTAGCCCCTCACCCCTACCGGGGAAAACCCAATACGCCGGCGTATTTACCGCTCATTGCCCATGCCATTGCNGANCTTAGAGGCATGAGTGTNCCGGCTTTGATTGATGCGACCACCCATAATGCGCGCGCATTATTTAATTTATAACCTCAGGAGGCAATCCATGATTCAAGTCATTAAACAACGGCATTCTGTGCGCACCTTTGAAAAAAAGACGATCAGCTTAGACGATGAGAAAGTCATTCAAAAAATTGTCCAAGATGGCATGCAAGAAGCGGCGCCGTTTGGAACCCCCGTCAAACTCTATTTCTTAAGAAACAAAGATGCCCATTCTCCCGAAAGTAAAAAAGTCGGGATGTATGGGTATGTGAAACACGTCCCTGCCTATCTCACAGGAAGCACGGAAAACACCAAAACCGGCCTCCTTGATTTTGGGTATGTGTTTGAAAAAGCCATTCTGGAACTCGTCAAACGCGGGTTTGGAACCGTTTGGCTGTCTGGGGATTTTGACAATGAAGATTTAGAAAACTTTGCCCGTGAAGGGCACGTCGTTCCGGTGATGGCCCCGGTGGGGTATCCCGGCTACAAACAAAGCTTAAAAGAACGGTTCTTACGCATGAAACAAGAAGCGTCCGACCGGAAAAAACACGAAGACTTATTCGGCTTCAATGATTTTTCCACCCCGGTGGATAAATCTCATCCTTACTATGAAGTCTTAGAACTCGTCCGCTTAGCGCCGTCTGCGCTCAACAAACAACCGTGGCGGGTGCTGGTCAAAGACGATGATTTCCATCTGTATTTAAAACGGACCGAAAAATTCCCTGAACAAGTGGCTGACTCTGAAATGATNAACATGGGNATTGCCATGCGCCACATCATGATCGGGCTCGAATCCTTGANTCACACCGGTCAAATTCTCATGGACGACGCAGCCCCAAGGCCTGAAGGCCTTGAATACGTGGCGTCCATTCACGTCAATTCATAGAGGTTTGCATGAGTTTAACCGCAGGCATCGTCGGTTTACCCAACGTGGGTAAATCGACGCTTTTTAACGCCATCACCAAGGCCGGCATTTTGGCCGCCAATTACCCCTTTGCGACCATTGAACCCAATGTGGGCACGGTCTTGTCCCCGACCCTCGTTTAGAAACGCTCAACGCCATGGTCAACCCCAAGAAAAAAGTTCCCACCACCTTTGAATTTACCGACATCGCTGGGCTCGTCCGAGGCGCGTCTAAAGGCGAAGGCCTCGGCAATCAGTTTTTATCGCATATCCGGGCGGTGGATGCGATCATTCACGTCATCCGTGCCTTTGACGATGATAACGTCACCCATGTGGATGGCTCGGTCGATCCGATTCGAGATTTGAAAACCATTCAACTTGAACTCATCTTGGCNGATTTAGAACTCGTCAGTACAAGACTCCCTAAAATTGAAAAAAAGGCCGCTCTTAAAAGTCGATGAAGAGGCCGTAGCTGAGTTTCAATTGCTTTCCCGGGTGAAGACCCTTTTAGAAAATGAAACCCCAATTCGCACCGAAACGTTCAGTGCCGATGAAATGAAACGCCTCAAAGGGTTTGGGCTG
>PR_CR_10_Liq_1_inCRDRAFT_1001397_pt1 | contig 13590 bp, 10 predicted proteins | sample PRCRCaboRojoPR_3_FD_10241 | JGI IMG/M metagenome (IMG submission 10241) | reverse complement strand
GGGGATTCTGAAAAAAGAAAATTGTGGGCTAAAGTAATTCAGAAGCGTAGTGAGTTGGGTCTTCCGTACATCATGTATGTTGATAATGCTAACAACGGAGCCCCTGACGTATACAAAGATAAAGAAATGAAAATTCTTAATAGTAATCTTTGCTCTGAAATTATGCTTCCAGTAAATGAAGATGAGTCTTTTGTTTGTGACTTGTCCAGCATGAACCTCCTTCATTTTGATGAGTGGAAGGATACGGATGCTGTTAAGGTATTAACGTATTTCCTTGATGCAGTCATGACTGAGTTTATTAATAAAGCTGAGAATATCCCTTTTATGGAAAGGCCTGTAAATTTTGCTCGTCGTCACAGGGCTTTAGGTATTGGTGTTCTTGGTTGGCATTCTTACCTTCAAAGCAAAATGATTCCAATTGAAACTTTTGAAGCTAGCCAACATAACAACATGATTTTTAAAGAAATTCGGGAACAAGCTTACGAAGCCTCTGAAGAACTAGCAGAAATTTTTGGGGAGCCTGAAGTACTTGAAGGGTATGGACGTAGAAATACAACACTTTTAGCTGTTGCGCCTACAACCTCCTCGGCTTTTATTTTGGGCCAAGTTTCTCAAAGTATTGAACCTGTCCGTAGTAACTACTACGTAAAAGATTTGGCGAAATTAAAGTCTACCTATAGAAACCCTTACTTGAAAAAACTTCTTGAAGAAAAAGGTAGGGATGACAGGAGAACTTGGGAAAGCATTTTGGAAATGGATGGTTCTGTTCAGCACCTGGATTTTCTTTCTGAAAGAGAAAAAATGGTTTTTAAGACTTTTGCGGAAATCAGTCAACTTGATTTAGTTCAACAAGTAGCTCAACGACAAAAGTATATTGACCAAGCTCAATCTTTTAATTTGATGGTACATCCAGACACACCCACAAAAGATATTAATTCACTTTATATTCGTGCGTGGGAATTAGGGGTAAAAACACTTTACTATCAACACAGTATGAATGCAGCGCAAGAGTTTAATCGTGACTTAATGACTTGTGTAAGTTGTGAAGGTTAATAAATATATTTAATCAAAAAAAAATCCCCGCTTTAAGCGGGGTTTTTTTGTTTCTCTAAGTAATCACCTAATTTAAATTCAGCATCAAGAATCGTGGATAAATTCTCCATAACTATTTTTGTATTTATAGCGTGATATAAATCATCATTGCTAGGAATATTCCCAATATCGTAAGTTTTCTTTTGGTAAAAATAAAGTATTTGGTAACCATCTTCTGATTCTTCAGTCACATAAAAAGAAACATTTGTGGGTCTATGAGTAAACATATAAACGTCAGAAGCAACGTAATCAACAACAATTTCGTGTGAAAAGTTAATTAGTAAATCTTTAAATTGCTCAAAAAGAATTGTTTCCTCCATCTTTGAGTAATTCATTTCGAACCACCTCCAGGCCATTACCAATAAGATTTTGTCCTTCTAGCGTTTCTATATTTACATCTAAAACTTCATCAAAACAGTTGGGTAAATTCCAATGATGAATTTTTCTAGGTTCAGACAACAATAGTTTTTTCTTTAATTCAGTATTTTGTTTATATTTTTCTCGTATGCCGTACAAAACAGCGTCATAAAAAACGTAATCTAAATCCTCTCGTAGTTGTCCGTACGTGTTTTTTCGTACTTCGTTTGGATTTATGGTAGCAATGTGTCGACGTATTCTTTCATCCTTATATTTTATTGCTTGAATAAAATTTTCGAGGGACGGAAACTTAATACCATAATAATTAATGATAGAGTTTTCGGTTGAGTTAAATTTTAATTCTTCTTTATGGTTTTCCCAAATATCCCAATAATTTATAATAGGTAATTTTTTGTTTTCAGCATAAGAAATGCAGTTACTTGTTCCTCCTTTGGAGCCATCCCACAGAGCAACTAATAAATCTGAATGATTTACCATCCATTCATTTCTTTTTTGCATTTTTATTTTTTCGTATCCTGGCTCTGAAATGAATTCTATTTCTGAGGCTTTATCTAACAAAGCCTGGTAATAATCTTGGGTTTTTTGCGGCCATAAAGATTCTTGTCCTTCAAAAGGAACAGCTGCAATAAAAGGAACATCAGCATCAATGGCAGCTTGAGCAATTGCCATATCAAAACCTAAAGACATACCAGAAATAACATGTGTAGGCTTTTTACTTTTTATGATTTGAAAAGATAAATCAACTAGTCTTTCATAAGAAAAAGTACCAGGGTATGCTTCCTGGTTATAACTTTTTATTTTGTTTGGCCTATGACCTGTAGCTGCAATAATCATGATGAGTTCATTAACCCTTCAAAATCTTTTAATTCCAATTCATTCAGTGGAGGGTACGAAAAAATAGGTATGTCATGCTCACCTATTTCGTACTCTTTTTCTACAGCAATAGCGAATCTTCTTTGCGGGTAACGAAAAATAAGTTTACTTAAAACTTTTTCTACGTAATCCACAGGAGTTATTCCAACTAAACGCATTTCTTTAAATAAATCGTAATCCATGTGGCTTGTGTTTTTAGGGTGGTACTCTTGTACCTTATATTCTTTTCCGTCATCTAGTAAATTGTGTATTGTTATGTTTGTGTGTTTTATTGCGTTTCTTTCTTTTTTTATTTTTTGTTTTCTGCCCATAAAAACCTTCCTCATGAATTTAATTAATGACTCTATCCTCGTAACCGTACAATAAATTATGAATTATTTTTAGTACAACGTGGTTGTCCGTCAATAATTCTTCTTTAATTTTTTCTTCTAGGGATTCACTTGTGTTTTTGGAGGTAAGTAAACTATTGTGGTACTCTAACATTTCTTTAAGCATCTCTAAAAAATCTTGGGGGTTTACGTTTTCCTCATTTAATTGTGTATTCATAAAAAGAATTATATCATAACCTTAATTTTTGTGAAGGTGTAGAGGTTTAACATGAAAACAGAAGACATAAATAAGTTTGATTATGAAAAAATAAAAAAAGAGTTGCATGATATTATTGATTCGTTAGATTTAAATGATGCAAGTCGTTTATTAAGTATTATTAAAGACTATAAAAGTTTGTTTTTTGTTTTGGATTACTTAAAAAAAATAAAGTGATTTTGATTGCTTTTTATGGGATGAGTGTAGTATCATAAATAAAAATATTTCGTTTATTTATTCGTTTTTTGTGAGGTTTTTATGGCTTATGAAGATAGGATAGTTAAAGATAACATGCATAAACGTCTTGTGGGTAGGGAAAAGGGGACGATGCTTGAAATTTCTGAGCCTCTTACTTTTACTCAGTTAGATTCGGGTGATGTTGAACAGGGACACGCATTATTTGTTAGGGTTGTTGGTAACACAATTGTTGAGTCACTTAATGATAATGATGTTTCTGGAGGGGTTTTAACTTTTAGTGCTGTGCCTGAGTACGTACGGATTTTTAATACTGGTGAAAGTGATTTAACATTTACGATTAATGGTTTGGAGGTTTTTGTTCCAGCGGGAGCTGGTTTAGAAACTGGTATTGATACTACTAATGGTAGTGTTGATGTTTCTGTTTCTGGAACTTCAGAATTTTATTTTCAGAGGTTAGTGTAATGGGTTATTTTGTTGTTAGGGGAAAATCTAATGCTGGTAATGCATTAGAAAATATTTCTGATAATTTAAATCCTACTCAAGGAAGTTTTTTACGTTTTGATGGTTCTGAGTGGGTTGCCGGAGGTTCAGTTGATGCAGATACACTTGAAGGTAATGTTTCTTCTGATTTTGCTTCTGCGGCTCAGGGTGGCCTTGCCGACACGGCTCTGCAGCCTGGTGACAACGCGGATGTCCTTGGTGCCTCTGGTGCAGCAGATGGTACGTTTCTTGGGGCGTCTGGTGGGGATGCTGTTTGGCAGAGCCTTCCAAATGTGGAATCGCTTGGGCATGGTGGAGCAAACGAAGGTTCTGTTTTGACTGCTGGCCCTAGTGGCTCAACTACCTTTGAAGAAATTTCTGCTGGTGATGTGAATGGCCCAGCATCAAGCGGTGATGGGAACCTTGTGTCCTTTGATGGTGTGGATGGGAAAACTGTTAAGGATACTGGAACTACGTTGAGTGAGTTTGAGTTGGCTGTGAATTTGGCTGCGGAAGAACTTTTGTTAGGTGCTATTTCTGGGGACAAGTTTTTTCGCTCTGCAAATGGAGTGACAATTAGAGCTCCCCTTGCGAATGTTAATGATACTGGTGTGGTTGATGGGGTTACATATACAAAGGTTGATAGTGACCCTGGCGATGCTGCTGCGCCGACGTCGGTAACGACTGGTGTTACGGATATGAGTTTTTGGTTTTATACTGAGAATAGTTTTAATGGAGATATTTCTCATTGGGACACTAGCAGCGTTACGGACATGGGCAGCATGCTCAGGGGCGCTGAGGCTTTCAATCAGGATATTGGCTCTTGGGACACCAGCAACGTGACGAACATGATGGCGATGTTCAATAATGCGCTCTCGTTTAATCAGGATATCGGCGACTGGGACACGAGCAGCGTCACGAACATGCGCCAAATTTTCATAAGGGCGGATTCGTTCAATCAAGATATCAGCTCCTGGGACACCAGCAAGGTCGAGACCATGAGCAGGATGTTCTTGGACGCCCCCGCGTTCAATCAGGATATCAGCGCCTGGGACACAAGCAATGTCGTGAGCATGCGCGACATGTTCCAACGTGCAGTTTCGTTCAACCAAGATATTAGCAATTGGGATTTTTCAAATGTAACGAATTTGAACGATTTTATGGATGACACCAACAGCCAAGGACCCGGTGGTGAGTACTCAACCCAGTACTACGAAAATCTTTTGCAACGGTGGTCTGACCAAGTTCAGAATGACGGCATGGCAAACAACTTAGATACCACAGTAAACTCAACTGTTTTTCTTAATAGCCCTGGAAAAACTGCAAAAGATTACTTGATTAATGATGCTAATTGGACTATTACTGATAATGGGGAAGTGAATTTTATTCGCGCTGATAATGGTGTTACAATTATTGGTCCCTATGCCCCTGTCGGTGCTACTGGTACTGTGGATGGAGTTACTTATACGAAGATTAATAGTAAGCCGTCCGTCGGCGACCTCGACGAAACCGCTACAAGTGTTACAAGCGGCGTTACTGACATGAGTGACTGGTTTGACGCAGGCGTCACTTCTTTAAATTCCCCCTTAAGAAGTTTTAACGAAGACATTAGTCACTGGGACACCAGCAGCGTTAGGAACATGAGATTTATGTTCAATCAGTCCGAGGATTTCAATCAGGATATTGGGTCTTGGGACACCAGCAACGTCACCGATATGTGGGGTATGTTCCAAAATGCCTATAGTTTCAATCAAGACATTAGTAATTGGGACTACAGTAACGTGACAATCCTCAATGGATTTCTTTTTAATGCATTTAATTTCAGTCAATCTAACTATGATAAACTTCTTATTCGTTGGGCTGACCAAGTACAGAATGATGGTATGAGCACAAACATTAACACCAGTGTAGAAGCTAATTATACTCTGGGCGGAGAGGCTGAAGCCGCCCGCACCTACCTTGTTAACCAAGGTTGGACAATTTACGACATGGGAGGAAACTAATGAAAGAAATTCAACACGTTGACGGAAAATTCATGGTACTCAACCGAGCACCCTACCACATTCAAGAAACAAAGTCGGGTATGGTTACGGCGATGCCGGACGACTTAACGTACGAAATGTTTGATACCCGCGAAGAAGCAAAACAATACATTTTGGGTTTGGACCCGGATTGGGTTGACCTAGAAGAAGAACGAGAGCTAAATGAGTCCACAAATTAAGGTTGGCTTTGTTTGGCCTGGCTATGCAAAGAAAGAAACCACAAATTTTGCCGCAAGAAAAAAACAGGAGAAACTGAATGGCAAGTAAAGCAGATAAATACGCAAGATTATTAAGGAACGGAGGGTTAGTACTTGATGATGGAGACTCCATCGGTGTTCAATCAAACATAAGCTCTATTGTTTTAAATGCAGATGGCACAGTTAGTGTTATTGTTGAAGATGATTCAGGGAATGCTTACTTAACATCCGCTGCTTCGATTGGTGATTTAAGTGACGTAGATTTATCTAATTTTTCTTCTGGAGATATTCTTCAGTTTGACGGAACGAATTTTGTTGTTTTGACTCCGGGAGCTGGTAGTGGATTAGACGCAGACCTGCTTGATGGTAGTGAAGCAACTGATTTTGCTACGTCTGCCCAAGGGGAATTAGCTGATACCTCAATTCAACCGGGAGATGATGCTTCACTTCTAGGTTCTGGTGGAGTAATTGACGAAGGTAAAGTATTTTTAATTTCTGGTGGGGATACAGCTTGGGGAGATTTAAATGTTTTTTCATTAATTCATTTTGCTCCTTCATTAGGTAGAGTTTTAACTGCCGGAAAATCTGGGAATTTAACTTTTGAAGTTAATTCTTCTGGTGATGTTATTGGTCCTTCTTCCAGCAGTGAAGGTAATGTAGTTGTTTTTAGTGATAATGAAGGTAAGGGAATTAAGGATTCAGGAACGAGTCTTACTGATTTTGATTTAGCAGTTAAACTTGAAGCAGAGCGAATTGTTAATGATGCTCTTACTGGAGATAAATTTTATGTCTCTGCTAACGGTGTAACTATTAAAGCACCATCCGCTAATGTTTCGGATACGAGTACTATTGATGGTGTTACATATACGAAAGTGGATAGTAATCCTGGTATAGCTTCAGCACCTACAAGTGTTACTACGGGTGTAACTGATATGTCTGGTTGGTTTCTTGGTGAGGATACTTTTAATGGAGATATTTCTCATTGGGATACTAGTAACGTAACTACAATGAGTCAAATGTTTGAACTAGCTTCTGATTTTAATGGGGATATTAGTTATTGGGATACAAGAAACGTTACTAACATGAGTAGAATGTTTTTTGGTGGAGTAAGTCAACGCTCATCTTTCAATCAAGACATTGGAGGATGGGATACAAGAAACGTTACGAATATGAGTGAAATGTTTTCTGGAAACCCAGAATTTAATCAAGATATTGGTTCTTGGGACATAAGAAACGTTACAGACATGAATAACATGTTCTTCGGAGCTTCCGCGTTCAATCAAGACATCGGTAACTGGAACACGAGTAGCGTGAATGACATGTCATTCTCTCTTTCGGGAACTAATTTTAATAAAGACATTAGTAATTGGGACACTTCTGATGTTACTAATATGAGTGGTATGTTTCGCTTTACAAATTTATTTAATCAAGATATTAGCTCTTGGGATACTAGCTCTGTTACTAATATGTTTGTCATGTTTTTTAATGCCCTTAGATTTAATCAAGATATCAGTGCTTGGGATTACTCTAATGTAACAAACTTGAGTAATTTTATGTCTGGAACAAATAGTGATGTTGGAAATTATGACCCTTACTACTACGAAAATCTTTTGCAACGTTGGGCTGAACAAGTTGAATTTGATGGTATGGCAAATGGGTTGTCCACAGTCGTAAGCGCCCCGTTGCTTTCTGGTGGGCCAGGTGAGTCCGCAAAAAATGATTTGGTAGGAGTTTTTTCTTGGTCAATCACTGATAATGGAACAGTTGATTTTGCTCGTTTAGGTAATGGTGTGACAATTGTTGGTCCTTATGCTTTTGTGGGAACTACTGGTGTAGTGGATGGAGTTACGTACACTAAAATTGATAGTCAACCAGGTGGTTTAGATGCACCCACTAGTGTTACTACTGGCATTACGAGTATGGTTAATTGGTTTGGTGGTGATTTTAATGGTGACATTTCTCATTGGGACACTAGCACTGTAAATTTTATGGTGGGACTTTTTTCAAACACAAACAAATTTAATCAAGATATTTCTTTTTGGGATACTAGTAATGTGACAACCATGGACAGCATGTTTTTAAATGCGTTCTCTTTCAATAAAGACATTAGCTCTTGGGACACGAGCAGCGTTAGTGACATGGGATTCATGTTTAACAATGCTAATTCATTCAATCAAAATATTAGTAACTGGGACATTAGCAATGTTCAATATATAAGGGGGATGTTTAAGGACGCTAGTGAATTTAACCAGGATATTAGTACTTGGGACTACAGTAACATAATAAATATACAAGAGTTTTTAGAAGGAACAAATTCTAATAATAGTAATTATGACCCGATTTACTACGAAAACCTTCTTCAAAAATGGTCTTCACAAGTTGAAAATGAAGGCATGCTACCTACATTAGTGACTACCGTAAATGCTCCTGTTTTTTCTGGAAGTCCAGGAGAAACCGCAAAAAATTACTTGATTTATAAAGGGTGGAGTATTACAGATAATGGGACTGTAGAGTTTTCTCGTTCAGGTAACGGAATTACTATTGTTGGGCCTTATGCCTCTGTTGGGACTACGGATGTTGTAGATGGAGTTACTTACACTAAGGTTGATAGTGACCCAGGGGACGCTAATGCCTCTACGAGTGTAACTACCGGCGTCACAAATATGCGAGGCTGGTTTAATGGTTCACCTACCTTCAATGGTGATATTTCTCATTGGGATACAAGTCAAGTTACGGATATGGGAAACATGTTTTCTTTCTCAACTTCATTTAATCAGGATGTTGGAAAATGGGACACTAGTAATGTAATTAATATGGATGGAATGTTTGGTGGTGCTGATTCTTTTAATAAAGATATAGGTAAATGGAATACAGAAAACGTTGAAGATATGGGAAACATGTTTAATGGAGCTAGGTCATTTACTCAAGATATTAGTTCTTGGGATTACGCTAATGTAAAAAACCTTTCTAGTTTCATGTTCGAAACAAATTCTTTTAATGGTGGTTATGACCCTCTTTACTATGAAAAGCTTTTGCAGCGTTGGTCTGACCAAGTTCAAAATGATGGTATGTCGAACTCTTTAACAACAGAAATTAATGCCGTTTTGTTTGCAGGTGGTCCGGGAGAAACAGCAAAAAATTATCTTGTTAATACAGAGTCATGGACTATTACGGATAATGGAACTGTAGATTTTGCGGTTTTAGGTAATGGAGTAACAATTTCTGCTCCTTATGTTGCTGTAGGTAGCACTGGTGATATAGGTGGAGTTACTTACACGAAGGTTGATACCAAACCAACCTCTGGAGTCGCAGCAACGTCTGTTACTACTGGCGTTACGGACATGACTGAGTGGTACTGGTTTGAAAACGAACCTGGTTTTAATGATGATATTTCTCACTTTGACACAAGTAGCGTAACAACTATGAGCAGAATGTTTTTAAATGCTGATTCTTTTGACCAAGATATTCGCTATTGGGATATGAGTAGCGTCACCGACGTGAGTGAAATGTTCCAGAGCGCCGCTGCGTTCAATCAGCCAATCAATAATTGGGATACCAGCAGCNTAACGAATATGGCTTCGATGTTTAGAAACAACCCAGTTTTTAATCAAGATATTGGTAGTTGGGATACCAGAAGCGTAACGAATATGGCTTTGATGTTTAGAAACAACCCAGTTTTTAATCAGGATATTGGTAGTTGGGATACTAGCAATGTTGAGAACATGTCTTACATGTTTGCTGGCGAATTTAATGGTGGTAACCCAATCAACACTGTTTTTAATCAAGATATTAGCTCTTGGGATACAGGAAGGGTAACAAACATGCGTAACATGTTTGCTTATAACTCATCCTTCAACCAAAATATTGGTTCATGGGATACGAGTAGTGTTGAAACAATGGAAAGTATGTTTGAGGAAGCCAATAGTTTTAACCAAGATATTAGTTCTTGGAACATAAGTGGGGTGGAAAATATTGCGGCTATGTTCGCTTATAATAATATCTTTAATCAGGATATTGGTTCTTGGGATACAGGAAGCGTAACGAACATGAATGCGGTTTTTCTTAACGCTAAAAATTTTAATAAAGATGTTAGCTCTTGGGATTACAGAAATGTTACATCAATGTTTTCTTTTATGCTTAACACAAACTCCGACAACGGCGGATACCCCACTAATTTTTACGATAATCTACTCATTCGTTGGGCTGACCAAGTACAGAACGATGGTATGAGTACGAGCATCACCACTACTGTTGACGCGAACTATACAGACGGCGGGGCGGCAAAGGCTGCGAGAGACTATTTGGTTGGCCAGGGTTGGTCAATCACAGATAACGGAGGCGTATAATGAAAGAAATTCAACACACTGACGGAAAATTTATGGTGCTCAACCGAGAGCCCTACCACATTCAAGAAACCAAGGCAGGGATGGTAACAGCCATGCCTGACGAATTGACCTACCAAATATTTGATACCCGAGAAGAAGCAAAGCAATATATTTTGAGTTTAGACCCAGACTGGGTTGATATTGAGGAAGAACAAAATCAATTTCAATGAATTGACAAAAATAAATTAAAGACATAAGATTAGCCTCGGAAGAAAAACTCTGAGGCTAATTTTTTGAAAGGAAAAAACATGCTAAACAAGTTATTCAATCTACAAGAATTAGGAACTAACGTAAAGAGAGAAATTCTCGCAGGATTAACAACCTTCTTAACAATGGCTTACATTATTGTTGTTAACCCTCTCGTACTTGGAGACGCTGGTTTCCCAATGGATGGTGTGCTTTTTGCAACGGTTTTAGTGGCCGGAATTTCTAGCATCTTCATGGGTCTATACGCCAAACTCCCAATCGCATTAGCGCCAGGAATGGGACTAAACGCATTCGTAGCGTACACCCTCGTGCTTGGTATGGGACTTTCCTGGCAAACAGCTCTCGCCGCCGTTTTCGTATCTGGTGTTGTCTTCATTTTGCTTTCATTACCAGGAATTAATATTCGTGAAGCAATCGTGAATGCAGTACCTACGGGAGTTAGAACAGGTGTTGCTGCTGGTATTGGCTTGTTCCTCGCTTTGATTGGAATGATTAATGCAGGTGTTGTCGTGTCCTCACCAGCAACCGTACTTGCTTTTGGTGGTTTTAATCCAACTTTCGTACTTTTCCTAATCGGACTTGTCGTGACGGGATTCCTTCTTACTAAGCGTGTTCCCGGTGCCCTTGTTCTTTCAATTCTTGTTACTTCAGTTGTTGCTTTCGTATTTCAGCAGCTTGGTTTGGTTTCCGGTGTAGTGTTTGTTCCTGAAGCAGTTTTTGCTCTTCCTTCTTTTGAAACTGTTTTTCAACTTGATTTATTTGGTTTGTTTACTGCCGGAATTTTAGCACCCATTTTCGCCCTTCTATTCGCCGACATGTTCGACTCAATCTCTACATTCATGGGTGTTACTAAAGCAGCCGACCTTCTTGATGAAGATGGTAACCCGCGTAATGCAGGTAGGGCCATGCTTGTAGATGGTATTTCTACTACTGTTTCTGGACTTGCAGGGTCTTCACCTGGAACTGCTTATATTGAATCCGCTGCTGGTGTTGAGCAAGGTGGACGGTCCGGACTTACTGCCGTAGTCGCAGGACTTCTTTTCCTTCCTTTCATGTTCATGGCTCCACTTCTAGGGTTTATTCCTAGTGTTGCTACTGCACCAATTCTTGTTGTTGTGGGTCTCTTTATGATTTCAACACTCCGTGATGTTGATTGGTCTGACTACGCAAACACAATTCCTGCATTCGTTGCAATGATTGCTATCCCATTCACGTACAGCATCAGTCAAGGCATTATCCTTGGTTTCCTTACTTACGTTTTGATTCGCGTACTTAATGGTCGCTTTAACGAAATTCAACCTATGCTTTGGGTTATTTTCGCACTTTCCGTCTTAATGCTCTTTATTTAAGGGTATTCATTCTTCTCACAATATGATATGGTAATGTCTAGTTATGGATGATTTGAATTGGACAGAACCTAAACCTGTTAATACTCGTTTTGGAAGAAAGCTTTTACGTAAAGCTAACCCAAACGAGTATTTTTGGGATTCTTGGCGTAACGATAAAAAACGCCTTAAAGAAGAAGGTTACTCAGTCACCAAAAATGAAAAAGGTGAATGGGAAGTTCTTCATTGGTCTGACCCTGAAAATAAAGATGAAATTATTGAATCTTCTAAATCTGAAGGTTCAAACTTTTATGTTCCAGCTCCGGAAGGTTTATCTTACTTCCCTTATCAACGTGCTGGTGTTGAGTTTATTGTTGGCCGGAAAAAAACACTTTTGGCAGATGAAGCAGGTACAGGAAAAACCATCATGGTTAGTGGAGCCATCAACTGGTGGAACCAAAACAACCAAGAATTAAAGAATATTTTGATTGTTTGCCCAAACAGCCTTAAATACAACTGGAAGAAAGAACTAGAAAAGTGGTTGGTGAATGACTACAAAATTGGGGTTGTCGAAAGGCAAGATTACCCAGAAGACTACAATATTTTGATTATTAATTATGATGTTGTTTCTAAACACGAAGAAAAACTGAAGGCGCATGAGTGGGATTTGTTTGTTGCGGATGAAAGTCATTACATTAAAAACATTAAAGCAAAACGAACTCAAGCTATTTTGGGTAAAGGAAAAAAGAGGAAAGGTATTGATGCTGACAAATCTATTTTTTTGACGGGTACACCTATTACGAATAAACCTTCGGATTTGTTTAGTAGCTTGAATTATTTGGACCCTGAAAATTGGTCTAGTTGGTGGCGTTTCGTTTTTAAGTATGAGGGCGCTTACGAAGGTCCTTTTGGTTTGGAGTTTTCTGGCCCACAAAATTTAGAGCAGCTTCAAGATATTCTCCGTTCTACAATCATGATTCGTAGATTAAAGAAAGATGTTTTGGAGGAGCTTCCTGATAAATTCAGGAAAATTATTCCTCTTCACCCCGATAAAAGTGTTAAGGATTTGCTTGAGGCGGAAAAAGAATACTTGTATATCAAGTCTTTATCTGAAGACGTTCAATTATCTGACGGTGTTGAGGACGAAAGTTTAGGTAGGTTGGTTCAACTTCGTAAAGAAATTGCTTTTAAGAAACTTCCCGTAGTAAAGGAATTAATGAATGATGTTTTGGATGGCGGCGAAAAAGTAATTGTTTTTGCTCACCATAAAGACGTAGTGAAAGAACTTTACGAAGAGTATAAAGATATGGCTGTATATATTACGGGTGATGTGAAGTCAGAAGCTCGACAAGAAGCTGTTGATAAATTCCAAAATGATGATTTGACTCGCGTTTTTATTGGTAATATTAAAGCTGCTGGTGTTGGTCTTACGTTGACTGCTTCTAGTAACGTCATTTTTTCTGAAATTAGTTGGGTTCCTTCTGATTTAAGTCAAGCTGAGGACCGCTCTTTGCGCATTGGGCAAAGTAATAATGTTCTTGTTCAGTACCCTCTTTACGAGGATAGTGTTGATATGAATATGATTCGTGCAGTCATGGCGAAACAGGATACTTCTGATAGGGCACTTGACGTAGATTATGATTTGGGTAAAATCATTGTTGCTGATTACGAAAAATCCGGCAATAAAAAAGAACAACCTACTAGAACTTATACTGATGAAGAAAAAGCAGAACTACACAAAAAAATTAAGTTGCTTGCTTCTTTTGATAGTGATAGAGCTCAATCTAGTAATGGTGTAGGTTTTTCTAAGGTTGATACGAATATTGGT
>PR_CR_10_Liq_1_inCRDRAFT_1001395_pt1 | contig 13604 bp, 16 predicted proteins | sample PRCRCaboRojoPR_3_FD_10241 | JGI IMG/M metagenome (IMG submission 10241) | reverse complement strand
ATGGTAAAAAACGGCCCCACGTAGTTGTGGGTCATCATCGCCCCCGAGGCGTAGGCCGCAAAGCCCTCCGGGCCGAACACCGGAATCATCACCGCCCGGCCAAAAGCAGGCTCAGCCCCGTGATCGAGAGCACGATAAAAAGCGTTGCCGTGGTCCAGTGCAACACCCGCTCCCAGAGCTTCCAACGAGGGACGACGCGCCCGGATGGTGTGTGATCCATCTTCATCCGGCCCCTGATGAAAAACACCAGGGCGATGGCCGCCAGAGCGGCGCCCATGAACCAGGGCATGATGCTGGCGACGGGCCCGTTGCGCAGCTGGCGGTAGTTTTCGCCGCCGTTCTGGATGAGCACGCCGGTCTCGTTGCCCTGGATGGTGGTTACACCCCCGTTGCCCTCGCGGACGTCCCGCCAGGTGGTCTCGGAGCGCGGATTGACCTCCTCAAAGCTCTGGGCGCCGGCGATCTCGACAAAGAGATAGCCAGTCAGTGGCGCCACCATGGCCCCCAGGCCGATGAGCAGCAGGCTCCAAAGCATGATGCGCCGGTGAATCCGGCGGCTTCGTGCCTTTGCGTGATCCTGATCTTTCATTTCTGCATCCTCCATGCAGCGCCCCTGAGGGACACCGCGGAATCACGATGCCGCATCAGCGGTCGGTCTGACCGGTCTGAAAGCGGTTCTGCAGCTTGGCCTCAAGCTCGTCGGTGCCCGATCGGGCAAGAAGCGGGTCTTCTTCGCCTTTGTAGACACCGGGGTCGTACAAGGTGACTTCGCCCGGATCTTCATAGCAGCCGCTCAGCCCCAACAGGGCGATCGCGAGCACCGCAGCGGCCGCCAGGCGACCGGATCGGGAATGACTGTGGCTCATCGCGACAACCTCTTTACCGCGGGAGGCGGGCGTCATACGCCCGCTCCGTAGGCCTTGTCCCAACCCCAGGTCTGCGGGCGACCGGCACGACGCATCACGCGTTCGCGGTAGATGTCCGCCACCATATCGCCGTCGCCGGCGAGCAGGGCCTTGGTCGAACACATCTCGGCACAGGCCGGCAATTTGCCCTCGGCGACCCGGTTGGCGCCGTACTTGGTGTACTCGGCGTCGCTGTTATCGGCATCCGGACCACCGGCACAGAACGTGCACTTATCCATTTTGCCGCGCACGCCGAAGGCTTCCTGCTGCGGATACTGCGGCGCGCCGAAGGGACAGGCGTAGAAGCAGTAACCACAGCCGATGCACAGGTCCTTGTCGTGCAGCACGATGCCGTCATCGGTGGTGTAGAAGCAGTCCACCGGGCAGACCGCGGCACAGGGTGCATCGGTGCAGTGCATGCACGCCACGGAGATGGATTTCTCACCCGGGACGCCGTCGTTGAGGGTCACCACCCGACGACGGTTCACGCCCCATGGCACTTCGTTTTCGTTCTTGCAGGCCGTGACACAGGCGTTGCACTCGATACACCGCTCAGCGTCACACAGGAATTTCATTCGGGCCATTTTGGCTCTCCTTTAGACGTTTCCCGCCTCAGGCGGCGCGGATCTGGCACAACGTCGACTTGGTCTCCTGCATCTGGGTGACCGAGTCGTATCCGTAGGTGGTGGCGGTGTTACAGGCCTCGCCCCGGATATGCGGCGCGGTGCCTTCGGGGTAACGATCCACCAGGTCTTCACCCTGGAAGTGCCCACCAAAGTGGAACGGCGTCCAGACCGTGCCGCGCGGCACCCGCTCGGTGACCATGGCCTGGATCTTGATGCTGCCGCCCTCCGGGCCATCCAGCCAGACCGTCTGGCCGTCCTTGAGGCCGCGGTCGTTGGCATCCGCCGGATGGATTTCGACGAACATCTCCTGCTGCAGCTCGGCCAGCCACGGATTGGACCGGGTCTCCTCGCCGCCGCCCTCGTACTCGACAAGCCGTCCGCTGGTGAAAATCAGCGGGAAGTCCTTCGAGTAGTCCTCGGCCTGGATCGACCCGTAGCGGGTCGGCAGACGGTACGAGGCCCGGACATCGTCGTAGGTCGGATACTGGGCGACCAGATCGTACCGCGGCGTGTAGAGCGGCTCGCGATGGACCGGAATCGGATCCGGGAACTGCCAGACCTCGCAGCGGGCCTTGGCGTTGCCAAACGGGGCACAGCCATGGTCGATGGCCACCCGCTGGATGCCGCCCGAGAGATCAGTCTTCCAGTTAACGCCATCGAGCTGCTCGAGGGTGGCCTCATCGGCCATACGCAGGTTGCTCGGCAGGTCGCTGGCCCGGACGCCGGCCACACCGGCGATCACCTCGAGCTCCTCACGCCGCAGGTCGGTATGCCAGCCCAGCTGACGCAGGATGCCGAAGGTGAACTCGGGGTAGCCGTCGGTGAGCTCTGAATCCACCGAGTACGAACCATCCGCCAGCAGGCTTTCGCCATCACGCTCGACACCAAAGCGGGCGCGGAAGGTCAGGCCGCCATCCTTGACCGGCTGACTCGGGTCGTAGAGCACATGGGTGCCCGGGTGACCCATCTCCGGCGTGCCCCAGCAAGGCCATGGCAGACCGTAGTAGTCGCCATCGCAGGGACCGCCCACCGCACGCAGGCTGGTGGTATCGAAGGTGTGCTTGTTCTCCAGATGGAGCTTGAGCCGCTCGGGGCTCTGGCCGGTGTAGCCGATGGTCCAGGTGCCGCGGTTGATCTCGCGCAGCGTGTCCTCGGGACTCGGCAGGTCCTCGCCCTCGATGGCGATGTTCTTGAACATCTGATCCTCGAAGCCGAACTTACGGGCAAAGAGATAGAGGATCTGGGCGTCGGTCTTGGACTCGAACAGCGGCTCCACCACCTGCTCGCGCCACTGGATGGAGCGGTTGGAGGCGGTGACCGAACCCCGCTGCTCGAACTGCGTGGTCGTTGGCAGCAGGTAGACACCGTCGGTGCGCTCGCTCATGACCGCCAAATGGGTCGGGTAGGGGTCGGAGACCACCACCATTTCGAGCTTCTCGATGGCCTCTTTCATGTCCACGCCGCGGGACTGGGAGTTCACCGCATGCCCCTGGAAGAACACCGCACGGACGTTGTCCCGCTGACTGAGGTTGGACGGATCCTCAAGGATGCCATCGATCCAGCGCGACACCGGCATGCCCGGAATGTGCATGGGGCTTGTCATGTTGCCGCCGCCGGCATCGTACTCGGCGCTGTCGAACCGGCCCTTGAGATACTCGAAGTCCACGTCCCAGACCCGGGCCCAATGGCGCCAGGCCCCCTCGGACAGGCCGTAGTAGCCCGGCAGGGTGTGGCAGTTGGGGCCGACGTCCGTGGCACCCTGCACGTTGCAGTGACCGCGGAAGATATTGGCACCACCACCGGAGACACCGATGTTGCCGAGCGCCAGCTGCAGCACGCAGTAGGCACGGGTGTTGTTGTTGCCGATGTGATGCTGGGTCCCGCCCATGCACCAGACAATGGTTCCGGGCCGGTTCTCGGCCAGGGTCTTGGCGGCCTGGTACATCTGATCCTCGGGCACACCGGCCACATCTTCGACGCGCTCGGGCGTCCAGTGGGCGACCTCTTCGCGCACCTTCTCCAGGCCGTAGACCCGCTGACGGATGTACTCGCGGTCTTCCCAGCCGTTTTCGAAGATGTGCCACAGCAGCCCCCAGATGAAGGGCACGTCGGCCCCGGAACGGATGCTGATGTGCTGATCGGCGTGGGCGGCGGTGCGGGTGAATCGCGGATCGACCACGATCATCTTGGCGCCGTTTTCCTTGGCCCGGAGGATATGCTGCATCGACACCGGATGCGCCTCGGCGGCATTACTGCCGACAAAGATCATCGACTTGGCGTTGTGCATGTCGTTGTAGCTGTTGGTCATCGCCCCGTAGCCCCACGTGTTGGCGACGCCGGCCACGGTGGTGGAGTGGCAGATCCGGGCCTGATGGTCGATGTTGTTCGTCCCCCAGAAGGCCACGAACTTGCGCTGCAGGTAGCTGCCCTCGTTATTGGATTTGGATGAACCACACCACCAGACGCTGTCCGGACCGGACTCCTCGCGGATCTGCATGAACTTGTCACCGATCTCGTTGACCGCGTCTTCCCAGCTCATGCGCCGCCAGCGACCGCCCTCGAGCTTCATCGGGTACTTGACCCGCTTCTCGCCGATGCCGTGCTCACGCAGCGACGCGCCCTTGGCGCAATGGGCGCCCAGGTTGATGGGCGAGTCGAAGTCGGGCTCCTGCCCGGTCCACACCCCGTTCTGCACCTCGGCGATGACGCTGCAGCCCACCGAGCAGTGGGTGCAGACCGAGCGCTTGATCTCGACCGGCACGCCTTCCTTGCGGGAATGCTCGCCGGTGGCCGCCTCGGCGCGACGCATCATCGTCGGTGACAGTGCCGCCCCGACTGCCGCTGCGCCGGCGGTGAGCCCCGACCGGCGCAGGAAGGTGCGACGATCCATGGCGGTGTAGAAGATGCTGGGAAATGCGCCAGCGCCTTTCTGGGTACTCTGCGAATCGATCGACTTTTTGATGAGCTTCATCTCGCCGCCTCCATTCAGCCGCGGGCCAGATCATAGAAACGCCGGATGTGCGCCGTTTCCTGATAGCCCTTGCGTTGGGTGGGTTCAGCCCCGGCCTTGCTGCTGGGCGTGGATGTCTGCGTTGCCGCCATTACCGAGCTGCCGCCCGCCAGGCCGGCAACGCTGCCACCGACTACCATCCCTTTCAGGAAACGGCGGCGGCTGGGGTCGTTCTGTTTGGAGTGCTTTTCGCTCACGGCTGCCTTCCTCCGGAGTTGTCTGGCCTCAGACCATCTCGAGGTACTGTTTTTCGGTCACCATGAAGCGCTCGGCGAAAGCGCCCACGGCACGGTAGAAGTTGGCGGATTTGGCCTGCTGCAGATCCTGCATGAATCGCTCGACCCATCCGGCCAGGTGATCGTTGAAAAAGACCCGCTGTGCGGCCAGCGTCGTGCCCTCGGGCCCGCTGAGCAGCGCCATGGACTCGAGCAGCGCCGCGACGTGATCCTCGGGTTCGTGGACACCCGACTCGCGCTCGAGCCCGAACTCGCGCAGATCCTCGCGCAGCTTGACCAGCGGCCGACCCATGATGAAGCCCGACTGGTACCAGCTGCCGAATGGCATCAGTTCGCCGCGGCCAAGGCCGATGAAAAGGGCATGAAACTCGATGTCGAGGGATTCGGGGTCGGCGGCGGCAGCGGCCTCGGACAGATTACGCCAGGCCTCGGCCAGGGGGCCGTCCTCGTCCTCAACGTCCACCGAGGCCAGCAGCTCGACTACCGCCTGGTCAGGGATGTCGGCAAACAACCGGGCGAGCAGCCCGTAGACCCGCGACCGAACCCAGTCGTCAGCCTCTGCCGCCGGGGCAGCGGTCGACGAAACGGTCTCTGCGCCTGTCATGTTGTTTTCCTGCACAGACATGTCCTCTCTCCTCGGCCCCCGTTATAGCTTGGAATCACTGCAATGCCAAAAACTTTTTATGGTGCGCTGCGACAAAAACCGCCGCCTACTGCCCCAGGCTGTTGCCCTCTTCGTCAAAAAGGTCCTTGACCCGGCAGTCCTCGCACATCTCCAGCCGCCGTCGGGCCCGCTCGTCCTGGAACATCCAGTGACCGGCCAGCTGCTCGGCGACCCGGCCGATCATCTTTTCGGTGGCAAAGGCCTTGCCACAGCTCACGCAATGGAAGGGCGCTTCCTCGTTGAGCACCCGGGTCTGGGGCATGGCAAAGGCGGGCAGATGCAGACGGGCCTCGAGGGTGATGGCGTCTTCGGGGCAGGCCTGTTCACACAGCCCGCACTGCACGCAACGCGACTCGTCGAACAACAGCTTCGGCTCGCCGCCCCCGCTGGTCACCGCCTCGACGGGACAGACTGCGGCACAGGCCATGCAGAGGGTGCAGGCGTCGCGGTCGACCTGGATCTGCCCGAACGGCGCCCCCGCCGGCAGCTCGGTGGTGGCCGCGTCGCGATTGGGCCGGTAGAGCTCGCTGAAAGCAATCTGCAGCCGCTCCCGTTTGCCGCCGGCGATACTGAAATTGCCGGCGCGTCGGCCGTGATCGTCATGCAGCGGCGACGCGTCCAGCCAGGCAGCCAGCGCCCCCTGTCCGCTGACAAGACGCACCCGGTCGCTGTCGAGCTGCAGCGCCTCGAGAACCGGATCGAAAAGCGCCTTCTGGGTGCGGGCGGTCTCGGCCAGGACCCCCTCGACCGCGTCCGGGAGCAGCATCACGACATCGCTCACCCCCATGGCGAGCGCCGAGAGCCAGATGTCCGGTCCGATGCTGCCGACATCCTCGACCGGCACCGGAATCAACCGCTCGGGCAACCGCTCGGCGAAGGCCTCGAGCACCTCGCTGCCCCATTCATCATCATGAAAGAGCAATGCCGGGGCCTGACCGCCGGCGTCGCCATAGGCCCGCAGGGCGCGACGCAAGCCACCGAGCAGATCCCGGGCATGCGGGAAGGCATAACCCATGGCGCCGCTCGGACAGGCCGCAGCGCAACTGCCACACCCCTGGCAGAGGTAAGGGTCGACTTCGACCTTCTCGCCCAGCGAGCGGATGGCATCGGTGGCGCAGGCATCCATACACCGGGTGCAGCCGGTCATCCCCCGGGCGCCATGGGCACAGATGTTCTCGTCGTAGGCGAAAAAGCGTGGCTTCTGGAACTCGCCGACCATCGCCGGCAGCTGCGCCAGCGCCTCGGCCAGCGACGCCTCGTCGCCACCCACCGCAAAATAGCCCAGAGGCGGCTTTTGCATGGTCATCAACGGGGCATCCGCGAGGTCAAGCACCAGATCGAAGGCCTTGAGCCCACCGCCGACCAGCTCGGCCAGGGATCGAGGCCCTTCGTCGGTGTCCAGCCAGGCCTCGTAGGCGCCCAGATACCCGTTCAGGCGCGGCCGGCCGCGGGCGAGCAGGTACTGACGCAGGTCCGCCGGCTGGTCGTCGTCGTCCTCGGCCACCAGCAGGCAACGCATCTCCTCGCCCAATGCCCGCGCCGCGGGCAGGGCGCGTGCCACCGGCCCGTGGATCAGCACCGTCCCCGCCGATCGATACTCGACAAAGCCGGCGGTGCCCATGTTGGCGCTGGCCAGTGCGCCCAGGGCCGCCCCCCGTGGATCGGCGGCTTTGGCCTTGAGCGATTCCAGAGGCTGGTGTTGGATTTCAAGCACGCTCGTCGTCCTCCTCGTCGGCCGGTTGGTCCGCCGCGATGTCGGGGTTGGTTGAATCTTCTGCCGGAGTCAGCTCGTCGTTCTCCTCGAGGGCATCCGGCTGCTCGGTGGCTGGCTCCAGCCCCTTGCCCTCGGTCCCGGCCTCTGCCTCGAGGCGCTCGCGGCGCTGGGCAAGCCGTTGCTGCTGACGCTTCATATCCCAGGTCTCGACATTGCCCAGCGACTGCAACTGGGTGTAGTCCTCATCGTAATCGTCCAGGCCGTCCTTGACGTTAAAGCGCGCCGTGTGGAAAAGCTTGCGCAACGCCTTGCGCCGCAGCGCCTCGCTCACCCCCGGCGAGAAAAACCCGCTGACATCGCTGTCGGGTGCCAGGCTGTCGATATCGGGCATGTCCGCATCGGTCAGCGGCGCCGCCTCGCCCTCCGCCGGGGCCGCCGTGTCGCTGGCGTGGGGAACGGGCTCAGTGTGCTCGTGCTCGGCCGACGACGGCTCGGGTGATGCGCTCGCTTCGGCCTCGCGGCGCTGGGCCTCTTTACGTCGTGCCCAGCGTCCCAGAAAAGGCTCGTGGCCGGTCGGGTCATTGGTCATGGGATTGCTCCTGGGGCTTGCGGCGCCGCTTGCCCTTGCGCGGCGAAGGCCGGTAGTGCGCCAGAACGAATCGCTCCACTTCAACGGCCAGCCACTCGGGCAACGACGTGGAGAAAATCTCGGCCTCGCTTTCCTGCTGCCGGGCGGTCTCATCCTGATCCAGGGTCACCATGGCGGGCATGAGCCCGTACTGGGGATCCTCGCGGCAGATCACAAAAAGCGACGGCTGCTGACTGGTGAGATTGAACCAGTAGGTCTCGGCATCGGAGCGGCGCAGCCGCAGGGTCAGGCCATGCCAGGCAAAGTCGCGGGCGCCGTCCTCGTGGCGCGAGGCTTCCATGCCCGAACGCCCCTGGGCCGGCTCGATGGCCGCCAGCGACCAGGCCGGCACCCGCCAGCCCTTGCTCTCGCGCATCGTCCGCCGGATCACGACGGTCAGTGGCCAGTCGGTCTGCTCCGGCGGTGTGACACCCGTGCCTGTCATGATTCATCCTCCGGCTCGATTCGGAACACCGGCGCCGACTCCCAGTCGCTTTTGGGCCGATGAACCCGGTAGGCCTCGCGGACCTCGCCGTCCGCGAGGTCGCGCTGTAGAGACAAAACGGTGTTGATATCCGGTGTGCAGAGCGACTCGCAGAACTCGACCTCTCGACGCGCCTCGACCATGGCCGCGTCCACATCCGGGGCGCCGTAGTGCTCGACAAAATGCCAGGCCAGCCGCTCCAGTACCCGTCGGCGATCCGGCGCCGGCATCTCGACCACCACCGCCAGTGTCGCCCAGCCGAACGACTCCACCCCCAGGAACCCCTGGCGAAAGGCCTGCCGTTCGCCGCTGTCGAGCTGCTCGGGGTCACGCTCGCCAAAGGTAAAGACAAACGTCCCCGGTACCACCCACTCACCGGCGGCCGCTGCGCGGGGATAGACCGCGTCGTCGCTGTCATCGAGCCGCAGCGCCCGTAGAAAGCGCATGGTGCCTCTCTCCTCCGCTTGATTGGTCTGACCTTGGGATACGGTATATTACGCGGCCTGCGAACAGAAGCCGGGAGACCGTTCGATGCCATCACTGGCCGACACCCAGCCGGATATCGCCGTCCTTGTGGGCACCCGCAAGGGGCTTTTCATCGCCCGCAGCGACCACCGGCGCCGGCACTGGCAGCTCGAAGGCCCGCATATCGCCGGCTACGAAATCCAGGCCGCCTATCTGCACCCGGATGANCCCGCCATCGGCTATGCCGCCGCCCATCACCCCGTCTGGGGCATCCATGTCTACCGCACCGAAGACGGCGGCCGCAGCTGGACCGGCCTGGCCGAGGTACCGCGGCACGGGCCCGATGAGGACGAATCGAGCCTGAAGATGATCTGGAGCCTGGCCCCGGGCCCGGGCAGCGACCCGGATCATGTCATGGCCGGGGTCGAGCCCCCCGGTGTTTTTCAAAGCCGCGACGGCGGTCAGACCTGGCAGCCTCTGACCGGCTTTAACGACCATCCCGACCGACCGGCCTGGAGCCCGGCCAAGGGGGGCTTGGCGGTCCATTCGCTGCAGCCCGACCCGTTCGACAGCCAGCGGCTTTTCGTGGCCATGTCCGCCGGGGGGATCTATCGCAGCGACGATGGTGGCGACCACTGGCAGGCCGCGAACACCGGGATCCGGGCGCCCTATCTGGCCGAGCAGGCGCCCGAGTGCGGCCATTGCGTCCATCGCCTGCTGGTCCATCCGGCACAACCGGGCCGGGCCTATCAGCAAAGCCACCACGGCCTTTATGTCACCGATGACGGGGGTCGGCACTGGCAAGAGATCACCGACGGCCTGCCCAGTGATTTTGGCTATGCGCTTGCCACCGACCCGCGCCACGCCGATGTCATCTACTGCGTGCCCGAGGAAAGCAGTCAGTTCCGGGCCACGGTTGATGGGCGGTTGCGCGTGTATCGCAGCGACGACGCCGGCCGGCACTGGACGGCGCTGACCCGGGGGCTGCCGCAGGAGAATGTCTTTGTCACCGTCCTGCGGGATGGGCTGGCCGCGGATGGACTGGACCCGCTGGGTCTCTACCTGGGCACCTCAAGCGGTCATCTTTTCGCCAGTCGGGATGCCGGCGACAGCTGGCAGAGCATCGCCGGCTACCTGCCCGGGATCCTGAGCATCCGCGCAGTGGCCGTGGACGACGGGGCATCATGACCCTGGCCGCGGCGGATTGGCTGGAAGCCCGAGCGGGGATCGTCTGCGTGGTGGGCGCCGGCGGCAAGAAAACCACCATCCGTCGGCTGCTCGAGCAGGCCACAGGTAGGGTGGCCACCACCGCCTCGGTCCGGACAACGCCGCCATCGGCCCGGGAGGTCGACATCCGCATCTTTGACGACGAGCCGGCCCTGCTCGAGCAGGTGCCCCGGGCGGCGGCGACGCATCAGCGGGTGGCCTATGCGCTGCCTGGACGCCGGTCGGGACGCGTGACCGGCCCGGCGCCGGCCACCATCGCCGAGCTGCACCGCCTGGCGGGCTTTGATCTGACGCTGGTCAAAGCCGATGGCGCCCGGATGCGCGGCATTAAAGCGCCGCGGGACAACGAACCGGCGCTGGTCCCCGGCTGCGGCACGGTGATCCATGTCGTCTCCGCCCGGGTCATCGGGCAACCACTGGACGAGGGCATCGCCCACCGCGTCCCCGAACTCGGGGCGCTGCTCGATCTGGTGCCGGGCCAGATCATCGAGCCGGCCCACATCGGGCGGCTCATCGCCCATCCCCGGGGCGGTGCCCAGGGCTGTCAGGGGCAGCGGTTCGTCTCGCTCATTAATCAGGTGGATGGCGACGAGCAACATCGACTGGCCCGACAGGCGGCGGCGGTGGCCATGGCGGGCCCATGCCCACCCCGCCGGGTGGTGCTGGCCAGCATGCGCGAAGCCGAGCCGGTGGTGGATGTTGTCGACACTGCCGAACCCGGGGCAGACTGATCCCATGACCGAAGTGACCGTATTCCTGCCGGCGGCGCTGCAGCCGCTTGCCAATGGGGCGCATCAACTGGCCCTTGCCGGCGAATCGGTGGCCGATGTCCTCGAGCAGCTGGGCGCGCATCACCCCCAGGTCGGCCGCCGTATCCTCACCCGCGATGGCCAGCTGCGCCGGCATGTCAACATCTTCGCCGACGACGAGGACATCCGGGCGCTGGCAGGCACCGCCACCCCCCTGGCCGGCCGGCAGTCCCTGACCATCGTGCCGTCGGTCGCCGGCGGCTAGGCCATGGACGCTCGTGTCAGCGCAGTGGTTCTCGCCGGCGGCAGGGCCCGGCGCATGGGGGGTGAGGACAAGGGGCTCGTCGCCCTGGCGGGCCAGCCCATGATCGCCCATGTCCTCGCCGCAATCACGCCGCAGGTGCACGCCGTGGCCATTAATGCCAACCGCAACGCGGCGGCCTACCGCCGGTTGGGCCACACCGTGCTCGCCGACCCGCTCGCCGACTTCCAGGGGCCGCTTGCCGGCATGGCCGCCGGCCTCGACTGGTGCCCGACCCCGCTGCTGGCCACGTTGCCCTGTGACGGCCCCCTGATTCCGGCCGATTACATCGCGCGGCTGGCGGACAGCCTGGGCGATGGCGATATGGCGGTTGCCCATGACGGCGATCGTCTGCAGCCGGTGCATGCCCTGCTGCGTCGAGAATGTCTGCCGTCCCTGCGGGATTTTCTCGCCGGGGGCGGACGCAAGATCGACCGCTGGTATGCGAGCTGCGATATGCGCCGCGCCGATTTCTCTGATGCCCGGGCGTGCTTTGAGAACATCAACACCCCTGAACAGCAGGCGGCCATGAGCACCCGCCTGCAAGGCCAACCCGAGTGAGCGCCATGACCGATCCGACTGCCGCCCCCGACTGTGGACACGACGCGCCATCGCTGCCGCTGGACGAGGCCAACGCCCGCATCCGTGCGGCACTCGAGCCCGTGACCGAACGCCGCCGCGTCCCGCTGCGTGATGCCCTGGGCGAGGTGCTGGCCGAGACGATCGTTGCCACCGACCCGGTGCCCGCCCATGACAACTCGGCCATGGATGGCTACGCCCTGCGACACGCCGATGCCGCGCTCGACAGCCTGCGCCTGGTGGGCAGTGCCTTTGCCGGCCACCCCTACGACGGCGAACTCGGGCCCGGCGAGTGCGTGCGCATCATGACCGGCGGCGTGGTGCCCCGGGGCAGCGACGCGGTGGTCATGCAAGAGCGGGTCACCGAAGCCGACGGCCAGGTGCGTGTCCAGCACTGGCCCGAGTACGGCGAGAACATCCGCCGCGCCGGCGAGGATCTTGCCGCCGGCGATGTCATTCTGGCCCCGGGACGGCGCATCACGCCGGCGGATCTGGGCATCATCGCCTCGATGGGCCGGGCCGAAATCTGGGTCCACCGACCCTTGCGGGTGGCCTTTTTCTCCACGGGGGATGAGCTGCGCAGTCTGGGCGAACCCCTGGGCCCGGGCGAGATTTTTGACAGCAACCGCTACAGCCTCTTTGGCATGTTGAGCCGCATGGGGGTCGAGCGGGTGGACCTGGGCGTGGCCCCCGATGACCGGGCGTCATTGTCGCAGCGCCTGGGCGAGGCCGCTCAGGCCGCCGATGTGATCATCACCTCCGGCGGCGTCTCGGTGGGCGAGGCGGATTTCATGGGCGAGATCCTGCGGGCCAATGGCGAGGCCCACTTCTGGAGCATCGCCATGAAACCGGGACGCCCACTGACCTTCGGGCGTTTTCAAAACAGCTGGTACTTTGGCCTGCCGGGCAATCCCGTCTCGGTCATGGCCACCTTTACCCAGGTGGTGGCACCGGCGCTGCGCTATCTGGCCGGCGAAGCCCGTCCTCCGGCCCCCCGACGATTTCGCGTGCCATGCCTGAGCCCGCTACGAAAGAAACCGGGCCGGCAGGAATTCCAGCGTGGCCGTTTGACCACCGGGGATGACGGAGCGCTGGCGGTGGAGAGCGTGGGCCGCCAGGGCTCGGGCATGCTGCGGTCGATGAGTCAGGCGGACTGCTTCATCGTCCTGCCGGCCGAAGCCGACGACGTGGCCGCCGGCGACTGGGTCGCGGTCGAGCCATTCCAGGGCCCACTGGGCTGAAAAGCGCCCCGGGCGGGCTATTTGAGCGCCAGCTCGCCGTCGATCTCGTGGCTCAGATCGACGCCATCCACGGTCAGCGTCACCCGGGCATTCAGGGTCTCGTCGCCGGTGAGCCTGCCCGACTCGATGGCCTCGCGCACGGATGTCTCGATCTCGCGCTGGGCGGTGATACCGACCTTTTTGAGAAATTTGCGAACACTTAAATTGAGCGTCTCTTCGTCCATGGCTTCTAGCCTCCGATGTAGGACATTTCGATCTTGCGGGTGTCGATGGGCTTGGTCTCGCCGGTGCGCAGCTCGGAGTAGCGGTCGGCCCGCCGCCGCCACAGCGCGGTCAGAAACTCGGCGAGGTCGGCATCACTGGCACCGGCCCGCAGGCGGTCACGCAGGTCGTGGCCGGCGCTGGCAAAAAGACAGGTATAGAGCTTGCCCTCGGCGGATAGCCGGGCACGACTGCAATCGCCACAGAAAGGCTGCGAAACCGAGCTGATCATGCCGATCTCGCCGGCGCCGTCGCGGTAGCGGTAGCGCTCGGCCACCTCGCCGCGATAGTTGGGCTCGAGCGGTTCCACCGGCCACTCGGCGTCAATGCGCTCGACCACCTCCCGCGATGGCAGCACCTGATCGAGCTGCCAGCCGTTGGTGTTGCCCACGTCCATGAACTCGATAAAGCGCACGATATGCCCGGTCCCGCGAAAATGCCGGGCCATGGGCACAATATCGTGGTCGTTCACCCCTTTCTGCACCACCATGTTGATCTTGATCGGCGCAAGGCC
>PR_CR_10_Liq_1_inCRDRAFT_1001394_pt1 | contig 13612 bp, 10 predicted proteins | sample PRCRCaboRojoPR_3_FD_10241 | JGI IMG/M metagenome (IMG submission 10241) | reverse complement strand
GACGGGGGGAGCGGCGCCTACCGAGCCTCGCAACTGGATAACCATCCACCCCGGCCGGGGACCGAGCCAGACCGCGATTTTTCCCGGTGGCCGGACGCGGGAGCCGGGGCGGAGTTGGGGCCGAGTTTAGCCCGTGGATCCCGCGATCCGGCGAAAGATTTCCGCGAAGGCGGGGATCCCCCGTTCGAGAGTGCGGAGGGANAAGGACTCGTCGGGCGCGTGGAGGTTGTCCTCCGGGGTGAACAGCCCCAGAAGGATCGTGTCGAGACCGGCAATTTTCTGCAAGTCGGCGACCAGCGGGACACTACCGCCCTCGCGCAAGTAGAGCGGGCGACGGCCGAAGGTATCGGTGACGGCATTCTCGACCGCATGGAAGGCCCGGGCGACGGCTTCCGGCTGGTCGGCGGGCGTGTTCGGGCGGTCCGGGGGGATGACCGAGTAGGGATACGCCCGGGAGCCCGTCTCCAGCTCGAGGGTCACTCCCGGCGGGCAGCGATCGCGGAGGGCTTGGCAGACCCGTTCCTCGAGGACGAAGGGATCCTGGTCGGCGACCAGTCGGCAGGTGATCTTGGCACGGGCNTCGCTGGGGATGACCGTCTTGACTCCCTCGCCCTGGAAGCCGCCCCCGATGCCGTTGAACTCCAGCGTGGGCGCAAAGCGAATCGCCTCTTCCGGCGAGTAGCCCGGGGGCGGGAAGAAGGCGTCGACCCCGAGAAAGCGGGCGTAGTCCTCCGCGCTGCGACCGACATGGGTCAGCTCCTCCCGTTCCCAATCGGCGGGCGGGGCCACCTCGTCGTAAAAGCCCGGCACATTGACCGCGCCGTTCTCCGTGTGGAGGGAGGCCAGCAGCGTGGCCAGGGCCTGAATGGGGTTGCGCACGGCCCCGCCGTGCATTCCCGAGTGGAGGTCCGTGCGCGGTCCGGTCACCTTGACTCCCACGTAGAGAAGGCCGCGGAGGGCGGTGGTGATGACCAGCTGTTCCGTGGAAGGGCTGGCCGTGTCCGAGAGGAGGACCACCTCGGCCTCGGCGAGCCGCTCGCGGTACTGCTCGAGGAAGCCCCGAAAGCTGGGGCTGCCGATCTCCTCTTCTCCCTCGACCAGGTAGGTCAAATTCAGGGGGAGATCGGGGTTCGTGCGGAGGACCTCCCGGAGCGCGGAGAGGTGGACGACCATCGGGCCCTTGTTGTCGGCGGCTCCGCGCCCATAGATCCGGCCGTGGCGGACCGCGGCCTCGAAGGGCGGGGTTGTCCAGAGCTCGTAGGGGTCGGCCGGTTGGACATCGTAGTGCCCGTAGAGAAGCAGGTGCGGATGCTCCGGCCGGGTCCGTCGTTCGGCGAGGAGGAGAGGATGGAGGGGAGTGGCAATCTCCTCCACCGCGAAGCCGAGATCCCGCAGCTGGCCCGCCACCCAGGCGCGGGCACCCTCCATCCCGACGTGGGCGCCCGGATCCGTGGAGACACTCGCGTGCCGGATGAATTCGGAAAGAAGCTGCTCGGGCGCGGTCATGGGCGACACGCTGCTCGCTCCCGACCACGAATGCAAACCCGGGAGATCAGGAAGACTCCCGCACCCCGGCCGTCCCCCTCAAAGCGTCTGCTTCCGGTGCAGGTCGATGTTCTCCGTGGCCGACTCGAAGTCCGGAGTGATCCAGTTCGGGGCGATCCGGTACAGCTCGGGCTCCTCGCCCGGCACCTTGCGGAGCACGATGTACCCAAAGGGGTGGGGGTCCCCGGGCGGCCAGTGGGCCACCGCGAAGAGCGGCATCTGCCCGCTCTCCGTCTGGTTTTCCGGGCAGATCTTGGCAACGGCGGCGGTGAGGAGGTAGTACTCGTTGGCGTCGGGTATTCCCGAGTGCCGGAGGTCATCGAGGCGCTTGGGGAGGAGGCGGTTTTCGAGGTGGGGAAGAATCTCGTCCCAGTGCGGAAACTTGCGCCAGCTCTGCCCGGGCTTGGGGACCCGCAGGGAGCGACCCCGGCCGAAGTGCTCCGCATTGGCGAAGAGCTTGTCGAGCCCGTACGCGAGCACCTCTTCCTCGGTGGGCGGCTGGGCCTGGGGGGAAGAAGGAGTGGAAGCCATGGCCGAAGGATGGACGAGCCCCTCGTGGAGCGTCACGCAAAAAGAGGACCCGGCCGGGAGGCCGGGATTGCCTCCCCACCAAGGGTGGGTCAATTTCCCGCACCCCTCCCCGACGATGCCCCACCTGACCCCTTCCCGCCGTCTCCGCCGAACGCCCTACTCGGAAAAAGTGGAGGCGGCCGGCGTCCGGGCCTACACCGTGTACAACCACATGCTCCTGCCCACCGTGTTCCGGGACCTCGAGGAGGACTACCATCACCTCAAGGAGTCCGTGCAGATCTGGGACGTCTCCGTGCAGCGGCAGGTGGAGCTGCGGGGACCGGACGCGCAGCGGCTGCTGCAGATGCTGACTCCCCGGGACCTGCAGGGGATGCTTCCCGGGCGTTGTGCGTATGTGCCGATCGTGGACGAGACCGGGGGCATGCTCAACGATCCCGTCGCCCTGAAACTCTCCGCGGATCGCTGGTGGATCTCCCTTGCGGACAGCGACCTCCTCTACTGGGTGAAGGGCATTGCCTACGGATATCGCTTGGAGGTGCTGATCGACGAGCCCCCGGTCTACCCCTTGGCCGTGCAGGGTCCGCGTGCCGAGGATCTCCTCGCGCGGGTATTCGGCGAGGAGGTGCGCCGGGTGCGGTTCTTCCGGTTTGGCTGGTTCGATTTCCGGGGACGCGACCTCCTCGTGGCGCGGTCCGGCTACTCGAAGCAGGGAGGCTTCGAGATCTACCCGGAGGCCTGGGAGCTCGGCCGACCCCTCTGGGAGGCACTCGAGGCGGCCGGGACGGACCTCGGGGTGCGGGCGGGCTGCCCGAACGGGATCGAGCGCGTGGAGAGCGGACTCCTCAGCTACGGCAATGACATGACCGATGACAACACCCCGCACGAGTGCGGGCTCGGTCGCTTCTGCGACACCCAGAGGGCGGCCGGTTGCATCGGGCGCGATGCCCTTCTCCGCGTGGAAAAGGACGGTCCCGTCCAGCAGGTCCGCCCCGTGGCCATCGGTGGTGATCCCGTGCCCCCCTGCGACCGTTTCTGGACCGTCCGGGGGGCCAGGGGGGAACCGGTCGGCCGGATCGGGTCGGCGGCGTGGTCGCCGGATTTCCGGACGAATGTGGCCATTGGGATGATTCGGCTGACCCACTGGGACCCCGGCACGCGCCTGGAGGTAGAGACACCGGATGGTCCGCGGCCCGCCGAGGTGCGGGATCGCTTCTGGTATTGAGGGCCGACGTGGCCGGCAGCGCCGAGCTCCCCGGGCGGGAGACCGCCCCCGGGGCGGACGCTTCTCTTCGACGTCCTCAGCCCTTCTTGCCGAGGTAGGCCTCTTGAACCTTTTCGGAGGCGAGCAAGTCCGCGGAGCTTCCCTCGAGGGCGATCGTGCCGACATCGAGGACGTAGCCGCGGTCGGCCAGCTTGAGGGCGGCCCGCGCATTCTGCTCGACGAGCAGGACGGTGACCCCTTCACCGGCGATCTCGCGGATGCGCTCGAAGATGCTCCGGACAAGGATCGGGGCGATCCCGAGGGAGGGCTCGTCGAGCAGGAGCAACTCCGGTCGGCTCATCAGGGAGCGGCCGATCGCCAGCATCTGCTGTTCCCCCCCGGAAAGGGTTCCCGCCAGCTGCTTGCGGCGTTCCTCCAGGCGGGGGAAGAGCTCGTAGACCCACCGGAGGCGCTCCTTGTCGACGCGTTTCTCGGTGAATGCACCCAGCCAGAGGTTTTCCTCGACCGTGAGGATCCCGAAAACGCGCCGACCCTCCGGGGAGTGACTGATCCCGAGATGGACCACCTTGTGGGCGGGCATCTGGGTAATGTCCTCCCCGCGGAAGAGGATCCGTCCGGCGCGGGCGCGGAGCAGCCGCGAGATCGTCCGCATGGTGGTCGTCTTGCCGGCCCCGTTGGCCCCGAGGATGCAGACCACCTCACCCTTGGCCACCTCCAGGCTGATCCCCTTAAGCGCGGCGATGTTCCCGTAGGAGACCTCGAGGTCCTCGAGGCGGAGGAGGGCCTCGCCGCTCATGCCCGGGCCACCTCCCCCTTGCTCTCGTCGCCTTCCCCGTCTTCCTCGTCGTCGTCGCCGCTGCCGAGGTAGGCTTCGATGACCGCCGGGTCGCGCTGGATTTCCGCGGGCGTTCCCGCGGCGATCTTCTTCCCGAAATTGAGGACCGTGAGGAAGTCGGTCACCTCCATGACCATGTCCATGTCGTGTTCGATGAGGAGCACGGTGATCCCCTTGTCCCGGATCCGGAAGATCGTCTCGAGCAGCTGGAGGGTTTCCCGGTCGTTCAGGCCGGCGGCGGGCTCGTCGAGGATGAGCAGGGTGGGATCCACCGCCATGGCCCGGGCCATTTCCACCCGGCGTTGCAGACCGTAGGGGAGGGCATTGGCCGGCTTGGTGGCGTGTTCCTCCAGGTCGAAGAAGGCAAGCTGTTCTCCCACTTGTTCCCAGTTTTCGCGCTCGTCGCGGCGGGACCGACCGGACGGCACGATCCCGTCCCACCATCCCTGGCGGCTGCGGATGTGGCGACCGCTCATGATGTTCTCGGCCACGGACATCTCGCCGAAGAGCCGGATCGTCTGGAAGGTCCGGACCACCCCGCGGTCGACAATCTCGTAGGGAGTGAGCCCGCGGATTTCCTCGCCGCGCCAGCGCACGGAACCCTCCTCACTCTTGTAGATCCCGGTGATGCAGTTGAAGACCGTGGTCTTGCCGGCCCCGTTCGGTCCGATGATCCCGTAGATCTGGCCCGGGGACACCTGCAGGTCGAGGCTGTCGACGGCGGTGAGCCCGCCGAAGCGCTTGGTGACCCCCCGAAGGAGCAGTTCGTTCTCAGCCATCGCGGTGCGGGCGGACGAGGAAGGCGGGAATGCGCCCGAAACGGGCCGGCCAGATCCCGCGGGGCCGCAGGATCATCGTGAAGACCATGGCGAAGCCGAAGACAAAGTAGCGCCAGGTGGAGAACTCGCGGAAGATTTCCGGGAGGATGAACATGACGAATACCCCGAGGAAAATGCCCGGGATTGAGGATCCTCCGACCAGGACGATGCTGAAGAAGAGGATGGACTGGAGGAACTCGAAGCCCTCCGGGGAGACCGCGGAGTACTGGGTGGCGAAGACCGTGCCGGCGAGGCCGGCGATCCCGGCCCCCAGCCCAAAGGCGAAGATCCGGTAGACCCGGGTGTTGATGCCGATGCTCTCGGCGGCGATCGGATCCTGCTTCAGGTAGTGGAGGGCCCGGCCCGCCTTGCTCCTCTCGAGGTTGGCCATGATCCCAAGGGTGACGAGGAGGACGACGAAGGCGAAGTAGTAGACCGCGACCTGACTGCCGAGGGTCACCCCGAAGAGGGCGAGGGAATCCAGCCCGAAGATCCCGTTCGGCCCCCCGGTGAGCCCTCCCAGGTCATTCTGGAGAACTTGTACAAAGACGATGTTGAAGCCGATGGTGACCACCAGCAGGTAGTCCCCGCGCAGGTGGACGATCGGTGCGGAGAGGATGATCCCGAAGACGGCTGGGAGGAGGATGGCCACCGGGATCGTGGCGACGATGGGCCAACCGAACTGAGAGTTGAGGATGGCGGTGGTGTAGGCTCCCATCCCGAAGAAGAGGGCCTGGCCCATGTTGAACATGCCGGCCTTGCCGAGGACGATGTCCTGGGAGAGGGCGACCACCGCGAAGACGAGGAAGGTGATCGCGACCGCCTGCCAGCGGGAATCGAGCAGGTGGGGGAGGACGACCAGCCCGAGGAGGAAGGCGGCCCCGCCGAGCCGGGAGAGGGAGGAGGACATCTAAACCTTTTGGGCGACCCGCTCCCCGAGCAGTCCGGTCGGCCGGACGATGAGGATGAGGATGAGGAGGAGGAACGTGAAGGCGTCGGCCCAGGTGCTGGAAATGTAGCCCGAGATGAACGCGGTGAAGAGGCCGAGCAGCAGCCCCCCGAGCATGGCCCCGGGGATGTTGCCGATGCCCCCAATGATCGCGGCGATGAAGGCGTAGAGCCCGTACTGCCAGCCCATCTCAAAGGTGATGCCCCGGTAGTAGAGCCCGATGAAGAGGCCACCGATGGCCCCGAGGGAGGAACCGATCACGAAGATCAGGGTGATCACGCGGTTCACATTGATGCCCATCAGCCGGGCGGCGTCCTGGTCGATCGCGCTTGCCCGGATGGCCGCTCCCATCCGGGTTTTCTCGATGAAGAAGTAGAGCGCGGCCATGAGGAGGACCGAGAGCAGCAGGATGATGACCTGGAGCAGACTGATGACGACCCCGCCGATGTTCCAGTAGACCTGGGGGACCAGTTGCGGGAAGATCCGCATCTGGGGTCCCCAGACCAGCATGATCCCGTTCTGGAGGATCAGGCTGGCCCCGAGGGCGGAGACCACCGCGGAGAGCCGGGGCGCCTGGCGGAGCGGCCGGTAGGCAAATCGCTCGAGAAGGATGCCGAGGCAGGCGGTCGCGGCGGCGACAAGGGCAAAGATGGCGATGACCGCGAGGAGGGAGGACGACTCCCCCATGATCGTCGCGTAGATGGTCAGCCCGATGAACGCCGAGGCGGCCACGAGGGCCCCGTGGGCAAAGTTGATGAGCTTGAGCACCCCGTAGACCATCGTGTATCCGAGGGCCACGAGGGCATAGATGCTGCCGATGGTCAGCCCGTTGGCGAGCTGCTGGAAAAAGGTGTCCACGAGGGAGGGTCTTCCGGGCGCGGAGGGAGGTGGCGGGGAATCGGCCCGCGGGTGAACCGGGGCCCGCGCGGGGCCCCGGCTCACGGCCGGAGAAACGCAGGATCCTACTGGGCGTAGACTACGTCGTAGCTACCGTCCTCAAGGATCTCGAAGGTCATGTAGCTGCTGCCGATCCGGTTCCCATCGGAGGCGAACTGGAGGGGACCGGTGATCCCGGGCATCGGCTCGGTCATCGCGTGGAGGTAGTCGACGGCCTCTTTCGTGTCGAAGCTGCCGGTCTGTTCCATGGCGTAGACGATCGCCCGCATCCCGTCGGCGTTCATGAGCGTCCAGATGGAGGGAGGGAGCTTGCCGAACTCGGCCTCGTAGTCGGCGAGGAACTCCTCGGCGACATCGTAGGGGAGCATCTCCGGGGTGGGCACGTTGATGATGAAGGCGCCTTCCGCGGCGCTCCCGGCGAGCTTCACGAAGTCGGGGTTGTCGTTGGCATCCCCTCCGATGAAGTCGGCGTCGATGCCGAGCTGTACCTGCTGGGCGCGCAGCTGGCCGCCATCCGTGTAGTACCCGGCGAAGAAGATCGCGTCGGGATTCATGGCGCGGATGCTCGTGAGGACGGGGGTGAAGTTCTGGGAGTCGGCCTTGATCTTCTTGTAGGAGACCACGTTGCCCCCGATCTTCTCGAGCTCGTCGATGGTCGATTCGGCGAGCCCGGTGGCGTAGCTGGAGAAGTCGGAAATCACCACGATCTTCTCGTAGCCCTTCTCGTTGACCATGTAGTCCGCGGCGAAGACCGCCTCGGCACTGTTCGGGAAGGAATTCCGCAGGAAGGTCCAATAACCCTTCTCGGTCAGGCTGTCGGCGGTCCCGTCGGAGGTCTGGATCACCCCCGCGTCGTAGTAGGTCTTCTGGGCGGCCTCCGCGCAGGTGGAGGTGTAGGAGCCGATGACCATGGCCACGCCCTCGTTGACGAGTTCCTTGGCGCAAATGGCGGCGGCCATGGCAGTGCCTTCATCGTCACAGGTGACCACCTCGATCTGGCGGCCGAGGACACCGCCGTTCTCGTTGATCTGCTGGGCAAGAAGCCGGGTGGCATTGTCGATGCCCTGGCCCTCATTGGCATAGCTGCCGGTGATGGGGGCCTGGACGCCGACCTTGAGGGTTTCCGCTCCGGCGATGCCGAAGCCGAGGGCGGTCGCACAAGCGGCCGCGAGGAGGGGGCGAATCTTTGATTTCATAGGGAGTATCCGAGTTCAGTCGCGTTGAGGACCATGGCCGGGTAGGGGGCCGACCATGGGGTGGGGTGTGCGGAGGCAGGAATCGAACCCTGCAACGTCCTTCCCGGGCAGGATTGCCCGATTCGGCAGGGCCACTCTCGCGCGGAGGCGGGGGGCCGATCGATGGCGGTCCTGAAGGGTAGGGGGAAGGACATCCGCTGATCCAAGCGGGAGCAGGAGGTTGAGATCTGCTACCGGCGAGAGGTCGCGGAACTTGCGATAGAGAGGATCGACTCGTCAAGACTTTTCCGGGCTCGGCCGGAGGGGGTGGGCGCCGAGGGATTCGTTGCAGGGGAGAGCGGCGGCAACAAGGGCGGCCCGTTGGCCGCGCACTGTGGCCCGGGGGCCTTCGGCACCGGCGCAGCCCGTGCTGGCGTGGACCGCCCGGTGGGTTCTTGTAGGGGAGAAATTGCTGCCGCGGACAGGAAGGTCAATCTTGCGGCAGACCCTGCATGTCTTCGTGCGGGGATTTACGGGCAGGCCGGAGCTGCCGGTGCTCGTCCCGATCTCTCCCCCGCGGTTCAGGAGGAAGTTGTAGGTGTTGGCCGTGTTCGCGAGACCGTGCGCGTCGAGCACCGGGTCCTCCTCCGCCCCGGCTCTCCTGGTGGCGATCGCGGCGACGGCGCAGTGCCGTTGGAGGGTGGGAGTTCAGTTTGGGATCGTGGGAGTCGGGCCGGCCGGGTTCCTGCGGGACCGTGGCGAGGCGGACGGGTCGGAGCCGGAAGTGCTCCCCAACGATGGAGAGGGAGGAGCCGGAGTGGAAAGGATGCTGGAAGGGCCGACTCCTCGCGCCGCGGGTGACAACGAGGCGGTTGTGGGCGGCGTCCCCCCCGTGGTCAGCCGTCCCTTTCTTGCGAGCGCACCGGAAAAGCCGGCACGGCCCGATCCAAGCCGAGATCCATCCCGTGGTGGAAGTCCGTATCCCGGTGCGGGTGAATTCCCGTCCCGACACCAGCCCCGGGGAGAAGCGCCGCTCAAAGACTTCTGCCTGTGGCGCAGCAATCGAAACGAGCGGGCCGTCCGGGTGGAGAACGGAGGAGGTCGCCCTGCGGGTACCTCCCCGGCATCCTCAGTGATCGGGGAGCGCAGGGAAGGCTGCGGAGAAGAGGACACGGGCCGGCAACGGCTTGTGGGGAGGTGGTTCGGCCCGGTCGGGTGACCTTTCCCTCTATTGACGGCAAGTTCGAAATACATAGAATGGAATTGTTGTCGCGAGAATGGGTCGCCTTCCCCAGCGATCCCTCCCAAAGTGCGATCCCCCAACCCCTCCCTCCCATGGATGAGTCGCTACCCCCCTCCTCCGCGGCCCCCACCGAGCGGCCGCTCCCCTTGGTCCTGACCAGACTCTCGATTCCCGGAGGCCCGTGGGCGCTTTGCCTTTACGAAGCCAACGCCGGCCTTCTCGCCGATGCGGACGGCTGCCTGCGGGCGCCCGTTGTCCGGCGTCTGGGCCCGCTGCTCGAGCTGGCCGAGCGTCACGGACGACCCTTCCGGCGACAAGTGACCCTCGAGGCCGTCCCGCACCTCCTCGCCTTCTTCCCGGGGGAGAAGCTCGTGCGCGTGGGCACCCCGCGCCTGCAGCACGAGTTGTTCTTCCTGCGCCACGGTCCAACCGAGGAGACCGAGGAGGGCGGAGACGCCGCGGCCTTCCGGGCCCACGCGCGGGCGATGGCGGAGATTCCCGTGGAGGAGTTCCCGTCCGTTCTCGAGGAAGTCTCCGTGGCGGCAGGGCTGCCCGATCCCCTCGAGGACGAGCGCATGGGGGTTCTCGAGGACGAGGAGGGCGAGAGCCTGCTGCACCGTCTCGTCGAAGGCATCCACGCTTACCGTCCCTCCTGGTTCGAACGGCTCTCCGATTTCGCCTTGGGATTGACCGCGGAATACGCCCTCCTGCGCGTGCACCTCCTCAAGTTCCTTGCCCTCCTTCCCTCCCTCGACCACGACCGGAAGGGTGGGGAGGTGAAGCAGCGTCTCCTCGAGTCCCTCCGCCGCCTCCTCGAGGACTCCCGCGGGGCCCGGGCGGCCGGCATCCGCGGGCAGGAGCAGGGCTTGCCCCCGCGCTACACCGGCCCGCTCGCGCTTGCCCGCGGGCTGGCCGCGCTCCTCCCGGCAGGCGTCCTCGCCCCTCTCGTCCGCCGCTCGGTCCGCACCATGGCCCGCCGATTCATCGCCGGCGAATCCATTGAGACGGCCAGCGAATCCTTCCAGGGACTCTTCCGGACTGGGCGGGATGTCACCGTCGACCAGCTCGGGGAGTTGGTGGTCTCGGAGACGGAGGCGGACGGTTACCGCGACGAGGTTCTCCGGATCCTCCGCGGATTTTCCCTGCACGTCCCAAAGGGCGCGGTGAACGGTGCGGGGATTCCGCGGGCCCACGTCAGCATCAAGGTCTCCGCCCTCTGCTCGGACTTCCGCCCGGAGGCCTTCGACCACACCTACGAGCGGGTGGCACCGCGCCTGCGCACCCTTCTCCTTGCGGCCCGCGAAGAGGGAGTCTTCCTGAATATCGACGCCGAGCACTACCACCACCGGGATATCGTTTTCCGGGTGTACCGCCAGGTGTTGCTGGACACCCCCGAGCTGCGTGACTTCGCCGGGACCGGCATCGTCGTGCAGGCCTACCTGCGGGACGCGGCCGGCCATCTCGCGGAGATCGCGGAGCTGGCCCGCGAGCGCGGGGTGCGCATGCCGATCCGGTTGGTCAAGGGCGCGTACTGGGACGCGGAGACAATCGAGGCGGACGCGCACGGGTTCAACGCGCCCGAGTTCCTCAACAAGGAGGAGACCGACCTGCACTTCCGCCAGCTCATCCTGGCCACCCTCGCGCAGGGCGAGGAGCTGCAGCTCTGCCTCGCCTCCCACAACTTTGCCGACCACGCCTTCGCGCGGGTAGCGGCCGCCCGTTTCTTTCCGGAGGCCCCGGAGATGGAGCACCAGTGCCTGCACATGACCTACGAGGCCCTCTCCACGGCCCTCGCCGCGCAGGGCTGGCCCGTCCGCAACTATGTGCCGGTGGGCAGCCTCCTCGTAGGAATGGCCTACCTCGTGCGCAGGATCATGGAGAACTCCTCGCAGGTAGGGGTGCTCACCATCATGCGCTCCCACCACGCGCTCGACCAGTTGCGCGACCCCAGGGAGATCCACCGGGAGAAACGGGCGGAGGCTTCGCTCGTGCAGGATCTCTCCGCGGCCTCTCCCACCTCCGGCTTCCTCAATGTGCCCCCGGCCCGCCTGTACCGGGAGGACGAGCGGGCCACCGTTGCGGAAGCCTACCGGGCCTTCGCGGAAGACGGCCTCGGCCGCGTCTACGACGACGCCTTTGCCGCGGCCGACGGCACCCTCACCCCGATCGTCAGCTCCTCGTCGCCGGAAACCGTCGTCGGGCGTATCCCCCTGGGCAGCGCGGCCTCCGCCCGGCGGGCCCTCGACACCGTGGAGGAAAGCTTTGCGGCAGGTAGCTGGGCGGAGCGTCCCTGGCAGGAGCGCGCCCTCGTCCTGCAGAAGGCCGCCCACCTGCTCACCTTCCACCGCTCCCGCCTGGCCGCACTCGTGAGCTACGAGGCCGGGAAGGCGGTCAAGGAGGCCCTTGCCGATGTCGACGAGGCCATTGACTTCCTGCAGTTCTACACCCGGGAGGCGGAGAAGCTCTACCGCGACGGGCCGGGCGCAGTGGCCCGGGGGCCGGTGGCCGTCATTGCTCCCTGGAATTTCCCCATNGCGATTCCCTGCGGGATGAGCGCGGCCCCCCTCGTCGCGGGCAACAGCGTGATCCTCAAATCAGCCGAGCAAACGCCCCTCGTCAGCGAGGAAATGGTCCGCCTCTTCCACGCGGCCGGGGTGCCCGCGGAGGTCTTCGTGCATTTGCCCGGGACCGGGGAGGAAGTCGGCCAGGCGCTAGTGGACGACGAGCGGGTGGCCCAGTACGTCTTCACGGGATCGATGCCCGTGGGCACCCTGATCCAGCGGGAAATCCAGGGCCGCCTCATCCGGCACCCCCGCACCGGCCAGACCTACGGGGCGCAGGTCATCACCGAGATGGGGGGCAAGAACGCCATCCTCGTGACCGGTAATGCCGAGCTCGACGAGACCGTCGCCGGCATCCTCTACTCCGCCTTTGCCCATGCCGGCCAGAAGTGCTCGGCGGCCTCCCGGGTCATCGTGGACCGCTCCATCCACCCGCAGCTCGTCGCGCGGCTCCGGGAAGCCGTGCGGGACCTCGAGGTCGGAGAGGCCTACCGGATGGCCACGGCGGTCAACCCCGTGATTACCCGGGAGGACCAGGACCGGCTGCGCGCCCAGATCGCGGAGGCCGCGGAGGAGGCCCGGCGGTACGGTGGGGCCGTCCTCGTGGACCGCTCGCAGGAGGACCTGCCGGGCTACTGCGTGGGACCGGCCGTGTTTGAGTTGCCCGCGGAAAGGGCCCGGCAACCGGACTCGATCGCCCAGCAGGAACTCTTCGGCCCGGTCCTCCACATCCTGCCCGTCGACTCCATGGAGGAGGGCCTCCAGCTCTTCAATGCCACCCCCTACGGCCTTACCGGAGGCATNTTCAGCCAGAGCCAGGACGACATCGACCGGCTGACCGCACGGATGGAGTGCGGGAACATTTACGTGAACCGCTCGATCACCGGGGCGCGGGTGGGGATCGAGCCTTTCGGCGGTTACAAGCTCTCGGGGAGTGGCCCCAAGGCGGGCGGGCGCGACTACCTCCCGCGCTTTGTGGTCCAACCCTTCGACTTCGACGAACAGGTGCCCGGCGGAGAGCCCTCTCCGGGCGAGGATCCCGGCGAGGACCGCACGATCTCCCTGGCGGGCGGGGTCGATGGTTCGCCCGCCGCCCGGGCCGCCGCCATGGAACGGGCGCTCGGGGAATTGCTGAAGCGCTTCGACTCCCTCTACGCCGGCCTCTACGGCACCAGGAAGGAGGAGGTGCGCGCCTTCCGGGAGTGGATCCGGCGGGACTTTCCCGGGTTCGTGGCCGCCCGGCACTGGAACCGGGACATCCCCGGGCAACTCAGTTTCGACGACCTCCACCTGCACGAGGAGAAGATGCTGGTGGTGGCCTTGGAGAAGCGTCCCTTCCTGCCCTCTTTTTTCCAGGTGCAGGCGGCCCTGCTCATGGGCGTGGGGGTCACCGTGGCGGCCCGCAACGCGGCGGCGCTGGCCTGGTGGAGGCAGTGGGCGGAACTCCTCGGCCAGTCCGGCTTTCCGGAGGCGGGCTTCCGGGTGGTCTTCCCGACCGGCGAGGCCCTGGCCGCGGCGCTGCGCGACCCCCTCCTCTCCCATATCTTCGTGGATGGGAACACCGCGCAGCTGGCGGAGGTGGGTCGCCTGAACGAGCGCGCCCTTGCCGCTTACGAGGACCACATCACGGACCTGCGGCGGGTCCGACATCTCGGCAGTCCCCACGACAGCCCGCCCGCGGGGGCCTGGGAGCACTTCTGCCGACCCTTCGCGGAGGTGCGCTCGTTCGCGGTCAACACCATGCGGCACGGGGCGCCCCTCGAATTGGCCAACGGGGACCGGGAAGCGGCCTGAGCGGGGCGGTCAGGGTCCGCCGTTCGGCGGATCGAGGGCTTC
>PR_CR_10_Liq_1_inCRDRAFT_1001393_pt1 | contig 13612 bp, 13 predicted proteins | sample PRCRCaboRojoPR_3_FD_10241 | JGI IMG/M metagenome (IMG submission 10241) | reverse complement strand
TCAGCTGACACCGGGTGACAAGGTCATCACCCGTGACACCGGCATCGCCGTCTTGCGCGAACTTCGTGTGCGCGACGTCACGGTCGCGGCGATCTCGGTCAAGGCCGGGTCGCTTGGCCACACCCGCCCGGACAAGACCATGCTTCTGGGGCCGGACACGCGCATTCATATCCGCGACTGGCGGGCCAAGGCCCTGTTCGGCGCCGAGGTCGCCACCGTCAAGGCACGCCGCCTGCTGGACGGTGAATTCGTGACAGAATCCAAGCCCCTCAAGATGAAGATGTTCGAACTGGTCTTCGATGCCTGTCATATCGTCTATGCCGACGGGCTGGAGGTCGCCTCGGCCTCGGACTGAAACCGCATTTCCAGGACAGGCATACCAATGGGGCCGGATGGCCCCTTTTTGCCTTTTCAGGCCAGGAGCTTGCGCAAGACCTCAGGCAGTGCCTCGGACAAATCCTCGGCAATCAGTCCGGGACCGAAACCGAGCGCGCATTCGGTATGCAACCACGCGCCTGTTTCGGCGGCCTGCTGCGGGGTGAAGCCCCGCGCCAGCAGCCCGGTGATGAAGCCAGCCAGCACATCACCAGCACCGGCAGTCGCAAGCCAAGGGGCCGCGCGGTCATAGGCGCTGGAATTCAGGGCGCAACGTCCGTCGGGGCTGGCGATGACCGTATCGGGCCCCTTGAACAGCACTGTGCAGCCAGCGCGTTTGGAAGCGTCGCGCGTGGCATCAACCTTGGAATAGGCGGACCCGCTCGTCGCCTCCTTGCGGAGTTGCCTCGCGATGTCGGGGAACAGCCGGTCGAACTCGCCGCCATGCGGGGTCAGCACGCATTTGTCATGCAGCAGCGCGAAGAGCGCCGGGTCGGCCGCGATGAGCGTCAGCGCGTCGGCGTCCAGAACGCAGGGGCGCCCGCTCTTCAAAGCCGCCTCTACGAGGACCGGCTTTTCATCGCTCAAGCCCAGCGCCGGGCCGAGGCAGAGCGCATTGATCCGCGTATCCTCAAGGACCTTCTCAAATGCAGACCCATCGCCAATCCGCGTCAACATTACCGCCGTCACCTGCGCCGCCACCTCCTGCTGCGCGGCGGGCGGGACGCCAAGGGTCACCAACCCCGCCCCGATCCTCAGCGCACCGCGCGCCGCCAATCGTGCCGCTCCGGTGCGCCCGGAACCACCCGAGAGGACAAGGGCATGGCCGTGGGTGTATTTGTGGTTTTCCGGTTGTTTTTGCAGTCGTTCCCGCAATTCGGCGGACGCGCCTACCCGTTTGGGTTCCCGAAACATTCTCGNCTCCATTCGGCCGTTGGTGGTTATAGCCCGATATCGGCAACAACTACCTTTCCTCCCGCCTCGATCAATCGGGCATGCACCGGCTTCATCGCATGGAATGTCACTGTCAGATCCGGCTCGAACGGTGCCATTCCCAGCAGATCCCCGGTGTCGGTATCATAACCGGTCGGCACATCCACGCTGACTGTTAGCACCATATTGTCGGGCGAGACATTCGCCATCTGGTCCCAGGATCGCCACCACGGATGCACGATAGCGTCGGTATCACGATTCTGGCCGATCCCAAGCAGGGCATCGAAGACAACGATTGTCCCCTCCTCGCACAAATCGAGCCCCAAACCGCCATACGCCCGCGAAATGCCACCGATGTCGCGCCATCGCTTGGCATTTTCCCAGGCATCCCCGGTTGGAAATGGAGGCGTCACATTAGGCCTTAGCAAGGTGTCCCAACCGGTTGGATAGACAACCACCTCCCAGCCCCAGTCCTTGAGCAGCCGCGCCACGACGAACCCGTCGCCGCCATTATTGCCCGGCCCGCAGAGGACCACGGCGCGGAACGACCCCGCCGCCAGCTCCGGCCATTCCTCGAACACGGCCTCGACCACGCCCTTCCCTGCGCGTTCCATCAGTTCCAGCCCGGTCACCTCGCCTGACTCGATTGCGGCCCTCTCGATGGCGCGCATCTGGGCGGCGGTCAGCAGTTCGGTCATCTCTTCAGCACCCTTGCGATTCAATTTCGCCCACACGGCAGGCGAGTTGCACAAAATTTAGGCAAATCACACGGAATCCCCCTTTGTCCCCTGCCCCTTTGACCCTAGTCAATTGAGACCACCCCGGGGAAGTGGTCTCACGCCTTGGAACACGTGGACCAAGGGGAGTCGCGCCGATGAAAAAGATCGAGGCAATCATCAAACCGTTCAAACTGGACGAGGTGAAAGAAGCCCTGCAGGAGGCCGGCATTCAGGGCCTCTCGGTGGTCGAGGTCAAGGGTTTCGGCCGTCAGAAAGGCCATACCGAGCTTTACCGCGGCGCCGAGTATGTCGTCGACTTCCTGCCCAAGGTGAAGATCGAGCTGGTCCTTTCCGACGATCAGGTCGACTCTGCCATCGAGGCCATCATCAACGCCGCGAAGACCGACAAGATCGGCGACGGCAAGATTTTCGTATCGCCCGTCGAACAGGCGATCCGCATCCGCACCGGGGAAACGGGCGAAGAGGCCCTTTGATCCGCACCCATCCACCCATTTTCTACCCAGGGGAAAGAGAAAGACATGAGCAAAGCTGACGTTCTCAAGACGATCAAGGACGAAGATATCGACTATGTCGACATCCGTTTCACCGACCCGCGCGGCAAGTTGCAGCACGTGACCCTGATGTCGGATCAGGTCGACGAAGACTTCCTCGAAGAGGGCTTCATGTTCGACGGCTCCTCCATCGCCGGCTGGAAGTCCATCGACCAGTCCGACATGAAACTGATGCCCGACACCAACAGCGCCTATATCGACCCGTTCTATGCGGAAAAGACCCTGTGTCTGCATTGCTCGATCGTCGAACCCGACACCGGCGAAGCCTATGACCGCGACCCGCGCGGCACCGCCGAAAAGGCCGAGGCCTACCTGAAATCCTCGGGCATCGGCGATGCGGCCTTCATGGGCCCCGAAGCTGAATTCTTCCTGTTCGACGACGTCCGCTTCTCGGTCGCCATGAACAAGGTGTCCTACGAGGTCGACGCGCTGGACGCCGCATGGAACACCGACACCGAGTACGAGATGGGCAACACCGGCCACCGTCCGGGCGTCAAGGGCGGCTACTTCCCCGTCAACCCGATCGATGACGCGCAGGACATCCGTTCGGAAATGCTCTCCACCATGAAGCGGATGGGCATGAAGACCGACAAGCACCACCACGAGGTGGCGTCGTGCCAGCACGAGCTTGGCCTGATCTTCGACAGCCTGACCAAGCAGGCCGACGAACTGCAGAAATACAAGTACGTCATCCACAACGTGGCCCAGGCCTATGGCAAGTCCGCCACCTTCATGCCCAAGCCCATCGCGGGCGACAACGGCACCGGCATGCACGTGAACATGTCGATCTGGAAGGACGGCAAGCCGCTCTTTGCCGGCGACAAGTATGCCGACCTCAGCCAGGAAGCCCTGTGGTTCATCGGCGGCATCCTGAAGCATGCCAAGGCGCTGAACGCCTTCACCAACCCCTCGACCAACTCCTACAAGCGCCTGATCCCGGGCTTCGAGGCCCCCGTGCTGCGCGCCTACTCGGCCCGTAACCGGTCGGGTTGCGTGCGTATCCCGTGGACCGAAAGCCCCAAGGCCAAGCGCGTCGAGGCCCGTTTCCCCGACCCGTCTGCCAACCCCTACCTGTGCTTCGCCGCGCTGCTGATGGCCGGCCTGGACGGGATCAAGAACAAGATCGACCCGGGCGCGGCTTCGGACAAGGACCTCTACGACCTGCCGCCCGAGGAACTGGCCGACATCCCAACCGTCTGCGCCTCGCTGCGCGAAGCCCTCGAAGAGCTGGAAGCCGATATGGACTTCCTGCTGGAAGGCGACGTGTTCACCCGCGACCAGATCGAGGGCTACATGGAACTGAAGTGGGAAGAGGTCTACGCCTACGAACACACCCCGCACCCGATGGAATTCAAGCTGTACTACAGCTGCTGATCCAGCGGACCGGAGAAAACCAGAGGGGCGCCCATGTGGCGCCCCTTTTTGTTTCCCTGGCGAGGACAGANTTATTTCCCGAATGGAAGCAATGACCCGGNTTCCACCGCGATTGTTTCNCAGCTCCCCCTGAGGATGTGCGATTTGATCGCAATTTGACACAATTGCATCCTAAACCCGTCATTATCTCCGGCTTTGTTGACCAAAGACTTGTTGCCGGAGGCCGCCATGACCCAATTCGCAAGAAGTACGATTGCAGCGCTGTGTTTCGCGCAACCAACCAAGATAGACTTCCAGACGCTCAAGCGGGAGCTTGGCGACGCCTTCGCCCAGTCGCAGAAGGGAAGCTACCGCATTACCGCAGAATATGATGATTTCATCATTTATGATCTTGCGGGCGGTCGCGTCTGTCTTGGGCATATCGACTTTCGCGAAGACCTGTCTGCGCCGACCCCTGCCGACCTGCCCGCCGAGGGGTTGATCGTTTCGGTCGGCGGTGGCCCCGACATGGCCGAAGATGGCCCGATCTATCGCAACCGCGAAGATCTCTGCCGTGGTCTCGCGCGCGAGATCGACCGGGCGGCACCCTCGGATCGCCTGTTGGTCTTCGATCGTGACGAAATGGTCGATTCCGAGGTCTACGACCGCCTGGTCGACCTCGTCCATCAGCTGGTATCCATCCGCACCGAACGCGAACCGGAGCCGGTGCACCCGGCCCACCCCGAGCCGCGCAGCGCGACAATGGCCCGCCCGACGCCGCGCCCGACCCATCCCGCCATGGCTGCCGACCGGCTTTCGGACATGCAACAGAAACAGGACACCGAACGCCTGCGCGCCGCTCTCTTCGCAGAAGCCGAAGAAGAGGAAATCGAGCGCCAGATCGCCCAAAGCCTGACCCGGCGTCTGGCCATATATACCATGAACAGCAGCGTGATCCTGCTCTCGGCGCCCATCGGCATGGCCGCCCTGACCTATTGCGTTCTGGGCCGCGAGAGCGAACGCGTCCCCGCTCGGGCGCTGGCGTTGACGGGTACGGTGATGGGGCTGATGCACGCCGGGATCGGCGTGCCGGTGCTGTCTCACCTGGTCTGAGCCCGCACCACGACCGTGTGGATGGCAAAGATGACGGCCCCGGTTTCGGGCAAGCGCAACAACGTCTGATGTTCCGCCCGCTCATAGGCGGCACCGGCCCCGCCGACCGGGCGCGGGTCGGCTTCGCTGCGCGGTTGAAACAGGGCCGGATCGTCATACCGCAGATGATTGGCCCGCCATAGCGGCCGCTCGGGCCGGATCGCGTCGAAAAACCGTTGGACCCGCGCCGCGACATCCGGGTCATATTCGGCGACCGGGTCATGAATACGGCTCAGCGGGCGACCAAGCTTTTCCACAAGGGTCCAGCTGGCCGGAAAGCACAACACCGCCGCCGCGAGCATATGTTCCCCCTGCCCCGGCAACAGGACGCAGATATCCTGTTGCAGCATGCGGCCCATCGTCGCCAGAGGGTCGTCGCGGTCGGTCTCCACCGCAACACCATCCGGACCGATCACCCGATCCCTGTCGCGGCGAAATCTCTCCGGCAGGTCCTCCAGCACCCGTTCCAGGCACTCGGCCAGCGCCGCCTCGGCGCCAGCAACCTGTCCGATCACTTCCGACCGCCGCTGATCGATGAGCCGCCGACGCAGGGCCATTTGCGGGGCATAGGCCGCATCGAACCGAAGCCACGGCCCGTCCAGCGGCTGCATGCGTGGCAAGGGGGCCAGCGCGGCCTGCCGCATCTCCTCCGGCAGATTGTCTTGCAGGATCGGCTGCGCTTGCATGCCCCCTCCGGTCAGAAATCGTCACGCTCCTGTCGCGAATGCGACGGAAATTGCCCCCGGCCTGTTGCCTGCTGAACGTCAGGAGGAGGACAGCCCATGAACACCCATTACCGCGACCGGCGCAAGATCGACCCGTCCAAGGGGCTGCTTCTGGACGATGGCACCCCGAATGACGCGAACCGCGTCGAGATCGGCCCGACCCTTCTGGCCATGCGCGAATGGGAAGAGGCCGGCCTGACCCTGCCCAACCTGCCGGCCATGCGCGAGTATCGCTGGCGTCGCCTGACCCGGCACGTCGTCGAGCGCGACTATGCCGGCCTGCTGATGTTCGACCCGCTCAACATCCGCTACGCCACCGACAGCACCAACATGCAACTGTGGAACACCCATAATCCGTTCCGCGCGGTGCTGCTCTGCGCCGACGGCTACATGGTGATCTGGGACTACAAGAACTCTCCTTTCCTCTCTGAATTCAACCCGCTGGTGCGCGAACAGCGCTCCGGCGCGGACCTGTTCTATTTCGACCGGGGCGACAAGGTCGACGTGGCCGCCGACGTGTTCTCCAACGAGGTGCGCCTGCTGCTGGAGGAACACAGCCCCGGCAACACGCGGCTGGCCGTGGACAAGATCATGCTGCACGGGCTGCGCGCGCTTGAGACCCAGGGCCTGGAGATCATGGAAGGCGAGGAAGTCACCGAAAAGGCCCGCTCCGTCAAAGGGCCCGACGAAATCCTCGCCATGCGCTGCGCCAACCATGCCTGCGAACGATCCGTCAGGGCGATGGAGGATTTCGCCCGCGCCCACATGGGCGACGGCACCACCTGCGAGGATGACATCTGGGCGGTGCTGCATGCCGAAAATATCAGGCGGGGCGGCGAATGGATCGAGACCCGCCTGCTGGCCACGGGCCCCCGTTCCAACCCGTGGTTCCAGGAATGCGGCCCCCGCATTCCCAACCGAAACGAGATCCTGTCCTTCGACACGGACCTCGTTGGAAGCTACGGCATCTGCATCGACATTTCGCGCAGTTGGTGGATCGGAGAGGAGAAGCCCCGCCCCGACATGGTCTATGCCATGCAACACGCCGTCGAGCACATCCAGACCAACATGGAAATGCTCAAACCCGGCGTGAACATGCAGGACCTGTCGCGCAACACCCACGTGCTGGACGACAAATACCAGGCACAGAAATACGGCTGCCTGATGCACGGCGTGGGCCTGTGCGATGAATGGCCTCTCATCGCCTATCCCGACCAGATGGTCGAAGGCGCCTACGATTACGACCTGGAACCGGGCATGGTCCTCTGTGTCGAGGCGCTGGTCGGCGAAGTGGGCGGCGATTTCTCGATCAAGCTCGAAGACCAGGTATTGATCACCGAGGACGGCCACGAGAACCTGACCAAATACCCCTTCGATGCGGCCCTGATGGGGCGGGTCTAGTCACCTTCCCGTCAAACCGCTGTCATCCAGCTTGCGAAAAGCCGGCGCGACGGGCACCTCTGGGGCAACCAAGCGGAGCGACGCCATGCCCACAGAACGTTTCACCTTTCCCGGCCATTCCGGCCATGATCTCGCCGCGCGGCTGGACCTGCCGGACGGCCCGCACCTTGCCACGGCCCTCTTCGCCCATTGCTTCACCTGCGGCAAGGATATCGCCGCCGCCCGCCGGATCTCCGCACGGTTGACCGGGCTGGGCATCGCGGTGCTGCGCTTCGATTTCACCGGGCTGGGCCATTCGAAGGGCGAGTTTTCCAACACCGACTTCACCAGCAACGTGGAGGACCTGCTGGCCGCCTGCGATGCGCTCGGCGCGCGCGGCATGGCCCCATCGCTCTTGATCGGTCATTCGCTCGGGGGGGCCGCCGTCATCAAGGCGGCCGCGCAAATGCCGGGGATCAAGGCCGTCGCCACGATCGGCGCCCCGTTCGACCCGGCTCACGTGGCACAGAATTTCGAACAGGCCCTGCCCGATATCATGGAACATGGCGTAGCCGAGGTGAAACTGGCCGGACGCCCCTTCCGCATCACGCAGGACTTTCTCGACGACATCGAGCAAGGCTCGCTGACGCCGGCACTATCAGGCCTCGGCGCGGCACTTCTCATCCTGCATGCGCCGCGCGATGAAACTGTCGGGATCGACAATGCCGCCGAGATCTTCCTTGCGGCCAAACACCCCAAGAGCTTCGTCACGCTGGACGATGCCGACCACCTGCTGACCCGCGAAGACGACGCCCATTATGCCGCCGACGTCATCGCGACATGGGCCAAGCGCTACGTGCCGCTGGACCGCCCCGCGCCGCCCCCCGGAGCGCCCGAGGGCGTTGTCCGTGTGTCCGAGGCCGACACCCAGGGTTTGCTTCAGGACATCCAGTCCGGTCCCCATCACCTGCTTGCCGACGAACCCGAGAGCTACGGCGGCTCCAATATGGGCCTCTCTCCCTATGGTCTGCTTTCCGCCGCGCTCGGGGCCTGCACTTCGATGACCCTGCGCATGTATGCCCGCCGCAAGGGCTGGCCGCTGGAGCATGTGAAAGTTGACGTGACGCATGACAAGGTGCACGGACAGGATGCCGGGGCGCAGACCGGCGCCAAGATTGACCGCTTCCGTCGCTCCATCACGGTCGAAGGCGATCTCGACGCCGACCAGCGCCGGCGCCTGCTCCAGATCGCCGACAAATGCCCGGTGCACCGGACCCTAGAACGCGCCAACGAGATCGAAACGGAACTGGCGGACTAGGCGCCCTTCATCTTGGCCCGAAAACTCCCCCCGGAGGGCCGCTTTCGGCGGCGCACCCGCCGGGGCACCGGGCTCACGGCGCCGATATCCCCTCAAAACGGCGAAGGGCGGACCGATCGGTCCGCCCTTCTCAACTTGATAGCGGTTTCCCCAGGGATCAGCCGCGAGCGCGGCCCAACAGCTTCCACAGGCCGGGCACCAGCAGCGCCGCCAGCGCCAGTTTCAGCGCGTCGCCAACCAGGAAGGGCGTGATGCCCCATTCCAGCGTCTGCGCCCAGCCCGATGCGAACTGGTTCAGCCAAAGCAGCCCGGGCACATAGATCAACGCATTGCCGATCAGCATGGCCAGAGCCATCCAGGCGATGCTCCGGTCCCATCCGCGACGGGCAAAATGGCCCAGCGCGGCGGCGGCCAGCGCGTAGCCCACCAGGTAGCCGCCGGTGCCCCCCATCATGTAGGTCAGCCCGGCCTCTTGCCCGGCAAAGACCGAGGCGCCCAGCGCGCCCAAGGCAAGGTAGCCCAGCACGGTGATCAGACCGAGGCGGGCGCCATAGGCCGCGCCAATGGTCAGAACACCGAAGGTGCCAAGGGTGATCGGAACCGGGTTCCCCGGCAGAAAGACCTGGATCTTCGCCGACGCCGCCAGCGCGGCGATGCCCAGCACGACCATCACGGCCTGCTTGGCGCGCAGGGCAGTGCCTTCGGTCGCCCCGAACGTGTCGAACAGAACGCGGTGTTGTGCGGTTGCAGCCATGTTCCGGCTCCTTTCATGATTTCGTTACCGCTCTGAATGCCCCAGCCATGGGGCATGTGCAAGAAATTTGGCCCGCCTGCAGGTGGCATTCGCGCAAATATGCAAACCTAGAGTATAGCCAATACGTGATTTTGCAAACTCTCAAAGTGGCGCGTAGTCGGTCCGGCTTTCATAGTCCTTGCGCGGCCCCGTCACCCGCCAGACCGCCCGCCAGCACGGCCACTCCGTGAAATCATAGGCCACCCGGTAGTAATCCGCGCCACAGGGATGATCGGTGCCCGCGCCCTGCCCCACGGGATCGAAGCGGTGAAACGGACGGCCATCCTCGAACAGAACCTCGACGCCCCGGTCGTCGAACCGCCACAGATAGCGCCGCTCGGCCTGCAGCGGCGCTTGCCCCGGCAGGTGCATCTGCCCGCTTTCCTCGTAGATCAGACCGGCATCGTCACGCCGAAAGCGCACCTCGCCCTCGGCCCGCACCACCTGCCCCGCATGGGCATCCTCGATCACCCGGGCAAACCGGAACCCGGGCAGGAAATCCTCTGCCGTCAGCCGCTCAGCCATGACACGCATTTCGCCGCATATCCGGCGCCTCCCTTGCCCATTTCCTGCCCCCCTTTTAAGAGGCACGGAACCGAAGCTCCACCGACGAAAAGGCCGCGCTCCATGATCCCCCGTTATGCCCGCCCCGAGATGACCCAGGTCTGGGACCCCGCCACCAAGTTCCGCATCTGGTTCGAGATCGAGGCCCATGCCTGCGATGCCATGGCCAAGCTCGGGGTCATCCCCCAGGAAAACGCCGACGCGGTATGGAAGGCCCAGGACGTGGAATTCGACGTGGCCCGCATCGACGAGATCGAGGCCGTGACCAAGCATGACGTGATCGCTTTCCTGACCCACCTGGCAGAGCACGTCGGCTCCGAAGAGGCCCGCTTTGTCCATCAGGGCATGACCTCCTCCGACGTGCTCGACACCTGCCTGAACGTGCAATTGGTGCGCGCCGCCGACATCCTGCTGGCGGATATGGACAAGGTCCTGGCCGCGCTGAAAAAACGCGCGTTCGAGCACAAGATGACGGTCCGCGTCGGCCGGTCCCACGGCATTCATGCCGAACCCACGACCATGGGCCTGACCTTTGCCCGCTTCTATGCCGAGATGGACCGCAACAAGGCCCGGCTCCAGCAAGCTCGCGAAGAGGTCGCCACCGGCGCCATTTCCGGCGCGGTCGGAACCTTCGCCAATATCGACCCGGCGGTCGAGGAACATGTCTGCGAGCAGCTGGGGCTCAGCCCCGAGCCGATCAGCACGCAGGTCATCCCGCGCGACCGTCACGCCATGTTCTTCGCGGTCTTGGGGGTCATCGCGTCCAGCATCGAGAACATCGCCATCGAGATTCGCCACATGCAGCGCACCGAGGTTCTGGAAGGCGCCGAGTTCTTCTCGATGGGGCAAAAAGGCAGTTCCGCCATGCCGCACAAAAAGAATCCCGTCCTGACCGAGAACCTCACCGGCCTTGCCCGGCTGGTGCGGATGACCGTGATTCCGGCGATGGAAAATGTGGCACTGTGGCATGAACGCGACATTTCCCACAGTTCCGTCGAGCGTGGAATCGGCCCTGACGCGACCGTGACGCTGGATTTCGCCCTGAATCGCCTTGCAGGCGTTATCGACAAGATGCTCATTTTCCCCGAGAACATGCTGGAGAACATGAACAAGTTCCCCGGTTTGGTGATGTCCCAGCGCGTGCTGCTGGCGCTGACCCAGGCGGGCGTCAGCCGCGAGGACGCCTATGCCATGGTTCAGCGCAATGCGCTCAAGGTCTGGGAAGAGCGGGTGGATTTCCGGGAACAACTACTCGGAGACCCCGAGGTCGTCGCCGCCCTTGGCGAAGACGGGATCAACGAAAAATTCGACCTCGGCTATCACACCAAGCATGTCGATACGATCTTCGCCCGGGTCTTCGGAGAATGACCGGGCCGTGGTCTGCGCCCCCACGGCGCAGACCACCTCTGCGACACCATGAACCAGCCGCCTAGGCCGCCGGGGCGTGCACGATGGCAGGCCGGCTGTGCTGGCGCGACGCGGCGGGCAGTCCGGCCGGAACCGCCTGGGCTGTCGGCAGCGACATCTGGGCCGGCATGGCCAAGACAGCATAGCGCCGTCCGTCGCCCTCGTTCTTGTAGGACTGGCCGATCTTGCGCGCGGCAAAGCCCAACTGGCGCAGGGCTCTCACCAGCGACAGCGGTGACAGCGAGATCATCTCGCGGGCACCGGCAAGCTCGGCCTCGTGGACAAGCCCGTTGACGATCAGCCAGAGACAATGGCTGCGATCCGCCTGGGTGCGCAGTTCGTCCGACACGACAAGGCGGGTGCATTCCCAGACCTCTGGCGTCTTGATCAGCGAAGGCATGACATCGGCCGGGATGTCGTCGAGCTTGCTCTCGAACGCGTCACGCAACATGTAGGTATGCTGGCCCCATTTCGCGTCTGTTGGCATGGTCCGAGCCCCGCCGACCACGCGCCCTTCGTGGACAACGAGCGAGTAATACGCGGTTGGGTTGTCGTACTGGTCCATCTCCATGTCGTTGTCATGAGGAATGTCCCAGCCCAGTTCATCGACGAAGAAATGCTTCCTCAGCTTGAGAAACTCGAAGAACGCGTCTCCGTGTTTGTGCAGGTCAGACAAGCGAAACGTGATGTTTTCCATTTTGACTCTCCTTTCTGGAGAGTCCATTTAGCCTGCTCATCGCCCCGCTGTTAACTATGGATTTTTCCCACTTCACGAAATGTGGCGAGAGTTGGGCGGATTAATGGAATCTTAAAGATTCTNNGNACNCTAGATCAGGCCGAATTCGCTGGCCATGGCCGCCGCCTGGGCGCTGGTCTGTGCATTGAGCTTGGTTTTCGCNTTTTTCAACCGCTGTTTGATCGCACCTTCGGTCACGCCAAGCTCATGCGCCACCTGTTTCAGACGCAGACCGCGCTTGACCATGCCGAGTGCCTCGATCTCCGCCGCCGTCAGGTTCGTCGGCGGCGCCTTGGCACGATGCAGTTTTTCTACATATCTCTGAAATTGAAGAATTTCTTCATCAGTGAACTCCCGGTCCGCACGCACGAATGTGCCGAATGACCGCTGCCCTTCCCGGTTGCCGTCGAAACAGGCCACTGCCGCCCCATAGCGCAGCCCGAAGACCTGCGCCTGTTCCAGAACGCGCATCGGATCAGGCAGGTCGAGCTCGCTCCAACGGATCGACCCGGTATTGCCGTAAATCCAGCGGATAACAGGATCGTGAAGCATGAACCGGTTCTGTGTGTAGTGATCCACCCACGCTTTCGGCAGTTCGTTCAATTCCTCCAACGGAAAGGCGAATCCGACTCTCAACGCGATGTAATAGCCCACACTGGCCGGGGCGAGCACATCATCCGTACACCGACCGAGGTTCTTCTGTTTTTCATCTGCGAGAGAGATGGCTGTTTTCCCTGTTCTTCTGCTCTCAATATGCTTAGCCTTGGGTGGCCTGCTTTGAGGTAATGTATGTCGTGTCAGCGGTAGCAGGCAACCATAAAGCGAGTTGGGGAAACGCCAAATGGCTGACAAAGAAGACATTCGAAGCATCCTTCTGCGGCTGGAAGAGCAGTCGCCGACAGGCTTTGCAATTGCGTTTCACGTAAAGTTCACGACACCCGAGATTCTGCTCCAGACCTACCCGAAGGAGTGGATCGATCTGTATTCCGAACGCGGTTACGTTATGGTCGACCCAACGGTCAGCTGGGGGTTCAATAACGAGGGCACCAAGCGGTGGTCCGAGCTGGCCGACGATGACAGTGTCGGAATCTTCAAGGAATGCCAGAAATTCAATATGAACTACGGGGTTTCGGTGGCGCTTGAACAGGGCGGCAGTCGCAGTCTCGCCAGTTTCACCCGCCATGATCGGGACTTCGCCGAGGCCGAATGCCAAGAGCTGAGCGAACTCCTTGAGAAGTTGCACAACATGACCCTTTCGGACGGGTCCATGAGTGCTGAGCAGCGACAAAACCTGCACGACCTGTCGGTTCAGATGACCCATCCGGATTGGCGCAAGAGCTGACGCAACGTCATCTTGTCAAGGCTCCCTCTACCGGGATGTCCTACCGGCTCGGCGGACACTGATTAGGGGAATAGTAAGGGCGCATGGGGCACTTAGGCGGTGTTCGTAACCGCCAGGGCCTATTCATGACCCCACCCGCAGACCTGACGCGCGCTCGCAAGGCCGCCATTGTGGTGCAATACCTTCTCAACGAGGGGCAGGACCTGCCCCTATCGGACCTGCCAGAGGACAGCCAGCTACGCC
>PR_CR_10_Liq_1_inCRDRAFT_1001391_pt1 | contig 13641 bp, 12 predicted proteins | sample PRCRCaboRojoPR_3_FD_10241 | JGI IMG/M metagenome (IMG submission 10241) | reverse complement strand
CTGGGCGGACCATGTTGTATCGTCCCCGCTCGCCGATGGCGGCGGGGCTGCGCTCGGGGGCATTCACGTTAGACTGATCGGGGCATGCCCGCGCGCCATTGGGCTGCGGCGGGCGGGGGCGTTGGTGCGGGGCCGGAGTGGTCTGCGCGCCCGCGCTCGGGCGGTGACGCCAGCCCGCATGTGGGCGGTCCTCAGTGCTGCAGTCTACAGGGATAGGGCCGGCATTGCAGTGGACATGGCCGCAGGGCCGGCGCATCGCCTGCGTCCGGTGGCCGCGGCCCTTGCGGTTGTGCCGGACCTGGGATGCGGGCGTGCGCGGGCGATGCGTTGCGCCGGCCTTGCATGGGTGCGCGGCAGCGGTGCCGCTTGTCCACACCGTCCAATGCGGCCCGCGGCGGCGTCAGACGCCGTCGGCCCGCGGCGTTGCGGCCTTGGCGGGGCCGGCATGTATAGTACGGCATCGGCGAGCGATTGCCGATGCCGTGAGCGCCATGTGCGCAATGGCCTGTGACCGCAGGCGGGGGCCGCGGTGACCGTCTGCGACAGTCGAATATCGTTGTATCAGGGGGCATGGCGTGGAACAGATTTCCGAAGTCATTGGAGTCGTCAACGGCCTCGTTTGGGGGCCGCCGATGCTGGTGCTGATTCTGGGCACCGGCCTGTACCTCACCGCTGGACTCGGCTTGCTGCCTTTGCGCAAGCTGGGCTTCGGCTTCCGCATGCTCTGGACCGGGCGTGCCCGGCAGGGGCAGGGGGACATTACGCCGTTCAATGCGCTGGCGACATCGCTGTCGGCCACCATCGGCACGGGCAACATCGCCGGCGTTGGCACGGCCATCGCCATCGGTGGTCCCGGCGCGCTGTTCTGGATGTGGATCACGGCCCTGGTGGGCATGGCCACCAAGTACGCCGAAGCCGTGCTCGCCGTGCGCTATCGCGAAGTGGACGAGAACAACAACCACGTCGGTGGGCCCATGTACTACATCCGCAACGGGCTCGGTAAGCACTGGCTGTGGCTGGCGACCCTGTTCGCCATCTTCGGCGCGTTGGCGGGCTTTGGCATCGGCAATACCGTCCAGGCCAACTCGGTGGCGGATGCGCTGGATGCCAAGTTCGGCGTGCCGGTGTGGATGACGGGCGTGGGACTCGCCGTGCTGGTGGGCCTGGTGCTCATTGGCGGTATCCGCTGGATCGCCCAGGTGGCCGGCAAGCTCGTGCCGTTCATGGCCATGTTGTATCTGCTGGCGGGTCTCGTCGTGCTGGGGCTCAACATCAGCGAGGTGCCGGCGGCCTTCATGACCATTGTGCAGGACGCCTTCACGCCGACGGCACAGGTGGGCGGTTTCGCCGGTGCCGGGGTCATGCTGGCGATTCAGATGGGTGTGGCCCGGGGCATCTTCTCCAACGAGGCGGGCCTCGGCAGTGCGCCCATCGCGCACGCCGCCGCCGAGACGGACAGCCCGGTGCGCCAGGGCGCCATCGCCATGCTCGGCACCTTCATCGATACCATCATCATCTGCAGCATCACCGGCCTGGTCATCGTCATCTCCGGTGCCTGGCAGTCGGGAGAAAACGGTGCGGCGCTGTCCGCCATGGCCTTCGGCGATGAGCTGCCAGGCGCCGGCGCTTATGTGGTGGCGCTGGGGCTCGCGTTGTTTGCTTACACCACCATTTTGGGCTGGAGCGTCTACGGCGAGCGCTGCGTGGAGTACCTGCTCGGCGTGCGCGCCATCATCCCCTTCCGCGTGCTGTGGGTGGCCGCCCTGCCGCTGGGTGCAATGGTGCATCTGGACTTCGTCTGGCTGGTCGCGGACACCCTGAACGCCATGATGGCCATTCCGAACCTCATCGCGCTGCTGTTGCTGAGCCCTGTGGTGTTCAAGATCTCGAAGGAGTTCTTCGCGGCGCAGAAGGCGCAGCGGGCAGCGGCCTAGGGCCGACGGCCCGCCGGCGGCGGCTGCGCCGGTGCACAGTTCGGGTCGTTGCGGCGCCGGGATGGCGCCCCGGGCCGCGGTGGCGCCAAGGCCGGCTCAGCCCTGGGTCTTGGCGCCGCCCATGCACTGTGGCGACTCGGGCGCCCGACCGCCACCCTTCTCGAACCACTCGTCCGGCGTCCAGGCGTGGATGGCGAGCGCGTGCATGCCACCGTCGAGCTCCTCGCGGAGCAGGGCATTGACGCGCCGATGGCGGCCGATGCGCTTGTCGCCGGCGAACGCATCGCTGACCACGAGCACCTTGAAATGGGACTCGGCGCCTGCCGGCACATTGTGCATGTGGCTCTCGTCCGTGACTTCCAGGTGCATTGGGGTCAGGGCGCCGGTCAGGGCTTGCTCGATACGTGCTTTTCTGTTCATGTCGGCTCTCGGTTGGTTGTGTGGGTCGACGCTGGCGCCAGCCTCGCCAACCTGTCGGCAATTGCGTGCCGCCGGCGTCCGCATCAAGCGTCGCCGCCGCTTCGCATTCCCGGCCAACGGGCCCAATGTCCGACGGAGTGCAAGCAGTGAGGGCCGTAGCCTGCAATGACTCCCATCGACCTTTTCCCCTGCGTTTGTTGTGGGCACCTGGTGCACGACCAGCTGCCAGGCTCCCATCAGGTGTGCCCCATCTGCGGCTGGGAGGACGACCTCTCGCAGCTGCGCTTTCCAGAGATGCCGGGCAGCGCCAACACCGTGAGCCTGACGAAGGCGCAGCGCAACTATCAGGACTATGGCGCCTCCGAGCGTCGTAACCGCGGCCAGACCCGGGCACCGCTGGAGGGCGAGCCACGCGAGCCGCAATGGCGGCCGGTGGACCCGGCGCGGGACAACATCGAGCACCCGCAGCGCGGCACCGCCTATGCCGACTCCTATCCCTGGCCCGACACCACGGTGCTCTATTACTGGCGCAGCAGCTTTTGGCGCCGCTTCGCCAGCTGAATTGCTGCGTCTGCGAAAAATCAATAGCTAAAATTTAGCTGATTGTCTTCTCAAATATTTGTAAGGGCCTTAGTGTTCTGCACCAAGACCGAGCGACTCGGTCAAGAAACGCCCGTTGCCTGTGCCTGACCGCCCGCGCAGCAGGGTCCGCGCACCACCACGGACTCCAAGGCAACCATGAACCCTGAGGTTTCCAACATGCAGAACACGCCTTCTCGTCAGGATCAGATTCGCGCCCTGGAACAGGACTGGGCCGAGAACCCCCGTTGGACCGATGTGCAGCGCGTCTATGGCGCCGCCGACGTGGTGCGCCTGCGCGGCTCGGTGCAGCCCGAGCACACGTACGCCCGTAGGGGTGCCGAAAAGCTGTGGGGGCTCATCCACGGCGATGCGAAAAAGGGCTATGTCAACTGCATGGGCGCCATCACCGGCGGCCAGGCCATGCAGCAGGCGAAGGCGGGCATCGAGGCCATTTACCTGTCCGGCTGGCAGGTGGCCGCGGACGGTAACACCTCCGAGACCATGTACCCGGACCAGTCCCTGTACGCCTACGACTCGGTGCCGACCATGGTTCGGCGCATCAACAACGCCTTCAAGCGCGCCGACGAGATCCAGTGGTCCAAGGAGATCGGCCCCGGAGACGCCGGCTACGTCGACTATTTCCTGCCCATCGTGGCGGATGCCGAGGCGGGCTTCGGCGGCGTGCTGAACGCGTTCGAGCTGATGAAGAACATGATCGCCGCCGGCGCCGCCGGTGTGCATTTCGAAGACCAGCTCGCGGCGGTGAAGAAGTGCGGTCACATGGGCGGCAAGGTGCTCGTGCCCACCGCCGAGGCGGTGCAGAAGCTGGTCGCCGCGCGTCTGGCCGCGGACGTGATGGGTGTGCCCACCCTGGTGCTGGCGCGCACCGACGCCGAGGCGGCGAATCTGCTCACCTCCGACGTCGACGACAACGACCGCCCCTTCCTCACCGGTGAGCGCACCGCCGAGGGCTTCTACCGGGTCAACAACGGCCTGGAGCAGGCCATCAGCCGGGGGCTGGCCTACGCACCCTTCGCCGACCTGGTGTGGTGCGAGACGGGCACGCCGGACCTGGGGTTTGCGCGGGAGTTCGCCCAGGCGGTGCTCGAGCAGAACCCCAACAAGCTGCTGGCCTACAATTGCTCGCCGTCCTTCAACTGGAAGAAGAACCTGGATGACGTGACCATCGCCAAGTTCCAGGACGAGCTGGCGGACATGGGCTACAAGTACCAGTTCATCACCCTCGCCGGCATCCATAACATGTGGTTCAACATGTTCGATCTCGCCTACGACTACGCCCGCGGCGAGGGCATGAAGCACTACGTCGAGAAGGTGCAGCAGCCGGAGTTCGATGCCCGCGACAAGGGCTACACCTTCGTCAGCCATCAGCAGGAAGTGGGCGCCGGCTACTTCGACGATGTCACCACCACCATTCAGGGCGGCGTGTCCTCGGTGACGGCGCTGACGGGCTCGACGGAAGAGGCGCAGTTCTGAGCGCAGCGGGGGTTGCGTGCGGCGCCCCCGCGCACCGCTCCGGTGCACCGCAGCATTCATGCGGTCGGCGCCGCACCGCAGGCGCCGGGCAACAGCCAGCAGTCACGCCTCCCCTCTGCGGGTCACTCGCCGCGCCGGGGTCCGGCGCCACATCGAGACATCCGGATGCCCGATCTATCCACCGCCGATCTCTACGACCGCCACGGCGATGCGCTGCGTGTCTGCCAGCCGCACCTGCGCGACTTCGGCGGGCGTATCGCCTTCGCCGGCGAAGCCGTCACCGTCAAGTGCTTCGAGGACAATACCCGCATCAAGGAGGCGCTCGCGCAGCCCGGCGCCGGTCGGGTGCTGGTGGCGGACTGTGGCGGTTCGCTGCGCTGCGCCATGCTCGGCGATCTCATCGCTGCCAGCGCCGTCGAGCACGGCTGGGCCGGGGTCGTCCTCAGCGGTTGTGTCCGCGACACCGCCGCGCTCGCCCGCATGGACCTCGGCGTCAAGGCGCTGGCCAGCACCCCGCGCAAGAGCACGCGCCGGGGCGAGGGCCAGCGGGATCTGCCGGTGGAGATCGCAGGCGTGTCGGTAACGCCCGGTGATTGGGTGTACGCTGACGCCGACGGCGTGCTGATCGCCCCGCAGCGGCTGATCTGAAGCCGCCTTCACGGGTGAGTCATCGAGGATTGATCGGATGCCAGCCCCGACCGCCAACCACCATCTGCTGCACCGCCTGTGCATGCCAAACGGTGGCGCCCTCACGTCGGCCCTGCTCGGTGGGCGCCTCCCGGCGCACGCCCCGCCCGACGCATCCGCGCCGCACACCAGCGACAGCCATGCCCACGGCACCGCGCGCGATGGCGTCGCCGGCACCGACCCATCCCGCCGGGTGGCGCGCCGATAAATGGCCTGGCTCGAAGCCAAGCAGATCGCCGAGGCCATCCTCGATGGCTTCGAGCGCCACTACCGGCTGTTCCGCGCCATCACCGCCGACGCGCGGCTGCATTTCGAGCAGGCGGACTGGGCGGCGGCGCAGGGCTGCGCGCGCGAGCGCATCGACTTCTACGACTGCCGGGTCGGCGAAACCGTCGCCGTGCTGCGCCGGGAATTCCATTTGCGCACCGCCGACGACAACCTCTGGCGACGGGTCAAGGTGGAGTATTCGCGGCTGCTGCCCCAGCACCGCCAGCCGGAACTGGCCGAGACCTTCTACAACTCCGTGTTCTGTCGGCTGTTCGACCGCCGCTACTACAACAACGCTTACATCTTCGTCTGGCCTATGCTCTCCACCGAGCACCTGGAGGCGGAGGTGCCCATCTTCCGGCCCTACTATCCAGATCGCCACGGGTTCGCCGCCGTCATCGCCGATGTCCTGCGCGACATGGACTTCGCGCTACCGTTTCGGGATCGCCGCCGCGACGTGCGCAATCTCATGAACGCCATCCGCGAGCGCTTCCCAGCCAACCGCGCCCGGCACCAGAACTTCCAATTGGCGGTGCTCTCGACGCCGTTCTTTCGCAACAAGGCGGCATACATCATCGGCAAGGCCATCAACGGCGCCCAGCAAATCCCCTTCGCGGTACCGATTCTGAACGATGAGCAAGGCGGGCTCTACGTGGACGCACTGCTGGCCGGCGCCGATGAGCTGGCCAATGTGTTCAGCTTTTCACGCGCCTATTTCCTGGTGGACACCGAGGTGCCGGCGGCGGTGGTGGAGTTCCTGCGCCCGCTTATGCCGCACAAGTCCAAGGCGGAACTCTACACGGCCATCGGCCTGCAGAAGTTCGGTAAGGCCGAGTTCTATCGGGATTTCCTCAAGCATCTGCGCTATTCGTCGGATCAGTTCGTCGTCGCCCCCGGCATCCGCGGCATGGTGATGTGCGTGTTCACGCTGCCGTCGTTCCCGTTCGTGTTCAAGGTCATCAAGGACCGCTTCCCGCCGCCGAAGGAGATGACTCCCGAGCAGGTGATGGACAAATACCGGCTGGTGAAGCTGCACGACCGCGTCGGACGCATGGCGGACTCCTGGGAGTATTCCCATGTCGCCTTCCCGCGGGCGCGCTTTTCCGACGAGCTCATTGCCCTGCTGCGCCAGGAGTGCGCCGGCAGCATGACGGTGGAGGGCGATCGGGTGATCGTGAAGCACCTCTACATCGAGCGGCGCATGTCGCCGCTGAACCTCTTTCTGGCCAGCGCCGACGACGAGGACATCACCCATGCCGCACGGGAATATGGCGATGCCATCAAGCAGCTTGCGGCGGCCAACATCTTTCCGGGCGACTTTCTGTTCAAGAACTTCGGCGTCACCCGCCAGGGCCGGGTGGTGTTCTACGACTACGACGAGCTCTGCTATCTGACCGAGTGCAACTTCCGCGATATCCCCGAGGCGCCGTTCCCGGAGATGGAGCTGGCGGAGGAGCCGTGGTACACGGCGGGCCCCGCTGACGTCTTCCCCGAGGAGTTCGCCACCTTTCTCCTCACCGAGCCCCGCTTCCGCAAGGCCTTTCACGCCTGCCATGCCGAGATCTTCGAGCCGGCCTGGTGGCGTGAGTGCCAGGGCGCCATCCGTACGGGCGCCATGGTGGATGTGTTTCCGTATCCCGGCGCACGGCGTTTCGGGGCGCCGTCGGACACCACCGGCGCACAGGCGTCATGTGACTAAGGCGCGCGCTGGCAGTATGGACCCTGCGCGCTCGTGGGTGGCTATGCGTCGGGTTGGCGTGAGCCTCAACAGGCCTCCGGGCCGGATACCCCCACGCCCGGGTCAGTCGCAGGCGATGTCGAGGGCGATCATCCCCTCTTCGAGATAATCCGACACCATCGGATGCGCGAGCACATACTCGTCGGCGCGGATGCTGTAGTCGCCGATGGCGTCGTCCACGGCCTGCTCCCACTCGTCGGCGCTGTAGTCACCACGCCCCACCCACATCAGGGCCACCAACTCGGCGCGCTGGCGCTCCGAGAGGTCGTGGACGATACTGCGGAATTCGCCGACGTTGTAATCGCCACCGTGGTCGGCGAGCATCTGCAGCGCCCAGTCCTCGGATGAGCTCTCGCCTTCCTGCGGGATGCAGACGGCCTCCTTGGCCTGGAACTCCCTGGCCAGGGCGATCAGGCTGCAAAGTGTTTCGTGCCGGATGTGCATGCGCACGGGCGCCTCCTCAGGAGCTGTTCTGATCCGCGGGGCGTCGGCGGAGCTGCCGGCAGCCGCCATCGGCACCGGCCGCATCACCCCTTACTTGTTGAGTCTACTACGGTGTCATGACATGGGCGGCTGACGGAGAACAACGGAAGTGCCGACGCCGGTGCGGCGCTGGAATGCTTGGACTGTCCCGTTGTCCCACACGACACGATCACCGCAACCAGACCAACCCACCCACACGCGCGCATGACCGCCTTCGCCGCCGACACCGACCCCCGCGCCGACGAAGTGCTCTTCCTGCCCCTCGGCGGCACGGGGGAGATCGGCATGAACCTGAACCTCTATGGCCACGACGGCCATTGGCTCATCGTCGACATCGGCATCACCTTCGGCGGCGACGCCTTCCCGGACTACGACGTCCTCATGGCGGATCCGGCCTTCATCGCCAGTCGCCGCCAGCGCCTCGCCGGCATCGTGCTCACCCACGCCCACGAGGACCACGTCGGCGCCATCGCCCATCTGTGGAAGCGGCTCAAATGCCCGGTCTACGCCACGCCATTCACCGCCGCCATCGCCCGCCACAAGCTCGCCCGCGCCGGCCTCGACGACGTGCCGGTGCACGCGCTGCCGTTGGGGGCGCGCTTCGAAGCGGGCCCCTTCCATGTCGAGTACATCGGCATGACCCACAGCATCCCCGAGCCCAATGCGGTGCTCATCAGCACCCCGGCCGGGGCGGTGTTCCACACCGGTGACTGGAAGCTGGACGACGGACCCGTCATCGGCGCGTGCTACGACGTCAAGCGCCTGCGCCGGCTGCGCCGCGAGCCGGTGCTGGCCATGGTGTGCGATTCCACCAACGCCGTGGTGCCCGGCAGCACGGGCTCCGAGGCCGGGCTGCTCGCGCCGCTGACAGACATCGTCGACGCCGCCGTCGGTCGCGTGGTGGTGACGTCCTTCGCCAGCAATGTCGCGCGACTGGTGACCCTGGCGCGGGTCGCCGACGCCACCGGTCGGCGCTTCGGTGTCATCGGTCAGGCCATGGAGCGGATGGTGGCCGTGGCCCGCGCCACCGGCCATTGGCCGGCGGACCTGCCCGAGCTGGTGGACGCCCGCCATCTGGGCTATCTGCCGCGGGAGGAGGTGCTGGCGGCCTGTACCGGCAGCCAGGGCGAGCCGCGCTCGGCCCTGGCACGCATGGCCGCGGACAGCCATCGGGATATCCTGCTGGACCCGGGCGACACCATCGTTTTCTCCTCCAAGCTTATCCCGGGCAACGAGCGCCCGGTGCAGCAGGTACAAGCCCGGTTGCGGGCGCTGGGCTGCGCGCTGGTCACCGATGCCGATGCCCATGTCCATGTCTCCGGCCACCCGGCGGCGGAGGACCTGAAGCGGCTGTATGATTGGGTGCAGCCGCCGGCGGTGGTGCCCACCCACGGTACGCCCCGGCACCTGCGCACCAATGCGGACATCGCCCGCGGCTGCCATGTGCCCCGCGTCGCCGTCATCGGCAATGGTGANATCTGCCGCCTCACCGGCGATGGCCCGCAGGTGCTGGGCCAAGTGCCCACGGGGCGCCTGGCGCTGGACACCGACGGNCGCCTGGCACCGGTGCCGCCGGACATACTCGCCGAGATGCGCGCGGCGGTCTGCTAACCACGGAGGACAAGATCCATGCGCCCCTGCCAGCGACAGTTCCGGCTCCAAGCCCAGCCCCCAACCCTGCCCCCAACCCAGCGCAAGACCCAGCGCAAGACCCGGCCCCGGACACTGCTCTGGTGCTTCTCGGCGGCGCTGCTGGCAACCGTCGTGGCCGTAGGCTGTGCCACGGCCCCCGAGACCGGCCGCAGCCANCTCATCCTCATGAGTCCGGCACAGGAGGCCGAGATNGGGCTCAAGGCCTTCACGCAGCTCAAGCGGGAGAAGCCGTCCATCAAAAGTGGCAAGAACGCCGACATGNTACGGCGGGTCGGTCGGCGTATCGCCAAGGTGGCGCCGGTGGAGTANGCCGATTGGGAGTTCGTCCTGTTCGAGGACGACACGCCCAACGCCTTCGCACTGCCGGGCGGCAAGGTGGGNGTCAACAGCGGCATCCTCGAGATCACCAAGACCGAAGCCGGNCTGGCCACGGTGCTCGCCCACGAGGTGGGGCATGTGGTGGCCCGTCACGGCGCCGAGCGGGCTTCCCAGACCCTGGGGCTGCAGGCGCTGGGTGTCATCGCCGATGTGGCACTGGCGCAGAACGCCCCCGGTGCCCGCCAGGGCGTCATGCAGGCCTACGGGATTGGCGCCCAGGTGGGCGTGCTGCTGCCTTACTCCCGGGTGCACGAGCTGGAGGCGGACGAGCTGGGACTGGTCTATATGGCCCGCGCCGGCTACGACCCGCGCGAGGCCATCGCCTTCTGGGAGCGCTTCCAGGCCTACAACCGCAAGCAGGGTGGCGGCAAACCGCTGGAGTTCCTGAGCACCCATCCGCTGGATGAGCGGCGCATCGCCGAGCTGCGCGCCCTGCTGCCGCGGGCCCAGGCGGAATACGCCAGGGCCAGCAACGCCTGATGGATGCGCGCTGCACCCGACCCAGGCGGTGGCACTGATGCGCCCCATGCTCACACGGGCGCTGCCCTGGCTGGCGGTGGCACTGATCGCCCTCAGTGCCTGGAAGCTCTGGCCGACAGCCGATGTGGCCAGTCCCCAACTGCTGGACCCGGCGGCGCTCGCCGCGGCCCTGCCGGCGACTGACGGCTTCGCGGTGCCGGAGGCGGGCGCCGACTGGCGCCCTGAGCTGCCGCAGGATCTGGGGCCGCACCCCGCCTTTCGGACCGAGCTCTGGGACCTGAGCGGCCAGTTACGCGCCGACGATGGCCGCCGCTACGGTCTGCACCTCACGCTGGTGCGTCTGGGGCTGCGCCCACCCGGCGGCGACGGCGGGCGTGCCTCTGGGCTGGCCGCCGACGGGCTGCTGCTCGGGCGCTTCGTGCTGGTGCCGGAGAACGGCGCCCCCGTGCGCGCGCAGCGAGCCAGCCGCGTGGCCGCCGGGCTCGCCGGCGCCGCCGCGGACCCGCCCGTGGTCTGGCTGGAGGATTGGCGCTTGCTGCTGGGCAGCTCTGTGAGCGGATTCGACGGCGCGTCCGAAGGCGCTCCGGCGGCCGCCCGGCTTGATGTGCGCGATGGTGTGCCAACGGCCATACCCGGCCGGCTCGCCTTGGTCGCCGATGGCACCCGCCTGGAGCTGACCCTGACCGCACAGAAGCCCGTGATCACACCCGCCGCGCAGCTGCTCGACGGCGGCGCCGCCGGCGTCGCCGGGCAGGGCGGCGGGCCCGCCCTGCGCTGGCTCGCCGAGCCCAGGCTTGCGCTGAGCGGCCGGCTCCAACACCAGGGTGCCGAGATCCCCGTCAGCGGCAGCGCCTGGCTGGACCATGTCTGGGGCGCGGCCGGTGCCGGTGCCGGCCTCGCCGGCACCCGCGGTCAGCTGGCCCTGAACCGCTTTCTGCTGCAGCTGGACGACGGCAGTGAGCTGCTATGCCTGCATCTCCGACGCCGTGCCGGCGGCGGCACACCCATTCCCACCTGCCTGCTCATCGCCGCCGACGGCGCCACCCGGGTGCTGCGGCGCCGGGCGCTGACGCTGACGCCCACGGCTGCCGTCTGGCGCAGCGCCGACGGCGTCGCCACCTATCCCGTCGGCTGGCGGTTGGTGGCGCCGGGGCTGGATTTGTCGCTGGACATCAGCGCGCTGCACCCGGCGCAGGAGCTTGAGCTCGGCGAGCGGCTCTGGAGCGGCGCCATCACCGTGGAAGGCGCGCGCGCAGGCCGGCCCGTCAGCGGAGGCGGGCGCATGGACCTCAGTGGCTACGCCGCCGACGGCTGATCGCCAGCCCGGGCTGGCGCCGGCGCTGGCCGCGGCGATGCAGACGCCCCGGAACCATCGCCGCCCCGCGTCTGTCACGACGGACACCACGCCGGTCTCGACGGGCATGCCAATCGGTGCCCATTTATGTTGCGATAACGGCCGACGCGGGCGGCGCCGTGTTGCGCATAGACCCGCCGGCCCATGACCCCCCCAGCCCATGCCACGCCAGCCCATGCCACGCCAGCCCATGCCACACCAGAGCAGTCCGCTTGCGTCAGCGCTGATGCGCACACCGTCCACACCCCGCCCGCCCGGCGCCGCCCTGGTGCGCATTGTTCGGGGACGTCCCTGGCTCGCCGCCGGCGTCCTGGCGCTCGCCCTCGCCGGCTGCGGCGAGCCGCCGCCGGCAGTGGTCATCGCCGAGCCCGGCGCAATCCCGCCCGCCGCGCAGCGCCCCGGCGATCCCCAGGTGGGGCGACAAGCGCTGCTGAATCGCGCCGTGGTCACTTGCGGGCTGCCCGTCAGCGCCTACGTCGCCAGCACCGGCGCGCCGGCACCGGCCTACGAGCTGCCGGGCCGCGAGGGCCGCAATGCCGAGCTGCCCTACCAGCTCACGGCCCACACCACCGACGGCGGCGTCGAGCTGGTCACCAGCAACTGTCTCGGCTGCCATGCCGCCCCCCTCAACGGCGAGTTGGTGATCGGCCTGGGCAACGAATTCCTGGACTTCACCCGCGATCCCGTCATGGCCGTAGAGGCCGCCGGCGCCTACGTCGAAGGCGAAGCCGAGACCGCCGCCTGGCGGGACTGGGCGGACCGGATCGCGGCCATCGCCCCCTGGACCATGACCGACACCGTCGGCGCCAATCCGGCCCAGGCCATCACCCTCGCCCTCATGGCCCATCGCGACCCCAAAACCCTCGCCTGGTCGGACGAGCCGCTGATGGACCCGCCGCCCACGGAGGTGCTGCCCGTGAGCGTGCCACCCTGGTGGAACCTGAAGAAGAAGCACGCCGTGTTCTACAACGGCCAGGGCCGGGGCGATCACGTCGGTACCATGATTCTGGCCTCCACCACCTGCACCGACAGCGTCGACGAGGCCCGCGAGATCGACCGCTGGTTCACCGACGTCGCCGCCTATCTGGCCACGCTGGAGGCGCCCGCCTACCCCTGGCCCATCGACCCAGGCCTCGCCGCCGACGGCGAGCGCGTGTTCAACCGCGAGTGCAAGGAATGCCACGGCCGCTACGGCGCCGGCGAGCACTATCCGAACAAGCTGGTGGGCCTGGACGAGGTGGGCACCGATCCCGCCATGGCCGAGGCCGCCGTGGACGATGCCAAAGACTATATCCGCTGGTTCGAGACCTCCTTCTACGGCCGCCACGGCGATGCCGTGCCCGGCCGCGGCTATGTGGCACCACCCCTGGACGGCGTCTGGGCCACGGCGCCCTACCTGCACAATGGCGCCGTCCCCACCATCGCGGCCCTGTTGGACAGCAGCAAGCGCCCCACCTACTGGCGCCACGACGGCGCCGAGCCGGACTACGACCCGGCGGCACTGGGCTGGCGCTATCGGACACTGGACCGGGGTCGGGAGCAGTTCGCGAGCCTGGACGCGCAAAAATGGGTCTACGACACCACCAGGCGCGGCTACGGTAACCAGGGGCACAATTTCGGCGACGAGCTGAGCCCGCCCGAGCGCACCGCGTTGCTGGAATATCTGAAGACACTTTAGCCCACCCCCCAGACGGCGCACGTCGGCGCGCGCAAGGCAGCTACGGCCAGCCGGCGCTTGGCCGACGCGCACCCGGTCACCGTCGAGCCCGTCTCGAGCAACCGCAACAGGAGCCCTCATGCACAAGCAATTCGCAATCACATTGTCGCTTCTCGCCGCCCTCGCGCTGGCGCTACCCGCGACCGCCAGTGACGAGGCCGGACACGAGTACTCGCCCTTCGCCGGCATGCCCCTCATCATGCTGATGCACAACATGCAGTACTACGCGCACAAGCTCGGCCTGTCCGTCGATGCCGCCAACACGGCGCTGGAGGACTTCTATGCCCACGAGCTGGAGGAGGTCATCGACGCCGTCAGCGAGATCCAGGACTACGAGGGCATCCCCATCGCCGAGAACCTGAACAAGACCCTCATGCCCGCCTTCGAGCAGCTGGAGGCCGCCATCGACAAGGGCGGGCGCGAGGCCATCGATGCCGCCTACAACGAGGTCATC
>PR_CR_10_Liq_1_inCRDRAFT_1001390_pt1 | contig 13649 bp, 10 predicted proteins | sample PRCRCaboRojoPR_3_FD_10241 | JGI IMG/M metagenome (IMG submission 10241) | reverse complement strand
CTAGTGACTTACGAGTTGGCCTCCATGCACATTCTGGACGTTTACGAGGAGTTTGTGCAGTACGTGCAAGTGACTGTGGTAGGCAAAAACCAGTACTGCTTGGTAGTTGACCCTTGGGACGAAAAAACTAAGAACAACCGCTTTGGGTACAAGGAACTAAGGAAGGGTCAAATTTGCTTTTTCTTGCAGCCTGGAGAACGACTAGAAGGAGGCATCAAAAACAAGTACGTTTTGGCTGATGACGAAGCTTTGCTGCTTAGTGCCAGAGAAACTTTAGAAGTTGAGGGTGAAGAAAAGAACCCAGGAGACAGGTGGATGATTTACGGTCCTTGTTCTTACATTCCTCCAATAGAGGTTGAAGTGCTAGACATCAGAAAGTCCATTCCTCTGCACATGAACGAAGGCATTTACGTCAGAGACATTCGAACCGGTGCTGTGCGGACTGAATTCGGGAAAAGCTACATGCTAAAGGCCCATGAGGAACTCTGGGAAATGGAACTCTCTTCAGTAGTGGAAGAGTTGCTCGAGCAAGCTGGCCAAGGAAGAGCAAACAAAACTAGAGTCGTCTCCTACAAAGTTCCTGCTAACTCAGCTGTGCAGGTTTACAACTACAAAAACAAAGAAAGCAGAACCATAGTAGGGCCGGACCTAGTGATGTTGGATCCTCAAGAACAGTTTACAGTCTCTGTGTTGTCAGGAGGAAAGCCTAAGAGAGTGGGAGTCATTAAAACTCTGCATGTAGTGCTGGGGCCTGACTTCAGCACCGACATTGTTGAAGTGGACACTTCTGACCACGCAAGACTTAGACTCCAACTTTCTTACAACTGGCACTTCGAAGTGGACAGAAACAAGCCTGAAAGCTTTGAAAGAGTGTTTAAAGTGAGAGACTTTGTTGGAAACATTTGCAACTTTATGGCTTCAAGAGTCAGAGGCGCTGTTGCCGGGGCAACTTTTGACCAGTTCCACAGAGAGTCGGCAAGAATCATCAGGAAGTCTATTTTTGGACTTAACGAAGAAGGCAAAGTCAACGACAGGTTTAGCTTTGAAGAAAACAACTTGATAATTACTAATGTGGACATTCAAAGCGTAGAACCAGTGGACGGGCAAACTAGAGCCAGACTTCAAGAATACGTGACTTTGGCCATCGAAAACACCACTAAGATGGAAGAAGCCAAGGCCCGGCATGCTTCTGAAAGGCAAGCTCAAGAGTCGCAAGGACTTTTGGCCAAACTCAGAATTGAAAACGAGTCTAACGTTGAAGAAGAAAACAATAAGCTTTACAAACTGAAAAGTGAAACTTTAGGTGTGCAGACTGAAGGTGAAGCTACAGCTGAAGCTAAAGCTAGGGCTGAAAGTTCCAAAATTCTAGCCCAAGCCCAACTAGAAGCTTCTGAACTCCTTTTGAAAGCAGAAAAAATCCAAAGGGACAGTGAACTTGCCCATATGTTGGCTAAGCAAGAACTTGAAGTCGAGTACCAAAGGAAAATAGACGAACTTGAAATAGAAAAAGAAAAACTACTTGCCGAAATCGAGTCTGAAAAGTTCAAAGCAACCATTGGAAGCTTGGGCGCAGAAACACTTGTAGCTATTAGCGAAGCTGGACCTAAAACCCAAGCTGAGCTGTTAGAAGGACTTGGACTCCAGGGCTACATGATGATGGACACCAACAACCCTGTGAACTTGTTCAACACTGCTCAAGGCCTAATTGGGAATCTTCCTCAATCATAATTATTAGCTTTCTTGAGTTCCTTTCTCGAAACTACCCAGAATTCGTCTTTGTAAATAAAAGGGTCGTTGAACTTTAGTTTTTGTACTAAGTCAGGTCTTCCCATAGAACTAAAGGTTGAGTACAAGTAAATCAGTGTGTTTTCTGCGCTCTTGTTCAAAGCCAGTGCGCACAGGTAAAACCTAGAAGCTTCAGTCAACTTTTTTTGTAACTTAAAGCAGTGGCCCATATTGACCCAGGCTTTTAAGTAGTCAGGAACTATGCACAAAGCTTTGTCAAAGCACCCTAGCGCAGCTTCAAACTTAGACTGATTCATTAAAACTTCGCCGAGTTTGTTCCAACAAATGGAGTTTTCTGGGTCTAAAACTAAGGCTTTTTTAAAGCTTTGTTCAGCAAGAGTTAGTTTGTTTTCTATTGAATCAAGAAAACCCAAAGCAATATAAACACTGGGGTCTCTTGGGTTGACTTGAGTAGCTAGCAAAAGACACTGGTAAATGTCGTAACTGTCAGATAGTAAACTGTAATCAGGGTGGTTTTGTAACCAAGCTTTACACTTAGCTTTAGCTACTGAAACATCACTGTGCAAAATGTAGTTAAAAAGCAACTGTAAGTTGTAGGGGTCTCTGTCAAGACCGTCTTTCATAGCTGCAAAGGCTTGGTCATAGTTTGCTTGGAATAAGTTAAGCCTTGCAAGCATGCTCCACACTTCGGAGTCCTCTGTGTTTCTTTGCAAAGCAGCTTCTAGTGCTAGTATGGCTTGTGGAGTGTCGCATTCAGCTATAAAGTCATTAGCTAAATGCAAGGGTGAAGGGATGCTTAAGTAAGGGTTTACTTCTGAAAAATTGTAAGAGCAAGGAGTTCTGGAATATTCTTGGTAACTCCAAAGAGTGTTGCACTCTCCCCATAAAGAAGGATCTCCACTTTCTTCTCCCCACTCGTAAACTGCTTCGTAGTTAACTTGAGAACTTTTGGTTTCTTGAGTTGATCTGAAAGTTTGTTGGGTTGATCTGAAAGTTTGATTGTAGTTGAATGGCAAGCAATGAATAGGTTCAATTTGACAACTAGACTCAAGAGTAGATTCAAGAGTAGACTCAAGAGAAGACTCAAAAGCAGGCTCAAAAGTTTTTTCAGGTTTCCAGAAAGAGAAGTCTTCAGAGGCTTCCCAAACATCCTCGAATTCATCCAGAAATTCAACTTGCATATCTAGTTTGCACAACTCGTAACCTGCTAGTTTATCCAGAACTTCAAGAACAGAGTTGCTTTGGTAACAACCCTGGCTGCCAAACAAACTACTCGATAAGTCCATTTTAACTTACAGGAAACTACTTGTTAATGTATCATGAATTACTCAGCTTCTTTTTTGAAAAAAATAGCAGGCGAGAATGAGAATATCTTTGGCTTCAGGTAAGAGCCACTAGAAGCCCTTTTAATATAGGGAAGTTTCCCTGTTTTAGAAGCAGAATTTTCTTTCCTGAACTTGAAGAACATTGTATGGGAGCGTCTGCTTTCCAGAAAACTAGGACCTTGGGGTTTGGTGAGTTCTTTCTTGTGGATGATTTGGTGGTTTCTTTTGATCCTTAGGTTCTGAGGGTTTTTAGAAATGGTTTCTTGTTTCTTTTCGAACACTTGTTTTCTTTCAGTTTCTTGCTTCCTTTCAGTTTCTTGTTTCTTTTCGGACTCTTGTTTTTTGTTAAGACTTAAAGGTTTGGGGCTGATGTTGGTAAGCCAAATGTCTTTAGCAGACAGCATAAAGTCTTCGTACTCCCTAGTGTCTCCAACTGGGTATATCAACCTGTAGCCTCCGCAGTTAGAGAGTTCTATTTCTTCGCGTTTTTTAAGGTAAGCTTCTTTTTCCCGCATTCTGATTCTTCTGATTTCTTTGAGTCCTTTAGTAGCCCTGTTGAATATGTGCTGTTGGAAGTTGTTGTAGAAGTTAGCTCTGTTCTTTTCAGAGATTCCTAGCATTCTAAGGGTGTCGTAGATCACTTTGTGCTTAATGTCTTGGTCTAAAGGAGTGTCTGCTGTGAAACTCGGTGTGTGGTTTACCTCAAGTAAGTAGGGATTTAAGTCTTCATCCAAAAATATGTCGAAACCTAATATTTGGAAACATATTGCGCTGGTGGGTTCGCTTGCTTGACTTACTCTATACAAGTGTGAAATTAGGGGCTGGGCTGTACAAATGGTTTTAACAATCAAGTCTGAAATCCTGTTCAACACGAGCTTGGTGTCAACTCCTTCCTTTTCAAGTCTTTTCCAAAAGACACTTAGTGACCTTTTATGGCCAACGTAGTTTTGATCTTTTTCTGAGTTGAACTCAAAGTTAGGGTTTGCTTTATTTATAGCGTAGTTTGTAAGGTGCATGCACATGTCTTTCAGATTGCTTTTAAAAGGCGAATGGTACTTTTCAGTTGCAAGTCTCACAAGCCCTTCCTCGTGGAGGTGGATTCTCAAGGGATCACAGCAACTAATTAGTACGTAAAGCCTTAAGTCAAATTTCAGTCCATCAATCAAAAACGGTTTGTGCATGTAGCGCTGGACTACGCACCTTTCAGGAATTTGCTCTAGTTTTCTAGTTAAAAAAATTCCTCTGCCTTGACAAGAAGCCTCAGGCTTCACTATGAAAGTCTTAGCCCGTTTTTTGTTAAACTGGGACTTGAGATCGTTGTAGTCCCTAGGGAGACACCAAGTCGCTGGAAAGAAACCGAATTTCTCAGGAAACATGCTTTTCATCGCCTTGAGGTTTTTAGCAAGATGGTCTTTTCTAGAGATTGCGTACATCCCTGGAAAGTGGTTAACTCTTTGATAAGGTTTAAATGCAGAAAGAGCTTCTGAAGAAAGGGCTCCATCTTGCCAATAAACATCGCACTCTGTGTCTTCTTCGTCATCTGAAATTCCCCACCCTAATTCTTCTGCTACTTCACTCACAATGTCGTACTGAGTGTTACTGATGTTTATGATAACTTCTTCTCCAGTTTCGCTTTCTATAGACGTAATAGAGTCTGACATTAATTATTATTAAGAAGTGAAACAAGAGTCATCTAAGGTGTACTGCCTTAATTCTTTTTCGAGAGTTTGAAGTCTTTCGTTCATGCTTTTGTGCATAATCTCCAGTTCGTTGATTTTGCGAGTAGAATCCTCTGGATTGCGAGTAACAGCTCTTAAAGATGGTTTCTTATATTTTTCTCGGTGCCTCACACAGCACTCACAGTGGTGGCTTTCAATGCTTGCAAGGGCTTCCAAAGACCTGTTTACTATGAGTCTTTTCTTGGCGTTTAGTTCAGTGTTGTAACTAAGTAAGTTTGAGACTCTTTGTCTAGGACTGCTGATAAGGGAGTAGTCAGGTGCAGAAGTTTGATAGACTCTGTACAGCACGTGATGGGACCTTTCTTTCAAAGACTTGTAGTTAGGACATTGGGGCGATTCCAAGTCCTTTAAGAGGTCTTGTTCTAGTTGGTTCAACTTTTTTTTGAGAAGTTTTTCTTGTTTAAAGTGGTTTTCGAGTAACTTAAGTTGTTCTTTTGACTCACTTTCCAGGGCTTCTTTGGAGGTTTGATACTCTTCTTCGAGTTCTTTAGCTAGTTTTTGGTGTAGTTCCTCAATTTCCTGGAGTTTTTGGGCTTTTTCAAGGTTAAAATCTTCAAGTTTGTTTTCTGCCTGAGTGATTTTTTGGTCTAAAGTTGACCGAGCTTCACTTAACTGGCCTAAGAAGTAGTGGAGCTTCTGTTTAGAAGAGTTTTCAGGTGACTCAGAAGAACTCAAAGACTCTTTAGACAAACTGCCAATCATTTATTTAACTATCCTCAGGAACAGGGACAATTGTGACACTTCCGTCTTCATTAACAGTCACAGTTTCGTCGTCTGTAGCGTAGAGTATCTTCTGGATTTCTTTAACTGCAGGGTGCTCTTGGTCTTCGTAGTGTTCACAGAAAAGTTCAATTGCTCTGAGCTTCCCAAAGTAAAAGTCGCGTTCTTTTTCTAAGGTGTCAGAAGTCATCCGCAGCTCTGCTATTTGCTTTGACAAGTCTGAGTCAGGTTCGCGAGCAGCACGCGGCCGGGGCTGAGAAGGACGTGCACGGGCTCTTGTGGTTCTGCGAGTTTGACTTGCAGGTTTTCTGTCTATAGCGTCCCAAGGAGTTTTGGCTCCTTTTCTTTTTTCTAAAGCATTGTACTCCGCACCGTTATGGTTGAGGTCAAAAAAGCGCTTGAACCACTGCAAGAATTCTAAGTTGTCTTGGTACTTGGCTTTTATGAGTTTCTCCACTTCAATATGCTTGTTGATCATGTTTTTGTCAAAAGCTTGCTGCAGAACTTTGTAATTTTGAATAAATTCATGCTCGAATTTAGCGTTCCAGTTGACTTTGCTCAAAGCGACTGTGCCGGGAAAGATTGAGTCAACTATTTGACAGTAAGCTGCGCCTGAGGCCACTTGCTCTACTTTGGTGATGTTGACTTGCAGTAAGTCATTCACCCACTGCAGTAGTTCTGAACGCGAAACAAAAAAAGCTCCTTCCATCATCCCGAAACTCCCATTCGAAGACATTTTTTATGTTTATATAAATGCATTTGAATTATGAAGAGTCTATTAGAGTTTGTTGGGAGCGTTAAAGTACCTTAAGTGTTAGGGTGTTAGCTGTAAGCAATAATTAACCGATACTTCAATAAATGGCAAACGAGTACAACCAGCAGTTAATGGCCGAGCAAGTACGCAGAATAAGAGCAACTGTCGCTAATTCTTTGCACGCAAAAGAAGCAGGGAACAATGGATTAGTTCCTTTGAGTGAATTTAACGAAGTGCTGAAAGAAATGAAAATAAGTTTAACTAACGAAGACAAAGCTTTCCTAGAAAAGAAGTCTGGGTCCCACAACTTGATTCCTTACCAAAAGATTTTGAAGAGACTCAAACTCTGCAGCAACCGAGGAGTCAATATTTGGTACATACAAAAAGAGGGTCAAGTTGACTCCCAGTTTATGTATGGCCAAATTAGAAAAACCTCCGCAAGCCCTGACAATGTTTTGGCTTACACGAATAAAAGCCCTGTTTACCAGAGTCCTGGCAAAGGCTCTAGAATAAACAGAATTAGTGATGTTATCATTAAACTCCAAAAAGCTAAACTCGACGATAGGGCTTTGGGAGTTATTAAAACCAAAGCTGACAAGTTGAAACAACAAGTAATTCCGCTTCAAAAGTTCAAAAAGATCCTAAACGACATTAGTTACGACTTGCCTGAAGCTGCCAAGCAAGAAATCATCAACTACTCATCAGACTCCGACGGAAATATTTTACTGACGAAATTCAACGAACTCTTCAAAAAGTACAAGTTCATACCTGTGAAAAGCATTGCCTACGACCACCAAAGAAACTCCCCCAACATGTCAGCTGCACTCACCCAAGTTTCTCCAGTTTTCAAAAACGGAAAACTAATTTTCAACAACTCAGATGAGTTTGGTAAAAGTTCCCAAAAGTCAATATTAAGGGTACTTCCTCACTTAGAAAAACCTGAACACGAATACGGCAAGCGCAAACACCAGTCGCCCAATATGAGAGAAGTACTTTCGCAAACCTTCAAAAAGCCTATGGACGGTTCCTTGAGTCCTAGCCACAGCTCATTTAAAAGAGGACTGGGGTTAATTGGTGAACTTAGTTTGGGGAGGAAGGGTCATCGCTAATTAATTTAAAGATGAAAAGTGAGTCCAAAAAAACCTTAGAACTCTACAACGACGCACTTGAAAGACAAAGCAGAATGAAGCTTATACAAGACATTGTAATGCTTACTTAGGCAGACATAGACGCTGCAAGGACCAGTTCAGTCAAGAAACTTTCTGAGCACTCTAAAAAGTTGTCTTTCCAAAGACTTAGTAAACAACTAGAAGCACTTTTAGAAGAAAACGAAGAAGTTTCGGGTTACTACTCTAAAGAAAGGACCAAAGACTTACTAGCAAGCATGGGGGTGTTTAGAGCTTGTAATTCTTATTTAGTTAGTGCGAGAGAACCCTAGCTGTGACAAAACACGCAGCCAAACAGAAAAGGAGTTCTTAGAAGACACTTGGAGTTTCCTGAATGTTTTAGAGACCACTCACATTCCTAAGGACATGGTAGGAGACTACTTACTTGTGCTTCTGCAGCCCGGAAGCACAGCCGAGTTAGTAGAGAACTTGGAAAAACTTGACCGAACTATTCAAGACCAGATTTGTCAGAGAAGAAACCCTTCCCCGCCGCTTGAAAAACTAGTTAGGAACTTTAAAAAACTCTCCGAAAACATGCTTGCTTACCAACAAACTAAGGGCCAAACCTCCAAAAGGTTCCAGTCAATGCAAGAAGAACTCAAAAAACCCTACACTTTCAAACCCCAAATCAACCAAAAGTCCGACCTCCTCCAAAGTGGGTCTTCAGCACCTCTTAAAAGGCATGAAGTCCTTTACAAGAAGCACAAACAGTTCGAAAACAAAATAGTCTCTCAAAGAATACAGAGACTAGAACAAGAAGTAAGCGCCTGCACCTTTAAGCCAAGCATCAACAAACGCAAAGCAGCCACTCCTTCCGTAAAAACTCCAGAACCCCAAGAGTCAGTAACTACCCAAGACAAAGAACTCGAAAAGTGCACTTTCCGTCCCAACTTAAACTCAACCTTCAAGTTCAGGTCTGCTGCCAGTATTCCTAAAGGTTACGAAGAGTCTGTGCAGAGACTCAGACAAGCCAACCACGAAAAAGAACTTAGGAAGAAGGAAATCGAGCACATTCCCACAGGAGAAAACTACGAAAAACTCAGGAATTCCAAAATAAAGCCTTTTTCCTTTTTAGAGAGACAAAAACAACACAAAAACGTCTTAATGTATGTAGACGTAAACGTGGGTCCTGGAAAAACTGGCAGAATAGCTATTCACGAAGGCGACAAACCCAAAGTGCTAGCTAAGAACTTTTGCAAAGCTTACAGTTTGAACTCTGAAATGGAAGCAATGCTTGAAGAAATGCTTATAAGCCAAATTGAGTCAATAAACAAGTAACTGTTAACTACCTATTTGGGTATTGTTCAGTCTTTCCAAGACTTTAATGAGTGCGTGAGCTCCTAGTTTCTCTTCTCCGTGAGCTATCATTGAGTAGTAAAACTGGTTCACAAGGGAAAGTCCTGGCAAGGATATTTTGAGTCTTTTGCATTCGTCTAAAACTAAACCAATGTCTTTAACGAAGTGCTGCACGTAGAACCCAGGGCTGTGGTCTCCTTTCAAAATTTTAGGTGCAACTGCTTTGAAGTAAACACTCCCTGCAGCTCCTGTAGAGATAAGGTCTACTAGTTGTTCCATGTCAATTCCAGCTTTGTANCCATACAAAAGCCCCTCTACCATACCTATCATGTTGCCTGCCAGAACTATTTGGTTCGAGAGCTTTGAGTGCTGACCCACTCCTGCAGTCCCCAGAAGCCTTACATTGGACCCGTAGTGTTCCATAATAGGCTTGATCTTTTGAAATGCCTGTTTGTTGCCTCCACACATTATAGCTAGTTGGCCAGCTTTGGCGCCAGCGTCACCTCCTGAAACAGGAGCATCTATAGCTTCTACACCTTTTTTGGCAGCTTCTTCTGCAATCTTCATGGACAAAGAAGGACTTGAAGTAGTGTGGTCGATTAAGTAAGTTCCAGAGTTAATGTGCTTTAGCACGCCTTGATCAGAAAAAATAACTTCTTCTAATTCGTGTGGAAAACCAACCATAGTGACCACAACGTCTGAGTTTTGAACAAGCTCAGGAATAGAAAGGAACTTGGCCCCCTCATCAAGCAAGGGCTGGGCTCTTTCTTTCGGAATGTTGTTAACAGTTAAAGGGTAACCAGCTTTGAGAACGTGTCCTGCCATCCACCTTCCCATAACTCCAGTCCCTATCCATCCAACTCTAAGTGCCATTATAATCCCAAATGGACTACGAAAAGAAACTCCAGAAAATACTTCCAGTTCCGCCACAAGCTGTTGGGTCTAATTGGGACGAAGAAACTATCAGGGTTGAAGCTGAGAAATGGTGCAAGCCCTTTGCGTGTACTGTGCAAAGTTGTTTGTCAATAAAAATCAGAACAGAAGAACAGAAAGAAAGATGCAAAGAAGCCCCTGAGAACTTCAAAAGGTGTATAAACGACGTTTCTGAACACATGAGGGAAACCATAAGAAACAAGAATAAATAAACTAGTTAGGCTTAGCTGGAAGTTTCACTCTGTCTTGGTGCTTCAAAATGTAGTGCGCCATAAAAGAAACAGGGTCCTGGGGTCTCTGGATGTCCACTACTTGGAGTGCAGGCAACAGCACTGGTATAATAACTCTAGACAAGTAGTCTTGAGTAGAAGCACTTTGAAGCACCTCCCACTCTGACTGGGTCTCTTCAACAACTTCTTCTTGACTAGTTTCTCCAGCTTCGAGTTTCCTGATTTCTTCGTTCCTAGCTTCTTCACAGACTTGCAAGGCGTGGTAAAAGTAGTTGGTTTCTGCAACTGCTTTGTAGGGATCAACTTTCCACAAAAGCTTGTTGATGCTCTTTTTGTAAGGAATTTCTTCTCCTTTAACAACGTCCCTGACATCTACTATTTGGCTTTCTTCTTCTCCTAGTTTGCTTTCAAAAAACACTTGCAGTGTTGAGTAGTCAGAAGGGTCCACATAAAGAGGCTTTCCCGAGCTTGAAGTGTAGTTGTTAGAACTCCAGTACTCAAGGTCGTCCTTGATTGCGATTGAAGCTGCAGACTGAAGTCTTTCTTGAATTGCTACGTGGATTCCAATATTGTCTTTGAAAACAGAAACCAAACCTTCTTCAATTGCGCCTTCGTGGAACTCCTGAGGGTCTTCTTCTTTTGGGTGTTTATTCAGAGTTCCTAAAACCAAACAAGAGTCTTGTTCTGAAGTGCGACTTAAGTAGCCTTGGTTTTGGCGTTCAATGACCATGTTTTTGCTTTTAGACTTTCCATCGAACCTAAGTCTAGGAGTTCCGTTTTTTCCATTGTACAAAGGGTGTCCTCCTTGGCAAAACAAGTTAAACTCTTCAACAACGTTTTCTATGTCGCTTCCGAAACTTCTGAAAACAACAGCAAATTCCCTTTTGTTCTTCTTCAGTTCTTGAATCAGTTTGAAAAAAGAAGGAATCAGTTGCATCTTACCCCCTTTAAACAGCTTGTAAATGACTTTGCGCTCTTCTTCGTCTTCGTGCACAAAGTCCCCTTTTTCTTCTTCAGTTTCAAGGTTGTACTCTTCGCATATGGGTTTGGGAATGTTGAGTCTAGAGTTAAGTTTGTCTAGGAAAGACTTAAACTTGTAACCTGGTTTTCCAGGTAGAGTGAACTCTGTAATAAGTTGTTCATAAGAAATTTCTTGGGGGTTGTCTGGAGGACACATTGTGCTTGCAAACTCTCTAATTGGAACTTACTCGTAAGAGACCATGTCTGGTTCTGGTCTTTGGAGGCTCAGGGCGTTGTGGGCTAGTTTCCAAGAACTGGTTTCTTCTTTTTGAGTAACTCTTCCCCAGGACTGAGAGGCTATGATTTTGCTTAACTAAGTAAACACTACTGTGAATTCTACTGATTTGTTCTTGTCTGTGTCCTTCATGAGTACAGTGTCATTGAGTCCCACATGTATGATTACTCGGCGGTTTGTTTCCATTTTGCAGTTATTTAAATAAACTCTAGTCACTATTTTAGTTCCGAACCTAACCTGTAAGTTTTAATATAAATGAAGGAAATAGTTGCAGAATTTGAATTAATCAGGCACCACAATGAAGAAGACGAAACTTTATTTAGGGGTCCCAAGTATAAAGTTCTGGAATTGGCGAAAAGAAAGCTCTTCTGTTTGTTCTTCAAGCTAAACACCATGAAAGTTCCTGTATCTATTCAGTACTACATGGTTTTAGTGGCAGTAGAAGGACTCCAGTTGTTGAGTTTGGTGCTTAACGACGGTTCTTACTCAAAACTTGGCCCCTTCGAAGACACTTCTCCTTGGAGCTTGACTCAGAGCCAGTGGTTCATAGACCTTGTGTGGCTTGCTAGACTAGACCGTTTTTTAAGGTCCAGTCACGTTGCCTTTATATTCTTAGTATGCTTAATCGGGCTTGCATTACTGTTCACTATTGGAAATGGTTTATTCCTTGGTTGCTTAGAAGACCAGGAATCCTCCAGATTCTCCTTCCTCCACAGAGCTCAAAAAGCTATGGTTTCTTCGCTAACAAACGTTTTAGTTATTCCGATACTAGACACGTTGTGCTTCGGGGCAAAGTGCTCTTACGAAACCTCTGAAAGCTGTTTGGAACTTACCCAAGGAGTGCTTTACTTCATAGCTTTTTTAGCAGTTCTGGGAGTTTACTTGTTAGTACTAGTGATTTGTTCAGCGATGTACTTCGACATGTGCCCTGTTTGTGGCAACAAAATGGGAAAGCCCCACTGCAGGTTTAAACTATTCAAGCTAGGATGTTACTTAGTGGTAGTTATGTGCTACTACTTTATCAACGTGCAAGGAAAGGGTACTTGGTACTCAGTAGTTTGCACACTTATAGGAGTACTTTTTTGCTACTCTTATATAAAATACTTACCTTACTACCAAACTAGAATTCTTAGCTTAAAGCTGTCTTGCGCAGTAAGTTTTGCATCAGCTTCAGCTTGTTTACTCATCAGCCAGATTCTTCACAATACAAGTGATTCCTCTAAAACAATATCTTTGCTTTACTACTTTCAAACACCTTGCTTAGTTCAGATTTTGTGTTACGTTATGTTTTCAAGGTTTAAAAAAGTTAAAGCCAAAACTATTTCTGAGCTAAACAGTCCTTACGAAGTTGAAATTAAGGCTAGAATGCTTGTGCTTGACCTGCAAAGTTTTAAAGAAAACTATAAACAAGAAGAAATGGACCAAGAAGAGTTTGACCATAAAGTAACTGAAATGCTAAACGAAATAGAAAACATTTACAAAGAAGGCTTTAAAAAGTTTCCTAGTTCAGAATGGCTTTACCTCTGGTCGGGCTTAGTTCAAGTCCACCTTTCCCAAAACTTTATTTTGTGCATAGTGCAGTGCATGAAGGGCTACTCACTAGCCAATAAGTTAGACTCTGAATACTACTTCTACCACTTTAAAAGAGTATCAGAAAGTTTCTACAAAGCTACGATCAAGGACGACTCTTACGACTTCGAAATGTACCACAAAACCAAGAACCAAGCAGACGCCCATGACGAAGCTGCTTTGCAGTTCCAGTTTAACTTTTGGAAAGAACTAGAGTCCAGAAACCCTAGGATTAAAAAACTCAATAACTTAGCTGCCGAAACAGTCAAAAACATAGACTCTGCCAAAACTAACTACGAAAAGCTTATAAAGCTAGAATCAGAGAATCCCGAAAGCATAAGGTCCTACGGGTACTTTTTGTCTAACTTTAGCAATTGCTACGAACAAGGCCAGCGCTTGGTAACCAAAGCACAGCACATGGAAGAAAGCAAAACCAAAAACGTAAACACAAGTGCAGTGAAGTCAATTCACCAGCCTTTGTCTTTTTTCGACAAAAACAGTGCAATCATATATGTTTCCGGTGACCCTGAAACCACTGGTGAAATAATCCAAGTTAATGCTGAAGCTTCCAAAATACTAAAGTACAACTCGGGAGAACTAGTTGGTAGGAATATTTCTGTGATTATTCCTTCTCCTTTTTCGGAGCGCCACGATGAATATATGAAGGGCTTTTACGAAAACTCCAACTACACTGTTTTAAACGTGAACGGACTTATTTTGTACTTTTGTGACAAAAACCAAAACATACTTGAAGCCCACTTAATTGTAAGAATGATTCCTAGGGTAGGTGATTTTCCTTGTTTTTTGGTTCTTATAAAGGAAACCAAACCTATTTACGATATCATGCTTTTAAAAGAAGACTTAGTTGTTTCTGGCTGGTCTAAGAACTGCGAAAGTTTATTTCAACTAGAAGGAT
>PR_CR_10_Liq_1_inCRDRAFT_1001389_pt1 | contig 13655 bp, 11 predicted proteins | sample PRCRCaboRojoPR_3_FD_10241 | JGI IMG/M metagenome (IMG submission 10241) | reverse complement strand
TGCGTTCGTCGGAGTATCTCGGCACGGGTCTCTCGTCTTCGCCCCCTGTTGCGGTTACAGTCCTACAAGGTGGAGGCGACAACTAGCCTGACACAGGGGGGCAGTCACCTGGGAAATCCCATGCCTTCAGCAGCTTGGAAACCCTAAGTGAAAAGTCATGCGCAACAGAGTCAGGCAGACCGGAGACGATAGCGCCAGACGAACCTTCTTTGCCTTCATCCTCCTCTAAAGTTGTCCTGCGCTCTTCGAGCCTTGCCGCTCTTGCGTAAAGGTCGAGCCATTTCTGTACCTCTGCCCGCTTTTCAATAAGCTCCGAGAATGATGCCCTTTCTTCGCTCACCGTCGGTGCAACGGTTTCCTGAATCTGTGTGTGAACATTCTCATACTCTTCATTCTTATTTGATAATTCTTGTTCGTGAGAAACTGCCTCAGACTTTAAATCAGCAACAGTCGCTTTGAGTTCGCCCTTAAGCCGCGCTATTTTTTTAATTTCTGCGGAAGCCGCCTGAACGATCGCCTCAACGTCCCCATCGCAGGCAGTATCATGTTGTTGCGCTTCCGGTGATGCCCCGCAGAGAGGGCAAGGAACCGATTCCACATGAGCAAACATCGCTCCGCTTTCCTGTATTGCTGTTAGACGTTCAATATCGACGGCATAGTGCTCCAGCAGCAGATCAAATCTCGACAACAGATCCGCAATTTCGTCCAATCGGCCCTGAATCGCCGTTCGGACATCCACCAGTTCCCGCCGTTGCGCAAAAAGGGAATCGAGCTGAGCTTGAATGCTGTTCAGAGTTTCCCGGCGCTGCTCGATAGTCCCGTCAAGGCGACCAATCTGTTCTTTAAGGTCTGCCTCTTCTTCACCAACATCGGCAATTTCCTGTCTGATTTCGGCAAGCAGTTCATCGACCAGCTCGATCTGTTTCGCACTATCTGTACCAAGCCGCGTTGTCTCAACAACATCGGAGTCATCTACGCCCGTCAGAAGGAGCTTTATTGTCGCCAACTCGGGAGATTTCAAAGTGTATTGACCACCCCAGAAGGGTGAGCCGGTTTGCTGAATCTCGCCTTCCTGGACAATCGCAAGTCTTGCCAGATTTCTGAAACTTAGACTCTGCGTCTTACCACTCCTCTTGCTGCGCAATATGCGCTTTCCAAGAAGCCCGATTTTATCGAGAAGGAACCCCGACATATTGTCGGTTTTGCCGTGACCATGATCTTTTCTGAGTACTTCAATTTCGGCATCCTTATCGAGCAGATTCTGGGCGTTGAAGTTTCCCCCAGAACTCGCACGATAGAACCGCCATTTCTCGCCGGAGGTCACATCAAGGTCTAACTGGACTTCACCGAACGGGGTCCGCTCCGGAATATCCCTTAGTTCGGACCCTCCAAGCATGAAATCAATCGATTCAGCAAGGAACGACTTCCCTGTGTCAGACGCGCCGCAAATCACATTTACGCCGTTCGAGAATGTCATCTCGGCCATTTTCTTAGGGCCAGAAAAGGCGATCCTTCGTAGTTGGAGGTAACTGTTGCTCATTGGTTACCTCGCGGTCTATCTATGGCCTGGAACTGGCTTGACCAATTCACAAACAGCCGATGCGTGATTTGTCGAATCTCCGATGTTGTCACACCCGAAAACCGCTCGACCGCCCATTGCGCGCGTTCTTTGAGCCTCTGAGAATAGGTGGACGTAAGCGAGGCGAGAAACGGCGCAGCCGCGTCTCCGGCGATGTAGTCGAAACCGTTTTCTGCGGGTATTCGCTGTATGAGGTTCCGGCTTGTCATCAATAGAAGGCCTTTTTCAATCAACCCGCGTCGAACCAGCAATTCGCCTGCCCTCATAGGCAGGGCCGCGTGAAGACTTTTAGGTCCATCGGCATCACCGGAATGGACGACGAGATAATCCATTTCGACCAGTCGTTCGAGGTCGAAAGCCGCCGGATAGGCAGCAACCAGGATCTCCAAGGAGCGGATACCGGTCTCCAGTGGACTGTTGAATGGTGCTGGGCGTGAGTGGCTAGTCATCATCCATCACCCATTTGAGACGATCTTCATTCGCTAGCTGGTGGCAGATACCCTGCCGGTCCTGCGACTTGGTTACGGACGTAAGTGGATTTGCGGTCAAAGCGACAGATGATGCCTGTGCCACTGTCGCTTTCATCCTTACGTACCCGTTGGGATGGGTTGAGTCCGCAACGTCTACGACGCCGTGATAAACCTCGTCCTGAAGATCATCGAATGTTCCTTCTGGCACCGTGTCTCTGGCGAAGTTTCTTAATGCTTCAGCATTATAGAAGCGCTCACGCTGCCTCCTGAAATCTTTTTCCAACATGCTGTGTGCGACGAGTGCGCTCGTATCCTGTAGCGGGCTCCCTAAATGATCTCCATAAGCGTCAAGGAGCTGACGGATATACCGGCTCTCGGATGACGTAGGGACAGCCGGAGGCGCTTCGGGAACTGGTCGTATAGGCAGACCGCCTCCAAACCGGACCGCGTGAAACCCGGTATGGCTATGCGCTTCAATCAGCTCAACGTGTGATTTCGATGTGAAGATCGTAAAATCAAAAGCGTTCACATACGACAGAAGCTGTTCGCTAAGCTCGATTTCCTTTGTTGAGGTGATTCCGCTTTTACAGTGCCCCTCCCAATTCTCCTTGAATTTTTCACGAAGCTCGGTGGGCCTATTTAGAAGTTTTTCTAATGTTGTTCCTACACCGAGAGATGCCACAAAATGATGCTTTCGTGGGGGTGTATATTCACCGATGTACGAGTAATAAATGATCTTACCCAGTTCGACCCAAATGTCACTTGGTCGCAAAGGATGCGCATAACGCTTACATTGATAATTTTCCCACGTATCTTCAAAACCATTATCGGTGCAAAATCCAGCGATATCTACACCGTAATCACCTGAGCCACCGAATCGACGAACCTTGACATACGAGTCTTCAAGGCTCGTTGACCATTCCTCGATAAAATCTTCCCAATCATCAGGGCTGAAATTCTTGACACGGATCGCCTTGGGAACGGGAATACCTGATTGCACATGAGCAGACGAAGGTGCACCTGTTGGCAACTCAGGTCTTATCTCCTTTAGATCGGTCTCAGCAATCATCCAATATGTCCCTTTGCCCTCACAGGGCGAAGCCATTTTCCAAGCAAACGACAAGCAGCTTGCTCATGGTCTCATTCTTCTTTAGGCATAACAATTGATTAGCTGGTTTCTGTAGAGCGGCTCTGGGACCGAGGAACTCCCGCCGCGGCCGGAAACCTCTGTGCGGTACTGTCGGGATAACAAACTCTTGTGGAATGTTATCCGCTTTTTGGATACCTGCCACCCTGGGCTCTGAACACTGCATCGCAGGCGAGACGCGCCTCAGCGGGGTCCGGCCGCTGACCCGGACGCCGCACAGGATCTCTGGGTGTCGATCCTCTTCGTAACGGAGGATCGATCAGGCCGGCGCGCGTGGGCGTGCGGACGCGCGCGGCTGGCAAGGTCAGAGATCCGGAATGTGTATGCAGCCTGAGTCTATACCGGTTGGTGTGGTGGTCAAGGATGGCCTGCCATGTGGGACTCGGTTGTGGGGTCGCCGTTGGCGTTGCCGGCGGGCGCGCGCGCCTGGAGGGGAAGGCGGGCCACAGGGCGCCCGCGCAGCGGCGCGTTGAGCCCAGGAGCGCAGCGAGCCGGCAGGTCGCGCGCTCGGACTTCAGGCCCAGCCTCGCGGATCGGATGGGTGGTCGGCAGCGTCGTCGGTGCCGGCGGTGCGCGCTGAACCCGCCAACCCCGGCGGTGCCCGGTGGCGATCGGTCTGCGCCGTTGCCGGCTTGCCCGATGTCTGGGGTTCCGTCTTCCGCCGCGCGGCGATTGGGCCAGCCTGTGTTATTGCCGGGCTGCAGCCAGCTCGTCAGAGCGCCCCACCAGCGCCGCCTCGGAGCGCCGGCGCTGCTCCAGCGGGTGCCGCAGCTTGCGTGCCAAGCCCTCGCCGCGGGCATGGAGCGCTTTATGGGCAGCTAGGAGCGCGTCGGGGGTTTCTTCGAGCGGGACGGCGATGAGCTCAAGCGCCTGCAACCGGTCCGTCTGCGCCGGCGCCGCGGGATCGGTGTCCTGCGTTTGCATGAAGTTGCCTCTAGCAGCCTGCCAAAGCGCTTGCCCGACTGCGAGACCCTCAGCCCGGCCACCATGCTGGATTCAGGATCTGCTCCGACATGGACCAGTCGCAGGTCTCGGGGAAGCAGTCGAGCCCGGTCTCCGACACCGCCAAGGCCACGCCTTTGCACCAGACCACGTCGATCCAGCGCGGATCGCTCAGCTTGGTCTTGAGGCTCGGTGACTCGTCCAGCGCATAGAGGAGCTCTTTGCGCTGCGCCTTGATGGTCTTCTCCCAATTCGCGTCGCGCCGTACTGGCTGATACTGCCACTTGAGCAGGTGGCCGATGAGGACGCCCATGCGGCTGGTCAGCTCGCGCTGCTCGCTCTTGCCCACGTCTTCGATTTCCGATGCGATGTGCGCGATGTCGAGTTGGTCGAAGGCGCCCGCGCGCAGCAGTCTGGCCTGGTCCATGGACCAGGCGACGACGTCTTCTTCGTAGGTGGGCATGGTTGTGTATTCCGCGAGGAACGGCCTATCAGTGGTGAGCGTGGCAAAGACTGCCGTTGCCTGCAAGTCTGCCGAGCGTTTACCCGGTTTCGATCAAGCACCTGACTTCTTGATCCCGAACGAGATCAATCCGGCCCTGATCATAACTTCGACCATCCCTGCGGAGTGGACCCGGGACGCAGAGCGTCCGCCCTTGCTCCCACGCTGGAGCGTGGGAGCGAGCGCCGGGCCTCTTGTCGGGCTTATGATCAACGCCATCAATCCATATGCCGTGATCGAGGCAAAGCTGGCCGAAGACGACGGCACGTGACAAGGTCACCCGGGTGCAGTACCTGAGTTGCCTGAGTCTGCTCGGCTGGGCCTGGCCGGTCTGTCCCCGGCTCGCGCCGCGCCGTTGCGGCTGATACTGCCGTTTCAGCAGGTGGGTTGTCCGCCCGACCCGGGATAGAAGGACTCGTCCAGCAGCTGCGCCTCGCTGTAGGGGCAGCGCTCGGGAAAGGTGACTTCCGGCAGGCCGCTTTCCTTGGCGGCCAGCGCCAAGGCGTCGGCGTATACCTCGGGCAGGATGTCGGTGACGACGGCGTGGAGGCTCGGCGTCTTGCGCAGCCGCTTGCCGAGCCGGTCGCGCTGCTCGATGATGGTGCTGCGCGAGCTGCGGCCGTCGAATTCCCGCCAGCGCTCGGCGAGCTGCGGTAACTGGTACTGCCACTTGAGCAGGTGAGCGATCAGGATGGTGAGGCGGTTTTCCAGCTCGCGCCGCTCGCTTTTGCCCATGTCGTCCAATTCTTCCAGCAGGTGGGCGACATCCAGCGCGGCATAGTCGCCGGTGCGCAGCAGCTCGGCGTTGCGCCTGGCCCATTCCGCGTAGTCTGTGTCGTAGAGATCGGAAAGGTCGCTCATGGTGTCATCGCCCCTGCGTGACGCTCCGGGCTGCTCGCCGATGCGTCGCGGCGCTATTTGTCGTCGAAGCCCGCGGCGTGATACCACTTGCGCGCCTCGTCCATGTCCTTCGGCACGCCGTTGCCCTGCTCGTACATCATGGCGAGTGTCGTCATGGAGCCGGTCAGGCCCTGGTCGGCGGCGCGCTTGAACCATGCGATGGCCTTCTCGGGGTTCTGGTCGGTGCACTCGCCTTGCATGTACATGAAGGCGAGGCCGTGCTGGGCGAGGCCCATGCCCTGCTCGGCGGCGGCCTTCATGTACTTGTAGGCGAGCAGCGGATTCGGGACCATGCCGAGGCCGTTCTGCGCCATGATGGCCATGCGGTACATGGCGTCGGCGTTGCCCTGCTCGGCGAGCGGCGACAGCAGGCCGGTGGCGCGGGAGAATTGCTTGGCCTCAAAGGCGGCGATGCCGCTGGTGAGGTCCATGTCCTGGTTGCTGATGTCTTCGGTCATGCGTGGGTGTCCTCGTCGTATGCCGTGGGTCGTATGCCGTGGGCCGTGTACTATGGATGGTGCAGATGCCCGCATCGGGCCGCCCCGGGAACTGCGGGCGGGGCGGGGCGATTGCCACCTCGGGAGCGGGCCACCTCGGGAGCGGGGGATGTCGCCCTGGCCTCAGCCCTGCATGGGCAGGCCCACGAACGCCCGCCAGCGACTCAGCAGCGCCTCATCGGCGGCGGCGAGGGCCAGGTGCTTGCCGAGCGCAAGGCCGTCTGTGGGCGTGTCGGCATCCGGGCGGTACAGGGCGCAGGCGCAGCCGGCTTCCTGGGCGATGAGCCGCCCGGCGGCGTGGTCCCAGAGCTTCTGCCCGCCGTGCAGATAGAGCTGGAAGCGCCCGGCGGCGAGCCAGCACCACTCCAGCGCCACCGCCCCCAGGTTGCGCTGGGAGCGGAAGCCGCCCTTGCGGAAGAGCGGTGCCACGCGCTCGGGCGGGATGCGCTTGAAGTCCACCACGGCGACGCAGTCGCCGAGCGCCGGGCCCGGTGCATAGGGCACCAGCGGCGTGCCGTCCAGGTGGGCGCCCTGCCCGCGCGCGGCGGTGAAGCACTCGTCCCGCAGCGGGTCCAGCACCAGCGCGAGCTCGCTGCGGCCGTCGCGCAGCAGCGCCAGAGAGATGCAGAAGCCCGGGAAGCCGCAGGTGAAGTTGCTGGTGCCGTCGAGCGGGTCCAGGCACCACAGGGGGCCGCCCGCATCCAGCAGGCGTTGCTGGTGCTGCGCGTCCATCTCCTCGCCGAGCAGGGCAACCTCTGGCCAGTGCTCCGCCAGGGCCTCGGTGAGCCGGCGCTGTACGCCGAGATCCGCGTCCGTCACCAGGCTGCCGTCGGCCTTGGCGGTGCCGGCGGTGGTGCGAAAGCGGGGCAGGATCTCCGTCCTGCCCGCCTCGCGGAGCAGGGCGCTCAGGGTGTGGAGGTCGGCGGCGGTGGGGGTGCTTGGCATCGGTGCTCCTCGTCGTTGTGTCGGGTCTCCAGCACGTTCAGGCTGGCGCTGGACGCCGCGTGTTGGCCCGGGATAATGGCGGCAACGCCCCTGCGGCGCCAGCGCCGGTGGGCTCCAGGCCGTCGCTGAGCATCGGCAACCCTTCGAACATTTCTACGCATCCGGAACCGGTGAGCGCGCTGCATCATCCATCCCGACCGAGAGCGGTCTCGACATCGGTGGCGAGATCCGATCCGCTGCTTGCACGGCGCCTGACTCGGCGCGCCCGCCGACCGGCATGGGCACTGCTGCTCGTGCTTGCATGGCCCATGGACGCCATGGGGTCAGCGCCCGACGTTGCCGGGCAACGCCGGGACTTCGTCGCAGCGGAGCGGGCGCTGGCCGCCGGCGACACGGAGACCTTCACGCAGCTCGCCGCCGGGCTGCGCGACTATCCGCTCTGGCCCTACCTGCGCTTGGCTGAGCTGCGCCGCGAGCTGAGGCCGGCGCATCGCCCTGAGATCGAAGCCTTCATCGATGCCTATGCCGGCACGGCGCCGGGTGAGACGCTGCGCCGGCTGTGGCTGAACGCCCTGCATGCGCGTGGCGATCATGCCGGCTATGTCCGTAATTATGCGGACAACGGCTCCGAGACCCGCGAATGCCGCTGGCGCCGAAGCCTGCTGGCGCTGGGCCGCGGCGATGCGGCCGTGGCGGGCATTGCCGAGCTCTACCTCACCGGGGCGTCATTGCCGGAGGTCTGCGACCCGGTCTTCGCGCATTGGCACGCCGTCGGCGGCCTGACGCCGGCGCTGGTGTGGCAGCGGGTGGGTCTGGCCCTGGCCCGCGGCAATACGGGTGTGGCGCGCTGGCAGCGCCGCTATCTGCCGCCGCGGCATCAGCGCTGGCTGGATCAGCACCTGGCGCTGCACCGCAATCCCAAAGCCCTGAAGGAGGCCGAGCTGCCGGACGACCCCGAGCAGCGCGTTGCCACGCTGGTGGCCGGTGTCGAGCGGCTGGCCCGGGACGACCCGCGCCTGGCCGCCGCCGACTGGGCCGTGCTCAAGGCCCGGGAGCTGGTCCCGCTGCCGGCCCGGGACCGAGCGGTCACCGCCATCGGCGCCGGCCTCGCCCGGGCCGGGGAGCGCTCGGCCCTGGTCTACCTGCGCCGGCTGCGCCCGCTGCCGGAGAACCTGGCGCTCCAGCGCGAGCGCCTGCGGGCGGCGCTCAGGCTCAGGGCCTGGCCCGAGATCATCGACTGGGTGCAGGCCCTACCGCCGGAGGAGCGCACGCGGGGCGAATGGCAGTACTGGCTCGCCCGGGCTTTCGGGAGGCGCGGCGACTTGGTGGGGGCCGCCCATGCCCTGGCCACGGCCGCCGACGAGCGCGACCTCTGGGGCTTTCGCGCCGCGGACCTGCTCGGGCGCCCGCCCGCGCTGCGCGAGCGGCCGACGCCGGCGGACCCGGCGGAGATCGAGCGCCTGCTGGCCGGGGACACGGCGCGGCGCATCCGCGAGCTGAAGGCCCTTGGGCGGCGCACCGAGGTCACCCGCGAGTGGCGCGAGCTCACCCGCGACGCCGCCCCGGACGCCCTGCGCACCGCGGCGCTGCTGGGCGAGCGCCTCGGGCTGGTGACCGAGTCCATTTTCACCCTGGCACGCAGCGATTACTGGGACGACATCCGACTGCGCTTCCCGCTGCGCTACGAGGGGATGGTCGCCGGCCGCGCCGCCGACTACGACCTGCCGCCGGAGTGGGTCTACGCGGTGATTCGGCAGGAGAGCGCCTTCGACGCCGATGTCGCCTCCCATGCCGGTGCGGTCGGCCTCATGCAGCTGATGCCGGGCACCGCGGGCGACATGGCCCGGGAGCTGGGGCGCCCGGCGCCGGGGCGGCTCGACCTCATCGACCCGGCGCTCAACATCGCCCTCGGCACCCGCTACCTCGCGGCCATGCGCGAGCGCTTCGGCGGCAACCAGGTGCTGGCCACCGCCGCCTACAACGCCGGACCGGGCGCCGTCTCCCGCTGGCTGCCGGATACCACCACGCCGGCGGACCTGTGGATGCTGGAGATCCCTTACCGGGAGACCCGGGACTATGTGCGCCGGGTGCTCACCTACCGCGTCATCTACGCCCAGCGCCTGGGGCTCACGGACTTCCGGCTCGGTGCCCTGTTCGCGCCCGTCACCTCGCCGTCGGAGCCGGCCACGGCGGCGGCGGAGTGAACGCAGGGCGCGCGCAGACGGCGGTTGGCGGAGACTGCACGATGTCCGAAGCTGGACAGGGCGCAGGCCAAAGCCCACCGTTGCACCGGCCATCGGCACCCGCCGATGCCCCGCACCGGGCACTTCCTACTGATACCCCGCACCCCGTACCCCTTACCCCGTACTTCGCACCCCTCACTTAGTACCTCCCCTGCTACCTCCCCACAGCCGCAAACTCGCCGCGCAGCCCGCCCATCACCGACTCGTCGGCAATCACCTCGAAATAGTGCCGGTGCTCGGCATCGGGCGCGCCCAGATCCGCGCCGTCCCAGGTGCACACCCGGGCACAGCGCACAGCGAGCCGTCGGGTGCGCCCCGCGAGGTCGTTGTAGCGGCCGACGAAGTAGAGCCCGTGCTCGTCACCGGGCACCGAGAGCCGGGTCTGGCGCAGTGCCACCTCGCGCTGGAGCTGAAAGAACGCCTGCTGCTCCAGCAGGATGCCGTTCACGTTCCAGCTGAGCAGCTCCTCTCCGCCGGCGGCGGTGGCCGCGGCCCCCGTGGGCTGCACCAGCATGGCGCGGTGGCCGCTGCCGGCGGGGTGCACGCCGCCGTGGCGCAGTGCCGCGGCGCAGGCGGAGAGCCGGTCGGCGGTGTTGATGGCGGCGGAGATCATGATCCGGCGCCCATCGTCGTACAGAAAATGCGGCTCCCGCGGTGAATAGGCGATGCCGAGTCCGAGCTCCAGCTCCGGCAGCCCGTGGCGTCGGTTCAGCACGTTCTGCATGGCTACCACGCGCAGGATGCTGCGCGCGAGGCCGCAGGCCCGGGCCACCGGCCGGCCGCTGCCCGCGTCGGCGCCGGCCTCGTCCTCGTAGTCGTACAGGGCCAGGATCACCGCGTCGCCCTCGACGAAGAGCTTCTCGGCGCCGAGCTCCGGCAGCAGCCGGTTCACGGGATCGAACAGGTTCAGGCTGAAGTGCGAGGCCGGGTTGAGCCCCCGGCGCACCAGCTCGTCGGTGATCCGCGTGGAGCCGCGGATGTCGGCCTTCACCACGGCATGGGCGCGCATGCGGCGCACCTGCGGCAGGGTCTCGGAGCGGGTTACGAATTCCCACAGGCTGCCGTTGGCCCGGGACAGGGTCACCTCGTCGCTGCTCTCGGCCAGGCGCAGGCGGTCCATGGCCTGATAGGTCTTGTAGGCGAGCTTGAGGTCACGCCGCAGCACCAGGAAATCGCCGATGAAGCGATCCATATAGCCGGCGCGCTCCTCGCCGTCGAGCCGGCGCAGCGCCGTCTGGCAGCGCTCCAGCATGCGCAGCGCCTCGGCGCGCTCCACCTGCGCGTCGAGCGTCGCCAGGCGATCGCTGAGCCGGCGCCGCGACAGATGGCCGGCACAATAATCGGCCACCAGGGCGAGCGGCAGCTCGGCACCGAGCTGCGCGCGCAGCGCCGGCATCCAGTAGCAGAGCACGATGCGGTCGATGAAGCCCGCGTGCACCAGGCGCCGGTGCAGTCCGGCGCGCAGCCCGCGGCGGAAGCCGAGCCAGCGCGTGGAGCTCCACTGCACAGGGGCCAGCAGCAGGGAGGAGTCGCCGCTGCCGGTCTCGGCGTCCGGTACCTGCATCAGGCGGCGGATGTTGGCCGGCTCGTCGAGCCAGCAGGTGCGGCCCTCCTGGTATTCCTCCGGCGCCATGAAGCCGCTCAGCAGCAGCTCGGTGGCGAGGAAGCCGCGCAGGATGCCCTGGTCGTTGCGCTCGCGCGGGTGCTCGGTGAGCTGCTGCGGTGCCAGGTCGCCCAGCACCTGGCGGCGGGCGTACTCGGGCAGGTAATCCGCCAGGGTGGCGAGCACCGCCTGGTTTGCGAGCCTGAGCCAGGAGCCGTCGCCACCGTCGCCCAAGGCCGCGATGAGGTAGTCCTGGGACAGCTCGGCCACATTGCCCGGGTCCGTCGCCAGCAGTACCGGGTTGAACAGCGCCTGGGTGGGCAGCGGCCAGGCGTCCGTGCTCACGGCGCTGCGCAGCTTGCCGAGCGGCCCCGACTCCAGCTTGCGCAGCTGGCGGAACAGGAGCTTCAGCACCCGGCGGTTGACGGCGGCGCCGTGGCGCTTCAGCAGCACCAGCTTCTCGTGCAGGGCCAGGCTGCGCCCGGTGCCCGCCGCCAGCGACTGCTGGCCCGCGCGCTGACATTCCTCCAGCTGGTTGCGGTGCTCGCGCATCACCAGCTCCAGCAGGCAGCGCAGCAGCGCCAGCTGCAGCAGCGCCAACAGCTCTGCCGACTGCGCCGAGGCATGCCGCTCCAGGGTCTGCTCGAAGAGGTTGGCGTAGTGGCGGCGGAAGCGCTCCAGGTCTTCGGCCCCCACCAGCTGCGCCGGCGTCTGGCCGACGGCCACCGCCATCTCCTCGGCGAAGAGCTTACGCACGGTGATGGCGGCGAGCTCGCGAAAGCGCGGGCTCAGGTGCACGTCCACATGGACGTTGTCGATGCCGGCGCCGAAGCCGTCGACGTCGAAAGTCCAGCTCGGCGGCTCCCGCATGGCCGCCAGGAAGGCCGACAGGCTGGGTCGCCAATTGCGCTCCAGGCTGCCGTTCTCAGGCATTCGCATGACTCCGCCCCGACGCCGGGGCCAAGCTCGCCACCGGTGTCTCCTGTGGTGATGGCGCCGGTGCGTGCCGGCGCCGTCGTGGAAGGGTGGCGCAGCCTCCCGGGCGCTGCCGCCACCTCTGTTATGCTGGTGGGTCGCCGCCGGCCCAGGTGCGGCCCGTCTCAGCCGTCGAGCTCCGTAACCCAGCCAAGCCATGCATCGCCGCCCACCCAACTGCCGCCGCCCGCCGTTGCCTCTCGGCTGCACCGGCGCCCGCGCCCAGGCGCTGCCCTGCGCCGCTGCGCTGCTGCTGCTGGCCGGGCTCGTCCTGCTGGGGCCGGCGGCACCGCAGCGGGCCGTGGCGGCCGACGTGTCCGCCAGCGCCCGGGTGTTCGCCGAGGCCATGGCGCGCATGATGGATGCCATGGGCCTGCTCGGCGATGACGGCGCACCCGCCGTGCCGCCGCCGGCAGCGGGCGCCATGCCCGGCGTCGGCGCGCCCTTCGGCATGGGCGCTCTGCCCTGGTCGGGCATGGCCGACAGCGGCATGCCGGACATGGGCGCCTGGATGCAGCAGATGCCGGGCATGGTGCGGCTGCCGGACGTGCCCGGCTGGCGGCGCACCAGCCTGGACGGCATTTGGGAGGGCCGTGACGGCGGGCTTCTGATCGTGCAGGCGCATCGCTTCCGGCTCTACGCCCCCCACGGTGACTACATCGAGGGCCTGATCCAGCAGCGGGGCGATCGCGTTGCCATGTATGACCCGGAGCATGACCTTGCCCGCCCCTACGAGTTCGCGCAACACCAAGGCCGGCTGGTGCTGCGCGATCCGGCGGGCCAAGTCTACCTGTATCGGCGTCTCTGGCATGATGATATCGGCTACGGTGCTGGTGCCGACATGGGCGCTGGCCAGCGCTGACGGGGCTTAGGCCAGCAGCAGGCGCAGCCCCACCGCCACCAGCAGGACCGCGAAGACCTGCTTCAGCGTGGCCGTCGGCAGCCGATGGGCGAGCTGTGCGCCGATGCCGGCCATGGGCACCGCCGCCGCCGCGATGGCGAGCGCGACCGGCCAGAGCACGAAGCCCAGGCTGTGCGCCGGCAAGCCCGCACGCCCCCAGCCGCTCAGCGCGAAGCCGAGGCTGCCCACCAGCGCCAAGGGCACGCCGCAGGCGCTGGAGGTGGCCACCGCCTGGCGCAGCACCACGCCGTGGCGGGCCAGATAGGGCACCAGCATGATGCCGCCGCCGATGCCGAGCACCGCGGACAGGGCGCCGATGGCACCGCCCGCCGTCAGCAGGCGATGGCCGCCCGGCAGCGGGCGTCCAGCGCTCGGCGTGCCCGCCGCGAGCAGCATGCGCGCGCCGCTCACCAGCAGGAACATTGCAAAGAGCCGCTTCAGCCACAGCGCCGGCAGCCAGCCGGCAAGGCCTGCGCCGGCGCCGGCGCCGAGGATCAGCCCGGGTGCGAGGCGCAGCACCAGTGTCCAGCGCACCGCGCCGCGGCGATGGTGCGACAGCGCCGAGGCCGAGCCCGCTGCCACCACCGTCGCCAGCGACGTGGCGACGGCCTGGTGGGGTGTCCAGGCACTGCCGGCGTCGAAGGCCGGCAGCAGGACGATGAGCGCCGGCACGATGACGGCGCCGCCGCCGATGCCGAGCAGCCCGGCGAGGAGCCCGGCGACGGCACCGACGGCGGCGAAGGCGAGGGCGGCCGTGGGCTCCATCCGGGGGGCTCCCGTGGTGTGGCTGGCAGTGGCGGCGTGGCGACGGCTCGCTCGGCCGTGCTCTGCGGTCTTTGCCCGAGCGCGGCCGAGGGCGCCCCGCGCCCGGTGTTGCGGCATAATACCGCGCCGCGCGCCCCTGCCTGCGCGGGCCCTGCCGCCTTGCTGCGGCTTCTGTTGTGCTCCACG
>PR_CR_10_Liq_1_inCRDRAFT_1001387_pt1 | contig 13690 bp, 15 predicted proteins | sample PRCRCaboRojoPR_3_FD_10241 | JGI IMG/M metagenome (IMG submission 10241) | reverse complement strand
CCAATCCCGCCGCGCAGGTCAAGGTCAAGTGGCTCGTCGCAGGCCGTCAGCAGCAGGCAGGCGGCGGTGCCGGCCAGAATCGGAACGGGGCGAAAGGAAAGGGTCATCTCGATCTGGTCCTCATCACATGCCCCTTGTTGGCCGGGGCTTTTCAAACGTTTCTGTCGCTCAGCTATCGCGCCCAAGTCCTTCGACCAGCGGCACGAACCGAACGGGGCGCAATTCGTCATAGTCAAATCCATCTTCGTGTCGTGTGACACGGATCAGGCTTTGCACGGCGTCCGACTGCCCCACCGGCACCACCATGATACCGCCGATTTTCAATTGCGCCAATAGGGGGCCGGGTGGGTCTTCGGCGGCGGCGGTCACAAGGATTCGGTCAAAAGGCGCCTGATCGGGCAGGCCGAAACTGCCGTCGGCGGTGACGGCTGTGATATTGGTCAGGTCCATGGCGCGGAAAATCTCGCCTGCTTCGCGCACCAATCGCTTGTGCCGGTCCACGGTGTAAACCCGGCGGGCCAGCTGGCTGAGAATCGCCGCCTGATAGCCCGAGCCAGTGCCGACCTCCAACACCTTGTCGCGCGGGCTGACCTTCAACGCTTGGCTCATCAGGCCGACCACAGAAGGCTGCGAAATCGTCTGCCCGCAGGCGATGGGCAGCGGCATGTCCTCGTAGGCGCGTTCGGCGAAATAGCCGCGAATGAACGGGCCACGGTCGATCTTTTCCATCGCCGTCAGCACGCGGGCATCCGTCACGCCCTTCGATCGCAGGGCGAAAAGGAACTGCATCTTGCGTTCCGCGCTATCCTCGGCCCGTTCGCTCATTCGATTGCCTTGAGGGCCTCCATCACATCATGCGCCGTCAGGTCCGCCCGCATCGGCGTGACCGAGATATAGCCCTGCAGGTTCACATCCGCGTCCGACCCGGGCGAGGTGGGCTGCTGCTGCGGTGCGCCGGTGACCCACAAGAACTGCCGCCCCGAGGGCGAGCTGACGGGTTGCACGCCAAAGCCCATGTCGCGGCGGAAGCCCTGCCGCGCGGCCTTGATCCCCTTCACCTCCGCCGATGGCACGGGTGGGAAGTTGATGTTGTAGAAGATACCGTAGTCATCCTCGGTCCAGACGCCACGCTCCAGAAGGGTGCGCATCGTGGCAAGGCCATGACCGCGCGCCGCCTCGAACTGATCATCGAGATCCTTGTTGGCAGGCCCGTAATATTGGCTTAACGCCACGGCGCGCACACCTTGCAGGGCGGCCTCCATCGCGGCGCCCAACGTGCCGGAATATAGCGCGTTCTCGGCCGAGTTATTGCCCCGGTTCACGCCCGACAGCACCAGATCAGGGCGCGCATCCTTCATGATGTCATGCAAGGCCGCCAAGACACAGTCCGCCGGGCTGCCCTCGGCGGCATAGGTGCGCTCGGACATCTTCGAGACCATCATCGGCCGGGTGAAAGAAATGCAATGGGCCACGCCCGATTGCTCAAAGGCCGGGGCCACGGTCCAGACCTCGCCATCCGGGCCTGCCAGATCCTCGGCGATCTCGCGTAGAACGCTCAGGCCGGGGGCGTTGATCCCGTCGTCATTGGTGATGAGAATACGCAAATGTCCGCCCTTTTCCTGTCAGTCTTGATCACGATGTGTAGCCGCGCGGCCCCTTTGCGACAAGGGAAAGGGCCGCGTAGCGCGCTCAGGTGAGTTGATCCAAAAGCCGGCGCGCCTCGTCCCGCGCATCGGCCAAGCCGCTGCGATCTTCACCGGGGTGAAAGCGCGCGCGTGTTGCCGTAGGCATCGGTTTGGGTTCAAGGATATGCACCCGCGGCCCGGTTTTCTCGGTTTCGGCCTGCCAGCTGCGGGCCAATGCGATCTGTGCGGCCTTTGTGGCGCCATAGCTGCCAAAGAACTTCTCGCCCGCCTTGGGATCATCGAAAAAGAGGGCCCGGCCCGTATCGCCCAACAGCGGCGTGATGAAAGGAATAAGCCGCCCCGTGGCGGTGACATTCATCGCCACGGATTTCTCCCAATCCTTGGGGTCCATGTGGCTGGCGGGCGAAAGGGGGGCGGCATGCACGGCGGTATGCGCCCAAAGGTCAATCCCACCCCAGCGGTCATAGATCGACCGGCACAGATGCGCCATGGCATCGGCATTGGTGATATCCATAGGGGCCAGCGTGGCCTGCCCGCCCTTGGCCTGAATGCGATCATCCAGTTCCTCAAGCGCGCCGGTGGTCCGCGCCACGGCAACAACATGATGGGTTTCGCACAGCAATTCGGCCAGCGCCGCGCCCAATCCGCGCGAGGCACCGGTGACAAGGGCGATCTGGGGGGCAATCTTGGGGGTCGGTGTATCGGTCATGTTTGGCAAATCCCACCAGACGGGGTATAAATCAAGGCCATTCGCTTGACTTTTGCCGTGGCGCAGCGAAAAAGTCGTGCTGGATACAGGAAAACCACGGAAAGGACGCGATACCATGCGCGATACAGTTCTCAGCCGGGCCGTGATCGGTCAGGAAACCCTTCTCAAGCAAGCGGCCCTCGTGATGGGCGGTTCGCTTTTCATCGCCATGGCCGCGCAAGTCAGCTTTGGCTGGCCAGTGCCGATTTCGCTGCAAACTCTGGCGATCCTCACCGTGGGCCTGACCTTCGGCTCGCGCCTTGGCGCGGTGACGCTCGTGGCCTATCTGGCGCAAGGTGCGGCAGGCCTGCCGGTTTTTGCCAATGGCGCAAGCACGCTGGCCCTTGTCGGCCCGACCGCGGGCTTCCTTTACGGTTTTGTCGGCATGGCCTTCTTGGCTGGCCTCGCCGTGGAAAAGGGCCTTGCCCGTGGCATCGTGTCGACCGCGCTGGTCGGCATGGTGATCTCGGCCGCACTCTATATCCCCGGTCTGGCGTGGCCCGCTGCCGTTCTGGGCAAATCCATGCCCGAGCTTTGGACATACTGGATGGCGCCCTTCCTGATGGGCGATGCCCTGAAGGCGGTTCTGGCGGCGATGGTCGTCTGGGGCGGCTGGAAAGCGCTTGAGGCACGCCGCGGCTAAACCGCCCGCAAGCCTTCGAAAAAGGAACGCCGCCTTATTGCAAGGCGGCGTTTTTCTTTTGCCAAGGCGCTTAGCCCGCCTTGATAAACGTCCCGTTGCGCAACTCGCGGAAGGCCTGTTGCAGCTCTTCTTGGGTGTTCATCACGATCGGGCCGTGCCACGCCACAGGCTCCTGTATCGGGCGGCCCGTCATCAGCAAGAACCGCAGCCCCTCATCCCCGGCTTCCACGGTATCTCATCGCCTTCGCCAAAGCGAATGAGGGTGCGGTTGCCGCTCAGGTCGCGGATGTTCAACTCCTCGCCGCGATACTCCTTTTCCACCTTGATCCCCATCGGCGCACTGGCATCCCGAAAGTGCCCCGAGCCTGCAAAGACATAGGCCAAGGCATTGGCGCGGGTGTCCACCGGGAAGGTCTTGCGCCGCCCCGCCGGGATGGAAATATCCAGAAGCATCGGGTTGGCGGCAATGCCATCCACCGGGCCGGTCTTGCCCCAGAACGAACCGATGATCACCTTGACGGTGGTGCCATCCTCGTCGCCCTCGATGGGAATATCGCCATTGGTGATGTCCTGATAGCGCGGGTCGGTCATCTTCAACGACTTGGGCAGGTTCGCCCAAAGCTGAAAGCCATGCATCCGGCCCTGCGCGTCGCCCGAGGGCATCTCCTGATGCACGATGCCTGACCCCGCGGTCATCCACTGCACGCTTCCCGGCCCAAGCAGGCCGCGATTGCCCAGCGAATCCGCATGCTCGACCTCACCCTCCAGAACATAGGTGATGGTCTCGATCCCGCGATGCGGATGCCACGGGAAACCCTTGGAATAAAGCCGCGGGTCGTCATTGCGGAAATCATCCATCATCAGGAACGGATCGGTCAGTGACGGGTCCTCGAAGCCGAAGACGCGGTGCAGGTGAACGCCTGCGCCTTCCATGGTGGGTTGCGCGGTGCTTGTGGCGGTGACTGGCCTGAAGGTCATGTGAAGTCTCCATGCTTGGTTCGCACTGAAAATGGGGTGTCCAGCGCGATTGGCAAAGGGCGGCATTGTCCTAGGCGCTGTGCAGGAGTGCACAGTGAGGCCGGGGCATCTTCCGTGGAAGGCCTTTCGAAAGGCCTTCCCGCAAGCGCTTTCGAAAGCGCTTGCCACGCAAATTCGAATTTGCGTGGCTCAATGCTTTTCGAAAAGCATTGGCGGCTCTGCCGGTGGCTATGGGAACAGGCGGGCGGCCTGTTTCGTACGACTCGTACGAACTTGTTTGCCAGACCCCGGATTTTCGTACGAAAACACCCCCATGAGCGTACGACTCGTACGACAGTGCGGCCTGCTAATCCTCTTGCAGCAAATCTCTGAGCGCGGCCTCGCACAGCCCTAGGTCCAACCACTGGCAGCCCTTGCAAAGCTGGCTCAGGTCACCGGGTTTCACGCTGCTTTTCATCCGTGCCTTGGCCTGTCCCCAGGTCAGCCGATCCCCGGGGCGGAGCGAGAGGGCCTTGGCATGGCGTGTGTCGATTTCTTCAATCTTTTCCTGGGATTGGCAAAGGTTTCCGCGCCGCTTGGGGCAGGGGGCGCAGATGTCGTCCAAGCTGCCCACCACCTCGATTTCTGTGGCGTCGCCTGTCGGCGCGCGCAGGGTGTCCACCACGATCCGCGCCATGTTTTGGGTAAAGGCCTCGGAATAGCCTTTCCCCTTAAATCCTTGAGAACAAAGGAAATGATGTGGCCTGAAGCGTAGTGGCGGCATCACTCCGCCGCTTTGATCTCAAAGCCTTTTTCGACCATGTCCGAGGGCACCACCGGGTATTCTCCCGAGAAGCAGGCATCGCAGTATTGCGGGCAGTCGTTCTTGCGACCCTCGGTCTCGCCCACGGCGCGGTAGAGGCCATCCAGCGAGATGAACTTGAGGCTGTCCACCGCGAGATGCTCACGCATTTCATCCTCGCTCATGGTCGCGGCCAGAAGTTTTTCGCGCTGCGGTGTATCCACCCCGTAAAAACAAGGCCATGCCGTGGGCGGGGAGGCGATGCGGAAGTGTACCTCCTTGGCGCCGGCATCAAGGATCATCTCCTTGATTTTACGCGATGTTGTGCCGCGCACGACGCTGTCATCGACCAAGATCACCCGCTTGCCTTCGATCAGCGCGCGGTTGACATTGAGCTTGAGGCGAACCCCCATGTTGCGGATCTGCTCGGTGGGTTCGATAAAGGTCCGGCCCATGTATTGGTTACGGATGATCCCCATGGCGTAGGGGATGCCCGATTGCTGACTAAAGCCAATCGCCGCCGGTGTACCGCTATCGGGCACGGGGCAGACGAGGTCGGCGTCCACATGGCTTTCCTTTGCCAGTTCCACGCCGATCTGGCGGCGGGTTTCATAGACCGACTTGCCCCCGATGATCGAGTCCGGGCGCGAGAAATAGACGTGTTCGAAGATGCAAAAGCGCGATTTCTGGCGGCGGAAAGGGTAATGGCTTTCCACACCTTTGTCAGTGATAACAACCATTTCGCCCGGCTCAACCTCGCGCACGAAGCGCGCGCCGATGATGTCCAAAGCGCAGGTTTCCGAGCTGAGCACCCAGCCATCAGCCACTTGACCCAGAACCAGCGGGCGAACGCCAAGCGGATCGCGCACACCGATGAGCTTGGTGCGGGTCATGGCCACGACCGAAAACGCCCCTTCGACCCGGCGCAGGGCATCTTCCATGCGTTCGGGGATGGTGCGTTGCAGGGAGCGGGCCATCAGGTGAATGATGCATTCACTGTCCGACGTGGACTGAAAGATCGAGCCGCGTTCGATCAGTTCTTTGCGCAGGGCCTCGGCGTTGGTGATGTTGCCGTTATGGGCAATNGCNGCCCCGCCCATGGCNAATTCGCCAAAGAAGGGCTGCACATCGCGGATCGCGGTTTGGCCNTTCGANCCGGCNGTGGAATAGCGCACGTGCCCGATGGCCAGCGGCCCGGGCAGGGTTTCCATCAGCGATTGCTTGGTGAAATTGTCGCGCACATAGCCGAAGCGGCGGGCGCTGTTGAACCCGTGGTCGGGATGGTGGCAGACGATGCCGCCGGCCTCTTGGCCACGGTGTTGCAGGGCATGAAGGCCTAGGGCCACGAAATTCGCCGCATCGGTCACGCCGATCACGCCGAAAACGCCGCATTCTTCCTTAAGTTTGTCATCATCAAAAGGGTGTGCGGGGGGCATATGCTTGGGCAAGGGGCAGCTCCGAATCCCGGTCTCGCGATTGCCCCCTAGATAAGGGCTGTGAGGGCATATGTCACGAAACTATCACATGAAACTTCGTGCCNGATTTCTACAGGTCGTCTGACGTTGCGTCAAAAGCGCGACAGGATGACCCCGGCCAGGACAAGAGCGGCCGCAAGTACGCGATTCAGGGATATCGCCTGTGCCTCAAGACCGAAGAGACCAAAGTGATCAATGACGAGCGCGGCCACGATCTGGCCGAGGATCAGGACGGCGACAAGTGTCAGCACGCCCAAGATAGGCACGCTGTAAAGGGCGGCCCAAACAAGAAATGCCCCCATAAGCCCGCCAGAGAGCAGGATCAATGGCGCCTGCGGCGACTGCATCACCTCGGGCCATTGGCCAAAGAGCGTTGTGGCGATCACCAGTGCGATGAGGCCCACGGCGAAACAAATGGTGGTCGCCCCAAGGCTGCTACCGATATGACGGGCAAGACCCGCGTTGATAGGGTTTTGCAAGGATATCGCAACGCCTGCTGCGGCGGCGAGCCCCAAGGCCATGACATAGGTGCTCGACATTCGGTCGTGTCCTTACTGCGGGGCGTCGCAGGCGCCGACAAGTTGTTCGTATTGCTGGGTGATCCAGCCAAGTGCCTGTTCAGGGTTGCCGTCTTCGACCTTGTCGGTGAGGCGGCTGAAGACGCGGGCCGAGCGGCTGTCGTCGATAACCTGGATGTTCTGGCTGGTGATTACGGTTTCGTAGACGAAGTAGGCGATGGCCACCAAGAGGATGCCGCGCGCCACGCCGAAGATGAAGCCAAGCCCCTGGTCCAGCCCGCCAAGGGCCGAGCGTTGCACGAGGGATGAAAAAAGCGGTGTGATAAACGAGGCCACGATCAGCGCCACGGCGAAAACGACGGTGAAGGCGGCGATCATGCTGAGTTCACAACTGTCGGCGATGAAGTCGCCAACAACCGGCACTTCCTTGACCAGCGGTTCGACCTGCGGGGCGAAGATGAAGGCCAGAAGGCCCGCCACGATCCAGCCAGCGATTGCGAGGGCCTCGCGTACAAAACCGCGCGAATAGGCCAGCAGCGCCGACAAGACGATAATCAGCGCGACAACGCCGTCGATGATGGTGAAACCTTCCATGGTCCTGTCCCTATTTCGCGCGGCGCCTTACCCTGCGCCGAAAATGTCACCTACGAATGCCGTCAGATCGCCCAGTTGGGTCAACGTGAGGCCCGATTTGCCCCCGGGTTTCCCGCCCGCTGGCACAATTGCGGACGTGAAACCAAGTTTTTGCGCTTCTTTCAACCTGTTTTCGGTCTGACCGACTGGGCGAAGCGCGCCAGAAAGGCTTATTTCCCCGAAAACCACGGTTTCGGCGGGCAGGCTGCTGTCTTCACGCGCGCTGAGAAGGGCGGCGGCGACGGCCAGATCGGCGGCGGGTTCCGAGATTTTGATGCCGCCCGCGACATTGAGGTAGACATCGAGCCCCGCAAAAGGGATGCCGCAGCGCGCTTCAAGCACGGCCAATATCATGGCAAGGCGCGCGCCATCCCAGCCTACGACCGCGCGGCGCGGTTGGCTGTGGGGCGTGGGCGCGACAAGCGCCTGCATTTCCACCAACACGGGGCGCGTGCCTTCGATGCCTGCAAAAACGACCGACCCGGGGGCGGGGTCGCCGCGTCCGGACAGGAACAACTCGGAGGGATTCGAGACCTCGGCCAATCCGCCGCCCGTCATCTCAAACACGCCGATTTCATCGGCGGGGCCAAAGCGGTTCTTGACGCTGCGCAGGATGCGAAACTGGTGGCCGCGCTCACCTTCGAAATAGAGCACTGTGTCGACCATGTGCTCGACGACGCGGGGGCCTGCGATTTGACCTTCTTTGGTGACATGGCCCACCAAGATGACGCTGGCCCCCTTGCGCTTGGCAAAGCTGGTCAGCTCATGGGCGGCGGCACGGACTTGGCTGACGCTTCCGGGTGCGCTGTCGACATTGTCGGCCCAGACGGTCTGAATCGAGTCGATCACAACGAGGTCGGGTTTTTCAGCCTCTAGGGTTGTGAGAATATCGCGCAGCGAGGTGGCGGCGGCCAGTTTCACCGGCGCGTCCCCCAGCCCAAGGCGTTGAGCGCGCATGCGGACTTGTGCGCTGGCTTCCTCGCCTGAGACATAAATCGTTTTAAGGCCCGCGCCCGAGAAGCGCGCGGCGGCTTGCAAAAGCAGGGTGGATTTGCCGATGCCCGGATCGCCACCCACCAGAATGGCACTGGCCGGGACCATGCCGCCGCCAAGTACGCGGTCCAGCTCAGTAATGCCCGATTGGGTGCGGGGGGGCGGAGTTTCCTCGGCGGAAAGATCTGTCAGGGTAAGGCTGGTGCCGCGTTTGGCCCCGAGCGATTTCGATCCGGGGCCGGTCGACAAGGGGGTATCTTCGACAATCGTATTCCATTCGCCGCAGGCATCGCAGCGACCGGACCATTTTGAATAAACCGCTCCACAGGCGGTGCAGGAAAAGGATGCTGATTTGGCCATAAGCCGCTATTGCCCCATCGGGGCAGGGGCGGTCAAACTCTATTCTGCGGCTTTCTCGGTCAGCGGGACGATTGTGCCATCTTGGCGCGCCATATCTTCGTGGCCCAATTCGGGCAGGATATCGCGCAGGTCGTCGCGTAGGCGTTGCAGTTGACTTGCCGCCACACTTTCCTCCAGTTCCACCTCATGCGCCCAATGACGCAATTCCTGGCAGACCTGTTTGGCTTTTTCGATGCGGCTGTTGAAGGTCTCGACCTCTTGTTGTCTTTGGCTCAAGAAGGCACGGGCGCGGCTGACTTTTTCCTCGGAGTAGACATCGGCCAATTCCTTGCTGATGAACGACATCTGCGCGGCCACTTCCAGAAGCGAAGGTTCAAGGTCGCCAAGGTCTGGATGATCCCGCAGATAGGCAAGGCGTTCGCGCACGGCATCGAATTCCGAGCTTAGTTGAAAAAGACCTGCGCGATCAGCGGAATGTGCGATTGCGTAGGCACGCGCGATATCCTGCATGCCAATTTCGAAGCGTCGGTGGGAGTTCTCAAGCCGCATGATCCGGCCGTTCATCGGGATGAGAAAACACATCAAAATGACGGCAGCCGTAAGTGTGATCTGCGCGATCTGGCCAGCGTTGTCATAGTGGATACCATTGAAGTCGGCGCTGAACTGTAGCCATGGCATAACTCCCAACGCGGCCATGCCGGTCACGGTTGACAGGATAATCGCGGCAAAAACGAAAGCACCTACCGCCAAGCGCTGCATCAAGAACTGGATCAAAAGAAAAAATGAAGTTAAGTGGTTCGACATGACTTTCCCCCCAGAAAGCGATCTTACCTTAAAGCATAGGCAAGTTTATGCCGATGACCCCGAAATCCCCAAGGGGAAATTGTGCAGAATTGTGTCAAAGTCAGGAAAACCCGCAATGAGTGGCGCCTAATGTTTCTTATCAGGAAACAATCCGGTCATTGCGTGGTGGTTTCTCAGTGAAATGGCCAATGAGGATTGATGCAAGGATACATCCGGTAAAGAGATACAGGCCCCAAGCAACCTCAATCCGGCCGACTCCAACGCCCTTGGACAATGTGATGTACAACGCGATCAGGAAGACATCGGCCATGGCGAGCTTGCCCAGGATTTGCAAAACCGGGAGCACTTTTCTGCGCAATAAGCCGAAGTGAATGAGGGCAAGGCCGATGGTTTTCAGGTAAGGGGCAAAGAGCGCAAATGCGGTCACGAGCAGGGCGAGAAATACATCGCTTTCCCACAAGGATTGAAGGCCGGTGATGACGCTGATTTCTGACAGGCCGAACAGGGGCAGCAGCCCGGCGCGCATTAATGGGGCAAACCATGCGATAGGGAAGAGCACCAAAAGCGCGAGATTGGCGAATTTCAACATAAAGGCCCCTCAGGCACACCTTCAGCGGTTCGTGGGCGGAAGGGCCGAATGCAATACATCACAGGTCCGCGTGGAACTCTTCGATCAAGTGGCGCACGACGGCGCGCATCGCGTGATCTTGGTCGTCCTCGGCATGCAAAGCATCCGAATATGCCTGCCGTTGGCGGCCCGCGGATGACCCGGTGCGTAGCATTTCGCGAGCGTTTTCCAGTTCTGACGTGGATTCGAAGAAGCGTGCGTCTTCTTGCAGTATCTCGATCAATTCCTCGACGAGGTCGCCCATGGGAATAATCTCCGCCAAGCCGAAATCGATGAGTCCCTCGCGCACGCCATAGCGTTGCGCCCGCCAACGGTTCTCGGCAATGAGGAAGCGGTCGTAGATCCGCCAGCGTTGGTTTTTCACGGCCAAGCGCCATAACATTCGCGCAATCGCTTGGATGATGGCGGCAAGGGTCAGGGCATCTTCGAGCCGGGGCTGTACGTCGCAGATACGTGTTTCCAGCGTGGGAAATTGATGCGAGGGCCGCAGATCCCACCAGATTTTCGAGCTGTCCTCGATCACGTCGAGATCGACGAGCGCCTGAACCGAACGCTCGAATTCGCCGAAACTTTCCATGCGGGGTGGCAGACCGGTGCGCGGCAGGTTGTCAAAGACCGTCAGGCGATAACAGCTTAGCCCGGTGTCCTGCCCCTGCCAGAAGGGCGAGGAACACGACAGCGCCAGAAGATGCGGCAGGAAATAGCTAAGCTGGTTCATCAGGTCCACGCGCCGATCTGGCGGGTCAATGCCCACATGCACGTGCATCCCGCAGATCAGCATGCGCCGCACCACACCCGCCAAATCCCCGGCAAGGTGGTTATAGCGTTCCTTGTCGGTGTGTTTCTGGTCGCGCCAATCGGCGAAGGGATGGCAGGAGGCGGCAATCGGGGCAAGGTTATGCTTGGCCGCGCAGGCCGACACGGTGCTGCGCAATCGCTTGAGATCTTCGCGCGCCTCGGCCACGTTACGGCAGACCTTGGTGCCAATCTCGATCTGGCAATTGAGGAACTCGGGGCTGACCTGATCCTCAAGCTGCGCCTTGCACTCGTCCATAAGGGCTTCGGGGGCCTCGGCCAAGGCCATGCTGTCACGATCAACCAGCAGGTATTCTTCCTCGATACCGATGGTGAATTCGGGATGGATCAGGGCCATGGGCACCCCCTTTGCCATGTTATCGCACCATATCAGCACGGGCAGGCAGGGACGCGCAATGCAAAACGCCCGCCAAAGGGCGGGCGTTTCGGTTGGCTTGGGCCGTGGATTAGTCCATGGCCTTGAAGTTGAACTCGCCACCTTCCTTGATGCCCGAAGGCCAGCGGGAGGTCACGGTTTTGGTGCGGGTGTAGAACTTGAAGGCGTCGGGGCCGTGCTGGTTCAGGTCGCCGAACATGGATTTCTTCCAGCCGCCAAAGGTGTGATAGGCCAGCGGCACGGGGATCGGCACATTGACACCGACCATACCGATGTTGATGCGGTTGGCGAAATCGCGAGCGGCGTCACCATCGCGGGTGAAGATCGCCGTGCCATTGCCCATCTCGTGATCCATGGCAAGTCCGATCGCCTCTTCATAGGAGGCGGCGCGCACCGTGCTGAGGACCGGGCCGAAGATTTCCTGTTTGTAGATGTCCATATCGGGCGTCACCTTGTCAAAAAGGTGCGGACCGACAAAGAAGCCGTCTTCATAGCCTTGCAGTTGGAAGTCACGGCCATCGACAACGAGGTCTGCACCCTGGTCGATGCCCGATTGCACGAGGCCGAGGATTTTTTCCTTGGCGGCACCTGTCACTACAGGGCCGTAGTCCACGTCGTCGCCTGCGGTGTAGGGGCCGACTTTGAGCTTCTCGATACGCGGCACCAGCTTTTCGATCAGCTTGTCGGCGGTTTCATCGCCCACCGGCACGGCAACCGAAATCGCCATGCAGCGTTCGCCCGCCGCGCCGTAGCCTGCGCCGATCAGGGCGTCGGCGGCTTGGTCCATATCGGCGTCGGGCATGACGATCATGTGGTTTTTCGCACCGCCAAAGCACTGCACCCGTTTGCCGTTCGCGCAGCCACGCGAATAGATGTACTCGGCAATCGGGGTGGAGCCGACGAATCCCACCGATTGAATGACCGGGTGATCAAGGATCGCGTCAACCGCTTCCTTGTCGCCGTTGACCACTTGCAGCAGGCCTTTGGGCAGGCCCGCCTCTTCCATCAGTTCGGCCAGCATCAAGGGCACCGAGGGGTCACGCTCGGATGGTTTGAGGATGAAGGCGTTGCCGCAGGCCAGCGCCGGGGCAAACATCCACATCGGGATCATCGCGGGGAAGTTGAAGGGGGTGATGCCCGCTGTCACGCCAAGCGGCTGTTTCATCGAATACATGTCGATGCCGGGGCCGGCGCTATCGGTGAATTCACCCTTAAGGAGTTGCGGCGCGCCGATGCAGTATTCCACCACTTCAAGGCCACGCTGCACGTCGCCCTTGGCGTCGGGGAAGGTTTTGCCGTGCTCGGACGACAGCGCCTCGGCCAGCTTGTCCATGTCGCGGTTCAGCAGCTCGACGAATTTCATCATCACCCGTGCGCGGCGCTGTGGGTTGGTGGCACCCCATGCGGGTTGCGCGGCGGCGGCGATTTCGACCGCCTTGTTCAGTTCCTCGTTGCTGCCAAGCGGGCATTTGGCCTGCACCTCGCCGGTGGCGGGGTTGAAGACATCCGAAAAGCGGCCCGATGTGCCGTTGACATGGGTGCCGTCGATATAATGCGTCAGTTCTTTCATGGAATCCTCCCAATCCGAGATTTGCGCGTAGCTTAGTCTTGCAGTGATCCCCGTAAAAGAGGCAATACTCCAAAAGTGTTTTGCAAAAATGCAAATGGTACGTGATGCAGTGGGATGACCTGAAAACCTTTTTGGCCGTGGCGCGGAGCGAAAGCCTGTCGCGCGCCGGGCGGATGTTGAAGGTGGATCCGGCCACCGTGGGCCGCCGGGTGGCGCGGTTGGAGGCCGATGTGGGCGCGCCGCTTTTTGCCAAATCGCCCACCGGCTATGCCCTGACCGACGCGGGACAGCGGTTGATGAGCCACGCGGTGCGGGTGGAACAGGCCGTGGAAGGCGCGGTTGAGGAACTGGCGGGCCAATCCGGGGGCTTGACCGGGCAGATCAGGATCGGCGCGCCGGATGGCGCTGCGAATTACCTGTTGCCACAAGTCTGCGCCAAGATCGCCGAAGAAAACCCCGACCTTGAGGTGCAGATCGTGGCGCTGCCGCGCGTCTTTAACCTGACCCGCCGCGAGGCGGATATGGTGATTGCCGTGAGCCCGCCCACGGCGGGGCGGTTAAGCGTGCAAAAGATTGCCGATTACCGCCTGCATCTGGCGGCCTCGAAACGCTATCTTCGGCAGGTGGATCCGATAGAAAGGCTCGAAGACCTCAAGGGGCATCGCGTCGTGGGCTATATTCAGGACATGATTTTCGACAAAGAGCTGGATTATCTGCGCGA
>PR_CR_10_Liq_1_inCRDRAFT_1001385_pt1 | contig 13705 bp, 7 predicted proteins | sample PRCRCaboRojoPR_3_FD_10241 | JGI IMG/M metagenome (IMG submission 10241) | reverse complement strand
TTCTAAGTACGTGTTTTCGACCCACAACCACTCTAGGATATTTGCAAGCAAGTCTCCCCAAACAGAAAACTCAAAACCCCCCACACCCAGGAGCAAGCTGAGTAGGTCTGCAACCAGTGCTCAGCTTTCAAAGACTCCTTCAGTAAAGTCAATAGTTACTTCTGTTGCGCAGAAGTCGCCTGAGTCCCTTTACCGGGACCACCTTTACCAAACCTTCCAGGCTTTGAAATTCGTCAGAAACGTTAGGCAGGTAGACTACCAAACCCTTAGTCGCAAAGTTGTTTACTTGCCTAAAAGAAGAGGTTACGAAAACAAAAAAACTGTAGTGTTTGACTTAGATGAAACTCTGGTTCATTGTGTTGATGATCCCAGAAAAGGACATTGTAGTATAAACATCGACTTCCCAACTGGAGAACGCATTCAAGCAGGGCTCAATATACGGCCCTACGCCAGGGAAGTCCTGCAAGCTGCCAACAAGGACTTCGAAGTGATAGTTTTCACTGCGTCCCACAAATGCTACGCTGACAAAGCTTTGGACTGCTTAGACCCTACAGGTGAACTTATCCATCACAGACTGTACAGGGAAAACTGCATCCAAGTTGACGGAGTGTACATAAAAGACTTGAGGATCCTAGCTCGAAGGAGACTGGAAGACATCCTTATAATTGACAACGCTGCTTACAGCTTTGCTTACCAGCTGGACAACGGAGTGCCTATTATAAGTTGGTACTCAGACATGTCTGACAAAGAACTCAACAAACTCATAGACTACTTGAAGGCAGTGAGTAGAGTCAACGACGTCAGAGCTGTGAACAGGCAGACCTTCCACTTAGACACTTTCTACTACGACTACATTAAAGACTTCTCGAGGCAAACGGACAAAGAAAATTTGCCTTTAAGTAACTATTAGGATTTAAGATATTTTATATTTATTGGTAAGGAGGTTGTTGGTTTTGGGCCCATTGGTTGTACATTCCTGTCATGAACTGGTTGTACATCATAGCTTGCATGGGATTCATTCCTTGCATAGGGTTCATCATTCCCATACCTTGCATTTGTCCCATTTGTCCCATTTGTCCCATTTGTCCCATTTGTCCCATTTGGCCCATTTGACCCATTTGACCCATTTGGCCCATTCCTTGATCTTGTCTCTGTGTCATTAACTGGTTTAAGGGGACATTGGGAACATTCTCTCCTACACTAACAGGTTTGTTAGCTTCCTGAGCTTTTTTGGCTGTGACTTTGGAGTAGTTGTCTCCTAGATGCATGTTATCAAGGTCTACTAAGTCAAAAACACTTTTTCCTGGAGAGGGTTCTTGTTTGGGTTGGCCAAATGCTGGTTGTGAAGCAAACACAGAGTCTTGGAAGGGGTCGCTTTGTTGAGGAGCTTGCTGTTTAGGCGGACTGAATGCTGGCTGCGAACCAAACACAGGGTCTTGGAAGGGGTCGCTTTGTTGAGTAGGTTGCTTGGGTGGGGAAGAAGGAGGAGACTCAAAAGGGTTGGAGGACAAATTGAAGTTCTTAGGTGCGCTTTCAAGGGGCTGGGTGAAGAGGTCGTTAGGGAGAGTTTTAGGTGGAGCAGCAGGGACACTGAACAAGTCAAAGGCTTCCTCTTGTTTGGGTGGCCGTGATTCTTGTTTTTTGGGTGAAGGGACTCTGGGCTTGGTGGAAGGAGTGGGAGTGGGCGACCTTTTGGGGGGTTCTCTGTATTCTTGTTTTCTTCTGTAGCTAGGAGGACTGCTGGACCTTTCGGGGGAGTGCCTTCTTTCAAAGGACTTACGAGGTTTAGGTCTGCTGTATTTGTAGTCGTCGTAGTCTTCTTCTTCCCACTTCGCTTTGTAGTTCTGGGGCTCCCGAGTCCTTTCAAAGTCGTTGAATTCGTTCCTCGAGAAGGGGTCATTGTACCTGTAGTCAGTGCCAGAACGGTTCCTTCCGTAGACGTTTTCGAAGGACAGGTTGTCGCAGCGTAGGTCGAAGACGTTGTCAAACTGCTCGTAGATCAGAAGGTTGTGGTTTCCTATCCTCATGGGGTAACTGGTTCCTGGTCCTGCGCCTGACTTGCGTGTTTCGAGCTTTATGTCTCCGTTGAGTAAAACCTTTCTTTTACCAGACAGACGACTTACATACAAGTCTACTGTATGTTCTTTCCCGTCCAGTTCGAATTTCCACATAAAGCGTTTCTTTGAACTTTTGATTCGCTTGCCTACATTGTAGGTTTGGAATGACAGTGGCTTGAATGATCTTGGCATATTTAGTATATTATGGTTACATTTTGGTCTAAATCTGTTACTATTAAATCTGAGTTAACTTTATGAAGAGCTGCCATAACTATTTAGATAAAGAATGGACAAACTTAACAGAGAACTAGTTGAGTACTTGCCACCAGGTATAAAAATAACACTTGACCAACTGCCTCTTCCAAATTACTCTTTGCTGATTTCTGTGTTTCTGAGTGTACTTGGGTTTGCTTTTCTAGTGCTAGCTTTAAGGTGGAAGCCAACTCAGAAGGTTAAACAGCATTAACTAACTTTCTTCTTCAGCCCATCTGTTTTCTTGTCGGAGAGCTTCGTCTTCTTCTGGGGTGTAGTCGTTCTCTACGTCGAAAAGAACTCTCAGTTCTTCTACTGTTTTGCCTTTCATAAGTGCAGCAACTTTGGCAGAGGCAAGTTCTAGCAAGGGTTTGATGTCTAGGTAGTTCGAAGCCAGAATCATGTTTTTGAGGGTTTCCACAGGCAAGTCGATGAAGTTGGCGTCCCACTCAGGAACGAGTTCCTCAAGTCTTCCGTGAGGCAGAGGCTTTCTGATGTCTCTTGGTTCAACAGACTTGTGGTAGTTCAGGTACTCAATTACTTTGGTGAGGATTTCGGAACTAATGTTGGGAAGGGGTATTTCATCTTCGCTGGAGTCTTCTAGGACTGTTTTGATTAGCACTGACCTAATAGCTGCTGCTTGTTCTATTTCGAAAATGTCTCCTTCTTTTGACTTAAGTTTTAGTAAATTTTCCATATAAGGGGATGTTTGACTACAGAAATGGAGTGCCTGCAAATAAGTTTAAGATTAAACCTAAAGACCTACTGCCAAAACTTCCTTACTACAGGCTCAACAGGCCAATCCAGGTGAGTTTGGCTCTGCAGTACTTAGAAGGCTTTGAAACAACTCAAGTGTCTAAGGTGTGCAAAACTTGGTATTCTGCTTCTTGGGACCCCTTTGTTATCATGCAGCACTGTGAAGCTTTGGAGCTTCCTGAAAGACAACAACTCCTTTTGCATGAAGCTCTTAAAAAGACTCAAAAGCTAGAGAAAAATGGCAGCTTGAAAAACCGTGTTAAGTGGAAGTACATTTACTGCCAGTTGCTGTACAACACCTGCTTCGAATGTGGAATTCCTGAAAAGAAAATGCGTTTTTTGCCCCTGCTCAAAAGGACTCTTTGTTATAGCTGTGCTAAGTTGCCTAAGTTCGAAATGGTTTCTTTGGAGTCAGCTGAGTTGGACTACGGAGTGACTAGGAAACAAGTACTTTCTAAGCAAATTCCAAGACTAAAGGTACTGCACCCCTCTAAGTCTGGCAAGTACATGTTTGTTTGTTATAAGTTTCACTTAAAAACAGAACCTACTGCTGGTTTGAGTTGTTCGCAAGAAAAAAGAAAAGCAGAGTTAATTTACTACTTAAAAAAAGAAGGAATTACTCAGTATACTCAACTGAAAAAATGTGCTGGAGAGTCCTTGAACTATGTACAAGGTAAAACAAGCTGCTCAGCCAAGAAACTAGCCAAGAAACTAGCTAAGAAACTAGCTAAGAAACCTAAAGAACCCCTTCAAGAAACTCGGAAACAAGAACTGCTTAGCAAGCTGAGTTCGATGAAACTGGACATTTGGCAAGTAGACACAGAAACTCCTGGAAGCTTAGCATTTAACTACATTCATGGAAAAACTACTAAGCAACTTAACTGGGTTGCAGGCTCTATTTGGAGGCAGCTAAAACCTTCTTTTAGTAAGTAATTATGAGTTTCTGAAAGCAGCACTCTTAAAAATAGCCCTGTCTCTCATTTGGTCTCTGCTGAGAGGCAGGTAAGATTCGTCATCTTCGTTAGTAGTTTCTTTTTCAGTGCATAGAGGTGCTTCTATGTGGAGTTTTTTTTTAGCTTGGAAGAGCGGATTGGGACATGTATGAGACTCGAAACTGCTTGCGATGGTTTCCATCAAGGAAAGGTTATGAATGATGTTTGAGTACTTTTCGTCCCCTTCTTGAGAGACTTTTAACCCGTGCCCCATTCGGGGAAGTATGTCAGCGAGGTTTGACTTGATAGACTCAAGGGTTTCAAAGGACTTTTCGTACTTTTTTTGGTACTCTTCGTTGCGGGCTTCAATAAGGTTCTTTTTTCTCTCCAAGTGGTTCATCTTTTGTTGGCGTTCTTCTTGTGCGCTTTGGTTTATTTTTTTGTATTTGTGCACTAAAGACCTGATTCGGGAGATTTCTATTTCTAAGTTGTCGTTTTGTTGGTTTAGTTCTGAAAAGTAGTTGTAGTAGGAGTGGTTCCTTTTTTCAGCTTCTGCAAATATCCTGATTAGGTCTTTAATTTCAGTTTGGCCTGTGGCTTGTTTTAGTTCTTCAAGGGCTTTTTTGTAGTCTTCAATTTCTTTGATTGAGTTTTTGATGTTGTTTTTGTCTTCGTGGAGTATTTTGGTTCTTTGTTGTATGTTTTTAATCATTTTGTCTTCAATGTCTTCTGAGAAGTCTATTCTTTCTGGTTCTGCGTAAATGTAGTCTTTGAGTCCGTTGTCATCAGACAGCATTTGGTTGATTTCGTGTTCGAGTTTACTGAACTCTTTTCTTTGGGTCTGAAGTTCTTCTTTGAGTTTAGCGAGTTTGGTTTTGGACTCTTGGTTCTTTTTTAAAGCTTTCTGGGATTTTCTTGATACTGAGAAGAGTTTGTTGTTCTTGAGTTCAACTTCTTCTTGGAGGCTTTGTTTGATGTTCTCCCTGACGTGTCTTTCTCTCCTCAGAGAGTCAACTTTTTCTTTTAAGTCTTTATTGTTGGAAACTGCTTCGTTTAGGTGTTGTTTGGTTTTCTCTAGCGAAAAGTCTGCTTTTTTGAGTTCAGCTTTAATTTTTTCGTCAGTTTCGTTGAATTTGTACTGTTCTGAAATAAGTTCCCTTTTTTGCTTTAGTTTGGCTTCGGCCTCTGTGATTTGGGAGTCGAGTTCTTGGATGTAGCTAGACATGTCTTCGATCTTTTTGCAGTAAAGGTCTTTTTGGTTCTGGAGTTCAGAAACATGGGTTGGCTCTCCAAAAACCGACTCACTGAACCTACCTTTGCTGATTCTTTCTTGGATGTCTTGGGTTTCTTGTTTCAAGTTGTAAATAGTTTCCCTGAACTGGTTGACTGTTTTAGAAGAGTTGGACTTTCTAGGCATTTAATTTAAATGGCAAGTAATAGTTTGTTTTCCTTGCTTCGCAGACGAGACGCTCGAAGGACCGTTCCTAACTTTTTTGAAGACTTTTCTTCAGAAATTCAAACTGAGCCCTTTGAGTACCCTCAGAACAAATTTGAACATCAACAAGAAACCAACCCTACTCGAGAAGTTTCGATGAGGCAGAACGAAAACTCTGAACTCAAGTACAAAGAAACTTGGCAGAATGCCAAAGACAAAGTACTTGCGAACAAAAGATTCAAAAGACTCATGAAGGACCTTTATTCGCATCAGTCTGCCCCAGTTTTAGATCAAAGCATAGAACACCCTGGTAAAATAAGTTTTTCAATCAGCAGAAAAACTTCAGAAATCCCAGAGAAAAGAAGATGGATTTCGCATCCCTCAGAAGGTTATAAAACTCACTGGAATTTTTTCATTGGAATTCTGCTTTTGTACACAGCAACGTTCACTCCGTTTGTGATGGCTTTTTTAGAAACCTCTAACTGGGACGCTTGGTTTTGGATTGACTTTTTTGTGGATATCTGCTTTTTAGTGGATGTGACTTGGAACTTAAACACTGCTTACTTCAACAAAGATGGAACTTTGGAGTACTCCAGGAAGAAAATATTCATTAAGTACTTAAAGGGGTGGTTGTTGATTGACATAACTGCAAGCATTCCTTTAGGAGTAATTGAAGCTTTGCTCCTAGGCGAGCAAGAAACAGGCAGTTACAACAGCTTGATTCGACTTAGCAAACTCAGAAGCTTGCCTAAGCTTTTTAGACTCTCCAAAGTAGCAAAGTTACTTAAGCACTACAAAAAAAGCTCAGTAATAGACCAAGTGCAGATAGTTCTAGGAATAGACCAAAGCGTCATGCGGCTGATCTCGCTTGTGTTTGGAGTTCTGATAAGTGTGCATGTGATGACTTGTTTTTGGTATTTAACTGCTAGACTGGAAAACTTCGGGATTGACACTTGGGTGTTTAGAGAAGGTTACATGAACTCAGACATCTTTAGTTCTTACTTGGCTTCGCTTTACTGGACTATGACTACTTTGACTACTATTGGTTACGGAGACATTACTCCTTTGACTCCTTTTGAAAAACTAGTGGCGATTTGCTGGATGATTGCAGGACTTTACTTTCTTTCGTTTACAATTACAAGTTTGTCTTCAGCTATGAGCTTCGAAGATACTCAGCAAGAAGACTTAGACACTAAACTGAACCACATAGACAACTTTTGTGAAGAACTGGAGTTGGAGAACTCAATTAAACTCAAGATGCAAAAAGTAGTTAAGCTAAACTCCCAGTACAGCAGTTCAATTGACGAGATTGATGAAGTGCTAGATGAACTTCCAAACACGCTGAAATACGAGATGGCGCAGAAAATGTACAAACAAGTGATATTTAAGTTTAGTTACTTCCAAGGAAAAGACGAAGTTTTCATAGCTAACGTAGCTCCTTACTTGAAGCCCCAGTACGTTCCTCAGTTCGACATGGTGTATACTGAAGGGGAGTTTGCCGAAGAAATGTATTTCATTATGAGTGGCAGAGTGAGTTTTGTCTACGGAGCCGAAAAAAGCGTTTACAAAATAATAATGTTTCCGCACTGCTTTGGAGACATTGAGATCTTTTTCAACATCAGCAGGAAACACAACGCTATGGCAAGTCTCAACTGTCTGTTTTTAGGACTTTCCAGGAAAATAGCCAAAAGGATTCAGGAAAAGTTCCCCCAAGAGTTGAAGGAGTTCAGAGAAAACTGCAAAGAAAAGTTCAGAAACATTACTTCAGCTAAGATTGAAATGGAAATACTTAAAAGAACTAACGAAGAAGGAACTTTAAAGTCCATAGACTCCAGAAGGTTCAAGGAACTCATTGACTCTGAACTGAAGTCTAAACTTGAAAACTTAGAAGATATTGAAAAAGAAACCAACAAGTACAAAAACCTTCTGCAACTCACCAGCGAAACCAACGAAATCCAAGTTAAAAACGAAAGAAACACCACTAACCTTACTAAAATAAAGGACTTTTTAAAGGACTACTTGCCGAAAAGAGACTCTTCTCGAAAAACTACTCAAAGAAAAAAGTTGTCAACAGTAGAAGAATTTAATGAATGCTTTAAAGAATAATAATGAAATTGGTTCTGTGGTTATTTTTAGTGTCTGGAAGCTTCTCTTTGTATCCTTCAGGTCACAACCCTGTCTTAAGCTCTTTCACCAACGCTAAGCTTTTCTCAGACTACACTTTTAGTTTCACTTTAGAAACTACTCTGCCTGCAGGAGGCCAACTCCAAGTGACTTTTCCTGAACAGTTTGAAACTAACTTAGGAGTACTTGGAACTCCAAGTTGCCAGCCCCAGTCTTGTTTGCTTTCTTCGAAAACTATTACTTTTACCTTTGACGAAGAGTTAAAAACCCAAACCACTTACTCTGCAACAGTTAGAAACATAGTTAACCCAAGCAACCCTGGAGGCACAGGGAACTTCCAACTAGCTACTATTTGGAAAAGCTATGTTTTTGATGAAAACAAAGGCTTTGGAGCTATTGCAGTCACTCAGGAACCCAAGCCTATTTTAAGTGCTTCAGTTGAGTCTACTGTAACTAAAGTTGCAGGACAGCAAACCAAATACAAGTTCAGTTTTAAGTTTACTCAAACAATTCCAGCTGGAGCCTGGATAAGGTTTACTTTTCCCCAGAGTGGGTATGACATAGGGCTTGTTTGCCCCAGTGATAACTTTTGGGGCAGACTGAGTTGTAAGATAGAAGGCACTCAACTTAGCTTGCACGGACTAAAACAAGACTTAGTTATGGGAACCCAGTACTCTTTAGAAGCAACTTTGAACAACCCCCCTTGGAAGGGTTATACTGGAAACTTTGTATTTGAAGTGTTCAGAGAAGACACTTACCATTTGTATGCCAGAAACACTAACGTCCAGGGATTAACTATAGAACCTGGGAGCCTTAATGTAGACTTGCAGCCACTTGACCCAACCATTGAGATTTCCAGAGAAAAAGTCATGCTTTACAAACTAACTTTCACCAGCCAAAACGAAATTCCTGAAACCGGAAAAGTGGTTGTGGAGTTCCCTTCTAACTTCCACATTGAAGGGGATTACTTTTACGAGTTACAGCAAGGATTTCAAAGCATAGCTAACCTAGCTTCTGACTACGATATTCCTAACAGAGTACTTACTGTTTCTAACTTTGCGAAAGTAAATCCATCAACTGAGTTTGCAGTCACACTGCAACTCAAGAACCCAAGCACTTCTGGAGAAACTCCGGCCTTAGAGGTTAAGACTTTAACAGGTTCAGACTTAATTATAGACCAAGGTTCTTCAAACACTAAAGTGTCTTCAACTAAAGCCCCCTTAATCAGAACAGACGACAGTATGATAGCTGACGGGTCAGTTTCTACCATTACTTTTAAAATCACCCCTGGAACTACTGTGCCTAATTCTGGTTATGTTTCTGTAAAGTTAGCTGGCGACTTTACTTCTGCTGGACTAGTTTGCCAACTCAAACCTTATGGGGGATCCCAGAATAGCGCAGCTTCCTGCAGTTTAGACTCTGGAATTATCTGGGCAGAGTTGTTTGCAGCCTTTGCAGGATCTCAAGAGTCGTCCTTAATTCTAGACATAACTTTTCCAAAAACTAGTGGTTACTATACCTTTGACATAGTTACTCACGACTCTTCAAAGAGCACCCTTGAAAGTGGGTCTGGTAACTTCTACCTAAACCCTCCAAGTTTCTCTGCTGTAAGTATTGTGCCAGTTCACACTACAGTGGATTTGGAGGATGTTTTAGTTTTCCAAGTGACCAGTGACTTCGACTTAGAAGGTGGAGTGAACTTTTTCAGAGTCTCTCTGCCAACTCAAGCAACTGGAAATGATTTATTCGACCTAGGTTTGGGTTTCAGTTTGCAAAAAGAAGACAATGTTCCTTGCTTAGGCACTTCTGGGATTACTAGTTTAACTTGCAAAGTAGAAACTATGCCAAGTGTAGCTTCAGAGGGCACTCCTATAGTTATAAAGGTATCTGACTTCAGCAAAGTTACTGCAAGCACGCCTTTTGAGTTCCACTTGACAGGAATTAAGTACCTTAAAACCACTAACACTGCAAGTGTTACTTTTACTTCCTACAAAGTAGAAAACCACTCTGAAAAGCAAGTCCAAAGTTCCACAGTGACTCTTCCAACTGCAACTTCGGACCCTGGAGCAACTGTTTCAGCTAACTCATTGACACTAACTCCTACAGAAGTCCAGCAAGACTCAACCTTAAGTTTATCTTTTACTGCAACAAGTCCAAACACTGGAGGGTATATTTTAATACCAATAACTACTTCAGGCAACTACTGTGGGAATGTGAACTGCTTAGTAGAGTCAAGTCCAGCTACTTGCTACTGCTACTCAAACACAGTACTTATTCTTACTTCTAGTTTGCCTTCAGGGACTGTGAACATTCAGATTCAAAACTTAATTAACCCTGAATTTGAAACTAGTTCAGATACTTTGGAACTATACTACGTCCAGGGCCAAACTTTGCAAGAAAAAATAACTTACAGTTCAAATATTCCTGCAGTTACTTTGGGATCTTTAAGCAACCTTAAAGTTAACTCTGACAAAACTTGTGCTGGTTGTCCAAGCGTTAAGTACTCCTTTGAGTTTAAAACCAATCATAAAGTACCTCAGGGTGGGTCTGTTTTAGTAACTTTTCCTCTTGGTGCGTTTGAGTTCCACAAGTCAGACCCAGTTCCTTACTGTTCTGATTTTGTAGGATTCAATGCTCAGTGCACTGCTTATTCAAACACCCTGACTCTAGTGAGTCCAGAAGAAGTTGACTCAGAAACACTTGTGATGTTTTCACTCAAAGGAGTTAAAAATCCCTCTGCACTAGGCAGTATTGGAAACATCCAAGTAGATACTTTGTCAAAGCAAAACTTTAAGATAGACACAGCAACAGCTTCTGGCCCTTCACTAGACTCTAACTGGAACTCTGAATTAATAACTTACTGCAAACTTGAAATCACTCCAACTAATGGACAAGCCTATGCCGAGTACCACTTCAGTTTCACACCTACTTCACAGGTACCCCAGGGAAGTTTGATTCAAGTAGAGTTTCCGATCCAGGAATTTGGAGCTTTAAGCAATCCTTCTGACTGTAGAGTTTCAGGTGGAGTATATGCTTTCGAAAGTTGCTGGGTTTCAGGCTCTACTGTTAAGCTGAAAACTAGCCACGACTACATTTCAGGCAATATTGAAGTTTACATTTACAACATTTTAAACTTTGCAGAAGGAACAAGCGGAGAAATCTTTTTAAAAGTTTACTACGACGGAGTGCTTTTGCAGGAGTCAAGCGCAGTTTATGCCCAAACTTCTTCTGAAGCCTCTTCAGTTGCTATTAACTCAATCAACTTTTACCCTAAGAACGAAGGAGAAGAAGCTACTTACGAATTCCACTTCACTCCTAGTCTCGACTTTGACAAGGATACTTTTTTAACAGTGACTTTTCCAGAAACTTATGACAAGCACTTAGGAAACAGTATTGAGTGTAGCAGTGAGGGACTCAGTGGGTACTTAAAGTGCGAAGTAACTAAAGACTGGACCCTAACAGTTAAGGGCCACAGTTACTACAAAGCCTGCACTTCTTGTAAAGTCTCATTGTTTGTGTATGGCATCATCAATCCTAACTTTAAGTCTACTTCCAATACTGGAGGCTTTAAACTAGGAACCTTGAAAGACCACAGGTACACTCAGTACAACCAAAATGCAGGGGAACTAGATATTGATCAAGCACCAAACCTCCTTCACTTCTATAACTTAACTGTGGCTAATCAACACGCTAGGTCACTCAACAGCTTTACTTTAAACTTTACCACTGAAGATTCTGTTCCAAGTTCTCAAGACAACGGAGCTATTTGGGTTGAGTTTCCAAGTGAATTTGTGCTAGAGGGTTCTAAGGTAGTTTGTGAATCTGAGTGGAGCCTAGGCACTTGCTTTGTTGAAAGGAACTATCTTAAGCTGCCGAACTCAGGAAGTGAAGTGGCAGGCAACTTCATAATTACTCTAAAAGAGGTTCCGAATCCCTTGGCAGAAGTGGAATCAAGTAGTATAAATGTTAAGGTTTACGACGGCTACAAGCAAAAAGTAATAGCAAGTTCCTACTCTAATATGAATCCCAACAGGCTGACCTATAGTTACCCAGGCCCAGTGATTTACATCAATAACTTTGAGTTGTTTTACCTAGAAATGGGGACTTTTTCGCAAGAAATACCAGTAACTCTGGACTACCCCTGCTCCCTCAACCTTACTTTGACTCCCTATTCGCAAGGTTTCTCTTTCGTGCCTCAAGAAGTAACTTTGGTTACTGGAAGTATGCTGAATACCTTTAAAGTAGGCGCACCTGAAGGCATTCAAGACAAAGAGTACATAATCACCTGGAGCATTGCAGGCGAAACCCTTCCTACTTACTACACTCCTATCCTTAAGTCATTCTTTGTAGTAACTCAGCAAAGGGACTTAAAAGTTCACTTGGAAGAAGTGGGGGAGGTTCCTTATGGGGGAAGTTCTTTGCCTGTAAGGGTATGGCTTGATGCTGCTCCTTATGAACAACTAGATATTTTTTTGCAGCCTGCTCACAAAGAAATCCAGGTAAGTCCCCAAAAACTAGAGTTTCCAAGGGGAGTACACGAAAAGTTTTTTACTGTTTACGCAGAAGAAGGGACTTTTTACTCAGAAACTAACATTCAATTCACTGCTTCGGATTCCAGAATATACACCTTAGAAAAGTCAAGTTTAGTTGTTAAGTTAGTTACTGACAACGGAGAACTCCCTAGACTAGCTGTTTCGAGAAAGTCACTTGGCAAGTCTTATGCTGAAGTTTTAGTTTCTGGAAACAAAGAGTGCAGACTGTACTACGCTTTGGCTTTGAGAGGCACGAAAACACCAAGTTTCGAAGAGTTGCTTAGAGGAGGCCCGCCCAAGCATAAAACAACCCAAACTACCTACGGAGAGTCCTTTTTAGGGACTTCTAAAGTGTCCACTCTAAGGTTCGATAACCTTTCAGCACAAACTAGGTACACAGTGTTTCTGGCAGCACTTGACAAAAAAGGCAACCCGAGCCAAACAGTAAAAGCTGTGGACTTCTCAACTAGCAACAGGCACCTTGCTGCTGAAACTTCTCTGTGGTTCAGCCAAAAAGAACTAACTCCCACTGAAAAAGAACTTGCTAAAAGTTGCGTAGCTTTGGTTTTAGGTTTGAACCCCTGGCAAGTCATAGAAAAGTCTTCAGAAACCCAAGACCTTACAACCAAACTTAACTTGTACATTGTAGACAACCCTGGAAGTGACGACTACCCACCACCAGTAGAAATGGTATCCACCCTTAACTCCCAAGAACTAGCTTCCAGACTCAATAACTTTAACCAGCAAGTGCCTGGGTCCCGGGTAGAAGTGGAACCATGCAAGTTTAAGCAGTCACCCACTCTTCTGGGAACAAGTATCTACAACCGCATAGTCTTTTCAGCTGAGTTAGAAAAGCCAGGCTACATACACTCTATAGCAATTAAAGAAGACCTGGACCCAGGAGTGCCTTACTCAAGTCAAGTAGCTTTAGGACTTGACGCCTCGAATCTGCCTGCATTGCACCAGCAAGCTGAGTCCCCAGCAACGATTACTTTTGAAGACTTAGACTCAGACTCCCACTACAACGTTTACGTGGTTTGCAGCAACAAATACCCAGGGTTTCCAGACTTAAACGAAGAAGTAGCTACTATCAACTGGAAAACGGACACGAGGCCTGCACCTACTCTTTTAGACATCAACTCTGCCTACAGTTTCTGCATGAGTTGCTTAACTTTACTCTTAATGACCTAGCTTAAACGGCTATAAATGGAAAGAGCTCAAAGTCAAGGATCCAGAAGAATACCAGTGCCTAAACAAGAACCAAGTCCCTTCTTAGGCAACTCAATTAGCACTTGCAGGTACAACGCAGTGACTTTCCTCCCCAAGAACCTTTGGTACCAGTTCCAAAGACTAGCGAATGTTTACTTTTTAGTAATAGCAGTTCTGCAAGTAATACCTGAGATATCAGTGTCTGGAGGGATTCCTAACATTCTACCTCCTTTGATTTTTGTGCTTGGAGTCAGTGCTGTCAAAGACGCCCTCGAAGACCTTAAAAGGAAAAAGTCTGACAGAGAAGAAAACAACCGGAAAACTAAGGTTTGGAAAAACAACGCTTGGGAGCAGGTCAAGTGGCAAAACGTTGAAGTGGGCGACTTAGTTAAGATCTCCCAGGACGAG